>Ga0181516_10001461_pt1 | contig 18017 bp, 16 predicted proteins | sample PEATcosm2014_Bin_25_FD_121104 | JGI IMG/M metagenome (GOLD analysis project Ga0181516, IMG submission 121104) | Peatland microbial communities from MTU Mesocosm Facility, Houghton, MI, USA - PEATcosm2014_Bin01_10_metaG | ecosystem: Environmental > Terrestrial > Soil > Wetlands > Peat | place... | reverse complement strand
TGACCGCATTCGACGGAACGATTGAGAACAAAATCTTCCACGAGGTTCGATGGGAAGAGCGCGCGGCGCTGCACGCGGAAGGCTTTCTGGAGGCAGACCGAGGCGTGGTGGAGCGACTCAGAAGCGGCGAACTTGGGTAGATACAATCCCGGTATTCAACGTTTCGAGATTCCTAGTATCGGACAATCGCATCGATGGCAAACGCGAACTGGTTTCTCTTCGTGCCCAGATCGTAGGCCTTCATGTTGTATGCGCGCTCAAACCTGAGTTCGGGCCGGAGCGTGACCATGTCCGAGATCCAGTGTCCCCACATGAAGGTGTGCTCGGAGTACCAGGTTTTATACCCGGTTCTCTGCCCCTTTTGATCATCGAGGAACTCGTTGCGAATCGAGACGTAGTCCTTCCTTGAGAACTGTTTCTGAAGGTAATTCACCGCCGACCATACCCCGGCGAAGCATTGCTGTTGGCCCGGATCACAATAAGCTCCGTTGGCATTCGGCACCGTCGGCAATGTGCCGAAGATGCTGGGCACATCTCGCTGGAATTCGTAATAACCTTCGGTCGCCATGTGCCAGGACTCATTGAACTTGTGATACCAGGTATTCACGTAGAACTGAACGTTGTTGTAGGCGTACTTGCCGCTGTTTGTGCCGCTGGCGCAGGGATATATGTTGTCCTTGCCATGGTTGAAGGTGTAGCTGACGCAGGCGGTTAGCGATGGCTTTGCCCCTCGTGCCCATGGAGCTATGTCGTTGCCCGCCGATATCCCAAGGTTCACCAGCCACCGATCATTCAGCTTCAAAGTAGTGATCAAACCAGTCTGCGTGAAGGGATCATACGAGTAGAGCAAAGAGTGGCTGTATGTGTAATTCTGCGGCGACAACTGCGCCTCAATGTCAGGCAATGAGATATAGCGACCGAACCTTACGTTGAGCCCCTGCGCCACTTTCGGAAAATAGATCTCACCATACAAATTGACCGGATCGTCCCCATAAAGACGGTGCTGTTTCAACAACTGTTGGCTCAGCCAGCCTTCGGCGGTGGTGAAGTGATAATCGATGCCGAAGAAATTCGCGGCACGGAAGCCCCAGTCGATGTGACTGGTCTGCACCGTGTCTGGCACACGCTCGATGTAGGTTACAAACTGATCGAGTTCCGGTCGGTTGGGAACAATGTCATAGCCTGCCGGAAGATTCGAGTGTTTGGAAGTGCTCAGGTTGAAGCCGGGATCAATCCATCCGTACACCTGTACCCCGCTCGCCTTCCATGCTTCGCCGTTGGGCCCTGCATAAAGTGCCCGCATCAGTGGATAGTTGGTGGTATTCGTCGCTCCAATTACAGACGAGCCGCCGTAATTCCAATCCGCCTCTGGAAAGGGAGGTGAACTCAAGGGCGCTGGCGGTATGCGCCGCGGTGCCTCCGGTTCATTCGTTCCGTCTTCATGCAGCTCTTGAACGTAGGCGCCATACAGACGCTTGAAAAAACCGCCCCGCAACGTTGTGGATGAACTGGGCGTACTAGCGGTCTTGTCGATCGCCAGCGGCGCATCGGAGGCGCTCTGAGCCTTTGCCATCTGCGTGCACGAGAACGCGAGCAGGAGCAACCCTGACGCAAGTCTGCATGAAATGAGGATCGGACGAAGCACGCGCAACTGGCTCAAACTGTTCTCCTGGACTCCAGAATCGTTCGGAATTCCACGAACGCACATCTTCACAGAAGCTTCATAAATCACGAGAGGTTGTCCGGAGCTGCTGCTCAAACCATGGCGTTTAGGGACTTTTAAGGTAAGAGGTCAACGGCCCTTCACAACGCTAGTGTTTAGCCGTCACAGCCCGACCGCAATGGCGCGTAGTACTGTGAAGATTGAGGAGAATCCCCGATGAGCAGCACGGCCCCCGGACTTTCACAGACTCTGAAAAACCTGCAAGCGGCTTTTGAAGGTGAGAGCAATGCTGCGGTTCGTTATGCGGCCTTTGCCAAGAAAGCGCAGCAGGACGGATATGCGCGCGTGGCCACACTGTTTCGTGCAGCATCTCGCGCCGAGCAGATTCACGCTGCCAGCCATGCCAAGGTCATCGCCAAGATGGGCGGCGCACCAGAGGCCAAGATCGCCGAACCAGTGGTTGGCACCACGGCGGAGAATCTTGCGGAGGCGAAGGCAGGCGAGGAATATGAGCGCGACGTGATGTATCCGGAGTTCATTCGCGAGGCGCAGGCCAGCGGGGCATCCAACGCGGTTCACACCTTCCAGCGGGCAACCGAGGCGGAAGCCGTACACGCGGCGCTATATGGCCAGGCGCTGGAGAATCTTGAAGCGCAGCGCGCTGCGGCCATCTTCTACGTCTGTCCCGTGTGCGGCGAAGTGACCGACGACGTGAAGATGCGGACTTGCCCGATCTGCGGCGCTTCGGCGGAAAAGTTTGAAGTGTTTAATTCTTAAATAGGCAGAGAGAACATATATGGGGCCGGGCGAGACAATCGTCCGGCCTCGTTCTGTTTTCTAGCTGGCGTTGGTGCCAAAGAGCATCATCAGGGTCAGGACGATCATGATGATGGTGGTGAGCCATGCGATGAAGTTGAAGAAGCGCGAGTTGACATGGCGTCCCATGAGTTCACGCTTGTTGATGAGCAGCAGCATGGCAACGAGGACGAAGGGCAGCACCGCGCCGTTGACCACCTGCGACAGAATCGTGATTTTCACCAGCGGCAGGTTGGGCCAGAGGATGACTCCGGCGCCGGCCACGATGAGTCCGGTGTAGAGCCAGTAGAAGAACGGCGCTTCGCTGAATTTCTTGTCCAGTCCTGACTCGAAGCCAAGCCCCTCGCACACAGCGTACGCGGTAGAGATGGGCAGGATGGACGCGGCAAAGAGCGAGGCGTTGAAGAGTCCGACGGAGAAGAGAATGTAGGCGTACTTGCCTGCCAGCGGGCGGAGCGAGGCGGCGGCTTCCGCGCCATCCTTGAGATCGTGATGACCTGCAACGAAGAGCGTGGCAGCGCAGGCGACGACAATGAACCAGGCGACCACATCCGTAAAGATGCAGCCTACGATGACGTCGAGGCGCGAGTCACCGTACTGCTTTTCGGTGATTCCCTTCTCCACCACGGAGGATTGCAGATAGAACTGCATCCACGGGGCGATGGTGGTTCCGATGACTCCGATGACCATGTAGAGATAGCTGGAACTGCGGAAGAGGCGCAGGTTGGGCGGCACGATGGTGGCCATTCCGGCGGCCTTCCAGTCGGGATGCGCGAGAACTCCGGCAACGATGTATGCGAGATAGACGAAAGAAGCGACGAGGAAAACCTTCTCCACCGTCTTATAGCTGCCCTTCACCACCATGATCCAGACAAGCGCGGCGCAGAACGGCACGCTGGCCCAGATGGGAATTCCGAACAGTGAGAGACTGCCTGCGATACCGGCGAACTCGGCCACAACATTGCCGAAGTTGGTGATGACGAGGCCGGCCATGAGCAGGAAGGTGATGCGGAAGCCGAACTCTTCGCGAATCAGATCGCTGAGCCCTTTGCCGGTGACGGCACCCATGCGGGCGGTCATTTCCTGCACCACGATGAGCGCCAGAGTCATGGGAATCATGACCCAGAGCAGCCCGTAGCCGAATTGCGCTCCCGCCTGGGAGTACGTCCATATGCCGCCAGCATCGTTATCGACGTTGGCGGTGATGAAGCCCGGGCCAACTACGGCCAGGAACAGCATCAGGCGGACTCTCCACAGCTTCATCTTCATCATTCAGCGCAACCGGATTGTGCGGGAATTTACATCGGAGGCTCCAGCATAAATTGCATGGACCGGAAGCTCAAGGCGCGACGGTGGAAATGTGGGCTCTTGCGCGAGATGAACACCGAAGCTGCACGGCGGTAACAGTCTTACGGACGAAACAAGTTGTGTTCTGGTGCAGGCCTAAGCATAATCAGAGGGTAATGGGCCCTATTGCAGTCCTTCTCCACCCCGATTCCGACTTAGAAGTTCGCCAACGCATCTTTCAGTTGATGGGCCTGATCGCGGGATTCTTCGCCGCCGCGATCATCGCTCCCGGCGACGTGCTGGAGCATTTGCCCTGGCTGCTGAGCAGCGGCGTGTTTCTGTTCGGCCTCGCGTTCCTCGCGATTTTCTGGCTTGCCAACCGCAGAGGGATTTACATGTACAAGTTTTCCAGCGTGCTGATCATCGCGCTGCTGAACTTTGCGTGGTTCTTCAATGGCGGATCGCAGGGGCCGACACAGATGATTTTTTTCAGCGCGGCGATTGTGTACACAGTGATTTTCGTGGGCGTGACGCGCTGGATATTTCTGTCCTTCTTCATGGTTAATGTTTCGTCGCTGTACTACCTGGAATATTCCTATCCCAAACTCGTCGTCGGCTATGCTTCCCCGGCTTTGCGGTTGCAGGACTTTCTGCTTACAGTTCCCGCCGCAGTCATCATGTGCGTACTGATGGTGCTTGCCGTGTTGGGTGCGCATGATGCAGATCGCCAGCAGTTGGCGCAATCCAAGACTGAGCTGGAGGCGAGGCTGGCAGAGCTTCGCGTGCTGAAAGGGCTGCTACCGGTATGCGCCGCGTGCAAGAAGATTCGTTCCAAGGACGGCGACTGGAAGCAGATGGAAGTCTACATTGAGCAGCACTCGCACGCCTCGTTCAGCCACGGCCTGTGTCCTGAGTGCATGCCCCTCTACATGGGACTGAACGACGATAACTAGGCCGTCCTTCTCCGCAACTTCTTATTTCTCTCAAACCAAATTAGAGCTGGGCGCGCAGGATGGAGATCACATCGTCGGCCGTGATGACGCCGGTGAGTGAGCCATTTTCATCCACCACGGGGAGGGTGAGCAGATTGTATTTGTCGAAGATCTCGGCGACCTCGCGCTCATCCGCCTCGGGCGAACAGGAGATCAACGGATCGGCCGCCAGTTCCGAGAGTCGCGTCTCAGGGTGAGAGACGATGAGTTTGGCGAGGGGCACGGCGCCGAGCAGTTTCTCGTTTTCACCGATCAGGAAAATGGTACTCATGCTCTCCAGACCGCCATCGAAGTGCTTGAGCATCTCCACTGCATCATGAACGCGGGCCGTGGGCGCGAGCGCCATGTAATCGGTGGTCATGCGCCCGGCAGCGGTGTCTTCTTCGAACTCGAGCAGCTCTTCCACTTCCTGACGTTCTTCGGGCTGCATCTCCTGAAGAATCGCGTCAGAGCGTTCGTCGGTCAGGTCGCCGAGCAGGTCGGCAGCAGCGTCCGGGTCCATCTCTTCCACAATGTCGGCGGCGCGCTCGCTCTCCATGGCATTGAGGATGGAAACCTGGAGCTTGGGGTCGATTTCCTCCAGGGTCTCAGCGGCAGTTTCTTCGTCGAGGGTCTGGAAGACGGCGTCGCGCTCAGCGGGCGAAAGCTCTTCGATAATGTCGGCAATGTCGGCCGGGTGAAGCTTTGAGACACGCTCTGAGGAAATCTTGAGACGGACACGGCGAGCCGGGTCGGTTTCGATCAGGTTGACGAATTCCCATGGAATGTTGCGCGCCGGAATGCGCTGCAGCCACGTGGCGAGCGCGTAGCGCGGCAACACTCCCTTGAGCAGGCGGCGGATTGCGCCGCGCGCCCCGGCATCCACGAAGGCAATGCGCAGGTGCAGGCCAAGCGGAGAGTTGGGCGCGTCGCGATCCAGCGAGAGCTCAATGTCATTGACGCGGACAACCTTGCGCCCGTGAACATCAATGATCTGCTGGTCGAGCAGGTCGCGCTCCAGCAACAACATGCCTTCCCCGCTGGAATACTTGGGAAGCTGGTCGAGGATGGCTGCGGTGTGCACTCCACCGTTGACGGTGCGGAGCAAGTCGGTGGCTACGATGCGATCTCCGCTGGCGGTGCGGACGATGAGGGCTGCAATGCGGGTGGGATCCTCCTGTGGCAGGAGCGCAACCTCGCGCACGCGACCCATCCTGCCGGAGACAGAGTCGTACACCGGGAGGCCCAACAGATCGGAGAGTGCAAGCGCCGTCATCGCCCAAGCATAACGCGAGAAATGAACTGGAACAAACCGAAAGCGACCAGAGGCTGAACCATAGATGCAATTCAGGCTACAATCCTCTCAATATGGCACGCACATCGCTGGACCTACGCACGCTGGCTGGTCAACTGCTGACCTTTGGATTCGACGGAACGGAGCTGACGGGTGAACTGCGCTCGGCGCTGAAAACGCTGAAGCCGGGCGGCATCATCCTGTTCGCGCGCAATATCGAGTCTCCCGTCCAGACGCACGCGCTGCTGAAAGCCGCGCAGAAGGAATCTGCTGTGCCGCTGTTCCGTTGCGTGGACATGGAGGGCGGAACGGTGGACCGCCTCAAGAACGTGATCGGGCCAGCAGCCAGCGTGCAGGAGGTGGTCGCCGCCGGGCACCGACCGTACTTCCGCGAACACGGGCAGTTGATTGGCGCGGAGGTGAGCGCCCTGGGCTTCAACGTGGACTTCGCCCCCGTGCTGGACCTGCGCTTTGCGGCCTCTGCCGCAGTACTGGGCTCACGCACGGTTTCATCCGATCCGAAGGCAACGGTCGCATATGCCAGGGAGTCCCTGCGCGGCTTGAAAGATACGAACGTTGCAGGGTGTGGAAAGCACTTTCCCGGACTCGGCGAGGGCAACCTGGACTCTCACCTCGAATTGCCCGTGGTGCACAAGAGCTGGAAGGCTCTCTGGAACGAGGACCTTGTTCCCTATCGTCTGCTGGCGCGGCAGTTGCCGTTCGTGATGGTGGCCCACTGCGCGTATCCCGAGGTAACGGGCGAGGCGGTGCCAGCGTCCATTTCAAAGAAGTGGATCGGTGAGGTACTGCGCAAGAAGATTGGCTATACCGGGCTCGTGGTTTCCGATGATCTGGAAATGGGCGGTGTGCTGAAAGTGACGGGCATTGAAGAAGCCGCGGTCCAGACCATTGAGGCCGGTGCGGATATGTACCTGGTGTGCCACAACGCGGAACTGGTGACTCGCGCTTACGAAGCCATTTTGCGCGAAGCAGAGCGAAGTGCACGCTTCCGGAAAAAGGTGGAGACCGCAGCAGGACGCATCCTGACGGCAAAGCGCCGCTGGACGACCATGAAAGCGCGGATGGTTGCGGCTCCCACCGAAGCAAAGGTGAAACGCTTGCGGCAAAAGCTCTGGGAGTTTGGCGAAGAGGTTCGACTGACGACGAATGCGCGGGGCGAGTAGACGTCACAAGGAGAAACGCGATGGCTGCAGACGATGAGGGTCCGGAGAAACCGTTCAAGCCTTACAAGATGGTAGTGGGCCGGGGCGAATCTTCGCTGGAAGTAACGGTAACGCCGGAGGCGGAATTGGCCGCCAGCGGCAGTCCCATTGTCTGCATGCGAATGCCTCCGCAAGAAGAGCTGAAGCATTACGCTCCAGGGAGCGTCGCGCTGCCGTGCAGTCTTTGCCAATGCGACCTGCTGGTTTCGCCTTCGAGCCAAATACTATTGGCGCAAGGAAACAATCCGCTGGTTTGCATGGAGTGCTGGACACAAGCGCAGTCAGCGGAGTCTTGAGCCAGTGCAGCAGGCCGATTACTTCTTCTCCGGTTCCTTCAGTTTGTCGCAGGAGGTAGAATCTTTGGCTTTGCAGGCCCTGCGATACAACTCGACCGCCTTAGGTTTGTCTTGGGCAACACCATCACCGGATTCGTAGGCGTCGGCGAGATATCGGCAGCCTGCCATATTGTCGCCATCACAGGCTCTGCGAAAATGTACGACGGCCTGGGCATTATCTTTGCTCACGCCTTGTCCGTCACGGTACATACCACCAAGGAAAGCGCATCCGCGAAGGTCACCGCCATTGCACGCTTTGCTTAAGAGCGCAAACTTCTGGACATAATCCTTGTTCAGAAAACCCATCAAATCGCCAAGAGAAGTGCAGGCGCTCATTTTTCCGTTGCTGCACTGATTGCGATAGATCGTAAGTGCCCGGTTGTACCACGCTTCGGACGCGGCGGGGTCCGGATCTGAGAAGGGGCCGCCAACCTTGTTCCACATCCCCAGACTTGAGCAGGCATCTGCATCTCCGGCGTTGCATGACTTCTGCCATTCACCGAAAGGCCCAGCCTGTGCGCGCAAGACAGGGATGGCAAGGAAAAGGAACAAAACTGTTGCAAGAGTCTTTCGGATGGTCTGCTTCACGGTCACTTGATCTCCCTTTTCCTGAAATTCCTCTGTTCGTAGTCAAACTCTGTACTTCGTTGGCTCCCATATACATACTTTCCGGTCTTGTCGATATAGCCTCTCTTGTCTCCGACCCTTACGGATGCGAACCCAAGTTACGGAACGATCAGTGACACGGCCAGAGATGGTCGATGGCAGCAGCGGTGCCGACCGGGGTGGCTTGTCCGTAAAGGTCCCTGTGGTCTTTCAGCCAAGCCAATACTTTTGTTGTGAGTTCCCGGGTCTCGACACCATCCGGGGAACTGCAATGCTCGCTCTTGCCGTTCATCTCTTTCGCGAAGTATGCGTTGATGCTGGCCTGTACTACCTCGTTAGCGCACTTCGCGTAATGTTTGGTGTCGTCGCAAAATGCGACGAATGCGCCGGTCTTATCGGGCACGCCACGGGAGGTAACGCCAGTGGAGACGGATTCCTGACAGTTCCAAAGCGCCTTGATCGCCGCGTTTATGCCATTTTCTGTGCTGAGGTTGGCGGTGGCCGGATGTGCGGAAAGCCAGGCGATGATGGCTTTGTGGCCCGCTTCGGCTTCAATGCCATCCGGCACGGTGCAAACAGGCGTGGGCTTCGCGCTCTTCGACGACTCCATCATGGCACCAATCTGCACGGCTTCAATCTTGACTGCGCAACCCTTCTTCAGCGGAGTGCAGTAGGCAGCGAATGCTCCGGCGGTCGAAGGTACATCCTGCGCCCGAGCCGTGCCTAGACCGCACGCGGTAAGGAATAGGACCACTGCCGGGAGGGAAATCAATTTACGCTCTGTCATGGTTCCTGCTTTCTTTGTCACTTCCCGGCCTTGATCTGCAGTGCGGCAACGACTACCTCTTCTCCGGCAGTTTGTCGCATGCGCTGCTGGTACTGCGGAGGGAGCAGGCCTTGCGATAGAGCTCGATTGCTTTCGTCTTGTCCTGCGGCACGCCGTTTCCAGCATCGTAGGCCTCGCCGAGAGTTTCGCATGACCACGAATAGCCTCCGGTGCAGGCCTTGCCATAGAGTGCGATTGCTTTCGTCTTATCTTGCGGCACACCTTCACCAGAATAGTAGGCCTCCGCCAGGGAGTCGCACCCTCCCCCGTCGCCGCCATCGCACGCCTTGCGATACAGCGCAATGGCCTCGCCTTGATTCTTGCTCACGCCTTTTCCGCGACTGTACATATAGCCGAGAGAAGCGCATCCGCTCATATATCCGCCGTCGCACGCCTTCCGATAGAACGACGACGCCTGAGCCTCATCCTTAGTCACACCTTGTGCGGAGAGGTACATTCCGCCGAGAGATTGGCAGGCGATCATCTTTCCGTTACTGCACTCAGTGCGAAATATCGCAAGCGCCCGCTTATACCAGGCATCGGCTGCCACGGGGTCACCCTCCGAGAGGAATCCGACCGCATACGAAACCGCTACGTCAAAGCAGGCATTTCCATTTCCTGCGTAACACGCCTCTTTACTCTGAGCGTGCATAAGCGTAGTGGAAAAAGACAGGAACAAAACTGATGCAAACAGGATTTGCATTGCACGCTTCATAAGTGTGTTGATCTCGCTTTCCACCGGGAATGCTGACGCCTCGTGAGTTGCGAGAGTGTATCAGCAGTGTTCCTGAATGTATATGGCAATTACCCGAGGTGCTTGGGTTAGGCGAAAGCAATTGTTTGGGGAAGAGGAAAAGTCGGGCGGCCTTGGTAGACCGCCCGGTCAGGCAGTAGTGCAGTTAAGAAAAAACTATGGCAGCAGCATTTTGAGCGATGCGACGGAGCCTCCGGCTTTATGGAACTCGGAGAGATCGACGACGATGGGCTCAATGCCCTTTCCACTTAATATCGTTTCCAGCTTCCGGCTGAGCCGGGGAGTGATGTAGTAGCCGTTCACCGAGACGCCATTGCATTCGAACTGCATGGCCTCCTCACGGCTGACTTCGAGGGTATGAGTCAGGTTGCGAATTTGAGCCAGCGTTTCCGGCGAAAACGCTCCTGGATAGATCAGCACGGCATCGGGTGTGAGCGGGGCGAGGCAGAGATTGAGGTGATAGAAGTAGGCGTCCACCAGTTCCAGTTTGCGGACGGCGAAACCCATCTCCCCCATGACGGCCGCGAACATATCCACAGCGGCACGAGTTGATCGATTGCCATATCCGGCCCACACAGACTCCCAATCCGGATTCCAGATCAGGTCGCCTGCTCCCTCCAGAAACTCCTCGCCTTCGAGTCCGAGATCGACGATGCGATAGCCCTGATCCGCATACCAGAGAGTAGAGTGTTCCACCTCATCGCGGCGGCTGCGATGCAACATGCGCGACGGAATGGCGAACGAACGATCTTCCTGGTCTATTCCGACAAAAGCCTGGCTTGCGGTGAAGCACATATCCTCAAAACCGAAGCGCGGCTCCAGTTGGAACACTTGCAGACCGGTGCGCTGGAAGGCTTCGCAGAGCTTCTCCCACTGGGAAATGGCGAGGGGAAGGTCGATGGCGGAGCCATGGCGCGAAAACGCGTTCTTTGCCTCCGCCGCGCCGAAAAACTCCGGGCGCGCAACCAGAACGCGGCTCAGCTGGCGGGTCGCGCTGTCACTGCGGTATTCGCGACGCTTCTGCTTCGCTGCTGATTCGGCTCTTTCCACCTTCACTCCAACAAGCGGACATCTCTCCTTCGGTAAACGAGAGACTTACATTAGTTTCCATGACTGTGTCCATTTGCGTAACGGATAGTAGCCCGTAAGTAACCAGATTTCGGTGAGCAGTGTCACAGGATGACGTGTGCTTCACCGTTCTTTACAGATATGCTCGCCGTCCGTCGGAAACGATACGGGCTGTTTCGTAATGGAAAAAGCCCTCCGCTGCCGAAGCTTGCAGAGGGCTGAAGTTGTTGCCGAAGCGGTTAGTGGCCGGGCGGCGGAGCGGGAAGCTGGGCCAGAACGGTGTGCGTGGGCTGCGGTGCGCCTTTCAGTGCAAGCTGTCCCAGGCGGCAGAGGTTGATGGCATCTCCCAACACGCGGACAGACTCTTCTGGTGCGTGGAAGCCCATTGAGTTCTCAGACATGATGAAGTCGATCATGAACTGGCCTCTGCGCTGGTAGTCCTGCGCCTGCTGGACGAATGCAGGATTGGTGCCATCGGCGCGGGCGGCCTTGATGTCACGAATGAGATCCATCAGCGAATCGAGAGCCACGTTGCGCAGATTGAAGTAGCGGTCTTGTATCTCCTCGACCCGCGCCTTCAGTTCCTCCTCCGGGAAATGATGGCAGGTCTGGCAGGAGCGGTTGATCTTGAGCAGCGGGCTGTTTACCTGGTGATCGCTGATCTTCAGTCCGCCCTCGCGCATGTACGGCATGTGGCAATCCGCACAGGCTACGCCGGAGCGCGCGTGAACGCCCTGGTTCCACATCTCGAACTCAGGATGACGCGGCTTGATGAGGCTCGCTCCTGTATCGGGCGACACCCATTCCTTGACGCCTTCGGCATCCTCATGGGCAATGATGTTTTCGACCTTCAAACCTTTTGTCCATGGGAAAGTGAGACGTTTCTCCGGACCCTTGAAGTAGTAGGTGACGTGGCACTGGCCGCAGACGTAGGAACGCATTTCCTGGCGCGAGGCCATGGTGTTCACGTCGTAGTCCTTGACGCCCTGCGAGGCCTTGAGGGCACGAATGCCCTCGATGAACGCGGGGCGGGTGACGCGAAGCTGCATGGTCTTGGGATCGTGGCAATCAATGCAAGCCACGCCGTGCTTCACCTGCTGACGAATCTGCGGGTAGGTCATGTGACTCTTGGAGAATTCGTCGAAGCCCTTCATCAGGTCGCCATTGCCCATCTTGAGATAGGTGGTGACCAGCGAGGCGTGGCAGTTGATGCACATGGCCGGAGGATTCGCCTTCTGGCGTGCAGTGTAGGTCTGGTCGTCCAGCATATAGGCATGGCCGCGACGCTCACGGTAGTCAATGCTGAAGGAGTAGCCGGCCCACATGGTTTTGAGGCGCGGGTCCTGCTCCAGCTTGGAGCGTGCGATGGCCGAGCGCGGATCGGCATTGGTGGGCGTCTGGGGCATGGCCTCGCTGCCCCCGTACTTAGTGCGCACCTGATCGGTGGTCTTCTTGTAGCCGTCATACTGGAAAGGGAAATTCTTGCCCCAGATGGCCGGATCGTCGATGGTGTCATTGAGTTCCACGACGCGGTAGAAGGGATTCTTTGCCTCCTGCTTGCGTTCAAAAATGTTGACGAGAAGTGCGGTGATCGCAATGGCCGCTACGGCTGCCAGCACGGTGACACCGACCAGAAGGCGTCGCGAGCGCTGCTTCTCCTGCTTGTTCTGATCCTGATTGGCGGATGAGTTCTTATCTTCCATGTACGATTCCTCCCGATGCGGGGGTATGAAGCTTGGCAGTGGATTCGGAGTGCCCTACGGAGTTATGGCAACGCAGGCAGCTCACTTCCCGGTTTCCGGCGTGGCGCCCAGTGTCAATCTCCTGCACGATGTCGCTGTGACAGCGGCGGCAGGCGTTCTCGGTTACGTTGCGGCTGGTATTGCTGATTTCGATGGTGTCTGGAAAATATCCAGTGGTGAAATAGAGCGAGTGGAAGAAACCGTTGCGGGCCTTGATAGCGTACTTGCCTGCTAGGTTATGCGGAGTATGGCAATCGTTACAGGTGGCTGCGTGTTTGTGGCTTCCCTTGATCCAGCCATCGTACTGCGCGTTCATCACATGGCAGTTGGTACAGGCCTGCGGGTCGTTGGAGAGATAGGAATAGCCCTTGGCGTAAATGAAGGTGTATCCGCCAAGGCCAATCATCGCTCCCACGAAAACAGCAAGCAACAGTGTTACCGGGACGGCTCTATTCATCGGCCTTTCCTGATAGGCGAGATTCTGAGTGCTGGATATTCATGCTGGCTTGAGCGGGAGAAGACTACAGCGACTTAAGTCACAGGGCAAGAAAGAAACCAGCGCTCCCAGTTCCATTCCGGCGTCCGATTCCAGTATTTTGCACCGCGCAGACGGGCGTCGCGAGCGGGTACAATCGAAGCATTATGAGTTTTGCAGCAAGCGATTCCAAGCAATCTGTACGCGGCTCCGGACTGAAGACGTTGGGGCGGGTTTTACTGAGTGTGGTGGTACTGGCAGTGTTGTTGGCCGCGGGAGCCTACCTGTGGTTCCATGCGGCGGCGCAGGCGGCAATGCCGAGGCTGGATGGCACGGTGGCCTTGCAGGGATTGAAGGCTCCTGTAACCGTGATACGCGACGAGCACGGTGTGCCAAGCATTACGGCCAGTTCGCTGGACGATCTGTTCTTCGCGCAGGGCTACGTGACGGCCGAGGATCGCCTGTGGCAGATGGACATGATGCGCCGCTACGCCTCGGGAGAACTGGCGGCAGCCCTCGGATCAGATTATGTAAAGGTTGACCGCGAACAGCGGACGCTGGGACTGCGCGAAGTGGCGAGGAAATCGCTGGAGCAGGCGACGCCCGAGGAGCGCGCACAACTGGAGGCCTACGCGCGCGGAGTGAATGCGTACATCAGTGACCATCAGCACGGCCTGCCGCTGGAGATGCGCGTGCTTCGATATTTTCCGCGGGCGTGGACGGCTGAGGATTCCGTGCTGGTCGGTGCATCCATGGCCGAGATGCTGAATCATGGCACCTATCTGGACGACCTCAACAAAGAGAAGATTCTGGCGCGGCTGGGGCCGGAGCTGACGAGCGATCTTTACGTGGAGAGTTCGCAGCGCGACATCGTGCCGGGACACGATCTGGACGAGATTGAGCCCGCTGCAGCAGCTCCGGACAGCGCACAACGAGCGGCCAAAGAGCCAACCACGCGGCATGAACATCGTCGGCATCACCGGGCTGAATTGGTTTCTCCGCTGCCGATGCAACGGCCTCTGCTTGCCGAACTTGCAGGCACGCCTCTCGATCGCGTTCGCGCGGGATCGAATGACTGGGTGATCAGTGGCGCGCACACGGAGAGCGGACGGCCATTGCTCTCCAATGACATGCATTTGCCGCACCACATTCCGAACACTTGGTATGAAGCCCATCTGACGTGCGGCGATTTTGACGTCGCGGGAGTCACGCTGCCGGGCGCTCCGTGGGTGATCGTCGGACACAACCGCCGCATTGCCTGGGGCTTTACCAACCTCGGTCCGGACGTGGAGGATGTGTTCGTCGAGACCTTCAACGCACAGGGCGAGTATCAGACTCCCGATGGCTGGCGAAAGCCCGAGGTGCGGCATGAAGTGATCCACGTCAAGCGTGGGCTCGACGTGAAGATGGATGTGGTGGTGACCCGTCACGGCCCGCTGATCTCCCGCGAGATGAAAAACGAAGGACGCCAACTGTCGCTGAAGTGGGCGATCTACGATACCGGGCTCAGCCTGCCGTTCTACGCCGTGAACAGCGCGCAGAACTGGGATGAATTTCGCGCGGCATTTGCGCGTTACAACGGACCGGGGCAGAACGTCGTGTATGCCGACACGGACGGCAACATTGGATACCAGGCGACGGGCAAGGTTCCCGTGAGGGCAGCAGGCGACGGATCACTGCCTGTGAGCGGTGCAGATAACGCGCATGAGTGGACCGGATACATTCCTTTCGACGAAATGCCTGCGGTTTACAATCCGCCGTCTGGAATTATTGCCACGGCGAATGGGCGCGTGACGGCAGACGGCTACAAGTATTCGATCACCAAGGAGTGGGAGTCGCCCTATCGCACGGAACGCATCTACCGAGTGCTGCGACAGAACAAGAAGTTCACGGCCGACGATATGCTGGCCTTGCAGACGGATGTGCAGAGCGATCTGGACAAGTTCATGGCGCAGCGCATGGTGTACGCCCTCGACCAGACTCCGGAGACCAGTGCGCGAGCCAAAAACGCGGCCGATATTCTGCGTCACTTCGACGGCAAAATCAGCATGGATTCCGCCGGCGCGGCCATTGAGCAGCGCGCGCGTCGCTGGCTGATGAACACTCTGCTGGAAAGCAAGCTGGGCGGAGACGCCGAGCTCTATCGCTGGTTCATGAAGACCGTGTGGCTGGAGAACGGGGTCGCCTTTCAACCCGCGCGATGGCTGCCCGCGAAATACAAGAGCTGGGACGCTTTGCTGGCGGCCTCGGTGGAGGCTGCGGTCAGCCCTCCCGACGCACCGCAGGATTTGACACACTGGAACTATGGCGACTACGCGACAATGCAGATTGCGCATCCTATTTTCGGCAAGGTTCCGTGGCTGAAGAAATATGCCTCCACCTTGCGTCTGCCGCAGTCCGGCAACGGCATTACGGTTAAACAGGTGGGTGGAGAGTTTGCGCCTTCCGAGCGTTTCACTGCCGACTTTGCGGACCTTGATCGCTCAACGCTGAACATCGTGAACGGACAATCCGGCAACTTGTTCAGTCCATATTTCAACGACCAGTTCGATGCCTGGTATCGCGGCACCACCTTCCGGCTGGCATTCAAGCCGGAGACGGTCGAGGCCACAGGAGTGCATCGTCTGCTTCTGGTTCCGGAGTAGCGAGAGTCCTAGACCGGATTCTAGTTTGGACTGGGGGGCATTCCCCCGCCGGGACTTGGCATGCGGTTGCTGCCCGGACTGGACTGACCGGGATCGGGCATCGTCGGCGGATCAGCAGATGGAAGCGGAGTGGCGTCGCGCGAGGTGGCGCCAGGGGTCTCCTGCTTTTCACCGGGACGCAGCAATGTGGGGGCTCGGCGCTGCTCTTCATCCGCGCTCATAGCGTTTGGGCGGCTATGTTTTTCAGCGGAAGCATCGAGCGTTCCAACTTCATCGGTGGTGCGCTCGCGCTTTTCTCCGGATACCTTCATATCCTCGATGCTGACGGCCTTGTCGTCCACGAAGCGGATGAACTCCACATCCTGTGGCGGCGCACCGTAGATCCACTCCTCGACCTCTTTGCCGTCCTTGGTTTCACGCACGCGGCGCGGCGGACGCCCCATCGCGTAAAGCACCATCTCCTTGTCCATGCCGACCAGAGCATGATGTTTCTTGACGGCCTCTGCGAGTTTCGGCGGCAGCGACTTTTGAAACGCCTCGGCGGCGGTCTGCGCCTTGAAATCCAGAACAGGCGCAAGCAGGTCTTTCATCTGCTCAGATGTGAGTACGGCATCCTCTTTCAGTTCAAGAAAGACGGACGACCCCACGGAGTTGTTCAGCACATCCGCGTCAGTCGGCTGCGATCGGGGATCGATGCCACCCATGTTGACGTTGACGCGATCTCGCCAGCTCTTGCGCTTCACCGGACCGCCATTGATCTCAAACAGAACGCCATGATGTTCGAAGCGGACGGCAGTGATTTTGACGCGTTCTCCCGGCTTTGCGACCGCTCCGAGTTGCGTGACCAGTTGGTTTAGTTCGGCCTCGGAAGGAGTGATCTTGGCTCCGTCCACGCGCACTCCGGCCTTGCCACGCGGCAGCGCGCGATGAAGGAAGGGACGCTCGGCAAGAAAGTCGCGAATGATCATCTCGCGCTGCCCCTCTGTCAACTTGGTCTCTCCAGCCATGGCGGGGACGGCCGCGAGCAGCAGCAGCGCGCAGGCGTAGCAGGCCAGCCGTGCGGCGCAGCAAAACGGCATGAACACTGGCGATTTCATAGTGAACCCAGGCTTGCGTGTGGCGGAGATTATAACCCCGTTTCGCCACAGGCTTGCTGGCCTTTTTAGATGCTGGAAGCGGGAAGGTGGCTCGCTGGACGGTGCTGAATTTTACTTGTAGAGGTAAAGATCCAAACCAGCGGCACGGCCACCACCAGAATCATGGAGCAAATGGCGCTGGCTTCCGGGCCGTAACCGCCTCCCGTGAGAGCCACAGGACCGCGCACGCTGGCAGTGATAATCGAGTGGAAGTCGGTCAGCCCGCTGACCGGCAGACCGAAGACCGCGCCCTGAAAAAGGTTCCATCCAAAATGCAGGCCAAAAGGAAACCAGAGCGAGCCGCTGCGAATGCGAGCCAGGGCAAAGACCACTCCGACGCCGAGCGTGTTGAAGAAGCTCCAGCTCAGCCAGCCCTGCGCCTCGGGATTGTTCAGGTGTACGGCTCCGAAAAGCGCCGAGAGCACGAGCACCGCACCAAACGCGCCGAAGGTTTCGGTGAGCTTCTGGAAGGGATATCCGCGGAAGGAAAGCTCCTCCATCAGCGCGCCAGAAAGCAGCAGCACGGCCACCAAGCCACTACGCAGCAGCATTGGCACATTGAGGTGAACGTACAGGCGCAGGCTCCCCCAGATGGCTATGCAGAGCACATCGGCTCCGATGAAAAGACCTCCCAGGGCACAGCCGACAAGCCACTGACGGCCCGCCGTGCGATCCAGCGGCAGGCCCAAAGCGATGGAGGGCGGAGCAAAGTTGCCATCGAGCACGCGCAGGAAAAACACAAAGCCCCCTGCGGTGAGCACACAGCCCACCACGCGGAAGAGCACTCCGGGAAGAAGATTGCGTCCTGGAAAGAGCAGGTAAACGAAGCCGCTGCCCCAGAACACAATGGCCGTCCAGAAAGCAGCAATCAGGAAGCGCACGAATGGCGGCAGCGGTGCGGGCACGGGATACTCCCGTCCGGCGGCGTCTCCGAGCGGTGTCTGGTTCACTTGGAGTGCGCCCCGGTGCCGACCCGAGCTCTGGTGCGTGCGTGAATGGTTCCCTGCTTCATCAGCATAAAAAGCTACTCGCATTTTGCGGTGAGAGACAAGTTAAGATTTGCAACTCTGCCGCCGGAGAACGCGAGCTCATCGAGCGTGAGCCGCCGCCTTCGTCGTGCTCACCGCGACGCCCTTGCGCGCAACCGCGAAGGGCAACAATTGCGCTCCGGCCTCC
>Ga0181516_10001455_pt1 | contig 18052 bp, 15 predicted proteins | sample PEATcosm2014_Bin_25_FD_121104 | JGI IMG/M metagenome (GOLD analysis project Ga0181516, IMG submission 121104) | Peatland microbial communities from MTU Mesocosm Facility, Houghton, MI, USA - PEATcosm2014_Bin01_10_metaG | ecosystem: Environmental > Terrestrial > Soil > Wetlands > Peat | place... | reverse complement strand
GCCCTAGCGGGCCGGCGGCACCATCCCCAGCGCCCGCAGGTCCTCCAGGTACTTGTGCAGGAAGGCTTCGTCCAGGTGCGGGATGTCCGCCTCGCCGCCCGGTCTGCGCCGGCGCACCTGCTCCCGGAACCGGCTGGCGTCGATTCGTTCGCCCTCCCCGCCCGGGGCCGGCTCGGCCCAGAGGTTCAGGATCGGCAGGGCGGAGCGCTGGCGCTGGGCCGCCGGCAGCGCCCGCAGGGCGTCGCCGAAGGCCGAGAACCAGGCGGCGTAGTCGTCGACCCGGGTGAGCGCATAGCCCGCCGACTGCACCCAGTCCATGAGGGTGTCCAGGGAGACGCCGTCGTCCCAGTTGGCGTTGCTCACCTGGTAGGTGAGGAGGCCTTCCTGGAAGGCGCTGGACATGGACACCATGGCCGCGGCGATGAAGTCCACCGGCAGCCCGTCGTAGTGCGCCCCGGCGCCCTTGCCGCCGGCATAGAAGCTGCGCGGGGCCAGGCCGGTGGCGATGACCCCGGCCAGCAGGCGGCTGAGCAGGTCCGGCAGGTTGGCCTGGCCCCGGTAGCCGCGGTGGGGCAGGATCAGGTCGGGCCGGAACACTCGCACCGGGGTGCGGAAGCGCCCGTGCAGTTCCTTCAGCAGCACCTCGCAGGCCCACTTGCTGGTGGCGTAGCCGTGGGCGTAGCCGCCGGTCAGCGGCCACTGGCTGAGCAGGGCGTCGACGCCGTCCGCCTCGGCCACCTTGGCGGGCGTCCGGGCGCCAGCCAGGACGCCGATGGTGGAGACGTAGTCCAGGCGCTTGCGCCGTCCGTGCAGGGCCAGGCGGATCAGCTGGGCGGTGCCCAGCACGTTCGGGCCGAACAGCTGCTCGTAGCTGAGCACATGGTTGACCAGGGCCCCGGGGTGGACGATGAGGTCCGCCTCGGCGGCGAGCCGGGCGTAGAACGGGGCCGACAGGCCCAGCCGGGGCGCGGTGAGGTCGCCGGCCAGCACCGTCAGGTGCCCGGCGGCCAGTTCCTGGAACCGCGCCTCCAGGGCCGGGTCGCCGGTGCGGTAGGCGGCGTTCAGCCGCTCGGCCGCGGCCGGGTCGTCCGGGGCGCGGACGATGGCGCAGACCCGGCCGCCGGTCTTCGCCACCTCCTCCAGCCATTCCAGGCATAGGATGTGGCCGAGGAAGCCGTTGGCCCCGGTGAGCAGCACGGTGCGCACCGGCGGCAGCGGCTGGGCGGCCACGGTCCCGGCCTCGGCCAGTTCCTCCGGGCCCAGGAAGCGGTCCAGGCGCAGGTCCTCGGCGCGGATGGCGGCGGGGTTCCGGCCATGGACGGCGCTGAAGGAAGGCAGCGCCCCCGCGTCCGGCGCCAGCCGGGCCTCGATGAGCCCCACCAGGGACTGCAGCGGGCTGCCCGGGTTCAGGATCGCCGCCACCGGCACCGGCACCCCGCAGGCCTCTTCCAGGAGGAGCGAAAGCGAAAGGGCGCTCATGGAATCGCCGCCGGCGTCCCTGAAGCTGCCCGCGGCCAGGTCCAGGTCCGGCACCCCGAGCACCGCCGCCACCGCCTTGCGCACCTTCAGGGCCAGGGGCAGGTCCCCGCCCTGGCCCAGCTCCGCCAGGTCCCGCTGCTGCCGCTCCTCCAGCTCCGCGTACAGCGCCTCCAGCCGCTCGCCGTAGCGCCGCTTCAGCTGGGGCCGGGCCGGCTTGTTGATGCCGGTGAGGAAGCCGTTCTCCCGGGTCCACCGCTCGGGCTCCACCAGGAAGTCCCGGGGCACCTCGTACGGGCGCAGCTGGGCCTCGGCTGCCACCCGGTTGAACTCGGCGCGCAGCAGCCGCCGGACCGCGTCCGGCGTGGCCGGGCTGCCTTCCAGGCGCAGGCGCTCGTTCACCGCGGCCCACTCGGGCACGGCCACGGCCAGCAGGAAGGCCCGCTGGCTGTTGGCGTACAGGTAGACCTGGTCCAGGCAGGGGCTGCCGCCGCTGAAGGTGCTCTCCAGGCGCCAGATGGTGACGTACTCGCCCTGGGCCAGCTTCACCACGTTGTTCTTGCGGTCGACCCAGACCACCTGGTCCGGGGCCCGCAGCTCGACGATGTCCCCGGTGCGCAGGTAGCGGTCCTCGTCGTACAGGGCCCGGGTCGCGGCGGGATTGTTGAAGTAGCCAGGGATGCTCTGGCAGGTCTGGACCAGGAGCTCGCCCCTCGGGTACGGCTGGTCGCTGAGGCGGTAGCCCAGCTCCGGCACCTCCACCAGCTTGTGGGCGGAAACGGTCGGGCGGTTGATCTCGCCGTCGATGCTGATGATGCCCGCTTCGGTGGAGCCGAAGCCTTCGAACACCGGGACCTCGAAGCACTCGGCGAGCCAGGCCGCGATCTCCGGCGCCGTGGGCGCCGAGCCGATGACCACCGCCGTCAGGCGGTCGCCCAGGAAGGTGGAGCGCAGGGCGGCGCGCGCCTGGGCCTCGGCCTCGGGCCGCTCCAGGCCGCTCTTGAGCCGGCGCTGCACCTCGGTGCGGCAGGCCTGGAAGATCATCTCGGAGATGCGCGGCACCAGGTTGAGGAAGGTGGGCCGCGCCAGCCGGATGTCCTCGAACAGGGTGGACAGGTCGCTCTTCAGGGTGAACTGGGTGACCCCGCCCAGCACCAGGGTGCGCAGCACGGCGTTGCGGCCCATGGCGTGGCTCAGGGGGTAGAAGTTGATGCCGACCTGGGGGAACACGGCGTACTGGGCCAGCGACAGGATCTTCCAGTGGGAGCGCCAGATGCTCTGGGTGAGCATCGCCCCCTTGGGAAAGCCGGTGCTCCCGGAGGTGTACATCAGGGTCGCCAGCGGGTCCGTCCCCGGTTCCGGGAGGAACGGCGCCAGGGGCGCCGCCCCGCGGCCCAGGGCGGAGAGTTCCGGCACGGAGGGCAGCGGCAGCGCGGTGCGGGCCCGGGCCTGGTCGAGCCGGCCCGGATCGGCAGCTTCTTCGCCCAGGTCCATCACCACCACGCTGCGCACCGAGGGGCAGCCCGGCAGGACCGCGAGCACGGCCGGCAGGCTGTCCAGGGCGCAGATGATGGCGGCGAACCCGGCTTCGTTGGCGATGTGCCGGAGGTCCTCGTCGGCCATGCCCAGCTGCAGCACGGCCGAGGCGCAGCCGGCATAGAGGCAGGCCATGTCGGCGATCACGTAGTCGATGCTGCCGAAGCCGTAGATGCCCGCCACCTCCCCGGGCCGGAGCGCGGTGCGCGGGTCCCGCACCATGCCCGTGGCCAGGTCCACGGTGCGCTGCCAGGCTTCCCGGTAGGTGATGGTGCGGAACGAGGGCAGGGGGCGCAGCTCCGGGCCCGCGGCCGTGCGCTCCAGGGCGGTGGCCCGTTCCCCCAGCGCCGGCCGCTCCGCATAGGCCGCGCAGGCCCGGGCGAACACCTGGATGGCGGCCAGTCCGTCGTCCTGCAGGGCTTCGATCACGGCGGGCTGCGGGGCCCACTGGGCCAGGTCCGGGTCGGTCCTGCCGGTGCGTTCCAGCCGCCGCAGGGCCTGTTCCAGGAGGGCCGCATTCGCTTGTGCGGCCGTTGATGAGGCTGACATTGTCGTGGTATTCATGGGTATCCTCGGTTTAATTAATAACTTTTACAATTAGCAAAATTAATGTAATTTCTGTTACATTAACGTGGTAAACCTAGTTTCGGATCCGTCCCCTGTCAAGAAGGCATCTTCCATGGCCCGCCCCCTGGACCCAGACATCCGTTCCGGCATCCTGGCCGCCTGCGCCCGGGTGGCCATGGCCGGCAACCTGAACGACCTTTCGCTCAAACATCTGTCCGAGGCAGTGCAGGTCAGCCCGCGCATGCTCATCTACCACTTCGGCTCGGCCGAAGCCCTGATCAGCGAGACCCTGATCGGCGTGCAGCGGCTGATGCGGAGCCAGCTGGAAACCAGCCTGGTGCGGAGCCGGAGCCGGGACGCGCGCAAGGCGCTGCGCGCCCTGTGGGACCACTGCACCTCCTGCGAAATGCTGCCGTTTTTCCGTTCCTATTACTTCTTTATCAGTGAAAGTCTGGGCGCACCCGGTAGGCATGCCGCTTTCATCGAGTCCAGCATCGACGGATTGCGGGACTGGATCCGGACCTGCCTGGCCGGGCACCGGCCGGGCCTGAGCGAGGCCGATTGCAGCATCGTCAGCGCCGTGCTGCGCGGACTGCTGATCGACGTCCTGGCCACCGGGGACCGCCAGCGCACCACGGCAGCCTATCAGGCGTTCCTGGACGGGTTCCATTTTGGTGACGAAAAATGACTGAACGCGAAGCAGGCGAAGGCGCGATAAGGACTCAATCGTGGTTCCTGCCCTCCCGGACATCTGCCATGATCGAATCCTGGAGCGTGCCATGGCCGGGTTTTCGGAATGGTTGGAGGAACGCCGCACGGAAGGCATCGGGGCCGTGTTCTCCCTTTTGCTGATCGCGGCCGGGCTCGGCGGCCTGGCCTGGCTCGGGTGGCGCGCGTGGGCCGGTGGCGGGGGCTCCTCGTCCTTCGTCGGCCGGAACGTCTCGGCGGTGAGCCTGGTGGATGCCGACGGCAACAACGTCCGGGTCGGGGACCTGGACGGCAAGGTGGTGGTGCTGGACTTCTGGGCCACCTGGTGCCCGCCCTGCCGCATGAGCCTGCCCGAGGTGGCCGCCCTCCAGGCCAGGCAGGGCGACGACTACGCGGTGCTGCCGGTGTCCCTGGACCGGGGCGGCTTCCACGATGTGGCGCCCTTTCTCAAACAGAACCCTCAGCTGGGCCTCGCGGCCGTGGTCCCCGCCGATCTGCGCGCCCTCATGGGCCAGGTGGGCACCATCGAGGCCATCCCCACCACGCTGGTGGTGGGCCGCGACGGCAAGGTGGTGCGGGCCTGGAGCGGCTATTCCCCGGGCCACCTGGAGCGGGAACTGCGGGCGGCCCTGAAGCCTTGAGAAGGGTGATCGCCATGAACAGGGTCGGCGCCGGCTATCCGGGCTCATGCCGGGCCGGGAGTCGAAGGAACGGCTGCTGGTCTGCCGCAACATCGGCCACAAGCTGCCTTTGCAGTGCAGATCCGGAACTGGAGAGGGTGGCGGGGGGCAGAGCGGAGTAGGATTGAAGGTTCAAGCTCCGGAAGGCCCATGTCCAACTCAGCCAAAACCAAACCCCGTCCCGTCGTGAACAGCGTCAACATCCGCGAAATGTCCCTGTCGGACCTGCCGGCGATCTACGCCCTGGGGGAGCGCCTGTTCCCCGCGGACAAGTGGCCGGCGCTCTACCGGACCTGGGACGAGTACGAGCTGGCGGTGCACTTCGCCTCCGACAGCGAGACCTGCCTGGTGGCCGAACTGGATGACGCGGTGGTGGGCTTCGCCCTGGGCACCCTGCTGGAGAAGCGGGGCAGCGCCTGGACCTACGGCTACCTGCTGTGGCTGGGGGTGGACGAGCTGGTGTCCCGGAAGGGCATCGCCGCGCGGCTGTTCGAGCGCATGACCGATCTGTTCATCAAGCTGGGCGCGCGCATGATCATGGTCGACACCGACGCGGAGAACGAGCCGGCCCTGTCCTTCTTCCGCAGCCAGGGCTTCGGCCAGGAGACGCCGCACCTGTTCCTGTCGCGCAACCTCTCCCACGACCCGGACTACCTGCTGCACCGCAAGCGGCCCCGGGGCGCCGCCAGCCGCCGGAAACCGGCCACCCCGAGCCGCCCGAACTACGCGCCGGGATCCGAAGGCGGCGAGGCCGAGGCGCCCGAGCGCGGCGGGAAGGGCAAACCATGACGGACCGGAGCGTCCCGGTCCTGGACTGCCTGGACCCCGCCAGGCTCCGGGCCTCCCTCCTGGAGGCGGTGGCGGTCTACAGCCCTTCCTACGCGGAAACGCCGGTCACCGAGGTGTTCGCCGCCCAGCTGGAGCGGGCCGGCCTCACCGTGGAACGGCAGCCGGTGGGCACCGGCCCCGGGGCCGGCGCCCGGGCCAACCTGCTGGTGCGGCTCGGCCCCCAGCCGCCCAGCATGCTCTGGGTCGGCCACGTGGACACCATCGAGGCGATCCACGCCTTCGCCCCGCCCCGGGTGGATGGGGACCTGCTGCACGGGCTGGGCGCCGCCGACATGAAGGGCGGCTGCGCGGCCATGGTGGAAGCGGTCATCGCCCTGCACCAGTCCGGGCTGCCCCTGGCCCAGGGGCTGTGCCTCGCCCTGGTGGTGGGCGAGGAGGAATACGGCGACGGGGCCCTGGCGCTCATCGACCGGGTCCGGGCGCCCCTGGTGATCGTGGCCGAGCCCACCGACCTGGTGCCCTGCACCTCCCACAACGGCTACATGGAATACCAGCTGGCGGCCCAGGGCAGCCGGGCCCACGCCGCGATGCCCGAGTTCGGCGCCAACGCCATCCACGCGATGCTGGCCTGGCTCCTGGCCGTGTTCGACGCCCTGCTGGCGCCCGGCCTGGCCGGCCAGGTGGTGGCCAATCCCCGGGAGATCCAGGGCGGCAGCACCATGTTCGTGGTGCCGGCGGCGTGCCTGGCCATGATCGACGTGCACTGGCGTCCGGGCGTGGATCCCGCCGCGGTGGCGGAGGCCATCGAGCGGGCCCGCCTCGCCGCCCTGAAGGACCACCCCCTCTGCGGCCTGTCGGCCACGGTGACCTTCTCCTCCCTGGGCTTCGAGAACCCGCCCGCCGACCCCCTTCTGGCCCCCCTGTGGCGGGCCATCCAGCGCACCGGCCTGCCCGCCGTCCCCGGCATCTTCCGCTCCCATTCCGACGCGGCCGTGTTCCAGCAGGCCGGGTCCCTGGCCGTGGTCTGGGGCCCGGGCCGCCTGGAGATGGCCCATTCCCCCGACGAGCAGGTCGCCCTGTCCCAGGTGGAGCAGGCCGCCCGCGGCTACGCCGCCCTGGCCGCCGAAGCCCTGGCTTAGGCCCATCGAAATACCGGGACCCTTTTGGATCGGTTCATGCCGCCAAACGCGTGGAAGCGCAGAGCAGACAGGGCAGCGCGGCGCGCTCAGTGCTTCCATTCTTTCTGCCGTAGAACCCGCATCTGAACGGTTCCGTTGATTCGATGGAGGTGCACCCGGTTCCGCTGCGGGGCCTCAAACCAGCTTGTAGCCCAACCGTACGCAAGGGTTCTTGAGCATGCCCAGCACGGCGGGATCGGAAAACGTCCGGTTGAACACCGGGTACCTTGGCATCGCCCGGCGGGCCCGCTCATAGAGGGCGACACAGGATTCGTGCTTGTTCATGGAGGATGGGTACAGCAGGCCATCCACCTCGGGGTAGGCGTCGTAGACAGCCACCGACCACAGGCGGGCGCGGGGCCGCGGTCCCGACCCAAGCACCATGGAGGCCCCGGCCCTGGTGGGCCAGTTGCCCGTGAGATCGAGCAGGCGCAGGTCGGTGACGGTGGCGAAGGCCACCCAGGTGTGGGCGTCGCGCACCCGGTCAACCGTCCTGGTCTCCTGGAACACCTCCGCGAGGGTCGTAGCGGCAGCGTCCGCACCGATGGCCCCGTAGAGGATCTCCCGGCTTTGCGCACCCGGCGGCGGGAGGTGGTGATCGAACCGGGCGTTCGTGGGGCCCCAGGCGCGAAATTGGCCCCAGGTCGTGGGGTGGGCCCCGCCCTGGGCATAGATCCGCCAGATCACCGCCCCGGCCGGAAGGTGGTGGAGGTCCGCCCCGATCCGGAGCAGATCCGCCTTTGCCGGTGGGAGCGGGAGTTTGGGCATCCTGGAGCGTCTAGGCCAACTCGGCCGCGAGCGCGGCGACGGGTTGCGGATGGCGGCCTTCCAGAAGCCATGCCCGGGGGCTCATGGGGGTCTCGCCCTCTCCGGTGACGAGGTCGGAGTTCGGGAGCAGCAGCCAGCTTTCCACGGCAACCGGCGAGATGTCCCGGGGGAGCGCCTGGGCCACCTGCCCCCAACCCGGAAGTTCGTCCTTCCCGGCGAACTGGAACACGGGGAGCTTCCAGGACCGCCCATCGCGGATGGCCAGGAGGGTCCGTTCCTGGAGCCGCTGGCGAATGCGCGCATCCGACACGCCGAACAGCTTGGCCGCCTGTGCAGTCGTCAGCCCCGTCTGGACCAGGGTCGCGTAGCTGATTGCCCCCGCGAGGAGGGGATCCTCGCCCGGGGCGAACCTCGGGGTCGGGTCCAGCCCGCCGGCACGGGCCACGGCCATTTCGGCGGCCGTCAGGCCCTCCTGGCCATTTCCAGGGTAGTAGAGGGTCTTGAGCCTCGCGATGGCGGCCCGCAGGCTGGCATTGAGCAGCTTCGGCTCCACCCCCTCCAGGCCGTGAGCGTGGAGGTAGGCCATCGTTTCAGCCTTGGCGTTCATGAGGCACCTCCTTACGAATGATAGCGTCAAACGCTTCCGCAAGCAAGGCCCCTTCCCAGTGGGACACCTTCTCATGGAACCCCACCTCCGCAACACTTCCGGCGGGGTGCGCGAATGCGCGCCCCGACCCGGAAGCGGCCCCGGGCGGAAATCCGGGACCCGGACGCCTAATGCAGGTGCGCGATGGCCGTGTCGATCTGGCCGGAGACGATCTGGATGTCGCTGTTGACCTTGCCGATGTCCTCGGTGAGTTTGCGCACGTTCTCCACCGACTTGGTCATGTGGTCGGCCACCACGGCGAAGCCGCGCCCGTGCACCCCCACCTTGGCCGCTTCGATGCTGGCATTGAGGGCCAGCATCTGCATGGAGGACATGATGTGGTTGATGCGGCCCACCAGGTTCTGGCTGCCCTCCAGACCGCTGGTGAGGCGCTCCTTGATGGCGGTGATCTCCTGCACCACCGACCTGGAGGCCTCCTCCTTGGCCTCCTCCAGCTCCTGGATCAGCATCCAGGAGATGGCCGGCATGAGCTCGATGCCGCTCCCCTGCAGGAGCTCCTGGACCCGGGACTTCACTTCGGGCACGCCGGTCATCTCGAACAGCACCTGGCAGGGCACCTTGGCCAGGGCCTCGTCCATGCTGGTGAAGACCGGGATCCCGGCCTGGGCGGCCAGCTTGAGGCCGGCCGCCTCGGGGTTCTGGTCCACCATGAACACCACCCGGATCTTCCGGCTGTGCTGGAGGAAGGCCAGCAGGCCCGAGCCTCCCGTCCCCGCGCCGATGATGCCCGCTGTCTTGGATCCCGCTTCACTCACCGTCGCCATGGTCGACCTCAATGGAAAAACACAATGTAATGTTTCGCTAATAATATAGCCAAGTTCAACAAAGCGAAGTGTAAAAACCTGCGCTCGGGCCATTTTAAAGTAACCTGATCTGATGCACACCCCACCGATCGGGGTGCGTGCTGCGCCGTGGTCGCCACCGGTTCCTTCTTAGCCTCGGCCCGCCTCCGACTTCCAGCAAAGGATCCACATGCACCCCATCCTGTTCAGAATCGGGAGCTTCCCCATCGGGACCTACGGCCTCCTGCTCACCTTGGGCTTCTTCCTGGCGCTGGTGCTGGCCCAGTACCTGGGCCGGAAGCAGGGGATCCCGTCGGAGGCCATCTCGGACCTGGCCATCACCGTGCTCCTGGCGGGGGTCATCGGTTCCAAGCTGCTGATGGTCATCGTCGATCTGTGCAACGGCCTGCCGCTCAAGGACGTGTTCGACCTGGGCTACCTGCGGGCGGGCGGCGCCATCCACGGCGGCATCATCGGCGCGCTCCTGGCCTTCTTCTGGCGGGTGCGGCGGCTGAAGCTGCCCCTGGCCGCGACCCTGGACTGCATGACCCCGGCCGCGGCCCTGGGCCAGGCCATCGGCCGCCTGGGCTGCTTTTCCGCCGGCTGCTGCTACGGCACCGCCAGCACCCTCCCCTGGGCCGTGACCTTCACCGACCCCAACGCCCAGATCCTTTCCGGCACCCCCCTGGGGCAGCCGCTGCACCCGGTCCAGCTCTACACCTTCCTGGCCAACCTGGCGGTCATGGGCAGCCTGCTGCTGATCTGGCGCTGGCGCAAGTTCGCCGGGCAGCTTTCGGGCTGCTACTTCATCCTGGAAGGCATCGGCCGGATGGTCACCGAGCACTGGCGGGGCGACCTGGACCGGGGCTTCCTGCTGGGCATCCCCTGGCTCTCCACCGGCCGGCTCACCAGCTTCCTGTTCATCCTGCTCGGCTGCGGCATGCTGCTCTGGTTCTCCCGGCACCGGAAGGCGGTGACCGCTTGAGCGAGACCGTGACCCATTTCCTCCCCGACGGCGCCCCCCGGCTGGACCGGTTCCTGGCGGACAGCTATCCGGCCTTCGCCCGGTCCCGGTGGGACGCCTGGGTGCGGGCCGGCAAGGTGCGGGTGAACGGCGAGGTGGTCCTGAAGGCCGGGACCCGGATCCGCTCCGGCGCCACGGTGGAGACCGAGCTGCCCGACCCCGCCCCGCCGGCCCTGCACCTGCAGCCCGAGGCCATCGACCTGCCGACCCTGTTCGAGGACAGCCACCTGTGGATCGTGGACAAGCCGGCGGGGATGGTGGTGCATCCGGGCCCGGGGCATCCTTCGGGGACGGTGCTGAACGCCCTCCTGGGCCGGCTCCATGCCCCCGTCATCGCCGCCGGCGAGCTCCCGGAGGACGACGAGGACGAAGTGCCCGCCCCGGTCTGGCCGGGCCTGGTGCACCGCCTGGACCGCTACACCACCGGCTGCCTGGCCATGGCCAAGGACGTGGGCAGCCAGCAGTCGCTGCAGCTGCAGTTCAAGGACCGCACCGTGGAGAAGCGCTACCTGGCCCTGGTGCGCATGAGCCGCCAGCTGCCCGAGGTGGGTTCGGTCCTGGTGGACCAGCCCATCGCCCGGCACCGGGTGGACCGCCTGAAGATGGCGGTGAACGCCGCCGGCCGCCCCTCCCAGACCCGGGTGAAGCTGCTGGCCAAGGCCTGCGGCCTGGCCCTGGTGGAGTGCGAACTGCTCACCGGGCGCACCCACCAGATCCGGCTGCACCTGTCCCACCTGGGGGCGCCCATCCTCGGCGACCCGCTCTACGGCGGCGCCCCGGGCTGGCTGGACGCGGACAAGCGCGCCTTCCCCTGCCCGCACCCCATGCTGCATGCCTGGAAGCTCTCCATCGACCACCCGGGCGACGGCCGCCGGCTGGACTTCGTGGCGCCGGTGCCGGAAGCGTACCGGGAAGTGCTGGCCAAGCTGGGCATCGCCGTCCCGTAAGTCAGCCGGGGGCGTTCTTCTGCTGGAGTTCCCGGCGCAGCTGGGCGTTCTCGGCCTGGAGCTGGTCCTTCAGGGTCTCGATCTCGGTGTAGGCCGTGCGCAGGGCCCCCTCCGCCTCGTAGCGGAGCTGCACCTCGGCGGAGAGGCTTTCGATCGCCCGGGCCAGCTCCGTGGTGCGCTCCACCACCAGGTGGTCCACCTGCTTCCAGGACGCCTTGAGCTCCTCCTGGATCCGCTGCAGCTCCTCGTTCTGCATCTCCAGCTCGATCTTGTGCAGCTGAAGCTCCTGGACCAGCTTCTGGGTGTTGGCCTCGCCCAGCAGGACGGCCGAGAGATCCCCGCCGTCGGCATGCAGGGCCGGACCTGGATTCCTCGGTGCTGAATTGGTCTTGTTCATGGCCACCCCCTACTCAGATGCATCCAGGAACCGCCCGGGTTTTGCGGTGTCCCTGAAGATGCACACGAACTGATCAGGGGCTGGGCGGTAGCCGCTGATTTCCAGGACAGCACCGCCGACAGTAAAGTATTGGTCAAAAGTGCAAGACCCGCCAGAGGCCAAAAGCTGGGCCAGGAAGGGCGCCCAGATCGGGCCGGCGGCCGGCAGCGCCTCGGCCAGGGTCCGGCCCACCGGGCTTTTGGCCCTGGGACCCAGGAGCCGCTCGAAGGCGCGGTTGGCGCTCACCACCCGGCCGTCCACCGCCCGGCCGCCCTCGCCCAGCACCAGGTCGCATAGGACGTAGCCGGCGGCGAGGCGCTCCAGCAGCGACTGGAACTGGCCGGCGGTGCTGCGCAGCTGGGTCTCCAGGCGGGTGGCCACGGTGGTGTCGGTGAAGGTGATCACCAGGCCGTCGATGCGGTCCTCGGGGGTCCGGTAGGGCATGATGCGCACCCAGTACCAGCTGCCGTCCTGGGCCGCCACGCTCTTTTCCCTGGGGATGAGGGTGCGCAGCACCTCCCGGGCGTCGGCCGGCAGGTCCGGGTAGACCACGCTGGCGGTGATGTCGGTGAGGGGCCGGCCCACGTCGCCGGGCAGGAGCTTGTACAGGTTGCTGGCCCCGGCGGTGAAGCGCGCCACCTTCAGGTTGCCGTCCAGGAACACGGTGGCGATGTCGGTGGCGTCCAGGAGGTTCTTCATGTCGCTGCTGGTGCGGGCCAGGTCCTCCATGCGCGCCAGCTGCTCGGCGTTGATGGTCTGCAGCTCCTCGTTCAGGGACTGCAGCTCCTCCTTGGAGGTGGTCAGCTCCTCGTTGGTGGACTGCAGCTCCTCGTTGGTGGACTGCAGCTCCTCGTTGGTGGACTTGAGCTCCTCCTGGGAGGTCTGCATCTCCTGCTGCAGGCCCCGCAGTTCCTCCCGGTTGTGGGCCAGCTCCTGCTCCAGCTCCGCCACCCGGGCGTTGCCCGCCGCCGGGCGGCCCCGGCGGGAGCCGGCCGGCGCCGCCGGCTGGTCCCGGAACACCACCATGATCAGCCCCCGCAGTGGGCTGGGGGCGAGCAGCTTCTGCACCGTGAGGGTGACCACCTGGGTGCCGCCGTTGGTGCCCACCTTGAGGTCCCGGGTGACCACCGGCTCCTCCTGGCGGGCGGCCCGGTGCAGGGCGCTGGCCAGGTCCATGGACAGGCCTTCCCGGGCCATGGCGAACAGGTTCCAGTTGGCCTTGCCCGCGGCCGGCTCCAGGTACTTGCCGGTGCGGCCGCTGATGTAGACGATGTCCCCGGCCTCGTTGACCAGGACCGCGGGCGGGGAGAACTGCTGGAGCAGGACGTGGTCCGCGAGGGTGGCGAGGTTGGCGGCGGGTTCGGTCATCTTCGGCTCCATTTTCGGCCCCTTGCGCTGGCTGGCGATGGCCGGGGGGAAGGCCAGGGGCAGGGCCGGCAGCAGGGCTTCGCTGCGCCGGAACAGGCGGCTCTTGGCATCCAGGGGGGTGAACTGTCCGGCGCTGGCGCCCACGCTCTCGGAGCTGCCCAGGCACAGCAGGCCCCCAGGCACCAGGCTGTAGTGGAACAGCTGCATGAGCTTGCGCTGCAGCTCCGGCGCCAGGTAGATCAGCAGGTTGCGGCAGCTGAGCAGGTCCAGGCGGGTGAACGGCGGGTCCATGATGAGGTTCTGCGGGGCGAACACCACCATCTCCCGGATCTCCTGGCGCACCCGGAAGCCCCCGGCCTCGGGGGTGAAGAAGCGCGCCAGCCGCGCCTCGGAGACGTCGGCGGCGATGTTGGCCCGGAACAGGCCCTGGCGGGCCCGGGTGATGGCGTCCCGGTCCAGGTCCGTGGCGAAGATCTGCAGGCTGCAAGCCAGGGGCGGGCTGACCCGGTCCAGGGCCTCCCGGAACAGCATGGCCAGGCCGTAGGCCTCCTCGCCGGTGGAACAGCCAGGGACCCAGGCCCGGAACACCTTGCCTTCGGGCCGGCCCTCGAACATGGCCGGGAGCGCCGTGTCCAGCAGGGCCTGCCACACCGCCGGGTCGCGGAAGAAGTTGGTGACCCCGATCAGCAGCTCCTTGAACAGCAGGTCCAGCTCGCCGGGGTTCTTCTCCAGGAAGCGGACGTAGGCGCTGACCGTGGCCAGCTGGTGCACGGCCATGCGCCGCTCGATGCGCCGCACCACGGTGGAGCGCTTGTACAGGGAGAACTCCTGGCCGGTGCGGGCCCGCAGCAGCAGGATGACCCGCTCCAGGGCCGGTTCGTCGCTCAGCTCCAGGACCGGCGAGGCCTCGGCGATCCTGGGCGTGTGCTGCAGGAAGGCCATGAGCTTGCCCGGCAGCTCCTCGGCCTCGCCCACCATGTCGGCCAGCCCGGCGTCGATGACGCTGCGCGGCATGCTGGCGAAGCGGGCCCCGGAAGGGGCCTGGGCCAGGCAGAGTCCGCCGTGCTCCTTGATGGCGCGCAGCCCCAGGAGCCCGTCGGAGCCCATGCCGGAGAGGATCACGCCGATGCTGCGCTCGCCCCGCTCCTCGGCCAGGGAGCGGAGAAAGAAGTCGATGGGCAGGCGCATGCCCCGGGCCGCGGCGGGCACCGAGAGGCGCAGGGTGCTGCCGTGGACGGCCATGTCCTTGTTCGGGGGGATCACGTGCACGCAGTCGGGACGGATCTTCATGCGGTCCCGGGCCTGGATCACGGTCATGGGGGTGATGCGCTGGAGCAGCTCCGGCAGCAGGTCCTCCACCGTGGGGTCCAGGTGCTGGATCACCACGAAGGCCAGGCCGGAGCCGACGGGGACCTTGGCCAGGAACTTTTCCAGGGCCTCCAGCCCACCGGCCGAGGCGCCGATGCCGACGATGGGGAAGGGGGGGGTGGGGGAGGGCTGCTTCACGGCGGGTCTGGGGGGCGACCCGGGGCCGGGCTTGGCCGAAGGTCCAGGGAATAGCTTGACACCTGTATTGGAATAATCAGTCTAAGCAAATGCCCCCAAGTTGCAGCGGGTCGGGCTTGACAATCCGGGAGATCCCTTTGAGCGACAGGAATGCAGCAGATGGCGGGCGGGTTGCCGTCATTGTCGCCCACCCGGACGACGAGGTGCTATGGTGCGGCGGGCTGCTGCTCAGCCGGCCGCGCTGGGAACCCTTCGTGGCCTGCCTGTGCCGGGGCCGGGACCCGGACCGGGCGCCCCGGTTCCGCCGGGTGCTGGACCGGCTCGGCGCCAGGGGCGCCATGGGCGACCTGGACGACGGGCCGGACCAGGACCCGCTCCCGAAGGGGCAGGTGCGGGCCCTGATCCTGGACCTGCTCCCGGGCCGGGACTTCGATCTGATCCTCACCCACTCGGCCCAGGGGGAGTACACCCGGCACCGCCGCCACGAGGAGACCGCCGCGGCGGTCCGGGCGCTCTGGCGGGACGGGACGCTGCGGACCGGCGCGCTCTGGAGCTTCGCCTACGAGGATGGCGGCGGGACCCGCCTGCCCCGGGCCGAGGCGGGGGCGTCGCTCTGCTTCCCCCTGCCCGAGGCCGTCTGGGCGGAGAAGTACCGGCTCATCCGGGAGGAATACAACTACGCGGAGTCCAGCTGGGAAGCCCGGACCACCCCGCGCAGCGAAGCCTTTCACCGTCTTGCCGGGCCCGGCCCGGCGCAGAAAGAAGCCCGCCCATGAAGATCCTCGTGCTGTACGATTATCCGCCCGCCCCCGGCGGCCTGGCCACCCAGGGCGACCTGCTCTACCACGGGCTGCTGGAGCTGGGCGTGGACGCCAAGGCCGCCCACCTCAAGTCCGACCTGGAAAAGGAGTGGTACTACCGCTGGTTCAAGCCGGACGCGGTGGTGGGGGTTGGCTTCTGGGGCGACTATCCGGACATCGTCCAGCACCCCCAGAGCTTCGGCATGACCGCGGTGCCCTGGCTCCTGGCCGACGGCTACGTGGCCAACTACCGCCAGGAGCTCAACGTGATGCCGCTGATCCTGGTGACCGCGAACTGGGTCAAGGAGACCTTCGAGCGGGACGGCATCCGCGGCGACCGCATGGTGGTGCTGCCGGTGGGCTGCGACACCGACGCCTTCATCCCGCGCGACGCGGACGACCCCAGGGTGCACGCCATGCGCGGGATCCTGGGGGTGAGCCCGGACCAGCTGCTGGTCCTGACCGTGGGCGGCGACGCCGCCTCCAAGGGCGGGCGGGAGGTCATGAAGGCCCTGGCCCTGGTCCGGGACGAGGTGCCCGACTTCCGCTATGTGTGCAAGGTCTGGCCCCAGCCCCGCACCGAGATCCAGAACGCCCTGGACCGGGAATTGGCCGCGCGCCTGGGCCTGGCGGACCGGGTGAGCTTCCCCACCCACCGGGTGTCCCGGGACCTCATGCCGTACCTGATCGCCGCCTGCGATGTGTACGCGGCGCCGTCGCGGCTGGAGGGCTTCGGCATGCCCCAGGTGGAGGCGGGCGCCTGCGGCAAGCCGGTGATCGGCATCGGCGCCATGGCCATGCTGGACACCCTGGTCCAGGGGGAGACCGCCTTCCTGGCCGGGGTGGCCAAGGCGAACACCATCACCGAGGCGGAGCTGGGCCCCGCCGCCGGCTATCCCCCCGGGCACATCGTGCGCTTCGACCAGCCCCGGGTCGCGGACTACCGGGCCAGCGTCCCGGACATCGCCGACGCCCTGCGCCGGCTGCTCAACGACCCGGAGCTGCGCCGGCGCATGGGGGCGGCCGGCCGGAAGCGGGTGGTGGCGCGCTTCGACTACCGCCTGGTGGCGCGGCAGCTCCTGGACATCCTGGCCGCCGAACTGGGGCTGGCATGAGCGGCGCGGCGCGGGACCCGGTCATCCAGGAAGCCAAGGCGGCGGCGCTGGAAGTGCTGCTGCACAACGTCCACGGGCCCTACCAGGGGCTGCCCCGCACCGCGGGCTGGGGCTACCCGGAGCCGTACACCCGGGACCTGCTCATCGCCTCCCTGGGCACCCTGGCCTCGGGCCACCCGGTCCTGGTGGCGGCGCTGCACAAGGTGATGGCCCGGCTGGCGGAGCACCAGAGCGAGCGGGGCAGCATCCCGTCCCTGGTGCACGATGCCGAGGACCGGGGGGCCAGCGACACCACCCCGCTGTTCCTGCTGGTGGCGGGCATCCTCCAGCGGCAGCCCGGCGGGGCCGGGCACCTGGACGGCGCCATCCGCAAGGCCCTCACCTGGATGGAATACCAGACCAGCGACGACCGGGTCATGGTGACCCAGCAGCCCACCAGCGACTGGCGGGACGAGCACTGGGTCCTGGGCCACGGCCTGTTCGTGAACACCCTGGTCTACGGCTACCTGCGGATGCTGGGCCAGGATGACCGGGCGGACCAGCTGCAGGGCGCCATCAACGGGCCGGACGACCAGGTGGACCGGGGCCATCCGGTGCAGGGCCTGGCCATCCGCGGGCGGCCCACCTACGCCATGTGGTCGTTCAAGGTGCTCCGGGACGAGCGCTGCGATCTGCTGGGCAACAGCCTGGCCATCCTCACCGGGCTGGCGCCGCGCACCCGGGCGGCGAAGATGGTGGCCTGGATCGAGACGGAATGCGCGGACATGCGCCGCCGGCACGAGCTGGCGGTGGCGCTGCCGCCCTGCTTCTTCCCGTACGTGCTGCCCACCGAGGCCGACTGGCGGCCCCGCTACTACCTGTACAACATGCCGGGCGACTACCACAACGGCGGCGTCTGGCCCTTCGTCTGCGGGTTCTACGTGGCGGCGCTGGTGGCCGCGGGGCGGCAGCGGCTGGCCGAGGAGCGTCTGGGGGACCTGGCCGAGCTGGTGCGCCGGACCCGGGAGGCGCCGGTGAAGTTCGGCTTCAACGAGTGGATCAAGGCCCAGACCGGCGCCCCCTCCGGCCAGGACTGGCAGACCTGGTCCGCCTCCATGTTCCTCTACGCCGCCGCCTGCGTGGAGCAGGGCCGGCCGCTATTCTTCGAGTTCTGACCCGGCCCCGGTGCCGGCCGGCGCCGGCTGCTCCCGCAGGCGGGAGGCCATCTCCACCAGCATCTCCCGGACCATGCCCGGGAACTCCAGCAGCAGGGTCTCGAAGTTCTCGCCGTGGACCACCACGCAGCGGCACGGCTCCATGGCCGTGGCCGTCGCGGTGCGGTCGGTGCCCAGCAGGAAGGTCATCTCGCCGAAGAACTTGCCCTTGCCGATCCGGGCGATCTCGCGTCCGCCCCGGCGGATGCTCACCAGCCCCGCCAGCACGAAGAACATGTCCAGGCCCGGGTCGCCCTCGCGGAAGAACTCCCAGCCGGCCGGGGTCTCCATGAGCAGGCGGTTGCGGCCCAGGACCGGCAGGCCGCGCCGGCCCTCCATGAGGCGCTTGATCATCAGCGTCTCGCCCCGGTGCAGGGCCGCCACCACCTCCCCCCCGAACAGCAGCACCGCCAGGGAGTAGTAGATCCAGATGATGACGATGAAGATGGACTTGAACGAGCCGAAGGCGAAGCCGTAGCCCGGGTCGTGGGTGAGGAACAGGGTGAAGGCGG
>Ga0181516_10001454_pt1 | contig 18058 bp, 5 predicted proteins | sample PEATcosm2014_Bin_25_FD_121104 | JGI IMG/M metagenome (GOLD analysis project Ga0181516, IMG submission 121104) | Peatland microbial communities from MTU Mesocosm Facility, Houghton, MI, USA - PEATcosm2014_Bin01_10_metaG | ecosystem: Environmental > Terrestrial > Soil > Wetlands > Peat | place... | reverse complement strand
TGTGTCACCGGGCCGGCGACGGTCATCCAAGCTGTTTCCGCCGGTCGCCGCGCCGCCAAGGCCATGAACGAATTTCTCACCAAAGGTTACGTGCGGCCGGAAAACGCCAACTACAATTGCAGCCGTGGTTCGCTGGAGGATTTGCCCCGTTGGGAATTTGAGGCCATGCCCAAGCTCACGCGCGCCACCATGCCGGCTTTGCCGATGGCCAAACGTCTGATCGGTTTCCCCGAAGTGGATCTGGGATTAGACGAAACCACCGCGCGCAACGAAGCGGCCCGTTGTTTGAAGTGCGGTTGCAGCGAACGCTTCGACTGCACCTTGCGCAAAACTTCCCGTGAGCTGGGCATTGAATTCCGCACGCCGGCGCACGAGCGACCGTATTTGCCCATTGTGGACGATCATCCGTTCATCATCCGCGATCACAACAAGTGCATCGCCTGCGGCCGCTGCATTTCCGCCTGCGCGGACATCGAAGGACCGGGTGTGCTCACGTATCGGCTCACGCAGGGCCGGCTGCTGGTGGGCACGCACAGCGGCGGACCGCTCAACGAGACGGATTGCGTCTCCTGCGGCCAATGCGTCACCGCGTGCCCGTGCGGCGCGCTGGAATATCGCCGGGAACGGGGCCGCGTTTTCCGCGCCATCAATGATCCGAAGAAGCTCGTCGTCGGTTTTGTGGCCCCGGCAGTGCGCAGCGTTTTCTGCGATCAGTTCAAGATTCCGTTTGACCAGGCACCGCAATACGTTGCCGGCCTCATGAAGAAACTCGGGTTCGACAAGGTGTTTGATTTCACCTTTGCCGCCGACCTGACCATCATGGAAGAAACCACCGAGTTTCTAACCCGCGTGGAAAAGGGCGGCGTGATGCCGCAATTCACCTCGTGCTGTCCCGGCTGGGTCAACTTTGTGGAACGCCGTTATCCCGGCATGATTCCGCATTTGTCTTCCTGCAAGTCGCCGCAGCAAATGATGGGTGCGACGGTGAAAAATCATTTCGCCAAACTGGCCGGCGTCAAAAAGGACGATATTTACGTCGTTTCCGTGGTGCCTTGTCTCGCCAAAAAATTCGAGGCCGCCCGCCCCGAATTCGCGCCCGGCGGCATCCGCGATGTGGATGCGGTGCTGACCACCACCGAGCTGCTGGAGATGATGAAGTTGTTGCGGTTGAATGCCGCTGACATTCAGCCGCAGGAATTCGACGAGCCTTACCGGCGCGTCAGCGGCGCGGGCGTGCTGTTCGGCGCCTCCGGCGGCGTGGCCGAGGCGGCGCTGCGCATGGCCGTCGAGAAGCTCACCGGCAAACCGCTGGTGGATCATTTGGAGTTCGAGCAGGTGCGCGGCTTTGAAGGCCTTAAGGAAGCCAACATTGAAGCCGGCGGCAAAAAAGTGCGCGTGGCTGTCATTTCCGGTCTGGCCAATGCCGAGCCGGTCATCGAGAAAATTCTCAAAGGCGAAAACACCGGTTACGATTTGGTGGAAGTCATGGCGTGTCCGGGCGGTTGCATTTGCGGCGCGGGCCATCCGGTGCCGGAAAAAACGGGCAGCTTGTCGCAACGCCAGCAGGTGCTGGTGAACATTGACAAAACGTCGCAATACCGGAAGTCGCAGGAGAATCCCGATATTCTCCGGCTCTACACCGACTTCTATGACAAACCCAATTCGCACCTCGCCCACAAGCTGCTTCATACTACTTATGCGCCGTTTCGACACGAATGAGTGAAGCCAGATGCGGTGATTTATTGAGGCGTTCTGCCGGCGGGGGGCACGTCAGCGTGCACCTGCTTTTTGGCCATATTTCGGAAACAGCTTGGGTGTGAACTGATTTGGAATGCGCGGAAAGCTCCACTTTTCGCCGCATTCGCAAACCGGCAAAGGATGCGGACGTCGCACACCAGCCAATTGGTCATTGGCCGCGCCGCGCCTATTTCGCACACTGCCTTCTTGGAAAATCTAAGAGACCGGGCTAGCAGAGCCGGCTTTCAATGGCAACGCTTTGCTTCATTCGCCCGGAATTGCAAAATTAAACACACTAAAGATTGACATTAAATATGCGAATCCGTTAAAGTGCAGCCTCGTTCAGAAAACCACAGGGGCTGGGCCTGCCCGGCCACACCGAAATATCAGAAATCACACCGCCAGCAAGGAGGCTGACGGTTACAAAATCTTGAAAGTAACTTGTAATTATTTGACGGCATTGGGAAAAGCCACCGTCCGCGATTGACGCACCGCTTTACGCAGCCTCGCCACTAAACCATTTCCGATCCTGACTCTAACTCAAGAACTCAAGCCTATGACTAAAATAGCTGCCTCAACGCATGACGGCACTCTGCCGCGCGCCAATCAATCAATCAATGTCCCGCCGGCCAAAAAATCAAGCGGCTGCTGGCAAATGCCGGCGGGATGCAAGCGGCTGGGAATGATGCTGGTGCTCGGCGGCTTGCTTTTGCCGTCACTGGCCATCGCGGCGGGCAGTTGGGTCAAGGTGCAGCAAAAAGTTTCCGGCGGGATTGAAACCATGCTGCTGCTGGCCGATGGCACCGTGATGGCCCAGGGCGGGGCCAATCAAGCGACCACCAGTTGGTATCGGCTCACGCCGGGCAGCACCGGCGGATACACCAATGGCACCTGGTTCACGCGGGCTTCCATGAACTATACCCGGCTTTTTTTCTCCTCCGACGTGCTCCAGGACGGCCGGGTTTTTTTCGCCGGGGCGGAATATGGCACGGGCACGACGAACGCGGAGGTCTATGATCCAAAATATGATGCTTGGACCAAAATCCCCGTCCCTTCCGGGCTGATCCAAGTCAACAACACCAATTTCCCAAACGGCGAAAACAGCAAGGGTTTCGTTGACTCCGGCAGCGTGCTCCTGTCCAACGGCAACGTGCTGGTGGCCCCTGTCTGGCCGGCTTTCGGCAATGCCAGCGGCAACGGCTACACGATCATTTTCAATTCCGCCTCCAATACGTTTTCCCAAGGTCCGGCCCTTCAGCATGGCATTGATCTGGATGAGGCCAGCATGGTCAAGCTGCCGGACGACAGCATTCTGGTGATTGACTCTTTTACCAATACTTCCGAACGTTACATCCCCTCGTTGAATCAATGGATCAAGGATGCCAATGTTCCGGTGAATGTGTATGACCCTTATGGCGGGGAAATGGGCGCCGGCTTTCTGCTGCCCAACGGCAACGCTTTTTTCCTCGGCAGCACGCCGAACACGGCGATCTATACCCCATCTTACTCCACCAATGCCGGCATTTGGACCGCCGGTCCAACGATGCCGAACAATTTGGGCGCACCGGACGCGCCGGCGGCGATGATGGTGAACGGCAAGATTCTTTGTGCTTTGGAGCAGACTCCCGTCGGCACGAACAACGGCCAAATTTTCATTCCCCCCACATACTTTTACGAATTTGATTACAACAACCATAGTGCCAGCCCCAACGGCACCTTCACCCAGATTTATGCTCCGGACGGCAGTTTGACTGACACCGGCGGAGCGGAAAGCGGATGCTCTTATTCCAGCCGGATGCTGGATCTGCCGGACGGCACGGTTCTCTACACGGACGGCAACGCGAGTGGGCAGTTGTATGTTTATATACCCGATGGTTCGCCATTGGCCGCCGGCAAGCCGGCGGTTCAAAATTTTTCGTGGAATAATGACGGGTCGTTGCATTTGAACGGCACGCTGTTTAATGGCCTTTCCCAAGGCGCGGCCTATGGCGATGACGCCCAGATGGACAGCAATTATCCGCTGATCCGTTTTACCGATGCCAACGGCAATGTCACTTATGGGACCACTTACAACTGGAGCAGCACCGGCGTCAGGACGGGCAGCGCCGTGGTGACCACCGAAGCCACGGTGCCGGCGTTCATAGCCGCCAATCCGCAACACTATTCCATGCAGATCGTGGGCAATGGCACCGCTTCCGATCCGGTGGATTTTTATCCCAAAGACTATCCCACGGTCAGCTTCTTGTATCCCACCAATGGCGCGATCGGCTCCGATGCCTATGGCCCGTTGATTGTGGGCAATGCCGACGACGCCAATTATGCGGTGGGGATGGTGCGGGTGGCGCTCAACCGCACGGCGGATGGTGTCTGGTATGATTTCGTCAGCAGCGCCTGGGGAACCACCACCTTTGATTTCAACCGTAATATCCTGAACGCCTCGGATGTGTCCGGTCAGCACACGGGATGGATCGCGCAGTTGCCCGCCATGGCCGCTGGCAGTTATACCGTGCAGGCACAGTCCGTCAACGTGCATAATCACGGCTCCCCGTGGGTGTCCTCCGCCTTCACCATTGAATCGGCGCCGGTGGTGACGTTTAATCCATTGACCAACTCGGAAACGGTCTTTGACCTTTCCCAAATCGGCGGCACCATCAACGAGGGCGGCAGCGTCGTGTTCCGGATTCAACAATACGACACCAGCAGCATCAACTATCTGTATTGGAACGGTTCCACCTGGATTGCCAATGGCAATGATCCTTCAGTCTATCTCGCGGCCAGCGTCACGGGCGGCAGCTGGTCGCCGAGCGGCGGGGTGGCTTTGCCCGGTCGCGGACAGCTCCAATACGGTCATAACGGCCATTATTTCCTGCGGGCCATCGGCACGGATATAGCCGGTGATTCCACCACCAACGAAATTTTGGTGAACCGCTCCGCGCCGGACACGACGCCGCCCATTGTCAACCTCGACCCATCCTCCATTCAAGCGGGCCAGGTGTTTACCAATCAGTATCTGCCGTCCGTGTTTGGTCTGGCTTATGATCCTGAATCCGGGGTTGCTTCCGTGAACGTCCTGCTGGCGCGCAACACCAATCCTGGTCTCGTCTATTGGGATGGCGTGCATTGGACCGCCACGCCGACCAACCTGCTGGCCACCTATACGGCTCAGAACATTAGCTGGCAATTGAATGTGCCGTTGCCGAGTGGGGCGAACTTGCCCAACGCCAGCTATTCCCTGGATGTAAGTGCGGCCAACAATGAAGCTCCGGCCGGCACCGGCTTGTTGAACCTGAATTTTTCCGTGGATTATCATCCCGTCTTTGTGTTCACGGCGGGAAGTTACTTTTACCAGTATGCCCCCATCGTCAACATGAACTGGGACAATCCATTGAACTGGGATCAGGGCACGGTGCCGACGCCGGATGCGCGCGTGGTCATCAACAACTACTCGCCGGATAATACCAGCCTGGGCAGCCTGCAACTCTATCGCCTGGACTTGTCCGGCGGCATGTTGACCACGCTGGGCATGATCATCACCAATCTCAATGTCTCCGGCGGTGCCATTGCCGGCGGAGTCATCAGCCTGCCCAGCAGCGGCGTTCTCAACTGGTCCGGCGGAATCTTGGCCGGCACTTACAATGTTCCGGCCGGCGCAAAAATGAACCTGACCGGCTCCGCAGATAAAACTTTGAATCTCGCCACGGTGATCAACAACGGCACCGTGATTTGGAACGGCGGCAGCCTGATCGGCTCTTATGGCAGCGTGATCACCAACAACGCCACCTTCATCCTGCAAAGCAGCAGCTTGTTCGATAATAATGCCAGCGGGGCCGGCTATTACCCTGTGCCGACGTTCATTAATAATGGCTGGCTGCAAAAAACCAATTCCAACGGGGAAACCATTATTGGCAACAACAATGGCGGTTGGAGCTTCACCCAGAATGGAACCATTGACATTGAAAATGGCGCGCTCAGTTCACAAAACCTGTTCTATGCAAACGGCGGGGCCGTCTTTACGGGGCCGGGTGAAACCCGCGTGGACGGCGGCAGCATCGTCATGAATGGCACCAACACCATCCAGTCCGGTGCGACGGTGGAACTGGCGGGTGGAACTTGGACCGGGAACAACATCTTTACCGGCCCCGGCACTTTTGTCTGGAGCGGTGGCACGATCGCGGGCGCCAACACCGTTGGCACCGGCGCCCAGCTTTCCATCATTGGCGATGGCCCGAAAAAAATCTTCGTCGGCACGCTGACCAACGCCGGCTTCGGCCAGTGGACTGGAGCGGGGCCGGTGGTCTGCACCTATGGCAGCGTTTTCGAGAACGATGGCAGCTTCATGGTTCAAAACAACTCGTCATTCACGGACGACGCCGAAGGTGCCGGCTATTACGCGCTGCCTGTGTTCATCAACGCCGGGAACTTCGTCAAGACCAACAGCACCGGCACCAATACTACTCTATTCGACAGCGTCAATGGCGGCGTGGCCTTTAATAATCTGGGCACGGTCACGGTGCAGAGCGGTGTGCTTGCCTTGGGCGGCGGCGGCAATGACACCAATGCGACCTTTACCGTGGCCGCCGGCTCGCGGATTGATTTGGACGGCGGTGCTCATGGCTTCGGTCTCGGCACCATTAAGTTGAATGGTCCCGGTGTGACCCGGGTGCGTGATGCCGCCACTCTCGCCTTGGCTGACCAGGTCGTGCTGACCAATGGCGGCACGTTCGAAATAGACCTCACTGCCAACGTGTCCGGCAGCGGCAGCTTTGGCGGCACCGGAACTTTCAATTGGACCGGCGGCACCATTTCGGCGACCATCAGTTTGCAGACCAACGTCGTCCTCACCCTGACCGGCAATGACCCGAAAAACTTCTTTGTCGGTTCACTCACCAACACCGGGCACGCGCTTTGGACCGGCACCGGACCGGTGGTTTGCACCTATGGCAGTCTTTTTGAAAACGACGGCACCCTCACCGTGCAAAATGATTCGTCCTTTACCGACGACGCCCAGGGTGCCGGCTATCACCCGCTGCCGGTGTTCATCAATAACGGCAGTTTCGTCAAGACCAGCAGCGTCAACACCACCCTCTTTGACAGCGTCAATGGCGGCGTGGCCTTCAACAACAACGGCAGCATCAATCTTCAAAGCGGCAATTTGCTGCTGGCCGGCGGCGGTCAGGGCATCAACGGTTCGCTGGCCGAAGTCGCCGGCTCGCAGGTGGATTTTCAGGCGGGTCCCTTTTCCCTGGCCGGCAATCTGTCCTTTTCCGGCGCGGGCAGCACGCACGTCAACGGCGGAACCGTTACGTTCGTTAATTCACTCAACACCCTCAGCGCGGGCGGCACGTTTGAAATTGACACCAATGGCAACGTGGCCGGCAGCGCCAGCTTTGGCGGCACGGGAAATTTTGACTGGACCGGCGGCACCATCTCGGCCGCGCTCAAACTGCAACCGAATGTCGCCCTCAACGTGACCGGCAATGCCCCGAAAAATTTCTTTGTTGGCTCATTGACCAACACCGGCAACGCGGTGTGGACCGGCACCGGGCCGGTGGTTTGCACCTATGGCAGCGTTTTTGAAAACGATGGCGTCTTCACCGTGCAAAATGATTCGTCCTTTACCGACGACGCCCAAGATGCCGGCTATCAGCCGTTGCCGGTGTTCATCAATAACGGCACGTTTCGTAAGAACACCGCGACCGGCATAACCGCCTTCCCGCCGGACAATGGCGGAGTGGCGTTCAATGAGAATGGAACCCTGGATGTGCAAAGCGGCGTCTTGAGTTCGCAGGCCCAATTCTATGTCAACGGCGGCGCGATTTTCGCCGGCGCGGGCAAAACGCGGATTGATTCCGGCCTCATCGTCATCAATGGCATCAACACTCTTCTGTCCGGCGCGACGATGGAATTCGCCGGCGGCACTTGGTCCAGCACCACCAACACCTTTACCGGCGCCGGCACCTTTGCCTGGAGCGGCGGCACCATGTCGGGCCGCACCACGGTGGGCGCGGGCGCGACGCTTTCCATTCTCGGCAACAGTCCCAAAAACCTCTACGTCGGCACGCTGGTCAGTGCCGGGCACGGGCTTTGGAGCGGGACCGGGCCGGTGGTCTGCAGCTATGGCAGCGTCTTTGAAAATGACGGACTCTTCACCGTGCAAAACGATTCGGCATTTACGGACGACGCCCAAGGAGCGGGCTACTATAATCTTCCGGTGTTCCAAAACAACGGCACGTTGCTCAAGAACACGACGACCGGCACGACTTCGTTCCCGGCCGACAATGGCGGCGTCAGCTTCAACCAGAACGGAATCGTGGATTTGCAGACCGGCAGCCTGGCCATTAACGGGAGTTACACTTTGTCCGGCGCGCCGCAACTCGCGCTGGTGCTGGGCGGCCTCAATCCGGGCACCCAGTTTAGTCAGGAAACCTTCGCGGGCAGCGCCCTGTTCGGCGGCAGTTTGAGCGTCACGTTGACCAATGGTTTTACGCCCACCAATGGACAGTCCTTTGCCATCGCCACCTACAATTCCAGCACCGGCCAGTTCAGCACGACGCAATTGCCGCCGCTGCCGGTGGTCTCGAAGTGGCAGCTCACTTACAACCCCGGTTCGCTGTTGTTGCAAGTGGTGCCCTCGACGGCGTTCCAAAGCGCGGCGCTGACCAATGGTAATTTCAACTTCGTCTTCGCCGGCCAGACGGGTTCAAGCTGCCTCATCGAAGTTTCAACAAACCTGCTGCTGTGGACGCCGCTGTTCACCAACGCGCCCTTCAACGGCACCTTGAATTACGTGGACCCGCAGACGCCGCAATTCTCCCAACGCTTTTATCGCGCCACCATCTTCCCTTGAGGCGTTCTGCCGGCGGGCGTGAATTGATTTGGAGTGCGCGGACATGTCCGCACTTTGGAACTAGGGAGACATGTCTCCCAGTGGGAAAGCGGCAACATGTTGCCGCACTCCACACGCCGGCGCGGATACCGGCGCTACGGACGTCCCTTTGATCAGCGGATTCCAGTTTGCGCGAGACATAGTGAAACCCAATCCATCCAGCTTGAAAGAAAAGCCAAGCTGAATGAAACAAAATCCACTCGCTGACAAATGGAATTCACTCGAAGACAAACAGAATCCACTCCAAGGCAAATAGAATCCGGCCGGAATGGACCAGAATTTGACAGGCGACGAATGGAATTTAATCTCCTGCCAGACGTATGAGTTCTACGATCAATGGAATCCGCTCGGATTCCAATTGTCTTCGATTGAAAACCAGACATCGCGATACAAAAACAGGACATCAGCGGCCGGTTGAAAATCAGCAGCTTATGCGGCTGGGTAGTTTGCAACAGAAGCAAAACCCTGATTGTGACGGTTCTAGCACCGGTTCAATCATACAATCAGAAAGAAGAAACAATGAAACGACCAAAACGCATCCCCTCGCTGCAGACATCATCTGCTCGGCGTGGGAAGATCATGCGCCCAACGCCACCTTCGCAGGCATGACACTGGCGCAGTTTAAGACCGTCACCAAACCGTCCAAAGCACGGCTGCCAATTACACGCTTAGCGGCCTGACGCCGGGTGTGGTTTACAATGTCGAAGCCAGCGCCCTCGGTGCCGCCAGCACCTAGCGGCTGAACCGCGCCTGTGCCCAAGATGGTGGTATAGTCTGCGCCTGCCGCCCCGGCCGTTAAACCAAATTGGCGGCAGAGAAAAAATTTCTCTGCCGCCAAAGCATTGCGGTCGGGCGTTCACCTCATTCGCGCAGCCGGAAGAATGCCGCGGCGTTGGTGGCCGAAACGGTGACTTGATAATTGGAACACCACAGACTTGCCGTTGACCGTCGTCCAAACGGCATTTGGTCCGAGCACCGGGCTGCTTTCCAAGGTGAAATCGCCGCTGGCAATCAACCAGGAGAAATTAACATTCAGAAAAGCTCATGTTTCATTGCTTTTGCCACGGCGCCAGCCTGGCTGTGGACATGCAGCTTGGCGTAGATGTTGCGGAGATAATCGTCCACGGTGTGGAAACTCAGGCTCAACTGGCCCGCGATTTCCTTTTTCGTGAGGCCTTCCTTCATCAATTCCAAAACTTCACGTTCGCGTTCCGACAGGCCGAAATCCGTTTTCGGGCCGGCCATGCGCGTGAACATGTCCAGCACGGAAGTCGCCACGCGCGGCGACATCGGCGAACCGCCGGCCATCACCTGATGCACGGATTCCACGATGCGGTCGAACGGCGAAGTCTTGAGCAAATAACCCGACGCCCCGGCGCAGATCGCGCGAAACACCCGTTCATGATTTTCGAACACCGTGAGCATGATGACGCGTGTGGCCGGACTCACGGCCTTGATTTTGCGCAGGCCGTCAATGCCGTTCATGCCGGGAAGCTCCACGTCGAGCAGCAACACGTCCGCCGGCGCGCCGGCTTGCAGCAGGGCGATCGCATCTTCGCACGCCGGAAACACCTGGGTGCAGCGGATGTCCTCCGTCTGGTTGAGCAGGCGTGACACCGTGTTTCGAAAGGCATGATTGTCCTCAATCATCCAAACCTTCACCGGACCTTTGCCGGGTTGACCAGCCGTTTTCACAATATGGCTTTGACTTTTTTTCCGCGAATGTTCCATGTCAGCTTAAAGTTTTGTTTTTCAAAAGAAACCCCCGCATTCGCGGGAACGGGGCGGCAAACTCCACCGTCGTCCCCTGTCCCGGCGCCGTCAGGATGCGGACGGTGCCGTGCATTTCGGCCGCGCGGCGGCGCAGGTTGCGCAGCCCGTTGCCGGGGATGATTTTTTGCTCCACGAAACCGCAGCCATTGTCGTTCACCTGCAACCGCAACACCCCATCGCGGCAATCTAAAGTAATCTTCACCGTGGTCGCGCGGGCATGGCTCACGGTGTTGTGCAGCGCCTCCTTGAAAATGGGAAACACATTGCGCCGAAAAGCCGGCGGCAGCTTCAGGTCGGGATTCGGCATGACGATTTCAAAATCATATTTCAGCCCCGTGAGCAGCAGCGGTGCGGTGTCGCGCATTCGCGTCACCAGGTCGCCCAACTGGTCGCGCGCCGGGTCAATGAACCACACGATGTCGCGCAGCGCGTCAATGGTGTTCAGCGCGATGCGCCGTAAATCCGCCGGGTCGCCGAAGGCCGGCTGTTTTTCCATGGCCTCGGCGATCAACGCCATGCTGGCCAGGTTCGCGCCCACGTCATCGTGCAAATCGCGCGCGATGCGCAGGCGCAGCCGCTCCAGCTCGCGCAACCGGGCGATGCGCACATAATACGCCAGCCACGCCAGCCCCAAAACGGCCGCCGCCACGGCCGCGCCAAACCACCAGCGCTGCCAGAAATGCGGCTGGAGTTTGAATGTGACCAGCGCGCCGGTTTCATTCCATTGGCCGTCATTGTTCGCCGCGCGCACATGGAATTTATATTCGCCCGGCGGCAGGTAATTGTAGGTGGCGCTGCGGTTCATGCCCGCGTCCTGCCAGTCCTTTTGCAAACCCTCAAGCCGGTATTGAAACCGCACATTATCCGGCGCGATGTAGCTCAAACCGGTGAAATGAAATTCAAATTGCGTGCGGCCGGCCGGAATGCGCAGCTTTTGCCGCAGATCTTGAACCGCGTTTCCCTGATCCAAAGCGGACGCGAACAATTCGCCGTCCACGAACAAGCTTTCCACCGCCACCGGCGGCGGCAAAAGATTGACGGTCACGGCGGCGGGTTGCAGCGAAATCAAACCGTTGTCGGTGGCGAACCACAACCGCCCGTCGCGCGCACGCCAGCCGGCCGGCTGGATGCCGCCGGAAAATTCCGCCGTGGGCAGCCCGTCAAATTTTCCGTAAACAATGCAAGCCACGCTTTTCTGCCGGCCGTCGGCGAACGCGTTCAGCTCCGCCTTCGCCACGCGAAACAAACCGTGATGCGTGCTGATCCAAAATTGCCCGGCCCCGTCCTCCTCAAAATGGCAGATGACGTCGTCCGGCAAATCTTTGCGCGGCGCGGCCAACGCGAGCCGGCCGTTTTTCCAGCGCAGCAGGCCGCCGCCATACATGCCGATCCAGACCGCCCCGTCGCGATCCGCGAACAGCGAGCGGACAAATTCATTCGGCAAACCGTCGGCGGTGTGCAGCGCGAGGTGCTGGCCCGCCTTGAAATAATGCAGACCGTTTCCATGCGTGCAAATCCAAAGGCCGTCCTCAGCATCCTCGGCGAAGCCACGCACGTCGGCCTCGGCCAATTCCGTATCCGCCGCAAAATGTTCCAGTTGCCCGGCGTGCCAGCGAAAAACGCCCGCGCCGGAACCCAGCCAGATGGCGCCCGCGCGATCTTCAAAAATGGCGCGAACCGGCGACGGCAGCGCATTGGTGGAAATCAGGCAGCGAAATTCCTTTCCGTCGCGAATGAAAACGCCGCTGTCGCGCGTGCCCACCCATAACCGGCCGGCGTGATCCGGAAACACCGTGAACAAATAGCCCGGCGAGCCGTCCGGGCCGAAATTGTAGCTGGTGAATTTTCCGTCCGCCCAGCGGTTCAAACCACCGCCGTAGGTGCTCGCCCAGATGGCGCCGGCGGCGTCTTCACAAATGCCCAGCACCACCGGATCGGACAAACCATCGCTCACATCGAGCACTTGAAATTGCCGCGTGCGCAGACGGATCAAGCCGCCGCGGTCAATGCCGACCCATAAATTGCCTTCCCGATCTTCAAACAAGCAGCGCACGCGTTCCACCGGCAAACCATCGCCGGCCGACAAGCTTAAAATGTGCCCGGCCGCATCCAGCCGCAACAGCCCGCCGCCGAAGCGGCCGAGCCAGGCATTGCCCGCGCGGTCATCCAAAAATTTAATCAAAGGCGGTTTGTGAACCGGCCACGGTCCGGAGTTCAAGCGCCATTCCCCGTTCTTTAACTTCCACAACTTTCCCTCCGCCACGACGGCGAGCGCGCCGTCGCTGGTGGAAAAAAGTTCGCTCACCGGGAAATTCGTTTCGCCTGGCGGCGGGGCCACCGCGTGAAACTGTCCGCCCTGCTCGCCCAAAAGCTGATGTTCCGCCCCCAGCCAGATGCGTCCCGCCTGGTCCGCCACGATTTCGTTGATCAGACCGGCCGCCTCGGCAATTGTCACCGGTTCCAGTTGCGTGCCCTTCAGCCGCCATAATTGTCCGCCCGGAGCCAGCTGCCAGATTTGTCCGCGCGCATCCACGGCAAACTGGCTCAAGCCTTCCGGACGCGAACTTGTCCATTGATAAATGCCCGGCGCCGTCAATCGTCCGCGGACGACGCAGCCCTGCGCCGTGGCGAATGCGAGTTCGTTTGAACGGGAAAATACAAATTGGTTCACCTGATCGCCGTTGGCCAGCGGCATGGCGACCTCGGTCAGCCGCCGGCCGTCCCACGTGGCCACGTGGCCCTTGGCGCCCACCCACAAGGTGCCACTGGCATCCACCTGGAGAAAATCCACGTTCGGATTCGGCAGCGCCGGCGTGTTTTCGCGGGCAAAATTTTCGAACCGCACGCCGTCGAAACGCGCCAGTCCGTTTTCCGTGCCGATCCACAAATAGCCGTCCGGCGTTTGCGCGATGGCACGAATGGTATTGTGCGGCAGCCCGCTGGCCGTGTCCCACCGTTGAATGAGAAATTCGCCCGGGGCCGCCAGGCTCAACCCCGCCGCCAACGCGAACAGCAACACCGCCAGGCAGGTCAGGCGTATTTTTTCGGCAGCCATTCTGGCCGGCCAAAAAGAAAATGGGCTTCGGGATCGCATCGGTTGGTGGCGGGCATTGTTCACCAAGCCTTCGGCCTACGGCAAGAAATCCTTTTGGACGGCTTCGGCGAAATCAGCCAACCGTCAGGGCGCGCAGCCTCGGTCCGCGAGACTGATCGTTTGCCCGATGCGACGCAACGCGCTCTGATCCAATTTTCCCGCTTCGAAGAAGTGTTTTAATTTCCCACCGTCACCTGCAACGGCTGGTCGCGGCGTTCGGCGAAGCGCTGCACATAATTTTCCCATTGGACATGGTTCGTGAAATCGCCGCTGCGGTCCCAGCACGCGCCAAAATAATATTCAAACGGTTTCCCGACTTCTGCTGAAGAAATCGCCAGCAGGTTGCGGATCGGCGGATAACCCTCGTGCGTCGGCTGCGGCACGGCGGCGTGTTTTTTTGCGTCCGGCATGTTCGGATCGTCGTTCGTAAATTCCTTCACCGCGCCTTTGGCCAGGATAATCGCATCGCCGATGATGCCTTTCGGTTTGTCTTCCGGCTGCCAGTAGCTCAGCCAGCCTTCACTTTGATCGTGCGCGATAAATTCTTCGCGGTTCGTCGGACACGCACGCTCGGCGAGGCCGACGCCGAGGGTGAGCGGCGAGAGTGGTGGCGACGCCCCGTCGCCGTTCGGTTTTTGTTGCGACGGGGGCGTCGCATCCACAAACGTGCTTTGCGCCTTGGTGAACCACGAGCCGGCGTCAATGCTGTAACGTTTCGTCTCGGAAACCATCCGGCCATGGCCCGCGTCCCACGCATCGTAGGTCAGCTCAAACTCCGAGCGGATCGGGCCGGAGGTGATGAGCTTCCAGCCGCGATAATTGCTCGAGGTGTAAAGTTTCTGTCCGTCCCAGATGCCAACACCGCCGCAGCCGCGGCTGTGCCCGACGCGATAATCGTCCATGAACGAGCCGTTGTCCTCGTGATAATGTTTCGTGGCATACATGGTGTCCACGATGAGGCCGCGATCCTTTTTGATCCAGACATCCGGCCCGCTGCTGATGGTGTTCTCGGCCTTGATGAGCGCCAGCCCATAAGTGCGATGCGCGATGCGGTCGCTTTCCCACGCGAAATCGTCATAGCGTTCCGGCACAAACCGCGCCATCGTTTTCACGATGGGCGGCGGGATGGCGGCCAGAGCCGAAGCGTCCAAAATGTAAAACGTCCGCGTCTCGCCGGGTGCGAGGTCAACTTGGAAGAGTAATTTGTTCCATTGGCCTGGCAAATCAGGAACATACCATTGAGAATCTAAAACCCGCGATGAAACACCGTCAACGACAGCAAGGGTTGCTTTTTCATTCGGATCAATTGGACCTGCATGTAATCTTGCAATAATCATCTGAGGATTTGTGTCAACCGTTTCACAATCCCTCCAAAAATTTGCAGAATTAGTCACCTTCACAACCTTATATTTAGAGTTTTCCATCACCGCCAGCCGATAAACCTCGCTGCCCGCGAGCAGAAACGCGCCGACGCCGTAAACTTCCGTGGAGTCTTCCGCAAATTTATTGGGATCGCTGCCGATGGGCTGGACGTGCGTCAGCTTGCCGTCGGCATCCACGCAGCTCACCAGCGCCGCCCAGGCCTGGCGCACGGCGGGTTCAAATTTCTCGCGGTCGAGCAGGCCTTGGTTCACGCCCCACGCCAGCGCGTAGGTGTCAAAACCCGAGCCGCTGGTTTCCTTGAGCGGATAACTTTCCGGGTCGAGCAGGCTCGTGCGCCAAAATCCGTCCGGCTGCTGGCAGGTCAGAATTTTTGCCGCCATGTCCTTGAACAATTGCTCGAAGCGCGGACGGTCGGGATGATTCGTGGGCAGGTATTGCAGCACGCGGACGAGGCCGGCCAGCACCCAGCCGTTGCCGCGGCCCCAGAAAACTTTTTTGCCGTTGTCCTCGGTCTTTTTGAAATAAGTGCTGTCGCGGAAAAACAGATGCTCGTTCGTGTCGTAGAGAAAATCCGTCGTGCGCCACCAGCTCTTGACCGCGAAATTCAAATACTTCTCGTCGCCGGTCGCCGCGTAGAGCCGCACCCACGCGGGCGGCGCCATGAACAGCGAATCGCACCACGCCCAATTCTCGCGGACTTTCGGATCCTCCTTTTTCGCGTATGCCAAGGTTTGGTTTGTGGATGGATTGGCCAGGATCGCGTCAAATTTTTCGCGCAGCGGCGCAATCATTTTCGGCGCCCGGTAAAGCAGATACAATTCCGCCCATGTCTGACCGATGCAATGATCGTCGGCATCGTAAAGGCGGCGGCCCAGCTTCCAATCATTCGTCTCGCCGAGCGCGAGCATCGCGTCGCGGTATTTGGCGTCGCCAGAAATGCCCGCCAGCGCCATAATGCCGGCGTCGCCTGTTGCCTGCACCCAGCCGGTGGCCGGGCGATTGGTGGCGGTGGAAACATGCGCCAGTTGCCAGTCCGCCACGCGCTGCATCGCGGTCAAGACCGGCAGCGGCTTGATTTCCGACGAAAGGGTGGAAGTCAATGTGTCTTGGTGATCGGAAAGAACGCCATTCAGAACTCCCGGCGAGGCGGTGGCGGGAATTTGCGTCACCGGCTGCGCCAATAATTGAACGCCGGTCGAGAATAAAATGGCCGCCAGCACGGCGGCACGAATGTGATAGTTTTTCATGTCAGTTTCAAATGGTGACGGCGGCAGTTTAGATGAAAGCGGCGGGAAATGGTTACTGTTTTTTTCCGCCTGTCAGCCGCTGCATTTCCAGACCGGCGAGAATGAACGGCCCGACGCCTTTCAAATCATTTTTCACCACCGGCTCGCTGACATAATAAGCGAAGCTGCCGTCGCGCATTTTGCCGTTGCTCGGCGAACCGCCCAGGCCGGCCACCTGGCAGCAGTGCGTAAGCGACCAGCGCTGATCGCCGTCGGGCTGGATGAGCTCGCGGACGATGCCGGCATAACCTTTCTCAATTGCCGGAAGATTTTCGCGCGACAGGTAGCCGTGGTTCACGCCTTTCGCCAGCGCATAGACGAACATCGCCGAAGCCGTCGCCTCCAGATAATTTCCCGGGCGATCGCCTTGATCCATCACCTGCCACCACAGGCCGGTTTTGGCGTCCTGCCATTTCAGCACGCCGGTTGAAAGTTTTTGCAGCGTGGCGATCAACTGCGGCCGCGCCGGATGGTTCGTCGGAAAATAATCCAGCACATCCACCAACGCCATCGCATACCAGCCCAGCGCCCGGCCCCAGAAATTCGAGGAACAGCCCGTGGCCGGATTCGCCCACGGCTGGATTTTCGCGGCGTCCCAGCCGTGATAATTCAAGCCCGTTTTGGCGTCGTAAGTGTGTTCGTCAATCAGGCGGATTTGCTTGGCCACATCATCCAGCTCCGTGGGCGCGGCGCTAAAAGCGGGCGTGACGGCGCACTCCGCGTAAAAAGGCGCGGCCATGTAAATGCCGTCGAGCCACATCTGGTTCGGATATCTCTGCTTGTGCCAGAAGCCGCCGTCCGGCGTGCGCGGCTGCTGGTTGAGCTGCTGCCGCAGCCGCAGGGCACCGGCGAGATATTTTTCTTCCTGGGTGAAATGCCAGAGCGCAAGCGCCGTCTTGCCGGAATTCAACGCGTCGAGCTGATATTCCTCCGGCTGGTAAGTCTGGATTTGCCCGTTCGTGCCGATGAACGAACCGATGGCGTTCGCGGCAAAGGCGGCGTAGCGCGGTTCGGGAACCTGCGCTTCAAGCTTGAGCAGCGCGAGCGTGAACAGTCCGGCGGTGTAATCCCATTTCGCCCGGCCGCCCGGTTTCCACGCCAGCGAATCGCCGCGCCGCGCCATTTCGGAATCCGCCAGCCGCACCGACCACGTCAGCGGCGTGGCTCCGGAAAAAGTTTGCGGCGGCACCGCCCGCGTGGCGCACGAGGTGCCGAGCAGGACCAGCAATAATCCGGCACCGGTGAAATGCATTTTCATAAACAATGTCTGGCGGTGGCAAAACCTACCAGACACCCAGCGCCGGGCGAAGATTTTTCCAAAGTCGGTTCGCGGGCATTCAAGCGCCGCAAAGCCAAATTTGCCGATTCCATTATGTCTGTTTCCTTACCTTGGAAGCCCTGAAATGGCCTACATAGAAAACGCAAAAGTTCCGACTAAAACACATCTGGGAATTACTTTACGCACTAGAACTATTCACGAAATTGAATATCCAGACGGCAGATAAATTGCAGCGTTGACCGTTCTGAATCTCAACGGCCTTCCATCCCTCAGCCTAACTTGGTCCAAGGCGAACTGCCGAGGCGATAGCTCCGGACCGCGCGTCAGCCACGCTGGCGCGTTGGACGACGAATCCGGTTTGGGGCCGGGCCGGAGCCGGGGGCGGGCTGGTGGTGCCATGGTGTTGGCCGCCCACAAGCTGCAGGAGTTCGGTCACGGATTGCTTCATGATCTCGGCCTGAGCGTTCAGGTCTTCGGCGGCGGTCGCGCTTTGTTCGGCGGTGATGGCGTTGCTCTGCGTCACTTTGTCCATCTGGCTCACGGCGGTGTTGATTTGCGTGAGGCCCTGGGTTTGCTCGCGCGACGCGCCGGCGACTTCCGTGACCAGTTCATCCACCTGC
>Ga0181516_10001453_pt1 | contig 18066 bp, 16 predicted proteins | sample PEATcosm2014_Bin_25_FD_121104 | JGI IMG/M metagenome (GOLD analysis project Ga0181516, IMG submission 121104) | Peatland microbial communities from MTU Mesocosm Facility, Houghton, MI, USA - PEATcosm2014_Bin01_10_metaG | ecosystem: Environmental > Terrestrial > Soil > Wetlands > Peat | place... | reverse complement strand
GCCCGAGCAGCACGCGGCGCGGTTTCAAGGCGGCTCGCTCGGCGTGTTGCAGGGCACGCGCAGCTACATTTTGCAGGACGAATTCGGCCAGATCCAATCCACGCACAGCGTCAGCGCCGGACTCGATTACGCCGCCGTCGGGCCGGAACACGCGTGGCTGCGCGACGCCAGCCGCGCCGAATACACCTACGCCACCGACGACCAGGCGCTCGCCGCCTTCATGAAACTCGCGCGGCTGGAAGGCATCATCCCCGCGCTGGAAAGTGCCCACGCCGTGGCCGAGTGCATGGTGCGCGCGCCGAAGCTGGGCAAGGACGCGCTCATCATCGTGAACCTCTCCGGTCGCGGCGACAAAGACGTGGCGCAAGTGGCGGAGAAAATTAAACTTTGAAATGACACAAAACGAAGTCCTGAAAATTTTCCGCGACAGCGGCGCGCTGCTCGAAGGCCATTTCATTCTGCGCAGCGGGTTGCACAGCCGGCAATTTTTTCAATGCGCGCTCGCGCTCCAACAAATGCCCGTCGTCGAAAAACTCGGCGCGGCGCTGGCGGCAAAATTGAAACCGCTCGGCGCAGTGACGGTGGTTTCGCCGGCGATGGGTGGACTCGTCATCGGTCAGGAAGTCGCGCGGCAGCTTGGTCTGCGGTTCATCTTTGTGGAAAAGGAAGATGGCAAACTCGTTTTGCGGCGTGGATTCAAGATTGCGGCGGGCGAAAAAATTCTCGTCGTGGAGGATGTCGTGACCAAAGGCGGGCGCGTTCAGGAAACTTTGGACATAACCCGCGCGAACGGCGGCAACGTCGTCGGCGTGGCGATGGTGGTGGATCGTTCCAACGGCGCGGTGAATTTCGGCGCGCCGTTTGAAAGTTTGATTTCGTTGCAGGTGGAAACTTTCGAGCCGACGAACCTACCGCCGGACTTGGCGAAAATTCCGGCGGTCAAGCCGGGGAGTAAATAATTTTCATGCGCCGGCGCAAGGTGCAAATCACTCAAGCCCTGTTTGCGAACAATTTTATTCTATTTTTCTCACCGCCGCAGATGTCGCAGCAGCGGAAGTCCCAATAAACCAGCTAGGCCGAGCAATGCGGCGGCGGAAGGTTCCGGGACTGGAATCGGATTTCCCGACACGATGAAATTATCCACCCTCGACGCGCCAGAAGTTCCATTTGGTGCCGAATCGTCAACAAGACGGAAATAAACGCTCGTGTCGTTGGCCAGCGCAGTCACGGAACTCAAATTGATGGAAAAAGTGCAGGCGGAGTGATATACGCCGACGCTCCAGGCGGGGGAGTTGGTGGTGCAATAGGTCAGGGCGGTCGTAAAAAAGGAACCGTCCGTGCTGTATTCAAAATCCCAGTTTGTCGGGCCGGTGGCGCTCCGGAATTGATCAAATGAAACGGAGATGTTCGTGGAGCCCAGCGTGCTGGTTTGAAATTCAAAATAGTCGCCGATGCTCCAATGATCGGCGTCCAGCGAGTGCGTCGAACCGTTGCCCGTGGTGTCACTGAATGTTGAACTCGCCGAGGCGTGGTGTCCCCAGGCGGCGGCGCCAAACGCGCCGATGGCAGGAGTCAAGCTTGGCGAGTCCGTTCCGGTGACCGCGTTGGTCAGGTAGTAATTCTCAAAAGTCCAGTCGGCGACGGTGTTTGCATGGACGGAATGTAAAAACAAGAGCGCCGAGCAGGCCGCAAAAATGACAGGATAATTTTTCACAGGCTTGAGTTTCTGGTTTGGAGATGACTTAAACCAAACCCGGAAAAATAGGCAAGGCTGAAAGATAAAAAAAGCTTATCTAAAACTAACTTTGCATAAGGCAATTTTTGTAAAGCCGATGATTCACATCTGTTCCACGGTTTCAATCCCAAGAACTTCGAGGCCTTGTTTCAAAACGCGCGCCGTCAAGTCGCACAGCGCCAGACGCGATTCGCGCGTGGCGGCATCATCGGCCTTCAGCACCGGACAATTTTCGTAAAAGCCCGTGAATTTGCCCGCGAGCTCAAAAAGATAATTGCACAGAAAATTCGGGCGATATTCCTCCGCTACAGCTTCGAGCGTGAGGCCGAAGTTGAGCAGATGCTTCGCCAGCGCGATTTCTTCGGGTGCGGCCAAAACAATTGCGGATTGCGGATTGCGGATTGCGGATTCAGTTTCCGCCTTTCGGAAGATGCTTTTGATTCGCGCATAGGCGTAAAGCAGATACGGCGCGGTGTTGCCTTGCAGCGCGAGCATCTTGTCCCAACTGAAAACATAATCGCTCTGGCGGTTCGGCAGCAAATCGGCGTATTTCACCGCGCCAATGCCGACGACGCGAGCAATTTTCCTTTTATCATCATCTGACGAATTGGGATTTTTTTCAGAAACAATTTTTAGCGCACGCGCTTCCGCCTCGTCGAGCAAATCTGAAAGTTTCACCGTTTCGCCGGAGCGCGTTTTGAAGGGCTTGCCGTCCTCACCCAAAATTGAGCCGAACCAGACGTGCGCAAGTTTTGTTTTTGATTCGCCGTGCCATTTGTGAAACGCGGCAAAAATTTGCTGAAAATGTAGTTGCTGGCGTCCGTCGGTCACATAAATAATTTCGTCCGGCTTCCACGTTTCCAGACGATACGCGAGCGTCGCCAAATCGGTCGTCGTGTAATTGAAACCGCCGTCGCTTTTGCGGATGAGCGCGGGATGCTCTTTTAATTGCGGATTGTCCTCAAAGAAAATCGCAATCGCGCCTTCGCTTTCGCGCGCAATTCCCTTTTTGATCAATTCATCCACCAGCGGTGCGAGATTGTCGTTGTAAAAACTTTCACCGAGCGTTTGGTCAAACTTTACGCCAAGCCGTCCGTAAATTGCATCGAACTGTTTTTGCGACAGCGCAATCATTTCGCGCCAGATTTTCAGGTTTTCCGCGTTGCCTGCTTGAAGTTTCACCAGCTCCGACTTGGCTTCTTCGAGTCGCGCCGGACTAGCGTCGCACTCGGCGTTGATGATTTTGTAAAGCCGCTCGAGTTCGGTGATGGCGTCGCGTTCGAGCGCGGGGCGATCCAAAATTTGTTTCCAGCCGAGCAAAAGTTTTCCGAACTGCGTTCCCCAATCGCCGATGTGGTTGTCGGTGATGACGCGATGGCCGAGCAGCCGCAGCGCGCGCGCGAGCGAATCGCCAAGAATCGTCGAGCGGATATGGCCGACGTGCATCGGCTTGGCGACATTCGGCGAACTGAAATCAATAACGACCGTTTTCGGCGCGGAAGTTTTTTCAAAAAATAAGGGTTCACCAGCAGCGGCGGATTCCAAAACTTTTGTCAGCGTTTCATTTTTCAGCCGGAAATTCAAGAAACCCGCACCTGCAACTTGATAATGGTAAATTTGATCAAATTTTTTGTAATTGAAATACTGAACAACTTTTGTGGTTAAATCATCGGGGCGTATTTTTTTCCGCTTCGCCAAGGAAAGTAGTGCCGAGCATTGATAGTCACCATAAATTGGAATCGGACACGGACGAACCATGATGGAAGAAATCTCTGTATCCGACAAGTCCGGCAAAATTTCGCGGACGGCGGCTTGCAGTTTCAGTTCGATTTGTTTGTGCGGAAGCATCGCGTTGAATCGTGAATCGTGAATCGTGAATCGTCAACGCAGGATTGTTCGCTCCGATGCAACGAAACGCGCTGTAACGATGCAACGAACCGTCACTTTTTCCCGTGTTCGCGAATCGTATTAAGCATCGCGTCGGCGTCGGGCGCCTGCTCGAGCGCCTGGCGGAATTCAGCCTTGTGCAGAAGCTTCGCGATGTTGGCGAGGGTGTGAAGGTGTTTTTGAAATTGTCCCTGCGGGACGAGGAACAGCATGACGAGCTTGACGGGCTGGTTGTCGAGCGCGTCGAAATTGACGCCGCCGTGGGAACGGCCGAGCGCGCCGACGACCTCGAAGATCAAATCGGTTGAGGCGTGCGGGATGCCGATGCCGAAGCCGATGCCCGTGCTCATGGAAGTCTCGCGCTTCTTGACGGCGGCGGTCACGGCTTCGCGGTCGCCGGGCTGGATTTTGCCGGTGGCGACGAGATTGCCGACCAGTTCGTCAATCGCTTCCCAGCGGTTTGTCGCGCGCAAATCGGGAACGATTTGCGCTTTGCTCAAGATGTCGGCCAGGTCCATATCGTGCGACTCAAGATTTGAACCGAAACGCGGGACATATCAAGACTGAATTATTGACATTTTTTGGCCGCGACTTCAAAACAGCCGCCCCAGCCAGTGGAAAATTTTCCCCGTATCGGTCAAAACCCACGCCCAAACGTCGAATAATTTTATCCGTGCGGTCAACAACGGCACGCCAAACAGCAGCACGCCCGCGTTGCCGAGAAAGATGATCACGGCGGAAAACAAATAGCCCTGGCTCGTGATGTCCGATTGCCGCGTCTTCAAAACGTGCCACGTCAGCGTCACATGAAACGCATACGCCGCGCCCACGAGCAGGTGGAACCAGACGAGATAATCCAGCCAGCCCCAAAAAAAACGGCCAATCGCGAATACCACCACGACCAGCGCTGCGTAAAACGGAAAAAAATACGGCGCGAGAGCGATGACGAAATTCGTCTTGGAAATCACGACGTGCCCACCCTTGGCCGTGACCTTCATTTTTTTGACTTCACCGCCGAACAGCCACGTCCACAGCGCGTGCGTCAGCTCGTGGCCAAAAACATAGATCCACATCGGTTTAGGCATCAGGACAAAAATCACGACCCAGCACGCCGCGCCCGCGAGCAGCGGAACCCAGACCGTGTCCGCGCTACCGCTCGCGCGCAACACGCTCCACAACGCCATAGCCGCGCCCGCGCAGAACGGCAGCAGAAAAACGGCGATGATGAATTTGACCCACTTCGGCACGCGCGGAAGAATTTAGAATTTGGAATGCAGAAGCCAGAAGAAAGCGCGGCTTGTTTCGGTCGGTCGATTTCAATAATGTTTGGCCGTGATTTACGACGCGTCATTGGACGAGTTGCTGCAAAAAGTCTGGGATGGCAAGCGCATTTCCCAGGCGGAGGCGCTGCGGCTTTGGCATCTGCCGCTCGAAGAACTCGGCGCGCTCGCGGACCGGCGGCGGCAGCTTGCGAAGGCGAAGGATTTCAACGGCCGCGGCAACGACATCGTCACCTACATCGTTGACCGCAACGTGAATTACACGAACGTCTGCAACGTCTATTGCAAATTCTGCGCGTTCTATCGCGTGGAGAAGGACGATGATTCCTACGTCATCAGCTTCGACGAGATGGACAAAAAAATCGAGGAGACCATCGCGCTCGGCGGCTCGCAGATGCTGATGCAGGGCGGGCATCACCCGAAGCTCACGAAGCAGTGGTATCTGGATTTGCTGTCGCACGTCAAAAATAAATTTCCCGCCTTCAACATCCACGGTTTCAGCCCGAGCGAATTCATCCATTTCCGCGAAGTGTTCAACGAGCCGCTGGAAAAAATCATCGGCGATTTCAAAGCCGCCGGCCTTGGCTCGATTCCCGGCGGCGGCGGCGAAATTTTGGTGGATCGCGTGCGCCAAAAAATTTCGCCGCTCAAGGCGATGAGCAGCGACTGGCTGGAAGTCATGGATGTGGCGCACCGGCTCGGCTTGAATTCCAGCGCGACGATGATGTTCGGGCACGTCGAGACGATTGAAGACCGCATCGAGCATCTCGAACGGTTGCGGGTGCAGCAGGACAAGTCGAAGGGCTTCACCGCGTTCATATGCTGGACGTTCCAGGCCGAGCACACGAAGCTCAAAGTACCGACGGTCGGCGCGCACGAATATTTGCGGACGCAGGCGCTGGCGCGGATTTACCTCGATAATTTTACCAACGTCCAAAGCTCGTGGGTCACGCAAGGTTTGGAGATCGGGCAGGTCGGCTTGAAATACGGCGCGAACGATCTGGGCAGCATCATGATCGAGGAAAATGTCGTGTCGCAGGCCGGCACGACGTTCCGCATGACCGTCGGCGATATGCAACGGCTTATCCGCGACCTCGGTTACGAGCCGCATCAGCGCAATAACTGGTATCAGTTGCTAAATTAACACTTCACCGCCATTTTATTTTCATGGCAACCCCTTCAACGTCGCGGGCGATCCGCAATCCCAAGACGCGCTTCAACTGGCGCGTCAGTGATTTTTTGCGCCGGACGATGGTGTTCTGGCACGAAACGCGCGCAAAAATCACCGGCCAGAAATTTTATTGCAACGCGCTCGTCGGCGAATCGGAATACGGCATCACGATCAATTCAGACCTGACGGTCTCGTGCAGTTGCCAGGATTACGACGGCAGCGGGCATCTCGGCGACCTGAAGAAAAATTCCTTCGAGGAAATTTTCCACGGCCCGGTCGCGCAGAAATTTCAGGCCGAATTACTGAAAGGAAAAGTTCCGATCCCGACCTGCACTCGCTGCGGCGATTTCCGGCGGCTGGCAAAGACGAGTCCTTTGCCGCCGACGCGCCTGCCGCATCGCGGGATGCTTTTGGAAAACACGGTCATCTGCAACGTGGACTGCATCGGCTGCGCGCGCGAGGGCGCGGCTAACATCCGCCGCAGCAAGACGATGACCCTCGACGAATTGAGCCAGATGGCCGACCTCGCCGCGCGGCTCGGCATGGAGCAGATTTTTTATCTGAACCTGGGCGAACCGTTTTTGTCGCCGCGCGTGACGGAGGAACTGCCATTGCTTCGCGCGAAAAATCCGGATTGTCGCATCGTCGTTTCCACGAACGGCGTTTTGCTGAACACCGACGCCAAGCGCGGGGCGGCGCTGAACTTGAGCCAGATTTTATTTTCCGTCCACGGCATCAGCGACGAGATGTGCGAAAAATACATGCTTCGGAGCAGTTTTGAAAAGGCCCGCGACGCGATGCGCGACATGGCGAAATATCGCGACGCTCGCAGTTCGCGCAAACCGATTCTTGAATGGAAATATCTTTTGTTCAACTGGAACGACCACCCGAAGCACATCGCGCGTGCCATCGAAATGGCGAAGGAAATCGGCGTGGACATCATTTCGTTCTGGCCGACGAACAATCCGTTCTACGGCGCGTCATGGCGCTACCGGTTCGGGCTGATAAACCACGTCGGCGTCAAATGCTGGAAAGGGCGTGAAATCATTTTGCGTCCCGAAAATGTTCCGGCGGGACAGCGGCACTGATGCGGTTCCGGTTTTCGCTTGTAGCAAGAGGCTATTTTTTGAAACAATGGCACCATTCGCATGACGAAAATTCTTTTGCTCGGTCTCGGCCGCTGGGGCGCGAACCATTTGCGCAACCTCAACAATCTGCCCATTGAGTTGTATGTGGCCGAGGTTGGCGACAAGCAGCTCGAACCCGCGCGCAAGCTCGGCCTGCCCGCCGAACGGCTGACGACGAATTACAAGACGCTTATCAGCCAGGTGGATTGCGTCGTGATCGTCACGCCCGCGCAATCGCATTTTCCGCTGTGCAAAGAATTTCTTGAAGCCGGCAAGGACGTGTTCGTCGAAAAGCCGCTGACGCTCGCGAACGAAGAATCGAAACAGCTCGCGGAACTCGCGGACAAGACCAAAAGAATTTTGCAGGTCGGGCATATTTTGCGCTTTGATCCGGCGACGCTCTGGCTGCGCGACGCGGTGCAGAACGGCGAGTTTGGCAAGGTGAACATGATCCGCGGCCATTTTGGCGGCTTCAAGCGTCCGCGCAACGACAGCGGCGTGATGTTCGCCGACGGCATCCATTTCGTTGACCTGTTCAATTTTATTCTCGGCGCGCTGCCGAAAAGTGTTCAAGCCATCAACCATGATTTCATGGGGCGCGGCATGGACGACGTTTCGTTTGTCTCGCTCGAATATGACACGCCGCATGGCAAAACCTGGGCGACGGTGGAAACAGAATATTTTATTCCCGGCAAATTTCGCGAGGTCATCGTCTGCGGCGACAAGTTGAGCGCGGTCTGCGATTACAACATCTCGCAATACAAAATTAAAACCTACGAGAACAAGCACGTCGCCGAAGGAAAAGATTTCAAAGGCATCGAAGGCGCGGTGAAACAGATTGAATGTCCGCCGGAAGAACCATTGCTGGCGGAACTGCGCGCGTTTGTGGATTCCGTGAAAACCCGCGCCACGCCGCGCGCCGATGCGTGGTCCGGCTACGACGCCGTGCGCGTGCTGAACGCCGCGTTGGAATCGGTGAAAACCGGCAAAGCCGTTAATCTTTAATTTTTATGAGCAAAATCCCGTTATCGAAATGTTTCGTGAATCCGGAAGTCGAGGAAGCCGCGCTGCGCGCCATCCGCTCCGGCCAATATATTCTCGGCAAGGAATCCACCGCGTTCGAGGCTGAACTCGCCGCGCACACCGGCACCGCGCAATGCGTCCTCGGCAGTTCGTGGACGATGATCGTTTATTGTTTGCACCAGTTGCAAGGCATCGGGCCGGGCGATGAAATCATCGTGCCGAGCCACACGGCATTTCCGACGATGGAGCCGCTCATTCATCTCGGCGCGAAGCCGGTCTTCGCCGACATTGACGACACGTTCGTCATGGATTTGGCGCACGTCGAATCGCTCATCACGCCGCGCACCGTCGGCATCATCGGCGTGCATCTTTACGGTCATCCGATCGACAACGACAAGCTGCTCGCCATCGCGAAGAAAAATAAATTGTGGATCATCGAGGATTGCGCGCAGGCGCAGGGCGCGAAATACAAGGGCAAAACCGTCGGCAGTATGGGCGACTTCGGCGCGTTCAGCTTTTTCCCGTCGAAGAATCTCACCGTGCTCGGCGACGGCGGTTGCATCACGACGAATAAAGTGGATTACGCCGACCGTTTGCGGATGTTGCGCAATCATGGTCGCCAGGGAAAATACGATCACGAATTCACCGGCTACAACGTGCGCTTCAACGAAATCAACGCCGCCATCGGCCGCGTGATGTTGAAGCACCTCGACGGCTTCAACGAAAACCGCCGCCAGATCGCCGCGCGCTACAACGAACGTCTCAAAGGAATTGTGCAGACGCCACCCGTGCGCGAATGGGCGACGCCGGTGTATCATATGTATGTCGTGCGCGCGGAAAAGCGCGACGATTTGCAAAAATTTCTCAAAGAGAAAAATATCGAGACTGGCGTGCATTATCCGAAGCCAAACCATTTGCAACCGGCGGTCATCGGTTTGTTCCCGTATATTCCGAAATTGCCGCAGACGGAAAAAGCGGTGAAAGAAATTTTGTCATTGCCGATTCACGGGGAAATGGCTTTGGACGCAGCGGACAAAGTCTGCGACGCGATTGCAGAATTTTACGGGAAGAAGTGAAGGTAGAGCAAAAATTATACAGAAGCATAAACTCGATTGGCTCGAAATGCCTCAACGCTAAACAAAACACAAATAACAAGACTCGGAATCCAAAGGAATTTATCTGGCAGTCGCCAAAATGAAAACAAAGCGGCCAAAAGAACGAAGAACACAAAATAACCGACAGTAAATCCCAAATTCTTTTTAGGAATCTTAATCACGTCGGATGATTCATCCGTTTCAACTTGAGCCTTTTTGTGCTGGTTCAAATAGGCAATGACTGCGGTAAAGGCGAAGGCTGATAGAGACCAAAGCCAAAGCGCATATCGTTTAGTGCCGAAAGTAGGGTTGTCTTCGGGAATTGCCATTGCAGCAATCATCATATATTCAGCAACGCCAATTAGAAAAGGAATGGCAGAATCAATGATGTCGAGCTTCCAAGTATAAGCAATTGTTCCAATGGCATACTCGTGCCAAACGAGAATTATCCCAAGAAACACAGTTATGGCCTGAAACGAAATATTCAAAGATAACGTTCCTTTGGCAATTAGTTCGGCATCCAATAATTGCAGAAGAAAGCCGAGAGCTAAAGATTGCACGATGCTGACGAGCGTGAGATAAAAACCAGCATGAGCTTGTTTAGATTTATCCGCCAATTTACTCATAACCTGCTTTTAGCAGCAGTTTGTTCGGATTGCTAATATAAATAGCGACAAAAATTATTCATGCGGTTATTGAATCCGATTACCTAAAAGAAATCCGTGCCAGTTCATGAAATTCATGTTTTCATTTTCAGCCGATGAACATTGATGCTCCCGAAATCAGCCTCGTCATTCCTTGCTACAACGAAGAGGGAAATCTGCGCGAACTCGTCAAGGCCATCCGCGCGGCGGTCGAGCCGTTGAAAATTTCCTACGAAATCGTCATCACCGATGATTGCAGCAAAGACAAGTCGTGGGAAATTCTCAAGGAACTCGCAGCAGGCGACCCGCGCATTCGGGTGCAAAAATTTGCGTTCAACTGCGGCGAGAGCGCGGCGAGCTTCGCCGGTCTAAAAGCGGCGCGCGGCAAATATTTGTTCACACTCGACGCGGATTTGCAGAACGACCCGAAGGATTTGCCGAAATTTCTAGAGGCGTTGAAAAATTTTGATTGCGTCTGCGGCACGCGCGTGAAAGCGCGCGGCGAAGGCGATAATTTTATCCGTGTCGCGTCTTCGCGCATCGCCAACGCGGTGCGAAATAAATTATCCGGCGAGCAGATCGCCGACGCGGGATGCACGTATCGCGCGTTCAAGCGCGAATGCATCGAGAACCTGAAATTTTTCAAGGGTATGCATCGTTTCCTGCCGACGCTGTTCAAGATCGAAGGCCACACGGTCACGGAAATCGAAGTCAGCAACAACCCGCGCTTTGCCGGCGAGAGTCATTACGGAGTTTGGAATCGTTTGTTCGCGTCATTTTACGATCTACTTGCGGTGCGCTGGATGAAGAAGCGGATGTTCAAATACAAGGTCGCGGAAAAAATCAATTAACCGTCATGCAGCGGTTTTTGATCATCACGACGAATTGCGCGCTGTTGATATTGCTGCTTATCGGCCTGCCGGCGGCGACGCGGGCGCATTTGGGCAATGTGCAGCTTTCATCTGCTTCGACCGGCCGGCTGCTGATGTTCTGGGGATTGGGAATTGCCGCCGCTGCGAACATTTTTGCCGCGCTGATTTTCGCCAAGGGCCGCAAACAGAAAATTCTTTGCTGGGAGTGGACGGCGGTCTTCGGTGGATTGCTGCTGGCTTATTTCGGCTTCACACGCGGCTATTTTAATTTCGAGTGGCTCAAACACGCATTGCAATGGCTGCAAAAACAACTTTGACAGGACGGCGTCAGCCCAGGTAAGCGTCAATCGGCTCCGCGCCGAGCGTGCCGGACAAATTTTTCAAGTAGGCTGGCGCTTCGACTTCGTCCAAAGTTTTTCGCGCGCGGGTCAGGCGGTCGGCGACGCCCAGTTGTTCTGCAACATCCATGTGGTTCGGCTTTCTTAAGAATTGGTTCAAGTATTCGACGTGCCTCTTCCACAGCGTGCGGTCAATTTTTTGCTTCGCCGCCAGTCGCGCGGCATACCAGCCGCTTGCCAGCAGGTTTTCGCGCGTGAACAGTTTCCGCATATCGGGATGGTCGAGTCCTTTGCCTTCCCATTCGTCGTTGAGCATGATGTGCAGCAGCGCTTTCAACGGCGGGCAGGCCTGCGCGATGCTGCCGTCGTCGAAATACATTTTGGCGACGCGCTTCTGCGTGGCGACGATGTTGTCCATGCCATCCGCGAAAATGTCCTTGTCCTGCAATTCCGGCTTCAGCATTTCCTCGGTGAAGACCGCGTGCGGATGATTGAACACGCGGCCAAAAAATGCGTGGACGAACCGCGCGTTGATGCGCCAGCCAAGCCGGCTTGCGAGGATTTTTTTGCCGCCGTGCTCGAGATCAACGCACTTTTCCAGATAGTGGTTCGCGATCAAAAATTTAGGGTCGCGTTCTTCCGGCGACATGCGGCAGAAGACTTCCGGCACGATCAAACTAACGTCATGATCCACGCGGACGTGCGGGCCGACGTAACCGGCGGCGGTGACGAAACCGTTGTGGCCGGTGAGCAGCCACGAGACGAGCGCGTTGTTCAGGTCGATGATCGGCGGCAGCGCGTTGAACGGCCCCTTGGTCAGCGCGCCTTCCGAACCCGCGCCCGTTGTGGAAGGTGATTTGCCGGTCATGCTGCAGATGAATTCCATGAACAATTCCGGCAGCTCGAAATGATGGATCGGATTGTAGCACGCGAGCGAGCGGATCCCGGATTCGGGCGGATTGTTGCGGCGTCCGGGCAGCACGACGTTGACGGGCGTGTGCAACGGCCGTTCCGGCGGCACGCGGCGGCACAGGCGCGCGGACATCTCCGCCAGATGGCTCTCGTCGGGATGCACAAGGTCGGGGCGTTTTTGCAAATAACGCGGATTTTTACTGGGCTTGCCGTCCACCAGGCGCGGATCGGCCGACGAGACGAAAAATTCCGGCCGTCCGGTCCCGGCGACCTCGCGGATGAGCGATTGCATCGGCTCGGTGAACTGGAAAAAGCCGATGGCGTCCTCGACGAGTTTGCGCGCGGCCTTGGGCGTGAGCGGCTCGTAATTGGAGAAAAAGTTGTCCGTCTGCGCGAAATCAGATTCCGTCTGCTTGTCGTAACCGCGATGAATGGCGTCGTCGGGGCGCTGGAACAGGCGCAGTTCGCAGTTCTTCACGAATTTCAGCGTGCGGGTTTTGTCCGCGTCCGGCGAATTTTCCAGCCGCGCCGCCGGCACGAGCACGGACGCCGTGATGTCGTCTTCCATCTGGATTTTCACGGACGGATGAAAATCTTTTCGCAGGCCGAATGTGCGCCATGCGCCGTCGGCGTCGAAGCCGACGCGCAGATAAGTCGTCACGAGCTTGCGGTTGTCGCATTTCAACTCGTAGCCCGGCGTGCCGTTGATGATGTCCACGCTGAAATGCTCGCGCCAGTCCCCGCCCCACGCCGGTTTGTAGTAGCGCTTCACGACGAAAACGAGTTCCTTGACGTGCTGCGGCACGGATTCCAGCCACGCGTTGTATTCCGGCGTGTATTCCTGCTGGTCGGGCGTGAGCAGTTTGATGACCGAGCCGAGCGAACGTTCTGCGGCCAGCACCGCGCGCCTGTCTGTTTTGGCTTTGTCCAGAAAACGGCTTGAATAATCGCGGTTAATCAACTCGGCCACATGATCAAAATCCATTTTCAGATCCGTGACAAAGACCGGCCCGGTCAAAATCGCATCGGTGATGGGCTTGGAGATCTCCGATTTGCCGCCGCCGGAAACCGTGCTGGGTTTATGGCACAACGTGCCTTCGGCGACGATGCCCACCAGCCGCCAGGTGCGGTTTGCCCCCGGCGGCTTTTCCATCCGCACCTTGTAACCCGACGGGCGGACGTAGGTTTTGCCGGGATGCAATTTGATTTCGCCGCCGGGCCAGAAAACTTTTTGTTTGTGCAGATCGAAGCGCGCGTCCTCCGGGACATAGACGATTTCAGGAAATTCTTTGTCCGCCGCGCAACCTTCCGGCTTCACGGCCATCAGGTCGCCGTAAAGCGAAATCATTTCCGTGAAGGAATGTCCCATGCGCTTGACGTGGATGTCGCCGCTGAATTCTTCGCCGAGATCGTAGCTCGGAAAAACGAGCGCGCCGCCGGCGTGCTCCTCTTCGCAAAGGCCGAACAGGTTCGCGGCGTAACTGATCTGCGTCTTCACCTCTTTTTTGCAATAGCCGTAATAATTGTCCGCGATAAGCGTGACGATGACGCCGGATTCGTCGCGGCAGGTGAGCTTGAACGCTCCGCCGTTGTTGTAGAGTTCGTTTTCATCCTTCCAGCACATGCCGTCGCGGCGCTGGCGTTCCGTCGCGTCTTTCCAATCCGGCAGGCCGACGGATTTTTTCGTCGCCTTGACCAGATGCGGCGCGAGGATGACGCAGCCAGTGTGGCCGGTCCAATGTTCCGTGTCGAGCGCGGAATCATATTCCGGCAAAATCGGGTCGCCGCCGTTCCCAAAAATGCTTTCAACGAAATCAAGGTTGCTCACCAGGTTTCCCGGAACAAAAAAACGGACTTCCATCGTTTTCTCCGGCGTGAATCCCGGCACTTCGGGACAGACGATCGGGCGCAGCAGCAGAGAGACGAAACATTCCGCCGGTTGCGGCTGCGTGGCGGCGAACGGCAGGCACATGATGTCGCGCGGCGGGTTGAGCGCGAGCGCGAGCATTTTTGCGAACGTGGTTTTCGGCACGGCGATCTTGTCGTCGGGGATCGGCAGTCCGCCTTCGGTGACGTGGAAAATTCCCTGCGTGGTGCGCCGGTCGCTGCGCGGGTTGTGCAGCACGCCGTTGGCGACGCGGTAGGAATTGATGATGTCGGACGTGAAATGATCGCGGTCAATCGGCAGCGACAGCACGCGCGCGAGGCCGGGCCGGTCGAGCGTGAACGTGCGCGACGGCAGTTTCGTCACCGGCGCGTCCTGCAGATAATCGAAAAGAAAGGTCTGGATGCGCTGGTCGGCGGGGCAGAGATAATTGCCCAGCAGCCGGTCCTTTTCGCGCGATTGCCGCGCCATGGCCGAAACGATCTCGGCAAATTCCGTGTCGCCCTTGACGGCGACCGGCGCGCAGCCGAGCAGCGCGAGCTTGACGTTGATGTGCGCGATGAGGTGCGCGGACAATTCGCTGCGGCTGCGTGGTTGGGAAAAATCACTGCCGTTCATTTCAAATTTAGTCCGTTGTGAATTGCATTATCGACCCTTGTCCATTTCCTTGGTCGTTAAAATGCCTTCGCCGCCGCCGATGACAACATTTTTTTTCGCGTATCCTGAAAAATGCGGTTGCGGTTTCCCCGGTTCTTGGCATAAGAATCCGATGCTCTCGATGATTTGTTCCGCCGCGCTCAACGGCATTGAGGCGTATCCGATCGAAGTCGAGGTCAACGCGGGCTACGGCGACACGCTCGTCGTCATCGTCGGCCTGCCCGACGCGGCGGTCAAGGAATCGCGCGACCGTGTCTCGACCGCGCTCACGAATTCCGGCTACAAGTTTCCGATGGGCAAGACGACCATCAACCTCGCGCCCGCCGACGTGAAAAAGGAAGGGCCGAGCTTTGATCTGCCGATTGCGATTGGGATGCTCGCCGCGAGCGAACAACTTGAAACGGATCAATTGGACCATTTTACCATCACCGGCGAACTCGCACTCACCGGTGCGGTGCGGCCGGGCAAGGGAATTTTACCGATTGCACTCCGCGCAAAGGCCGACGGAAAAACCGGAATGCTCGTCCCGGCGGAAAATGCGGCGGAAGCAGCGGTTGTTTCGGGATTGCAAGTCATTCCCGTCCAGAATCTGCGCGAAGCCGCGCAATTTCTCGAAGGTGAAATAAAAATCGCGCCTGCGAAAGTGGACATCGCGAAAATTTTCGAGCATGACCACGACGGCGAGTTTGATTTTTCGGAAGTCAAAGGCCAGGAGAACGTCAAGCGCGCCTTGGAGATCGCCGCTGTGGGCGGACACAACGTTCTTTTGATCGGGCCGCCGGGAACTGGAAAATCAATGCTGGCCAAACGGCTCGCCACGATTTTGCCGCCGCTGACTTTGGACGAGGCGCTTGAAACGACGAAAATTCACAGCATCGTCGGTCTGTTGAAACCCGGGCAGGCGCTCGTCACGCAGCGGCCGTTTCGCGCGCCGCATCACACGGCGAGCGACGCGGGCTTGCTCGGTGGAAATATCAATCCGACGCCGGGGGAAATTTCGCTCGCGCACCACGGCGTTTTGTTTCTGGACGAACTGCCGGAATTCAAGCGCAGCGTTCTGGAAACGATGCGCCAGCCGCTCGAAGAAGGGCGCGTCACGATTTCGCGCGCGGCGGGCACGATGACGTTTCCGTCCCAATTCATGCTCGTTGCCGCGATGAACCCGACTCCAGACGGAAAAATGGCCCATGAAAGTAAGAGTTCGCCGCGCGAAATTCAAAATTATTTGGGACGGATTTCCGGGCCGCTGCTCGACCGCATAGATTTGCACGTCGAAGTGCCGCAGGTAAAGTTTCGTGAAATTTCCGGCGACAAAACCGGCGAAACCTCCGCGCAAATCCGCGGACGAGTCATCGCCGCCCGTCAAATCCAGCAAAAACGCTTTGCGCACAAACCAAAAATCACCTGCAATGCGCGCCTAGGGCCAAAAGAGTTGAAAGAATTTTGCGCGCTCGATGATGTGACAAAAGAGTTGTTGAAAATGGCGATGACTGAATTGAATTTCAGCGCCCGTGCCTACGACCGGATTTTGAAGGTGGCGCGGACGGTTGCCGATCTGGCCGGTTCAGAAAACATCTTGAGCGAACATATTTCCGAGGCGATTCAATACCGTTCGCTCGACCGTCAGTTGTGGGGCTGAGTCGCTCATAACTCGTCAGCAATCCGATGGCGGCGGCGTTTGCATCACAAAATTTCCCGAACGCAGACGCAGGTCTGGGCTCGGAAAAAAGTTAGCTTCATTGCTTAATGTAGCTTAATTTTTTGGAAAGCAGGCAAGATTGCCTTTTTTATGATTCCGTCTCTGACACAAAAAGCATCAAAGTCTTGGTATGTCCGCCTTTTAGGGCTGCCAGCCACCCAAATGGCACTTGCCGCACTACTTCTCGCTTCGGAGTTCGTCACCGGCCCATTTATCCAGTTTCCAATCACTTTCATCATTCCTGTCGGTCTAGCCGCGCAATTTTCCAATCCACGATTGAGCTATGGTCTGGCCGTCACTCAACCATTGGTTTGCTTTGGATTCGTTTTTTTCTGGGATGCCCCATGGAGTGTGGCAGTGTCAATTGTCAATGCCGTCATTCGCATGGCCGTCTTGCTGATCATCGCTTACTTCATCAACAGAACAAAGCGATTGGCACAAGAGGTCAAACGTCTGGAAGGGTTCCTGCCGATTTGCAGTTTCTGCAAAAAGATTCGCAACGAGCAGAACGAATGGCAGCAGATGGAGACCTATATTTCAAAACACTCGCAGGCGGATTTCACCCACGGCATCTGTCCCGAATGCGCCAAAACCCACTACAGCGGCTTTTTGGGCAAATCCCCGAATGCCTGAGGGAAGCCTTTCATTCTAAACTGTACATAACACTGCCCAGCAAGAATACGAAAATTCCTTTCGCAGCGCGGCGCAAAGATTGAACCGGATCCGGCGGGAGTCTGTCGAAAATCAGGTATGAAACGCTCGACGGTCGTCGTTCCTTGGCGCGAAGGGTTGCATCTTCGCCCGGCGGCAAATCTGGTGCGGTTGAGCAGAAGATTTAGCTCAACAATCTTTATAAAATGCAGCGGCAAGGCTGCAGACCTCCGCAGCATTTTAAGCATTCTATCGTTGTGCGCCACAATGGGAACCGCCCTCGATATCGAAGCGGCAGGCGATGACGAACATGACGCAGCCCGCGCGGTCGAGCAGGTGTTTTCCTCGCATGATGCTGACGGTGTTTCCGATTCGATGACAGGGCAAAATCTGTAAGGAAATTTTCCCCCGACAATCGGGCCAGACGCAGTTAATCTGTTTGACTCAATTTTATCTGCGCGCAATCTCGTGTGCATGGTTGCGCCCAATCCTTGGATGATTTTGCCCTTCGCTCTGCTGCTCGGCGCAATCGCGCTTGCTCCGTTGTTTTCAGCGAATTGGTGGTCGCGGCACTACGCGAAGGTTGCGTTCGGCCTCGGCGCAATCACGCTTGGCTATTACATTTTTATTTTGCGAAACACCGGGCGGACATTGCACACCGCGCAGGATTACGTCAGCTTCATCGCGCTGGTCGGTTCGCTGTTCGTTGTTTCTGGAGGCATTCACATCACGGCCAAGGGCGAAGCCACGCCATTCGTGAATGTGATTTTTCTGCTCGTTGGCGCGATCGTCGCCAACTTATTGGGAACGACCGGCGCGGCGATGCTGTTGATTCGCCCGTGGATTCGGATGAATCAATATCGCGTCGCGGCGCATCACATTGTTTTTTTTATCTTCATTGTCGCCAACATCGGCGGCTGCCTCACGCCCATCGGCGACCCGCCGTTGTTCCTCGGCTATCTGCAAGGCGTTCCGTTTTGGTGGGTCGCAAAAAACTGCTGGCCGATGTGGGCGACGGGCATCGGCATTTTGCTCGCGATATTTTATGTCTTGGACCGGATCAATTTTCTCCGCGCGCCGCGCGAGGTGCG
>Ga0181516_10001450_pt1 | contig 18110 bp, 17 predicted proteins | sample PEATcosm2014_Bin_25_FD_121104 | JGI IMG/M metagenome (GOLD analysis project Ga0181516, IMG submission 121104) | Peatland microbial communities from MTU Mesocosm Facility, Houghton, MI, USA - PEATcosm2014_Bin01_10_metaG | ecosystem: Environmental > Terrestrial > Soil > Wetlands > Peat | place... | reverse complement strand
CCGCGTAGGCCCGCTGACGGTCCGAGTATTTGCTGGAATCCCAAGGATCGCGCCAGCCGAGATGGTCCCAGTAATCCACATGGAATGCCAGCGGGACGAAGTCTTTCCACAGTCCGGGCGACTTCTTGAGCCGGCCCAACCACTCGTCTGCGGGCGGGCAACTGCTACACCCCTCTGAAGTGTAAAGTTCCAACAGCGCGGTCTGTTGTTCGGGGCTTTGAAATATGAGGGGGGCAACCTGGGCTTTCACAGGGTTGGCGAAAATGAGCACAAGCAAGGCACATTGGAGGGGCATTTGTCGCATACCTTCGTTGGTCGGACGAGTTGATTGAATCCTTACACTCGCGGGCCGTAATGGCGGGTTTTGGGTTAATGAATTGCAATTGAAGGTATTGGGTGATCAAGGCGGTCCGTCAATTTGCGCAAGGCGGCTTGGACGGCGTCGGGGTGCTCCCAAGGAATGAAGTGGTTGTAATCGGGGTATACGAGCGCATCGAACAGATTCGCTTTACCCGCGGTGGCAAGTTGCGCGCGCAGCCACGCCACATTCGCGACCGGCACCTGCCGGTCGCGGTTGCCATGAAGCATGATAACCGGCACGTTGAGCGAGGCCAATTGAGGCTGCAACTGCAGGAGGTCTCCGCGAAGCGTGAGCAATTCACGGTTGCACTGGCGCAGGGGACGCGGCAACAGCCACGAAACGAGCGGCCAGTCGGCGATGTATTGGATCGTGTATATGTGCTCTTGTCCGGGGTCCACGCTGCCGCCAATCAGCACCACTCCCGAGACTTGATTGGTGAATTTGAGCGCGGCAAGCAGCGCAACCGGCCCGCCGTAAGAGTGGCCAACGAGAATGGTCCTCCCCGGCGGAATCGTGGAAAGAACCGCGCCGACGGCGTCGGCCTGTTCGTCCAGGCTGGGTCGTCGGCGACCGGGGCCGGACGGGCCGAAACCGGGCCGGTCAAGGGCAAACAAATTGGCGCGCGGAAAGGGCTGCCGGAATTGCTCGCCAAAGACAGCGGCGCTCGCAGGTGTGCCGTGGATGAAGACGATGTTCCAGACGGCATTGGACTGCAACAGTTCGTAGCAACGCACTTTGCGGCCCGACCGATCGGTCAAAGTTTCCGACGCGTACGCCTGCATGCTGCGGTCATGCAGCGAGAACCAGAAGCTTGCCAGGTGCAACAGAAGGATGGGCGCGCAAAACAGAACCGCCGCGCTGATGAGAAGAATCCGACGCAGACGCCGCCGGCGGGGCGTTTTGGTTTTCTGGGATGGCGATTGCAAGGCTGCGGTGGTCAGCTCATTTCCCGATGCGGCGATAGGTCGCCGGATCGGCGCGGAGAACCAGCAAGTCTCCCTGTCGGACGACGTCCCCGGTTATTTCGACCGGTTCAGCCACCAGGTTGAGGACCTGCTGGTTCACCGGGCGACCGTCAGCGGAGACGAGCAGCAAGTAGAGCGCGGGGCCGTCCTTTTGGCGAACGAGCAGCACCGGCGGAATGCCGCCGCTGATGCACCGGATGGCGCAGGCGCGGTGGGGCTCAAGCTGGCCCGGGTTCATCACGCCCATATAGCATTTGCTATCCACGATCTCACCTGTGAGCGTTTGCTGGCCAAGGTCCACCGGCTGAATGGCCAGGGCTTTGGCGACCTCCGCTCCGGGGCCGGCCGAGGTTTTGAGGGTGCCAGTGGCAACTTCAATCATGGTTTGGTTGCCGCGATAGATGAGCGTCCCTTTGAGGCGGACGGATTGGCCGTCAAACCGGGCGGCGGTTTCGGGGTCAATGCCATGCTTCAATTGATTGACCAGATAGTAGCTGGAGAATGCCAGTTGCCCTGCGCCCGCACCGGGCCGGGGGACGAGCAAATGCGGATAAGGCCGGCTCTGGAAGACGCCGCCAAAATCCTTGAGGGTGCCCCATTCAAAAACGCTGACGCCAATGGTGCGCTGTGCGACGGCCAGCACCGCGCCAAGCGCGGCGGCGAGCACGAGCAAGCAGACGGCGGCGCGACGGACACGCGAGCCGATGCCAGGCGGGGCCTTGGCTTCCCAACCGATGTAAAATTCGTCGTTCATTTTCAAAGCCCGGGGTTCGGGTCAGCTTCCGGCGGCGAGCGCCGGTTCGGCGCGGATCCCCGCGGGATTGGGTTTGGGGTGAATCAGCACGCGGCCGTTTTGGACGCGCACGTTGAATGTCGGGACCTTTTCCACGAAGGGCGGCGGGGAAGCCCCGGTCTCGGGCACATACTGGTAGCCGTGCCAGGGGCAGGTGATGCAGCCGTAGATGATTTTACCCTCGCCCAGCGGTCCGTTCTGGTGCTGGCATACGTTGGAGACGGCGGAGATTTTGCCCTCGTACTTGAAAATGGCGACACGTTCGCCCGAAAGACACACGATGCGGGCGCGGTTGTCTGGGATGTCAGCGACAGGACAGGCATCCACGAAACCGTCGGCGATGGCCGGCTCATGATTGATTTCGCGGTCGCCGGAAATTTCCCGCTTTGCGGCGGCGATATGGAGGCCAAGCATGACGGCCAGTCCGATGACCAGGGCGACGCCGTAGGCGGGGTTCACTTCGGCCTGCAGAACGCCAAAGGTGACGTGTAGCACGAGCATTCCATACGCCGCGTACACCAGCATGTGCAAAGTTTTCCAAACGGGCGCACTCAGGTTCGTGAGCCAGAAATCATGGCTGGTCGCGGCCATCAGGAGGAGAATGATCAATGCAAAAAAACCGAAGGGTTGGAAGGGAATTCCGGCGGGCGCTCCAGAAACCGGACTGGAAACAAAAATGCTGAGAATGGGGTTGATGTCGCCGCCCGCGTGGTAAGTAAGGACAACCACAACCGAGTGGATGAGGGCCAGCAGGAACATGGTCACGCCGGCGTGACGTCGGTTGTAGAGCAGCGGAAGGAACTTCGGGTTTAGGCGGCACAACGGGCCAATGCACAGAATGATGTGCAGGAGGATGAACGCGGCGGAGCCGAACGCGCGCATCAGCATGATTTCGTCAGTCACGTAGGGAAACAACCATTCACTAAGCACGCCGAAGAGCGCGAGGTAGGCCGCCACGCCGCCGATCAGAAGGGCATCGTATAATTTCTTCTGCCGGTTCCATTGAACCGCGACGTATTCAACGCTCATCGGACGGCAAAGGGGTTGGAGGTTGCGACAACTTCGTGATCGGCCAGGCTGTACAATAGGAGGACCCCGTCACCGGCCGCTGCTTCGCCGGGCAACGGCAGGGCGACCGGCTTTGCCTGGACGAATGCGCCCAGCAGAACTGCGCCACCGGGAAGCGCGGACGCGATCTTCGGGTTGCCTGGGATCCAGTAAACCAGGAGGTCCGGCTGGACGATTTCCTTGGCGGCGGACAGTTCGACGGCAAAGCTTTCGCCGTCGCCGGGGCTCGCAAGCAGCCGGGTGCGGATGCCGGTTCGAGGCCACAGATCGGCGCGGTCCCAAACGACGCGGTCAATGTGCGACGGCTCCGGTGCGAGGGCGGCCGGAAGCGAAGAGACCACCGGGACAGGGCGTCGCGCGGCAATGCCAATTACGAAAACGGCCGGGAGCAAAACGCCCAGCGAGAAAACAATGCGGCGATGACGTTGACGAAGCGCGAGGATCATTTGGACAGAATCCGGGCCGCTTGGCGGTGCGCGGTGCATTCCTCGGGCGGTTCGCGCACGCCGCCGGCCCAGCGTCCCAGCAGCAGGGGCCAGAGCGCCATTGCGCCAGGGATGATGAGCAGACGGAACCCCCAGCTTCCGTGCCGGGCGTGAGGATCAATCTTCTGCGCACCCGCGAACGCGAACGGGACGGCAAAGATAAGCCCGCAAAGCAGGTAAATGCCGAGCAGGATGAGAAAAGTGGCGGCCATCATGTCAGCCTTTGCCATACACCGGCAAAGCGGTGCCCTGAATGGCGCGGGCGGAATCGGAGGCGAGGAAGGCAATCACCTCCGCGATCGCCGCCGGTTCAACCCACTTGGAGAAATCCCCGTTGGGAACGGCGGCCCGGTTTTGCGGAGTGTCAATGGTGCCAGGCATAACGCAGTTGACGTTGATGTTTGCGGCCTTCAGTTCCGCGGCAAGGGATTCGGTCAGCCGCAGGACGGCGCTCTTGGAAGCGCTGTAGGCGGCGTAGCCCGCGCTGCCGGCCAAGCCGTCGCGGCTGGCGACATTGATAATCCGTCCGCTCTGTTGTTTCAACATTTGCGGGATGACGGCGCGGCAGCAAAGCAGCGTCGTTCGCAAATTGACATTGAACAGAAAATCCCAGTCCGCCAGGTCGGTTTCGTGCACCGGCTTGCCGCCGCGATAGCCGCCCACGGTGTTGACCAGCGCGTCCACGCGCCCGAATTTCCCAAGCGTCTGTTCGAGGAGCCGGCCGAGAGACGCGGGGTCGGATAGATCAACACCTCCAACGAGCAGGTGGACATTGGAGCGGGCAAGTTCAGGGAAATCTCTGGGCAAACGATCTGCGGCATGGTCTACCAGGACGGTCTTGGCGCCGGCCTCTTGAAACGCGCAGGCGGTGGCGGCGCCAAGATTGCCGGCGGCGCCGGTGATGATAGTGACCTTGTTGTTGAGCGAGTTCACTCTTGCAGGAATCTTGACGCTTTCCGCAAGAGTCGCAACTGTTGCGGGAGCGGTAAAATCGCAGCGCGAGGTCCGCTTCGTATTCGTGAGTTCGTGTTCATTCGTCGCGCAAGACGTGGCAGGTGTAGCCGCCGGGGTTTTTAAGGAGATATTTCTGGTGATATTCCTCGGCGGGATAGAATGTCGAGGCGCCGGTGATCTCGGTGGTGATCGGCCGGTCGAATTTACCGGATTTCTCCCACTGCGCCTTCACCCGCTCGGCCGTCTGTTTCTGCGCTTCGGTGGTGTAAAAAATGGCGGAGCGATATTGCACACCCACGTCATTGTGCTGCTGGTTCAGCGTCGTGGGATCGTGCATGCGAAAGAAGTAATCCAGCAATTTTTCGTAACTCAGCCGCGCGGGATCGAAAACGACTTGCACCGCTTCCGCATGGCCGGTCCTGCCGGTGCAAACCTGCTCATAAGTCGGGTTCACGGTGGTGCCGCCGGTGTAACCGACCGTCGTTTTGACAACGCCGGGAATCTTGCGGATGATCTCCTCCATGCCCCAGAAGCAGCCGCCAGCCAGGACCGCGGTTTCATGTACCGGCCCTTTGAACAAGCCTGCCTTCACAAAAGGCTGAAGGTATTGGCCGTAACCGGCCTGTTCCATTTCTTCCACAGGAACGAACTTCAACGACGCTGAATTGATGCAATAACGCAGGCCTTTCAGCCCCGGGCCGTCGTCGAATACATGGCCGAGGTGGGAATCCGCCATTTTTGAGCGCACTTCCGTTCGTTCCATTCCGAGGCTGGAATCCTCCTTCTCCACCACTCCCGCGCCTTGCAAAGGCTGCGTGAAGCTCGGCCAGCCCGTCCCGGAATCGAATTTGTCAAGCGAGCTGAACAGCGGCTCGCCGGACACCACGTCCACATAGATTCCCGGCTTGTGATTATCCCAGTAGGCGTTGCGGAACGGCGGTTCCGTGCCGCACTGTTGCGTCACGGCGAACTGCTCGGGAGAAAGCTTCTTTTCCAATTCCGCGGGAGCAGGCTTCTTGAAATTCGTCATAAGCTCCGGTTCAAAGGTTGAAATTCCGGTCGGTTGTGCGTTTCCGCGGCGCGACAGGGCGACCCAGGCCACCGCCAGCAACAATACCACCGCTAATCCCGCAATTCTAACAGAGGACATATGTTTTTGGATGATTTGATTCAGTTCGAGCTTAACATTCTTCGCCCCGAAATTCTTTCAGGCGCACAACTTAAAGTCGGGTGAGCGGCTGAAAGCTTACAAAGGAAATGCATTCCAATCACATTTTACGCCGCAATAGTTTCCGGTTCAATAAGATGCACATTATTCCGGCTCGGATGATCCCTTGTTTGGACATCGTGCTTGTATCGAACCGATTTGTCCGATAAAGGCACCGAAAGCCGTCCCTCTTGCCGCTTCATGCAAAGCCGCGGGACGGGCGGGCCAAAGAGCGGCGCAAGGTTTTTCTAGTGGAAGCGGCGGAAGAAACAATTATGTTGGCAGCGACGAAGGAATGATGTCTGAAAAAGAACATGATGACGCCGCCGGTTTGACACCAAACGTGACACGTGTGGAGGGTGCGACTCCTAGCCCCGGACCCCGGGCAGCCGGCCTTTCCGATCCGGAACGCTGGGTGGAGGAGCATGGCGATTATGTCTTCAAGTATGCGTTGTCCCGTCTGCGTGATCCGGCCCGGGCGGAGGACATGGTGCAGGAGACATTTTTGGCGGCGTTGAAGGGCGGGCGGAGTTTTCAGGGGCGCAGCGCGGAGAAAAGCTGGCTGGTCGGGATTTTAAAGAACAAGATTTGCGACCATTATCGCAAGGCCAGCCGGGAAACATCCTTCACAGACCTGGAGTTTTACTCGGATGAGGAGAGCGACCGGTTTATAGCGGACGGCCCGCTCAAGGATGGTTGGATCCACGAACTTGGCCCTCAGGAATGGTCAAGCCCCGGCGCCAGCCTTGATAGCGAGGCTTTTTGGAAGATTTATCGGGACTGCGCGGGCAAGCTGCCGAAGAAAGTGGCCGCCGCGTTCACGCTGCGGGAGGTGGATGACGTCGGCAGCCGGGAAATATGCGCGCTGCTGAACATTTCGGAGAGTAATTTGTGGGTCATGCTGCACCGGGCCCGGATGGCGTTGCGTCGCTGTCTGGAAATCAACTGGTTTGGGAAACAGGAGAATATTACAAATTTGTAAGGTTCGCGTGGGCATGCACGACAAACAACTGGCTCGTTGCGGTCGGACGTGACGGACAGAATGAACTGGTTTATTAGAATGATGAACTCGCTCGGCGGAGGGTTTGGCCGGGTTATGCCCTCTTGCAAAGAGGCGATTCGCCTGCAGTCGGAAGCGCTGGACCGGGAACTTCCCCTGCCCGAGCGGCTGGGTCTGCGCTTCCACGTCCTGCTTTGCAAATGGTGCCGGCGTTATGGACAACAAATCAGATTCCTGCGTGAAGCGGTCCGCAAGCACGCGGAGGATGAACCGGGTCCGCCAGCGCAAGCGCTCTCAGTCGCTGCGAAAACAAGGATCAAGCGGATGCTGCGGGCGGAGAAGGAATAGAGGAATGTAAGGTTTTTCCGGTCCACGCGACATACCCGCGGCCAGAGTTAACGCAAACGTCATTAAAACGTCATTTGCTTCTGGCAGGTTCAAGCCGTGAAAATATCCTTTGAAACCGTGAGGCTGCTGGTTAGTTCGCCGGCCCAATATGCTGTGCGGCTCGCGCGAAACCAGGGCGAAATCCGCGCCGCGCAATCATTGCGCTACCAGGTCTTCAACCTGGAATTGAAGGAAGGGCTGGAAGAGTCCCGCGCCACCGGCCTGGACAAGGATCCCTTTGACGCCGTTTGCGAGCACCTCATTGTCGAACATCTGCCCTCCGCCGGCATCGTCGGAACATACCGCCTGCAGACCGGCCTGAACGCGGCGGCGCACCTGGGATACTACTGCGAACAGGAATTTGATTTTCAGCCGTTCGCATCCTTGCGCGCGGAAACACTGGAATTGGGCCGCGCGTGTGTGCATCCGCAGCACCGCAACCTCGTGGTGCTCGGGCTGCTGTGGAAGGGCATTGCCGATTACGCGCGGCAACATGGCCTGCGGCATCTTTTTGGTTGCAGTTCGCTGACATCGCAGGACGCAGCCACCGGAGCCTCGGCCTACTCGGAGCTGTGCCGCAAGCATCTGGCCCCGCCTCAATTTCGCACCCGACCGCGGCCGCAATATGATTGCGCCCTTGACCGTCTGGCGGAGGAAGCGCCAAAACTCCCGAAATTGCTGCGGGCCTATCTGGGTCTCGGCGCAAAAATTTGCGGGCCGCCGGCCCTGGATCGGCAGTTCAAAACAATCGATTTTTTGACCTGGCTGGATTTGACGACCATCGAACCCTCCGCGCGGCGGAAGTTCCTGGAATGAACGACCACGTACTTGAACCGGCATCCGGCGAATGAAAGGGCTGCTCAAGCATCCGTTCCGCGTCATGGCCAGGCTTCTCTGGTTCGGCGGCGAGACCGTGGTCGCAGCATTCAACTTCGCGCGGATGTGCGCGTTGCGCCCGCCGGAAAGGGCATCGGCCGCGCGGGGGGCGTGGGCGCAGTATTCCGCCCGGCGATTTCTGCGAATATTCGGGTTAAGCCCGGTTGTTTCCGGGCCGGTTCCCACCCGCGGACTGTTGGTCAGCAATCACCTGGGTTACCTGGATATTTTGGTTTTTTCGGCTTTGATGCCGGCTGTCTTCGTGGCCAAGAGCGAGGTCAAGCACTGGCCGTTGATGGGCTGGTTTGCGCGGCTGGCGGGCACGGTGTTCGTCCACCGCGACAAGCGAATGGGCGCCGGCCAGGTTGTGGACGAGATGCAAACCGCGTTGGACAGCGGCATCCCGGTGGTCTTGTTCCCCGAGGGGACCAGTTCAGACGGGCAAACGGTGTTGCCGTTCAAATCTTCCTTGTTGGAACCGGCCATCCGGCAAACGCACCCGCTCTCAGCGGGGTTCATTCAATATGAGCTCGATGACGGCGACGTGGGCGAAGAAGTTTGCTACTGGAAAGACATGACCCTTTTCCCGCACCTGATCAACCTGTTAAGCAAGCGGGGAATCCGCGCGACCGTCCGGTTCACGCCGTTGCGCGACGGTGCCACGGACCGGAAAATACTGGCGCGGCAGTTACATTCGGAAATCACGAAATTGAAGGATGCGACCGTCACGTGACGGGGCGTTAAAGATGATTGTCGCGCCAGCCTGTGCGAACTTGTCGGCCTATTCCCTCCCCGACGCTGAAATGTACGCTTGATTTGACATCCTCAACACTTGGAATTGCGGATGCTCGCTCTTTAAGTCGCGTCGGCCATTCTAATGATTGAGTCCGTAAACTCGATTTGTGGTCGTGTAAATCTTTACCGGGACGCTGCCCCTGCGGATGGCAATTGGCTCCGCTTCGGGATTTGCCCGCTTCTTTTTCGTGCGCGAATCGTCCCGTATCCTTCCCGCCAAGCCAGCAGGATACACATTACCCCTTTGAAAAATGGTGGAGGCGGCGGGAGTTGAACCCGCGTCCCAGGTTAATCAACCAGCCGCGACTACATGCTTAGTCAGAAGAGAGTTTTCTTCCGTGCGATTGCGCTCTGACTCGAGTCGCCCGGCCTAGTCCGCATGAAATTTTTCTCGACCCTTCGCGCGCGGTCCCCGCGTCGGATCCAGCCTGCTGTAGCGTTCATCCACCGTAGCAGGTGTCCGGTGGCGAACGTCGTGGCGCATTAGGCCGCGAGAGCTAGTTCTTGATTAGCTTTTATTTTTTGGTTCGATGATTAACGAGGCCAACGAACCGTCCTCGGCATGCCGCCTCTGGCGTATTCTCCTGGTCGAAACCAGTACGCCCCCAAAACCACCTTCACTATCGTCGCTTTCCAGCTCCAGGTCAAGTCCCCCGGCACAACATTCGGCGCGCCGTCACTCCGACACCCGTGTCAGATCGACCGGGTCAAGCGATTGCGGCTGGGTGATGGCGCCCTTCTGGGGCAGCGGCGTGAGTATCATCTCGTTGTCCGAGGGAAATGAGATCGTGAATCGCAATGACATCGGCAAATCCTTTGGCTTGAGCAGCAGGGTGGTTCCGTCCTGGATGGAATACTCCATTTCGTCCGTGTTGATGCCTTCCTGTTTGGTCATTCTGCCGTCTTTCGTGAAAGTGAAAATCGCATCGTTTCCCCGCGCCCATTTTCCCACGATGCCCTGCCCCTCTTTCGACGAACATGCTCCCAGCGCCAGCCCCAGGCAAATCGCCAGAGCGAGGACCCGTCGGCTCCTGACCGGCTTCATCATTGACGGATGGAACATGATGACGCTGCAGACGTCAATGTACATTCGTTGTCTGCAACGGAATCGGGCGGGCTCGCGCGGGGCGGTTTGGTACGCTCAGAGTTGCTTCATGGCGTTATCGAGCGCCGCATAAAGCTGGTTCATCGTCGCCTCGGTCTCGTCGCCCATGTTCGAGATACGGAACGTCGTGCCCTTGATTTTCCCATAGCCGCCGTCGATAAGGAAGCCCTGGTCCTTGATTAGTTTTTGGAGTTTGGGCACATCCACCGCCCGGCCGCCGGGCCGGGCGCCGTTGCTGACGCAGGTGAGCGTGACTGATTCGAAACCTTTCTCCGGAAAAAGCGCGAAGTCATGCCGCGCCGCCCAGTCGCGGGTCATTTGGGCGAGCTTGGCGTGGCGGGCATACCGCGCTTCCAAGCCTTCCGCGAAAAAGTCCTCGAGCTTCGAAGCCAGGGCATACACGTGGCCGATGCTCGGCGTGCTGGGCGTCATGCTGCCTTCCGCGTTCTTCTGGAACTCCACAAAATCGAAGTAATAGCCGCGGTCCTTGACCGTGGCCGCCTTCGCCAACGCCGCCGGGGAGCACACAAAAACCGTCAGCCCGGGCGGCATCGCAAATGCCTTTTGCGTGCCGGCCAGCAGCACATCAATGCCCAGCGCGTCAAATTCTATCTTCGTCGCCGTCAACGAACTCACCGCATCCACGATGAACATCACGTCGGGATATTTTTTCTTGAGCGCGGCGATTTCGGCGAGCGGGCTCATGACGCCGGTTGACGTTTCGTTGTGAATTACGGTGACGGCGTCGAACTGGCCGGTGGCCAGTTTCGCGTCAATCTGCGCCGCCCGCACGGGCGAACCCCATTCCACCTTCAAGCCTTCGGCGGCCTTGCCGCAACGCTGCGAGACATCCAGCCATTTGTCCGAAAAGGCGCCGCACATGCAGTTGAGCACTTTTTTGGTGACGAGATTGCGGATGGCGCCCTCCATCACTCCCCAGGCCGAGGAGGTGCTGAGATACACGAGCTGTTTGGTGTAAAGCAGCGACTGCAACTGCGGCTGGATTTTCGCGTAAAGATCCTTGAAGCCCTGGCCGCGATGCCCGATCATGGGCGAACGGAACGCACGGAAGGTTTTGTCGCTGACTTCAACAGGTCCTGGTATATGGAGTTTGACGTGAGCCATAATCGCATGTGAAATTTTTCACAAGCAGGGCAAGTTGGCAAGATTCAAATTTCGCGCGCCCGTTCCGGCACAGCGCAGAGGGTGCGCGCCAAGAAACTCTTTCCAACCGGGGCAGTTGCGGGTAATCATAGTTCATGCCAGAGCCGGCCCAGAAAAGTGAGAAGATTTTTCGCGGAATCCCAGTTTCCCTGGGAGTGTGCCGGGGCCGGATCGTGGTGATGGGCCGCTCCCACGCCCCCATCCCCAAGCGCGAGCTCGCCGATGCGGAAGTCGCGGAGGAAATCAACCGCCTGGAAAAGGCGCTCATTGAAACCCGCCAGCAGATCCTCGACGTCCAGCGCAAAGTGAGCCTCGGCATGGGCGCCGAGGAAAGCGGCATTTTTGACGCGCACCTGCTTGTGCTCGAGGACCGCACACTGCTGGACGAAGTGATGCGCAACATCAATGAGAAAAAAATCAACGCCGAGTATGCGTTTCACATCGTTGCGGAAAAATATGCCTCCACCCTCGCCGCCATCGAGGATGAATACCTGCGCGAACGCGCCGCGGACATGCGCGACGTCACCTCCCGCATCATGGACAACCTCATGGGGCGGCAGCAGGAGGTCAATCTCAAGCAGCTCAAGGAGCCGTCCATCGTCATCAGTTACGACTTGAGCCCGTCGGTCACGGCGCAACTGGACCGGAAAATCGTCCTCGGCTTCGCCACGGACATCGGCGGCAAGACTTCGCACACGGCCATCATGGCCCGTTCCCTGCGCATACCGGCCGTGGTCGGGCTCAAGAGCGCCAGCAACGAACTGCAGACCGGCCAGTATGCCCTGCTCGACGGTTTCAACGGCGTCATCATCATCAATCCCACGGACCAGACGCTGTTCGAGTATGGCCAGATCATAAAGAAGCAAACCAGCCTGGAGGAGAAACTGCGCGACATGCAGGACAAGCCGGCCACCACGCTGGACGGCACCCGCATCATCCTCTCCGCCAACGTGGAACAGGCCGCGGACACGGAACAGGTCCGCGCGAACGGGGCGGAGGGCGTCGGCCTGTTTCGCACGGAATTCCTTTTCATCAACCGTGAAATCCTGCCCACGGAAGATGAACAGTACGAAGTCTACCGCCAAGTCGCGGCCGCCTTGAAGCCCCAACCGGTCGTGATTCGCACGCTCGATCTCGGTGGTGACAAGTTCCTCTCCCATCTCCAATTGCCGACCGAGATGAATCCCTTCCTCGGCTGGCGGGCCATCCGCTTTTGCCTGCAGGAGAAGCCCATCTTTCGCGCCCAGTTGCGCGCCATCCTGCGCGCCGGTGTCGAGGGCAATGTCAAGATGATGTATCCGATGATCTCGGGCCTGGATGAACTCATCCAGGCCAATGCGCTCGTCGAGGAATACAAGGCCGAGTTGCGCGCCGAAAAGATTCCATTCGATGAAAACCTCGAAATCGGGGCGATGATTGAAATCCCCTCGGCCGTGATGGTCGCGGATGCGCTCGCGCGCCGGCTTAAATTCCTGAGTCTCGGCACGAATGATTTGATTCAATACACCCTTGCCGTGGACCGGATGAACGAAAAGGTGGCGCATCTTTACGAGCCCACGCACCCCGCCATCCTGCGCCTCATCAAGGCCACGGTCGAGGCCGCGCACCGCCACAATATCTGGGTCGGCGTGTGCGGCGAAATGGCGGGCGACCCGGTCCTGACCGCGCTCCTGCTCGGGCTGGGCGTGGATGAATTGAGCGCGGCGCCGTCCCTCGTGCCGCCGGTCAAGTTCCTCATCCGCCGCCTCAAGATGGACGAGGCGCGGGCGCTGGCGGAATTTGCGTTGAACTCGGAATCGGGCACGGAAATCTTCGTCCGCGCGCAAACGCTGGCGCGCGACATCGCGCCCAGCCTCTTTGAAAACAAAAATTAGCTGCATGAAAATCATCATCCTGGCCGCCGGTTATGCGACGCGGCTTTATCCCCTGACCCTGAATCAGCCCAAGCCCCTGCTACCGGTGGCCGGCAAGCCCATGATTGACCATGTGCTCGACAACCTCGCGGCCATTGCGGGCATTGACCGCGTTTACGTCGTCACCAACGCCAAGTTCGCCGGCCATTTCCAGAAATGGGCGGACGCCCGCCCCCCGGCCAAGCCCGCGCTCAATTTCACCGTTGTCAACGACCATTCGACGGACGACACCAACAAGCTCGGCGCCATCGGTGATTTACACCTTGTCCTCACGCGCGAAAAAGTGGACGATGACGTCATCGTCGTCGCCGGCGACAATCTCTTCAGCGAAAAGCTGGACGGCTTCGGCAAATTTGCGAAGGAGAAAAACACGCCGGTCCTGGCCGTGTATGACGTCGGCAACCTCGAGGAAATCAAGAAATACAACGCCATTACGATCGATGGCGGCGGGAAGATCACGTTTTTCGAGGAGAAACCGAAGCAACCGACCAGCACCCTGACCGGCATCGCGCTGTATTATTATCCGAAATCCGTGCTGCCGCTCATCCACCAGTACATCGCCGAGGGCAACAACCCGGACCAGCCCGGACGCCTCGTGCAGTGGCTTTACCCGCGCGTTCCCTTCCACACCTGGAAGGTGCCCGGCATCTGGTACGACATCGGCTCCAAGGAAACGCTCGAGGAAGCGAACCGCATCTTCGCGAGATCCTGATTTGCGCATGGAACGCGCGCAATAGCCGGGTTAAAACAAGGCTTGCAATCCCGGTGCAATCCCGTAGATTTTTCAGGCTAATCTGGAAGCGAGCGTAGCTCAGCCTGGTAGAGCATCACGTTGCCAACGTGAGTGTCGAGGGTTCGAATCCCTTCGCTCGCTCCATTTAAATTTTTCAAAACTTTTCCTGAACCCGCGGTTCCTCACAAATCCCCGCTGTGGCACTCGGTGCAGTCGTGATCGGAATCGCCGCCGGGATGTTTGAATTCCTGGCCGGCGGGCGTCATTTTCACCAGGTCGGCGCCGGTGCCCTGCGAGAGGATCGTGTGGCAGGCGTTGCAATCGTCCGATTTGATCATGCTCTTGCCGTCGGCGGCAAAATGGTTGCCGTCGTGGCAGCGGAAGCAGCCGGGCCAGTTCTTGTGCCCGATGTTCTCGGGATAATTTCTCCAGCTCGCCTTCATTTCGGGAAAGAAATTGTCGCGGTAAATCTGCTGGACGGTGTCGATGGCGGCGGTGATGCGCGGTTCGCCGGGGTAACGGCTCGCGAGCAGGGTGGCGATGCCCTGCATGGCGTCGGTGTCGTTCGTGTATTTGCGGGTCAGCGCGTACACGGCGTTGGTCTTGAGCCAGGGTATGGTCGGGTCCAGATGATTGAGGCTGAAGGCCAGCGCAACGGCGTCGTCCGGCGTCTGGTATTTGTGCGCGGGCCGGTTGTGGCAGTCGATGCAATCCATGCGGCGGATGGCCGCAGGATCAATGGCGTTGGTGAAACCCTTGGCGCGGTATTCGGTGACAACCCCCGACTTGTCGGTCGTGCGGATCCACGGAATTTTCTGGCGGGACTCGTCGGAGGCGAAGTATTCGACCTTCCGGCCGATGTTCATGTGCCAGTGGATGCCGCCCACTGGCCCGTGGGTCGGATCCCCGCCGCCGACTTTCAGGAGCAGGCTGATGGACCAGGTGGAATTGGATTCGTCGCTCAGGTAATAATTGTAAGTGCGCTCCATGTTGCCGACAAATTTGCTCGGCCAATGGCATTGCTCGCAGGTTTCCTGGGCGGGCCGCAGGTTCTTGATGGGCGTGGGGACCGGCCGGGGGTATTTGTCAAAGGCCACGGCGTAAAGCTGGTAGGTGCCGGAAATCTTGGAGCGCACGAACCAGGTGGCGCCCTTCCCGATGTGGCACTCGGTGCAGGCGACGCGGGCATGGGGCCCGTGCTGGTAGGTGACGAGCTCGGGTTTCATGACCGTGTGACAGGCCTGGCCGCAGAACTGGACGGATTCAGTGTAATGATAAGTTTGATAGCTGCCCATCGCCGAGAGGAGCAGAAAAACCACGCTGCCGAAGAGGAACCACCCCAGCAGATGCCGGTCGCGCGGACGGGACAGGTCAATCTGAATATTCGGAAGAATAGCGGCGCTTTTGGAGTACTTGCGCCGCCGCAACCACACGCCTCCGATCACCAAGGCGGCGCCAAAAAAGAAGAATCCGGGCGCAACTACGTAGGTCAGCAGACCGAGGTACGGATTGGACGCGGAAAACATCGCGTCCAGGACGAACAGCAGGATGAACGAAAAAACGCTGCCGGTGATGATGACCAGTCCGACCAAGCTGAACCAGTTTCGGATCAGGGCGGAGGGCGCGGGCGAGGGGGGGCGGGTTTCCGGGCTCATGGCTGGCTTTCTTTGGGTTCCGGCAAATCAGTTGCTTTCACGTCCATAGCTTCACCCGCGCGCCGACCGGCGGCTAAACTTTCCTTGGCCATCGTTGGACATCTATTGTCTAGGTCGTTATCCGCGCCAACCCCGGCCAAGTCACGGGCAGAGCTCCCCAATCTAACCACCCGCCCGGCAAAAAAAACCGCCATGGAGCCCGCGGCCCCATGGCGGCGCGTCTGACGGTGGAACTATTTCTTGAAGGCGCGCACGTAGGCGACCAACGCCTTGACCTCATCATCGGTAAGGCCTTCCGCCGGCTTCATCAAGGTCTTGCCATCGCTGTCCGTTTTTCCTTCCTTGATGGTTTTGATGGCCTCGTCATCCGTGAACCCGGCCTGCACCTTGGCGTCGGTGTAGTCCTTGATGCCGAGCTTCTTGCCCATTTTGGTGTCACCGGTGCCGTCCGGTCCGTGGCACTTGGCGCAGCTCTTGTCCCAGTTGCTCTTGGCGTCGTCGGCGCGGGCGGACACGAGGCCCACCACCGTCACGGCCAAGGCGAGTAGTATTGCTTTTTTCATAATGTTCTTTTCTCCGACATGGTTTGCTTGCTTGACCAACGACGCGGGTCGCCGTCCATCACCCGATGGCGGGACACGCCCCGGAATTCACGAACCGCTCCGGCATCTTTGGTTGGACCAAACGCATTCATTTGATCGACGCCCTCAATCTCCCCATTCCCCAAAACCGCCGCTACCCATGGATTGTTCTTAACATGTAGTTTTTTGCCAAGGGGATGTCAACGAAATGCCGGTCATGCTCATCGCAGGAGGTTCAAAAACGATATTGCAGACCGGTGTAGACAAACTGCGCGAGGTAATTCTTGTTCCCCGCGGAGGGCGCGTCCTCGCCGTGGAAGCAACCGTATTTCAAAGTCAACCGGATGTTCTTGCTCAACCGGCGGACCATGGTCGCCGTGATGCCCTGGTCTTCGGCTCCCGCGCCGTACGGCACGCCGACGAACGAGATGTCCTCGTAATCGTTCGCCCGGTAATAGTAATACGCCAGGTTGAGGTCCGTTTTGTCATCCACGACAAAGGTCGAGGTGAGGTTGAGCATCCAGTAATTGTTCTGGGCATTGAGAACCGCCTGCGTGTAATCGGAGGCCGGCGTGGTCGTTGCGCTCAGCACGTAGCTGATTCCGCCCTGGAGAAAAAGCCGGGACCACGGTGACCAACTGATGTCCTCGGCGAGGATATGGCTGGTCATTCGGGAGGATTCCAGGCCCGCGAGCCCGGAGTTGGGGTCCGGTTCCGTCTGGATGGTTGAGAGCTGATACTCGTAACGGCTGGTCAGCATCACGCTTTGCCAGGGCCGGAGCGAAAGGCGGACATTGCCGTCCCAGGTCCGGAAACCCTGCGTGACGAGAAACGCGGGGTAGAGGTTGTTGCCCGGCCCGGCGTTATTCGGCGTGCTGTCAATGTTGTGGCTGTAACTGTAAGCGTCATTTTTGTAATAGCCGCCGGCATCAAGCGTCACGACCCGGAGCGGATACCACCTGGCCCCGAGACTGTATTTCTGGAAAAAGCGCTCGTCGTCCGTCTGCTGCGAGATGGGTTGGACGCCGCTACCGCCGACCGGAACCAAACCGCCGTCGGCGCTCAGATTGCCCCCGCCCTCCGCGAGGTCGGCGCGGCCGTAGAACACCCAGTTCGTGAGGCCGTTGTAGTTCACGTCCAGGCGCTCGCGCACATCCAGGTCGGATTGTTCGCTGTACGAAAAAAACGGAGCGGCGGCACCTGTCCCGAACGTTGCGAAGCCGGTGTCGTCCGCGCCGGTGACCTGCTTTTCCACGCGCAGAGAGGGGATAATGGTGAGATTAGCCGCAGGCTGATAAAGCAGGTTCAAGTCGGTCACATATTCCTGCAGGCGCGTAACGCCGTCTAAACCGTAGTAGCCCGAGCCGGCCAGGGCGTTCGGAACGTAACCGACACCAAAATCGGAACCATAAATGCGGCTGCCGGAGAGATGGTTGTCCATGTCCGCATACGAGAATCCGGTGGACATCATCAGATTCTTCCTGATCCAGGTTTCCGTAAACGCATGGGCGCTCAGAACATCGTAGCTGGTGTTTTGCTGGTCGGTGATTTTTTGCTCGAGGGGTTCGCCGGGAAACTGGTCAATCTTGAGCGCGTTGTCCAGCTTGCCGGTTTCGTAGGTCAAACCGGCGCCGAACTCCGTGGTCTTGATATGATGCGCGATGTCGAGTTGAAACGTGTCGCTGCGCTGGTTGATGTCGTAAAAGGACGGGCTGAGGCCCTGCTCGACGCCCACCGCCGGATGCGTTCCGCCCCAGATCGTGGAACCCTCGTCGCCGTTGCGGAAATCATGCGTGTATTTGAACGTGACGTCCGGCACGTAATCGTTCTGCAGCCGCAAGCCCGCTTCAAAGGTGGCCTTCCCGCGGTCCAGCGCGAGCGCCTCGTTCGACAATGGAAACCACGCGCCCGTCGGCGAATACAAACCCCCGTCGCCATTTTCCCAGGTGCGAAACTCGTCATAGGACAGGCGCAGGTACCCCAGCTTGTCGCGCTCGAGGTCAAGTTTGAACTTGTAATCGTGGTTGTCGAACATCGCCCGCCCATCGAGCGACAGGGTGGTGTCCTT
>Ga0181516_10001447_pt1 | contig 18125 bp, 13 predicted proteins | sample PEATcosm2014_Bin_25_FD_121104 | JGI IMG/M metagenome (GOLD analysis project Ga0181516, IMG submission 121104) | Peatland microbial communities from MTU Mesocosm Facility, Houghton, MI, USA - PEATcosm2014_Bin01_10_metaG | ecosystem: Environmental > Terrestrial > Soil > Wetlands > Peat | place... | reverse complement strand
GCCAAATGTGAATGGGAATCATTCCCGCCTTGACGCCGAAGCCTAACAGAAAGAGCACGAACACAACGCCCTGCTGTGCTGCGGGCATGGTGGAAGGAAGCAAGTGAAAGCTCGAAAACTCGAGGCTGCCGCTATACGACGCCAACACCAGAAACGCGATCAACAGCATACCTGTGCCCGCGTGCGACATGATCACAAACAACACGCCAGCGTGCCGCGCTTCCTTTTTGTCGTGTTCAAAGCTGATGAGGCAAAACGCTGTCAGCGCCATCACTTCCCACGCCGTCAGGAAGAAGTAGGCATTCGCGGCGGTGAACACGAGAGCCAGGCTCAGCAGCAGCAGGTTGAAGAAAAACCCGAATGCGCCAAGGTTGCGCTTTCCCTCCATCGATCGCAAATAGCCGAATGAAAACAACGCGACGGCAGCCGCCAGGATGGCCAGGATCAGCACAAAGTACGCGCCCAGCGGGTCAACCCGAACAGTCCACGAAAAGAGCGGGTTGCTGCATGGTAAAGCAAACGGCGCCAACCCGCCGACGGCCAGTGCGCCCACGGCCCCGGCGAGTTCCAGCAGCGACCCCGCCAGCGCCGCCGCGCATCCCACGCGCCGTGCGGCCGAGGGGGAACCGTAAAGGCACAGGCAAACCACAGCGCCCACCAGCCAAACCACAAGGCCGCATTGAATCGAGAGTTCAGCAATCACAGCGCGGGGGCCTCGCCTTTCACTTTCAACGAAATCGAATTTGGGTCAACGAATTGCAGTCCCAGCGGGATGTGGTCGTCGCTCAAGGGAGTTCGCCTTGCAGTTCGCCGCACTTCTTTGCCTTCTACCAGTATATTCAGCGGAATGGGAAGCCGTCTCACACGCCTTGTTCTTACTCAACGCCCACTTTCCCAACATACTCAGTCGGCCTCCGCGGTTTCCAAATCATCCTCCAATGCAAGCCTCCCATGCTTACGGCTTGGTCGCTTCTTCTTTTCCCGCGCTAACCGGGTAGCCTTCCCACAGGTATTCCAGCGCCTCCGGCAGGGTCTGCTCTTTCACGGCGCGGTCTGCATGCCGGGCATTCCGCGCAAACACAAACTGGTAACGATAGCCCTTCGCAGCCAGCGCCTTCGCCATCTGCTCGTTGGCCATCACCCAATCGTGCATGCCGTCGCGCATCACATTCGGATTCAGTGCATCCCTGTCGCTCACTTCCATCCAGATCCGCAGCGGCTTGGCCGGAGTGTTGGGGATGAGGTGCTCGTGAAATTCCCACGCGCCATGCGGCGCTGCAGAATTGTAAGGCCACTGCTGGTTGGTGAAAGTCCCTGAGTAACTCAGTACGCGGTGATACCACTCGGGGTGATACCAGGCCATGATGAGCGCGCAGGATCCGCCGGAGCTTGCGCCCATCGTCGCCCTCCCCTCCGGATCTTTGGTCAGCTTCACTTTGTAGCGCGTCTCAATCAGCGGCAGCACTTCCTGTTCGATATACTCCGCATACCGTCCCGACATCGTGTCGTATTCCAGGCCGCGCTCGCTGCCTTGCGCATCGCCGCCGCCGTTGCCCATTGAAATCGCGATCATTACCGGTACCTTGTGCTCGGCGATCAAATTGTCCAGCGCGGTGAACAAGAGCCTGTCGGGCCCGTCTGTACCAATGATGAACGGCGCAGCCGAGCCGGCCACATACTGTGCGGGCACGTAGACCGCGACATGCCGCGTGTAAGGCGCCGCATGGCTCGTGGTCACAATCAACTTGGCCGGGTCGGCGGGATCTGGCGTTCCAAAGGTATCTGCATCCCGTGCAATGCCCGGATAGATCCTGCTGTCCGCCGACTCCATCGTGAACTCATACACCGTGCCCTTCGGCACACCCGCACGTTCGGCCATCTCCTGGGCAGGTTGATGCGTCGGACCGATGATGAAGTTCCCATCGGCATCGGTAGGTGCATTTGCCCCATCCGGCAATTCCTTCGCCAGGGCAAAACCCGGCGAGGTAGGATCGCGGGCTGGCGGAATCGGGCGAGGTGCGGGGTTCGCCGCCGGAACTGCCGTCGCCGCGGGCGCCTGGCCCAGGGCAATGGCAGTCGTACCTGCAAGCAATCCTGCGAGTATCGCGATTCCCGCCCAGTAGGTCGTCGGCCGCTTCCTCTTTCCATCCCTCTTGAGTATGCTCATCGTGTTGGCCATCCCGTGCCCTCCGATGCCGAGATTGTAATGCGCGGCGCTGAGGATTGGCTGCTCTTCTGCTGGGAGAGGACGATTGAATGCATGAACTTGGCAAAGCTCTGCTCGGCTTGGGACTTGCGCTGATCGCCGTCGGCGGCGTGCTTGTGTTTGCCGGCCGCCACGGGTTGCCTCTGGGCCATCTGCCGGGAGACATCGCTTACAAGGGCAAGAGTTTCTCGGTTTACATCCCGCTCGGTACGTCGATCCTGGTCAGTGTCGTCTTATCGGCGATCTTCTATCTGCTCTCGCGGTTCCACCGATAACTCGAGTTATCGTGCATGCGCCAGCATGGTTCCGGCCACCAGGGGCAGCGGCACTATCTTGTCCACGCCGCCGAGTTTGATGGCCTCTTTCGGCATGCCGAACACAACGCACGTCGCCTCGTCTTGAGCAATGGTCATCGCGCCGGCCTGCTTCATCTCCAACATGCCGCGCGCGCCGTCGTCGCCCATTCCTGTCAGGATCACGCCGACCGCATTCCGTCCCGCATAGCGCGCAGCGGATCGGAACAGCACATCCACCGACGGACGATGGCGGCAGACAAGCGGCCCGTCTTTCACCTCCACAAAATAGCGCGCCCCGCTCCGCTTTAGCAGCAGGTGATGGTTGCCAGGCGCAATCAGCGCGCGCCCGCGAATGACGCTGTCGTTGGTCTCGGCTTCTTTCACGGTGATGTTGCACAGCCCATCCAGCCGGTTGGCAAATGCCCGCGTAAACAGTTCCGGCATGTGCTGCACAATCACGATGCCCGGCGTATCTGCCGGCAGTGCCTCAAGCAGCGTCTTCAACGCTTCCGTTCCACCGGTCGATGCGCCAATCGCCACAATCTTCTCGGTGGTCTCCGCCATGGCATGGACCGCTGGCGAAAGAATTGCGTCCGCCGTCAGCTTCGGTTGAACCGCTTGGCTTGGCCGCAGCACCCGCACCTTCGACAAGGCCGCAGCCTTCACCGCATCGCAGAGCGAAGTCCGCGAGTCCTCGAGAAACTGCTTGGTGCCAAGCTTTGGTTTTGTGATGATATCTACCGCGCCATATTCGAGTGCGCGAAAGGTGCTTTGGGCGCCCTCGCCGGCCAGGCTTGAACAGATGACGACTGGAATCGGATGCTGGCTCATGATCTTTTTCAGGAAGGTGAGCCCGTCCATGCGCGGCATCTCAATATCGAGGGTAATCACATCGGGTATCTGCTCGGCGATGCGATCGGCTGCGACAAACGGATCTCCGGCGGTTGCAATGACCTCGATCTCAGGGTCCGACGAGAGCACATTGCTTAGCGTCTGTCGCACCACCGCCGAGTCATCCACAATCAGCACTCGAATTTTTCGACTTGCCACAGTAGCCGCCTCTCCTTCGCTCGATTGACCAACCAAGTCGCCGGCCGATCGTCGGCATAACCCGAGCGACATAGCCAAGTGCCTTAGCCCAGCCGCTTGAGCAGAACCTCGCCCGTCTCCGTATTGAACTTGATGCTCATCCCCGTGGTGCCGCCCAAACTCGATGCAACCACCTCAAAGCCATGGTCGCGCAATACGCGCAGCGCAGCCTCGCAGTTGAGTCTGCCGACCGTTGGCCTCGACGATTCATTCACTACCGTCAGCACATCGGCGCCGCCAAAGATCTTGACTCGAATCTCTTCCTGGTGGGCGCCAAGCGATGAGAATTGGCTCGCCAGATCGCGAATGGCGAAGTCCACGTAGCGCCTGCCGTCAGCGAGACTCCGGCCGTTTTGCGGTTTAAGCGGATAGCTGGGCAGCATTGGATGACACAACGCCCCCACGCCAAGCCGCGGAATCAGAAATGCAATTCCCACACAGGATCCGAGTAAAGTACACAAAACGGCTGGCTCTTTCACCAGATGCGATTCACCGGGCTGCACGTAATGTTCAGGTAATCCGGACATTCGCTAATCCTCGATTCTCCGATAAAGTGCTGGGGCAACCGGCAGCACCGGCAGGTCCATATCGTGCAGGGTTTCGGAATGACCGACAAAAAGATATCCAGAGGGAGCCAGGCACCTCGCCAGCTTGCGAAGGATGCGCTCCTGTGTGGGCCTGTCAAAGTAAATGATCACGTTGCGGCAAAAGATGGCGTCCACAGGTTCCGTCACGCGATAATCGTCATCCATGAAATTCAATTGGCGAAACTCCACAGTGCGGCGCAATTCGGGCGTAACCCTGACCAGGTTTGAACCAGGATCGCGGCTTCGCAAAAGATACTTCCGCTTCAGTGGCGCCGGTATGGGACTTACAACCTCCTTTGTGTACACTCCTCGATCCGCCTTGTTCAGCACCGTGGAGCAGATGTCGGTCGCCAGAATCCTGAAGCGGAATCCGGGATGATTCTCTCCGTATTCGCTCAAGACAATCGCAAGAGTATAAGGCTCTTCTCCGCTCGAGCACCCGGCGCTCCAAACGGTTAGCGGTCTTCCCAATCGATTGCGCGACATCAGTTCGGGCAGCGCCCTCGATGCGAGGAAATCGAAATGACCTGGCTCACGAAAGAAATCGGTCTTGTTGGTCGTTACCACATCGATAAGGTGTGGAAGCTCTTTTCGTCCCTCCTGGTTGTCAAATACAAAGTCGCAATACTCCTTGTAGGATTCGATCTGCAGAGCTTTTAGGCGGCGCTTGACACGAGCCTCCAGCATCGTCTTCTTTCCGGTGCCGAGATGGATGCCGGCCTCCGCATAAACAAGCGCGCAGATTCGAGAGTAGTCCCGCGTTGACAAGAAATCTTCGTGCTCTTTCATCACGCGCTTCTGGCAGGTTCGCCGTAACTCTTGTGTCCAATCGCTAACTTCCATCCGTCTCGCGCAGCAGCACTGGCGCGAGCGATAAGCCGCTTGCGCCAGTTTCCTGGCACCTCTCGAACTCCGCATCGATGTTGTCGTGCCTCGTGTTGCGCCGCAACACCGCACCGGTGGAAATCGCAAACCTATTCCGCTTCCCAATACCAGGCCGCGATCCGGCGATGTCAGTGTTATGGCACAACAGGGGACACTGACTATGCGGCCACTTCCGCCAATTGCTTGCTCGAATCCTGTACACGCACAGCAGTCAACTCGTCTGCGGAAAACACCCGATCGATGTCGAGAATCATGATGAACTGGGTATCCCGTCTGCCCATGCCCTTGATGAAATCGGTGCGTATCTGGGTGCCGATGCGCGGAGCGGGCTGAATCTGTTCCGGTTCAAGATCGATGACTTCCTCCACCGAATCGGCCAACGCCCCAATCACCGTGGATTCGCTCTCAAGCAACACCTCAACCACGACGATGCAGGTGTTGCGCGTGCTCTCGGTCTTCGACATTTCGAAACAGAGACGAAGATCGACGACAGGCACAACACTGCCACGAAGATTGATTACGCCGGCCATGAAGTCGGGCGTGCGGGGAATCGATGTAATGGTTGTGAGATCGAGCACCTCTCTCACTTTGGCAACATCGGTCGCAAACGTCTCGTTGCCGAGTTTAAAGGTAAGATACTGCCGGGTCTCTGTAATCTCGCTGACACTCATGATGCAACTCCTTTCAGATTCAAAACGCGGGCGCGAGTGCGCACTGCCCTCGCGCCCGTCTCCCGTCAGTAGCGCTCGAATTCACCGTCGAGGTCATTGTGCTTGTCGTTGAGGCGCAGGCTGACCCCGCCGTGTGCTGCCGGCTTGGTCTCTGTGCCCTGGCGATGCGCGGGCTTTACAGCTTTCATCGGCGCGCCGGCTGCGGGCCTGGCTACCTTTACGCTGCCGGCCTTACGCGGCCGCCCCCCCTCCTCGTCTCCGGTCTGGAAGAACGACAGAGCGCTCACCAGTTGATCCGCTTGCCCCGTCAACTCTTCGGTGGTCGAGGCCATCTCCTCCGACGCCGATGCAGTTTGCTGAATCACCTGTTCCAACTGCTGCAAGGCCTTGTTGATTTGCTCGGCCCCTGCGTCCTGCTCCTTGCTTGCCGCGGTGATTTCCTGCACCAGTTCCGCTGTGCGTTGAATATCCGGCACCAACTTGTCGAGCATCTCTCCGGATTTCTCTGAGACCTTCAAGGTGTTTGCCGATAACTGGTTGATTTCGCCCGCCGCCTTCTGGCTACGCTCGGCCAGCTTGCGAACCTCGGCCGCCACCACGGCAAAGCCCTTTCCGTGTTCCCCGGCGCGCGCCGCCTCAATGGCCGCGTTGAGCGCCAGCAGATTGGTCTGCCGTGCAATTTCCTCGATGATCGAGATCTTGTTGGCAATCTCCTTCATCGCAGAAACAGCTTCCAAAACGCTCTTGCCACTTTCCTGTGCGTCTTTTGCCGACTTGTTCGCGATCTTGTCGGTCTGCTGCGCATTGTCTGCGTTCTGCTTGATGTTTGACACCATCTCTTCCATTGAAGAGGATGCTTCCTCGGCCGCCGCTGCTTGTGAACTGGCGCCCTTGGACACCTGGATCGATGCCGTGGAGATGGACTGGCTTGCTGCCGAAACTTCGCCCGCTATGCTGCGAATGTCGGATACGGTCCGCGTCAGCCCGGCAACCATCGCTTCCAGAGCCTGCATCAGCTTGTCCTGCGGTGAACGCTCGTGAATCGTCACCGTCAGGTTGCCGTTCGAAATCTCTTCCGCGGCAGCAGTGATGTCGTTCATCGCCACAATGAGAGTGTTCAGATTGTTCTTGATGAGGTTGAAGTCGCCATTGTACGTGTCTGTAATCTGCGCCGGCACGTCGCCCTTCGAGATCATGTCGACATAGCGCGCAGCCACATTCAGAGGCCCGATCACCGCATCCAGCGTGTCGTTCACACCCTGGACGATCTTTCGATAATCGCCCTGGTGCTTGCTGGCATCGGCGCGCGTTGCGAGTTTGCCGTCAACAGCCGCCTTCACCAGCATCCCGGCGTCGGCCACCAGCGCATTCACCGCGTCGATGCAGGTGTTCAAGTTGTTCTTGATAGTGTTGAAATCGCCATTGTAGGTCGCGGTAATCTTGGCTGGAATGGCGCCTCTTGAAATCTGATCGACATAGTCCGCCGATACGTTCAATGGCCCGATCACGGCGTCCAGTGTGTCGTTTACGCCCTGCACAATCTTTCGATAATCGCCCTGGTGCCTGCTGGCATCGGCGCGTGTCGCAAGCCTGCCTTCAACGGCTGCCTTCACCAGCATTCCGGCATCGGCCACCAGCGCATTCACGGCGTCGATGCAGGTGTTCAAGTTGTTCTTGATGGTATTGAAATCGCCATTGTATGTCGCGGTAATCTTGGGCGGAATGGCGCCTCTCGAAATCTGATCGACATAGTCCGCCGACACGTTCAATGGCCCGATCACGGCGTCCAGCGTGTCGTTCACACCCTGCACGATCTTGCGATAATCTCCCTGGTGCTTGCTGGCATCGGCGCGTGTCGCAAGTTTGCCGTCCACAGCCGCCTTCACCAGCATTCCGGCGTCGGCTGCCAGCGCGTTCACCGCGTCGATGCAGGTGTTCAGGTTGTTCTTGATTGTGTTAAAGTCGCCGTTGTAAGTCGCCGTTATTTTTGCCGGAATGGCGCCTCTCGAAATCTGGTCGACATAATCCGCCGCTACGTTCAGCGGTCCGATCACCGCGTCCAGCGTTTCGTTCACGCCCTGTACAATCTTGCGGTAGTCGCCTTGATGCTTTGAAGCATCGGCGCGGGTTGCGAGCTTGCCTTCGACAGCTGCCTTGGATAGGACGCCGGCATCGGCCACCAGCGCATTCACAGCGTCAATGCAGGTATTCAGATTGTTCTTGATGGTGTTGAAATCGCCGTTATAAGTATCGGTAATGCGAGGAGGGATGTCGCCCTTGCTAATGCGATCCACATAGTTCGCGGCCACATTCAGCGGCGCGATCACGGCATCGAGAATGCTGTTTACGCCGCGCACGATTTCGGAGTAGGCGCCCTGCACAGCATCCGGATGACCGCGTTCGGTAAGTCTGCCTTCCTTTGCTGCCAGGGAGATGCGCACCAACATTTTTTCCAGCGTTACCATCACCTCGGCAACATTGTTGACCGCAAGTTTCATCTTCTCGTGGTCGCCTTTGTAGGTTTGCGTAATCAGTTCGTCGATCTTGCCGGCGGAGATTTGCGCCAGTACGCGATTGCCTTCGCCAATGGGCAGCAGAATCGCGTCCAGCATCGTGTTCACACCGCGCACAATCTCCGCATAGGCGCCGTGGAATTGCTCGGGCTTGCCGCGATCTGAAAGCTGCCCTTCTTTCGAAGCTTCAATCAGCCGTCCCAGTTCCTTTTGCAGCGCCTGCACCACGGTGGCGACATTGTTCACAGCCACCTTCATCTTTTCGTGGTCGCCCTGGTAGGTTTGCGTGATCAGTTCGTCTATCTTGCCACTGGAGATCTGCGCGAGGACGCGATTGCCTTCGCCGATGGGCAGCAGGATCGCATCCAGCATTTCGTTGACGCCCTGAATCATTTCGCGATGGGGCCCGTTGAAAAGCGTCGCTCTGCCGCGCTCCGACAAGCGGCCTTCCTTGGACGCATCCACCAGGCGCATGATTTCATCAAGGACAAGTTGCGAGTCGTCCGCCGCGGGTGGCTGCTTGCTGCCAGCGCGTTCCAGCACGACATGCCCAATACCGTCGTGTCCATTGCCATTGCCCTTCGGCTTCCGGCCTTCCGTTACCAATGTTGTCGACATGAATGCCATCTCACTTTCTTGCTGAAATCGGTTGTTCTCGGACTCATGCGAAGGGAGTTTTCATCCATCGCTTTCATCCGCGGGTGGAAATGCGTTCGACTCGAGAAACGGCTTCGCACTCCATTGGCATGGGCCTCTCGGTCAGCCCGACTCTGAGCTGGAAGAATCTTCAAGCGCTGCCCCCAACTCTCGGCGAAGCGCGCGCGCGCAAAGCGTCCTGCACCATTCGATCGGGATCGAGGATCAGCGCCACCCTTCCGTCGCCGAGTATCGTTGCGCCCGACACCGCCTGCACGTGGCGATAGACTCGGCCCAAACTCTTGATCACTGTCTGGCAGTTGCCGAGCACCTGGTCGACGACAAATCCAAAGCGTCCTTCGCCGGTTTCGACCACCATGATCTGCTCCAGTTCCGGCCTTGGCTCGGACACGCTGAAGTGTTCCCGGAGGCGAATGTAAGGGACAATTTCTCCGCGCACATTCACCACATGCTTCCCGTTGGCATGCTCGATGTCCGCCGCTGTCAACTCGATGCACTCGAGCGCGCTGCTCAGCGGCAACACGAAACAAGAGTCGGCTACACTCAGCAGAAGCCCATCGATAATGGCCAACGTCAGCGGCAGCCGCAAAGTGATGCTGGTGCCTTTGCCCGCCTCGCTTGCCACGTCGATGGTTCCGCGCAGCCCTTCCACTCGCTGCCTCACCACGTCCATGCCAACGCCGCGGCCGGAGACGTCGGTGACCTTCTTCGCGGTCGAAAACCCGGGCTGGAAAAGCAGCGCAAATGTTTCGGCCTGGCTTAATTGTGCGTCGCAAGCAACAAGGCCTCTCTCGATCGCACGCTGGCGCACGGCCGCCGCATCGATGCCGCCGCCGTCGTCGGAAACCGAGACCAGAACGCTCGCTCCCGAATGGCGCGCGGAAAGGTGAATCGCGGCGGTCGCGCGCTTGCCCCGCGAAAGACGTACATCGCGCGGTTCGATGCCGTGGTCCATGCTGTTGCGGATCAGATGCATCAGCGGATCGCCAAGCTGGTCGATTACGGTCTTGTCCAATTCCGTCTCCACGCCTTCCATGGTGAGTTCGACATCCTTGCCCAGGTCGCGAGCCAAGTCGTGCACCAGGCGGCGGAATTTTTCAAACGTGGCACGAATCGGCAACATGCGGATGTTCATGGAGTTCTGCCGCAGCGAAGACGTGAGCCGTTCGATTTCCTCTGAGATCTCCGCTACTTCCGGTTCCTCGCTGCGCGCGGCCAGTTCAGCCAGACGCGCTTGCACGGTAACCAGTTCGCCGACCAAGTCGACAAACTGGTCGAGCTTCGCTGCGGGAACGCGCAAGCTGGTGGCATTGTCAGGCTTGTCGTAGTTTCGGCGGCCGCTGGAGGGCGCTCGGTGTTCTTGCAGCGATCGCGCAGTGCGATCGGCGGGGGAATCGCGCTCCACTTCCGCGGCCGGCGCCGGCTCGATTGTCAGCTCGCAACCGTCCTCGACAAAGATGAAAACGTCACGGATCGCATCCCGGCTGGCGCTGGTCATCAACACCATCTCCCAGGAGACATAGCAACGTTCGGGATCCAGTTCTGCAAGTGGTGGAACTCCTGCCATTCTTGCCGTCACGGATAATGCGCCCAGTTGCCGCAGCTCCTTCAGCAGCAAAAGTGGATTTGTCCCATTCAGCAGCATCTCCGGGCCCGGCGCAAACGTGATGCGCCAATCCTCCAGCTTGTCCTTTGGTAACTTCGGTTCTTCCACGACGATCTTCGGTTGTGCCTCATCCCGTTTGCCGATTCCTGCGATGCGCCGAACGCCGGCCAGAATTGCGCTCCGGCCCGCCTCTCCCGCGCTCGCCTCATCGGCGCTTTCTTCCAGCATTCCGCGGATGTGATCCATTGCAGACAGAGTCAGGTCCACAAGCTCCGCATTCACCCGCAAGCGGCCGTTGCGCACTTCGTCGAATGCGGTCTCAAGGTCGTGGGTAAACGCTGCCAGTCCCTCAAATCCGAACATTGAGCCGGAACCCTTGATCGTGTGCAGGGCGCGGAATACACGCCCCACCAATTCCATGTCATCCCGGTTCTCATTCAGTTCCAGCAGCGCCGATTCGAGATCCACAATGAGCTCGCGCGCTTCCTCGCGAAACGACTGCTTGAATTGGTCGACATTGCTCACGATTGCCAAGCCATTTATCCTTCTGAATTCGCTGCTTCAGCGAAGCAGGACTTATCAAAGCCGGCCAAGGTCAGGTCGGTGAGCACCTCCGCTGCCAGTTGGCCCTCAAAGGTGAACGCCGCGCCGCAATTGCCGGCCTCTCGTTCGGCTGCTCGAAGCAACTGGATCGCGGTTACATCCAGATAGGTCACATCCTCAAGAGTGACGCCGGTCTTCCTGCCGGCTCCGAGGGTAGATACCAATACCCCTTTCAACTCTGCCGCGCAATTGATGTCAATCGAACCTTCGAGGCGAATCAACTGTGCGTCGTCCCTTGCTTCCAGAGCGATTCCCACGACTTGCCCCCTGCCGGCAGCCCGTTGCAGACTGCCTCAGAGTGTTCATCGGCTGCAGAGCGGCGATTCCAAGGGGTATTCGCAAGCTATATATTTAATTGTTTCCAATCGCGTTGGTTCCCTTGTTCCGCGACCCGATCGCCGCAACAAGACGGATAGCTGCCTATAACTAAGAAACGAAACATCTAAGTCATGAGTTATGCAGGCGAAAGCTGCAAAATGAATCTTAGGGTTTTCTTAACTATTGTGGACCTCACGAGACGCAAAGCCTTGGCTCGTTCAGGGAACCAAAAAAGCAAAGGGAGCTGAGGCGGCAGGATGTGCGCCTTCAGCTCCCTTGAACTCGCCCTTGCCGGCAAAAAACCGCCGTGAGTTTCGTTCGCTTACAACTCCGTGGACTGCCCGGCAATCAGCGCCTTGGCCTTGGCGATGAAATCGACAAGCGGCAGCGAACCCTGGTCGCCCTTGCCACGCGTGCGAACGCTCACCGACCCGGCCGCTTCTTCCTTGTCGCCAAATACCAGAATGTACGGCGTTTTTTGATTGGCAAAGTCGCGAATCTTGCCGTTCATCTTCTCGTTGCGGTCGTCGACTTCCACGCGAATTCCGGCAGCCTTCAGCTCCGCCTCAACCTTTTTCGCGTATGCATGATGCCGCTCGCTGATGGGCACCAATCCTGCCTGCACCGGCGAAAGCCAAAGCGGAAACGCCCCGGCATAGTGCTCGATCAGCACCCCGAAGAAGCGCTCGACCGAACCGAACAGCGCCCGGTGCACCATTACCGGTTGATGCCGCTCGCCGTCCTCGCCCACATATTCAAGCTCAAAGCGCGCCGGCAGGTTGAAGTCGAACTGTACCGTCGACAGTTGCCACAACCGCCCCAGCACGTCCACCAGTTTGATGTCGATCTTGGGACCGTAGAAGGCAGCTTCGCCCGGAATCGTCTTGTAACTGATGCCCTTCCGATCGAGTACCTTGCGCAGGGAGCCTTCGGCCAGGTTCCAGTTCTCGTCCGAGCCGGCATAGTGCGCGCGATCGTTGGGGTCCCATGTCGAAAGCTCGACCTTGAACTCATTGAATCCGAACGTGGTCAGCACGGCGCGGGCAAAGTCGATGCAAGCTTCGACTTCATCCTCAATCTGTCCCGGCGTGCAGAAGATATGCGCGTCGTCCTGCGTAAACCCGCGCACGCGCAGCAATCCATGCATGGTCCCCGAGCGCTCATAGCGGTAAACATTGCCTAACTCCGCATAGCGCTGCGGCAGGTCGCGATAACTCTTTGGCGAGTTCTTGTAAATCAGAATATGCCCGGGGCAGTTCATCGGCTTCAGCCGATACTCGGCATCGTCCAGTTCCATCGGCGTATACATGTTGGCCGCGTAGAAACCGTCGTGCCCGCTCACCTTCCATAACTCGCGCTTCATCACATGCGGTGTGTTCACCAGCAGGTAGCCGCGGCGCAGGCACTCCTCGCGCATCCAGTCTTCCATCGCCTTGCGCACAATGCCGCCCTTGGGATGCCAGAAGACCAACCCCGGGCCGGCCAGATCCTGAATGCTGAAAAGGTCCAGTTGCTTGCCCAGCAGCCGATGGTCGCGCTTCGCCGCCTCTTCCAGCCGGGCAAAGTGCGCGTCCATTTCTTTCTGCGAGAAGAAAGCGGTCCCGTGAATCCGCTGCAACTGCGGATTCTTCTCGTCGCCCAGCCAATAGGCGCCGGCCAGCGCCGTGATCTTCACCGCCTTCACCCGCGCCGTCGAAGGCACGTGCGGACCGCGGCAAAAATCGACAAACTTGCCGTTGCGATAGAAGCTGACCTCGGACCCTGGCAAGGTGAACTTGCTCACGAAGTGGGTCTTCATAAAGTCGCCGTCGCGCTCAAACTCCGCCAGCGCCTGCTCTCGCGGCTCAAATTCGCGGACAAATTTGTCGTCCCGCGCCACCACTTCGGCCATCTTGGCCTCAATCAGCGCCAAATCCTCGGGCGTGAAGGGCTTTTCGCGATAAAAGTCGTAAAAGAAGCCGGCGTCTGTCGCCGGCCCATGGCCGAGTTTGGTCTCCGGGAAAAGTTCCAGCACCGCCGTCGCCAGCACGTGGGCGGCGGAGTGGCGCACAACCTTCAGCGCTTCCGGGTCCTTCTCGGTCACCAGTTCCAGTTTTGTGTCGGCAGTCAGTGGAGTCGCCAGGTCTACCAGGCGCGATGCCGCCGCATCCTCGGCCGCGTACATGGCCGCCTCGGAAGGCTGTTCCACGGTGGTGGCTTGCTCTTTGCCTCCGGCCAGCGGCGTCAGTCGCGCCACCACGGAAACGGCAGCCAGCCGCGGCGAAATCGAGTTGGCGATATCCAAAGGCGTGGTACCCGCCGGCACTTCGCGAACGGCTCCGTCGGGCAGGTGTACGGCAATTGTGTGCGTGCTCATAATGTTGGGGGTCCTGTGTTTCCGGCCAGCGCGGCTCCAGCCGCAGTGGCAACACTCCAGAATATACCGGCGCGCGGCGGAACTATCCTGTCCCGTGGCGCGTAAGTCCGTTCGAGCGTCCGACCCAATGCCCAATCTGGTATTGTGTTTTCGTTCTCACCCATCCATTCTGCGAGGTCGCAGAAGATCCTGTTCCTGAAACGAGGGGTATATGGAAGTGCGTTTGCGCAGCTTTGCGATGATCCTCTTGCTCGCCGTCTTCGGCCTTGGCCTGGCCCAGGCTCAACCGCCCATCCAGCCTACCGTGGACATCACCCAGGTCCCGGCGGCAGCCCAACCGTCGGCCAACTTCGACGCCAATGCGGCCACCGAGGCGTATATGGCCATGATTCCGCCGGCCGCCAAGGCCCGTTCGGACGCATATTTCGAAGGCGGCTACTGGCTCATTCTCTGGGGATTCCTGTACAGCACCGTGGTCTGCCTGCTGCTGTTGAACCTGCGCTGGTCGGCAAAGATGCGCGACCTCTCCGAGCGCGTTACGCGTTTCAGGTGGCTGCAGACCCTCATTTATTGGGGACAATACACGCTCCTGACCACGATTCTCGGCTTCCCGCTTGAGTACTACCAGAACTTCGTCCGCGAGCACCAATACGGCATGGCGACCCAGACCTTCGGCCCCTGGATGGGCGACGAGATCAAGAGCCTCCTTGTCGGTCTGATCCTCGGTGGAATCCTCGTGGTCGCACTGTTCGCCATCGTGCGCAAATTGTCCCGGACGTGGTGGATCTGGGGCGCCGCGGTGACCATGGCATTTCTAGGTGTCTCCGTCGCCATCGGCCCGGTCTATATTCAGCCCATCTTCAACAAGATCAACCGCCTCAACGATCCAAAAATCACCGTTCCAATCCTCAAGATGGCCCACGCCAACGGCATCCCCACCAACGACGTGTATGAAATCGACGCCAGCCGCCAGACCACCCGCATGAGCGCCAACGTCAGCGGCTTCGGCAACACCATGCGCATCACCCTGAACGACAACCTGATCAAACGTGGCTCGCTTGAGGAGATTCAAGCCGTGATGGGCCACGAAATGGGCCACTACGTCATGAACCACATCCCCAAGGCGATGATCTTCTTTGTCATTGTGGTTGTGTTGTTCTTCTCGTACCTTTTCTGGGGCCTCAAATGGGCCCTCGCCAGGTGGGGAACCGCATGGCAAATTCGCGGAGTCGGCGACCCCGCGGTTCTCCCGCTGGTCGTCCTGCTGGCCGGCATCTTCTTCTTTGTTCTCACCCCGGTCTTCAATACCCAAACCCGCTCACAGGAGAAGGAAGCCGACATGTTCGGCCTCAACGCCGCCCGCCAACCCGACGGCTTTGCCCAGGCCGCCATTCACCTCGGCGAATACCGCAAAATGCGCCCTACCCCGATCGAGGAGTTCATCTTCTTCGACCATCCCAGCGGCTACGATCGCATCCACTCCGCCATGGTCTGGAAAGGCTCGAACCTCGAACTGTTTGAGAAAGCGCCCGTTCCGCCGCCGGCCCACTGATTCGCAGGAAACACGCTCGGCGCCTCCATCCTTTCCACCGCCCCATCGCGGAAAGGATGGAGGCCCGGAACCCCGAGCCCCCATCCGCCGTTTTTTCCTCTCCTTCCCGGCATTTGCGGCATCCAAATGAATCGTATGAATGCTTCCCCGCACTCTGCGACCAGCCAGCTTTTGTCTCGCCCGGCGGCCCAGGCAGCCACCGATTTTCTCCCCCTCAAAGGCACCGACCACGTCGAGTTCTACGTCGGCAACGCCCGCCAGGCGGCCTATTTCTACAGGACCGCTTTCGGGATGTCGCTGGTGGCCTATGCCGGCCCGGAAACAGGGCAGCGCGACCGTGCCTCCTACGTCGTGCAGCAAGGCAAAATCCGCTTTGTTCTCACCACTCCCCTGCGCAGCGACGATGCCATTGCCCATCACATCCACTTGCACGGCGACGCCGTCAAATCGATCGCGCTGTGGGTCGACGACGCCCGCCTTGCCTGGGCTGAAACGACCAGCCGAGGCGCTGTCAGCGTCGCCGAGCCCTCCGTGCTTTCGGACGCCGACGGCGATGTCGTCCTTGCCGGCATCCGCGCCTATGGCGACACCATCCACACCTTTGTCGAGCGCAGTGCCTATTCCGGCCCGTTCCTCCCCGGCTTCCGCGCCGTTGAAAGCGATCCGGTTGCCCGTCCGACAGGCCTGCTCCATGTGGATCACATCGTGGGCAACGTCGGTTGGCACGAGATGAACCAGTGGGTCGACTTCTACGCCCGCGTGATGGGCTTTTCGCTCTACCAGCACTTTGACGACAAGGACATCTCCACCGAGTATTCCGCGCTCATGTCCAAAGTCATGGCCAACGGCAACGGCTATGTCAAATTCCCCATCAACGAGCCCGCCGAGGGCAAGCGAAAATCCCAGATCGAGGAGTATCTCGATTTCTACCCCGGCCCCGGCGTGCAACACATTGCTCTCGCCACCAGCGACATTCTGCACACGGTCACCCGGCTCCAGCAGCAGGGCATCGAGTTCCTGCGCGTGCCGCACACTTACTACACGGAGTTACAGGCACGCGTCGGCAAAATCGACGAGCCCATTGCGGAGTTGGAACAATTAGGCATTCTCGTGGACTGCGACGACGAAGGATACATGCTGCAAATCTTCACACGTCCGGTGGAAGACCGGCCCACGTTGTTCTTTGAAATCATCCAGCGCAAAGGCAGCCGCAGCTTCGGCAAAGGCAACTTCAAGGCGCTCTTTGAAGCCATCGAGCGCGAGCAGCAGGCGCGGGGAAACCTTTAGGGAGAAACAATGAACACCGAAGTTATTTCCGCTGCCGCGCCGTATCTTATTCAACAGGATTACTCAAGCTATACCGATGAGCAGCACAGCGTATGGACTGAACTCGTCGACCGCGTGCTGCCTGAGTTAGAGAAGCACGCGGCGAGTGAATACCTCGACGGTTATAGAGTTATCGGGCTGCGCCGCGATCGTTTGCCCGATCTCAATGCCATCAGCGCCCGCCTCGAACCAAGAACTGGCTGGAATTCAACGCCGGTCAGCGGCTTCCTGCCCGCGCCGGCTTTCTTTGAGATGCTGGCAGCGCGCCGCTTCCCCACCACCATCTGGCTGCGCAGCCGCAACTCGCTCGAATACACCCCGGAGCCGGACATCTTTCACGATGTCTTCGGGCATGTCCCCATGCACGCCCATGCGGTGTTTGCAGATTTTCTCGCGCACTACGGGCGCGTCTGCGCGTCCATCTCCGACGCCGCAGTGCTTGAGAAACTCGGCCGCCTTTTCTGGTACACCGTCGAGTTTGGCGTCACACGCCAGCACGGCGCAATCAAGGTCTACGGCAGCGGACTCATCAGTTCCCACGGCGAGTGCCGCAACGTGATCGACGGCCATTGCGCCATCCATGACTTCTCGCTCGACGAAGTGCTGGAGACGCGCGTGAAAGTGGATGAACTGCACAAGTTACTCTTCGCAGTAAGCAGCTTCGAGCAGGTTTATGAGGCAATGTACGAAGCAGAACGCCGAGCACTCGACGGCAACCTGTAACTCCATGTGATCCATTGAGCGAGGCGATCCATGTCCGTTGAAATTCGGTATCAGTCAGGCTTTGGTAACGAGTTCGCCACAGAGGCGGTTCCCGGGGCATTGCCCATTGGGCAGAACGCGCCGCAAAAACATCCGCTCGGCCTCTATACCGAGCAGTTCAGCGGCACGCCCTTTACCGCGCCGCGCGCTGCCAATCGCCGCACCTGGACCTATCGCATGCGCCCCTCGGTAACGCATCGCCCGTATGAAGAAATTCCCGCGCGCCTCATACGCAGCGGCCCGTTTCTTGAGGTGCCCACCACGCCCAACCAACTCCGCTGGGACCCGCTCCCGATGCCCGAAGCGGAGACGGATTTCGTTGACGGCATCGTCACCCTCGGCGGCAATGGCGACCCGGCCCTGCAGACCGGCGTTGCCATCCATCTGTTTGCGGCCAATTCTTCCATGCACGATCGCTTTTTCTACTGCGCCGATGGAGAGTTCCTCATCGTGCCGCAGTCGGGAGCGCTTCGCCTCCACACGGAGTTAGGCATTCTCGAGGTAGCACCCAGCGAAATCTGCGTTGTTCCGCGCGGCGTCAAATTCCGTGTCGAGTTAGTCGACAGGCAGGCGCGCGGTTATCTCTGCGAAAACTACGGCCTGCCCTTTCGACTTCTCAACTACATGGTGGATCTGATCACGCGCATCGGCTATGTGACAGCTCCCAAAACGGCCGAGCTCTGGGCGATGGGCCAACG
>Ga0181516_10001446_pt1 | contig 18127 bp, 18 predicted proteins | sample PEATcosm2014_Bin_25_FD_121104 | JGI IMG/M metagenome (GOLD analysis project Ga0181516, IMG submission 121104) | Peatland microbial communities from MTU Mesocosm Facility, Houghton, MI, USA - PEATcosm2014_Bin01_10_metaG | ecosystem: Environmental > Terrestrial > Soil > Wetlands > Peat | place... | reverse complement strand
GCAGATGGTGGAGCTCTTGACCCGGAGCAGGACCTCGCCGTGCCCGGGCTGGGGAACGTCAAACTGGTGCAACTCGACTGTGCTGTTGCCGGGCAGAACCGCGCCGGTCATTTTCTTGGGAAGGGTAGCCATGGAATCCTCCTGAACGTTGCCTCCATTCTCACCCCGATCACGGGCGGCAGGAATGGACGAAAGTGGCAAGAGGATGGCAAATTCTGAACTAATGGCGGATCTGGCGGAACGAGCTCGGCGATTGCCCGTAGACGCTCTTGAAGGTCCGCGAGAACTGAAATTCGTCCTTGTACCCCGTCATCGACGCGATTTCTTTCACGAGCAGCCCGGGGTCGAGGAGGAGGGAGGCGGCAAACGACATGCGGCACCGCAGCAGAAACCTGTGGGGAGTCTCCTGGTCAAACTGGCGGAACAGCCGCGCGAGGTACGAAGGCGACACCCCGCACGAGTGCGCCACCTCTTCGACGCTCTTGCCCTCCATCGCCTGTTCGGCGAGCTTCGCCTTCATCGACTGGAACTTCCGCAGCAAGTCCCTGTCCTCGAACTGCGACGAGAGGGTCTTGTCGGGAAGCAGCGACAGCAACTGCTGCACCATGAGGCTGCACACCGCCGACCTCGCGTTGCTGAGGGTGTCGGCGCTGGTCTTCAGGTCCTCGAACAGTCGCTGGACGCTCGACCCGGGCGCTACCGTCAAGGCCCCGCCGTCGGGGAAGGCTTGACGCACCAGCTGCTCGCCCTGCGCCCCCACGAAGTCGACAAAATACTTCACCATCGACGAGCCCTTGGCCACCTGAATTCTGTGGGGCGTCGTGGGCCCGTAGGAAAAGACTGTCCCGGGGACGAGGGGAACCGACCTCGCCCCCAAGGTGGCGTGGCCCAAGCCGGCGGCCACGTACTCGACAGACCACCACCGGAACCCTACCCGATCGACCAGGTAATCCTCGTCGCACAGCTCCCTGCCCCCGCAGACCACCTCAAGCGGCCCCTGCGGGTCGGGGGTCAGATTCAGGAAGTAGTAGTCACCCCGTTTCACGCTGGTGGAAAGGAACGGAGAGGTTGAGTCCATGCGGGCCTCCGAGAGAGAGGATAGACCAATTGCGGACGTAAAAAAACCGCCCCCGCGAGATGCACTCTCGTCGGGGGCGGTGCTCGATCTCAGTGCGAGATGCCTATGCTCAGCTCGACGCCCTGGCGCACGAAGCTGATCTTCACCTCACCCTTCTTGGCGTTGAACTGGCGGTAGAAGTCGCCCAGCGTCCTGACGGGCTGGTCGTTGATCTTGGTGATCACGTCCTGGGGCTGAATGCCCGCGACCTGCGCCGTGGAACTGCTGTCAATCTGGGCCACGACCAAACCTTGCACGCCGTTGTCGAGGGAAAGCTGGTCCCGGATTTCGGGAGTGATTTCCGCCACCGACAGGCCGGGCCACGTGCGGAGCTTCGAGATCTCGGACTCCTTGACGCGTTCTTGGATGGTCACCGTCGTGTCGATCTTTTGTCCCTGGCGAAGCACGTGGAAGTCCACGCTCTGGCCGACGACCAGATCGCCGACGATTTGGACCAGATCGTTGGGGTCCTTCACGTCCTGCCCGTTGATTCCTGTCACCACGTCGCCCGGCTGTATGCCTGCCTTGTCGGCGGGGGAATCCTTGAAGATGTTGGCGACAAAGGCGCCCTGGGTCGACGGCAGACCAAGGCTCTTGGCGTCGCCGTCGGAGATCCCGCTCGCCGCCACGCCCAGCCATCCGTAGCGGACGGCGCCGTGGGTGATGAAGTCGTCGATGGCCTTCTTCGCCGTGTTGATGGGGATGGCGAAGCCCAGCCCCACGCTCGCGCCGTTGGGCGAGGCGATCCAGGTGTTGATGCCGATGATCTCGCCGTTGAGGTTCACAAGGGCGCCTCCCGAGTTGCCCCGGTTGATAGGGGCGTCGGTCTGGATGTAGGTGTCGAAGTTCGAGCCGTCGGGCCCGCCGCGGCGGCCCAGGGCGCTCACGATGCCGTGGGTGACCGTAAAGTCCAGACCCAACGGGTTTCCAATGGCCATGACGAGGTCGCCGACTTGCAGCTGACTGGAATCCCCCAGCTTGGCCAAAACGATATCTTTGTCGTTGGCCGTGATTGAGATGAGAGCCAGGTCCCGGCGCGCGTCGGCCCCGACCAGCTTCGCATCGAACTTGCGGCCGTCGTTGAGCGTCACCTGGATCTTCTCGGCCTTGTCGACGACGTGGTTGTTGGTCAGAATGTACACCTTCGAGCCGTCGTGCCGGATCATCACACCGCTGCCCAACCCCTGCACCTTTTGTGTCGGCTTGGGCGCCTTCTGATCGGGTTGGGTTGGCGTGTCAAACGGTGAATCAAAGAACGGGAACTGCGGAAAGGGAATCTGAGGTGCCACATCCTGATTCGATGTGGTCAGAACTTCGACAACGCTAGGAAGCACGCTCTTTGCAATTTGACGGAAGCTTTCCTGCATGTCGTAGAGGCCCTGAGACACCACAACAGGCTGGCTTTCGGAGAAGACAGCGGATCCCTGTCCAAGAAACAGAGCGGCCGCTAATAAGCCAAACACCATGAACTTCTTTGAGTTCATTTTGAAACGGAACAGCATAATAATTTCCTTAGTGCGCACTATCCACTAAACAAAAGAACGCAGTTCTTCGTTACAAAACGGTATCAAGCCCACCTTCTCCGAAGCATTTCCATCATGTCGATGTTGACCGTCCATTGATCCGCGACGGGCTGCTTGGTGTACGGAAGGCCGGGCATGTACGGCACTGGCCCGGCTTCGGGCGTCACGGTAAGGGCGTCGGCGCCGGCCTTCCGGTGCCTGTCGGCGATGCGGTCCCACCACGTCAGGTGACACGACAGGGCTTCGGCCCATTCGGGCGCCGCAGGGTCGGAAGCCTGAGGCCCCTCGGCGTGCCCTACCCGCGCATGCAGGTGGTCGGCCCGGGAGATCGCCACGTCCAGGGCCTCGGGCTGGTCCCCCAACAGCGACTCGGAAACCGTGCACCAGTGGGAAAAATCGGCGGTAATCCTGAGTTTCGGGTCCTCGGCCAGGAACCGGCGGGCCACGGCGGCGGCGAAGGCAAACTTGCCGCGGTGGGTCTCGTGCAGGACGCGCACCCCGCTGCGGGCCGCCTCGTCGTGAGCCACGCGGATCAGTGCTTGGTTCTCTTCGAAGGTGAACCAGTCTTTTCCCGTTTGCGAGTTGACGAACAGCGGACGGCAGGCGGTCAGCCATTCGAGCCGCCGCTTGTACTCGGTCGCGTATTCGGCCCACCTCGGGGTCGAAGTCTCCCAGTGTTGGGCGATCAAGGCCAGGCCGTGCTTTTGAAGCGAGGCGAGGATGACGTCGGTCTCCGCGCGGTCACCCACGGGCAACCCGGTCTCCACCCCGTCATAGCCAGCGGCTCTCACCCGCTCACAAAACTTATCCCAGGGTTCTGACTCGGCGCCCCACCGCGGACAAAAGAATAGAATTTTCAAAGAAATGCCTCCTCGTGCCACTGTAGGGCGAGTTTCCGCTCCGGGCTATCCCTATCGCGGAAGCACCATCCGTATCGCCGCGACCAACTCGGCCGGCGCCTCTTCGGCCAGGAAATGACCCGCTCCTTCGAAACGCACCACCCGGGCCCGGGGATAGGCGTCCATCCAGCGAGTCAGCTCCTTTTGGTGGAAGGCAATGTCCTTCGTCCCCCAGGCGAACACGATGGTGGCGCCATCCAGTTTGGCGCGTCGGTCCCAAAGGGACTGAAGCCATTCCGACGAGCCAATCACCTCTTTCGGAAAGGTCCAGTTCCCCTTTCGTCCCTTTGGGTTATCCAGTGGCATCAAATATTGCCTATGCACCTCGGGCGTGAGTTTCGTCTTGTCGCCGTACGCGGCCCCTAAGATGTCCCGGGCAAAGAAGTTGCGGGTTCGAATGAGGAGCCGGGCGATGGGACCTCCCCAGTCTCCCACGATGATGGTGGCCCGGGCGACAGCCAAATGCCGCAGCAGGGCCTCCAGGTTCTTCGTACGGATTCCCGTGCACGAAGACGATGGGGTCGCCCAAGCCCTCGTCTATGTGGTGAATCCTCCCCGCCGGGCCGGGGTGGAGAAGAAATGGGACGTGAACGGGTACTCCGATCGGTCGAGCCATCCGAGATCCTCGACGCCTGCGGAGAGGCTGAGCTTTTTTATGCGGCACCTGCTGGTGACAAGGTCAAGGTAATCCGACCCAGTGTCAGCTCTTGTCAGGAGGGACAGCCTGCTAGTGCTGCATCGCGGAGTACCCGATGATTTTCGCGTGCGCCCATGGTGCTCGAATCTGGATCGGCGACTGGGCGAGTTTCCTCTCGGACCTTCCTGCAAGGACGAGCTGGCCGAACAAACCTCGGGGAAATCGCAGCTCATCGCCACCGACCAAGGCGCAATCCGGGCCGAGGAGAATGGGCAGGAAGGCGAGGCCGCCTCGCCCCTCCGCTTTGCCTAATTCTCCGAGCCCTTGGCCCAATTGAACGAGATTTGCGCCCAAGGCCTCTTTTTGCTTTCATCCTTCCTCCCTCGGGGGTAAGCTCGTGTCGGGGTCAGCTGCGAGGCGAAGGGGGCGGAAATGCAAAAGCGAAAGTTGGGATCCAGCGGTCTTGAGGTGTCGGCCATCGGCCTGGGGTGCATGGGGCTGGTCCCCGGGACCCCGGGGGCACCGAGCCGAAGCGACATGATCCGGGTGATTCACGAGGCCGTGGACCGCGGCGTCACTTTGTTCGACACGGCCGAGCTGTACGGACGGACGGTCAACGAGGAACTTGTGGGCGAGGCGCTTGCCCCGTACAAGGGCAAAGTGGCCATAGCGACGAAATTTGGCTTCGACCTGGCCGCCCCGCCGCAACCAGGTCTGCCGCCCCTCGACAGCCGCCCGGCCCATATCCGCGAAGTGGCCGAAGCCTCGCTCAAGCGCCTGCGGGTCGAGACCATCGAACTGTTCTATCAGCACCGGGTCGACCCCGCAGTGCCCATCGAGGACGTGGCCGGAGCGGTCAAGGACCTGATCAAGGCCGGGAAGGTCAGGTACTTCGGCTTGTCGGAGGCGGGGGTCGAAACCATCCGCCGGGCACACAAGGTCCAGCCGGTGACGGCGCTGCAAAACGAGTACTCGCTGTGGTGGCGCGAGCCCGAAGGCGAGTTCTTCCCCCTCCTTGAGGAGCTGGGGATCGGGCTGGTGCCCTACAGCCCCCTGGGCAAAGGCTTCCTCACGGGGACGATTGGAGCCGACACCAAGTTCGACGCCGGCGACTTCCGGAACTCGAGCCCCCGGTTCGCCCTCGAGTACCGCGAGGCCAACTTGGCGTTCGTCGAAGTGCTGAAGACGGTGGCCGCGCAGAAGGGCTGCACCACCGCGCAGCTGGCGCTGGCCTGGATCCTGGCCCAGAAGCCGTGGATTGTGCCCATCCCCGGGACGACCAAGGTGAGCCGCCTCACCGAGAATCTGGGAGCCGCCGAGGTCAAACTCACCCCTGCCGAGGAGGCCAAGATCACCGAGGCCGCCTCGAAGCTGAAGGTGCAGGGCCACCGCTACTCCGAGTTTGCGCAGAAACTGATCAACCGCTGAGCAAAAGAGGAGAATGAACAACACTATGGCCATAACAGAGTTTTCGAAGCAGTACCACGAGAAAATGTTCCCGGGTTCCGTTTCCAAGTTCCTGACCACCGACCCGGAGTTCATCGAGCTGTTTGACAACTTCGCGTTTGACGAAGTGGTCAATCAGGACGATCTTGACGGCAAGACGCGTTTCATCGCCATCCTGGCGACGCTTCTGGGCTGCCAGGGCATCGACGAGTTCAGGGCCATGGTCCCGGCAGCCCTGAACTTTGGCGTCACCCCGGTGGAAATCAAAGAGATCACCTACCAGGCCGTGGCCTACCTGGGAATCGGACGGGTCTTCCCGTTCCTGAGGGCCGTCAACGAGGTGCTGACCGAGAAAGGCATCGCGTTGCCTCTGGAGGGGCAGGGGACAACGGCGCCCGAGAACCGGCTCGAGAAGGGCCGGAAGGCGCAGGTGGCCATCTTCGGTGAGCGCATGCAGGAGTTCTACAAGTCGGGCCCCGAGGAGTCGCGGCATATCAACTATTGGCTGACCGACAACTGCTTTGGCGACTACTACACCCGAAACGGTCTCGATCTGCGGCAGCGCGAACTGATCACCTTCTGCTTTCTGGCGGCCCAGGGGGGCTGCGAGCCGCAGTTGGCCAGCCACGCCGCCGCCAACATCCGCATGGGCAACGACAAACCGTTCCTCATCAAAGTGATATCGCAATGTCTGCCCTTTATCGGCTACCCGCGGTCCTTGAATGCCTTGAAATGTGTGAACGATCAGGAGAAGAAATGAAAGCAACCTTTATGTACGCGGCCGGCGACGTCCGGCTGGTGAACGTCCCCGACGCGACGCTCAAATACCCCACCGACGCGGTGGTGAGGATCACCCGGGCCTGCGTGTGCGGCAGCGACCTTTGGCCCTACCAGCAAATGCCCTCCAACCCTCAGGGGCAGGCCATGGGCCACGAGTTCATCGGCATCGTCGAGGCTGTGGGTTCGGAGGTCCGCACCCTGAAGAAGGGCGACCTCGTCGTCGCTCCGTTCGCCTATTCGGACGGGACCTGCGAGTTCTGCCAGGAAGGACTTCACACTTCGTGCACCCACGGCGGCTTCTGGGGTCGCGGTGAAGTGGGCGGCGGCCAGGCCGAAGCGGTCAGGGTGCCCCTGGCCGACGGCACGCTGGTCAAACTGCCCGTGGGAGTCGAGGACGCCAGAATGGCCTCCCTCCTCACTCTGTCCGACGTCATGGGGACGGGTCACCACGCCGCCCTGGCGGCCAGGGTCAAGCCTGGAAAGACCGTGGCCGTCGTCGGCGACGGCGCCGTGGGGCTGTGCGGGGTCATCGCCGCCAAACGGCTGGGCGCCGAACGCATCTTTCTGCTGGGCCGCCACCCCGACCGTGTTCGGCTGGGGAAGGAGTTTGGCGCCACCGACATCGTGTCTGACCGGGGCGAGGCCGCCATCCAGAAGGTGAAAGACCTGACGGCCGGCCTTGGCGTCCACTCGGTGCTGGAATGCGTGGGGCACGGCGAATCGACGCTGACGGCCGTGTCGATTGCCCGGGCGGGGGGCTTTGTGGGCCGGGTCGGGGTTCCGCAGGAACAGACCATCCCCGGGTCGGCGCTCAGCTTCTTCAGGAACGTCACAATTTCGGGGGGACCGGCTCCGGTCCGCGCTTACATCGAAGAGCTCCTGCCCGACGTCCTGGAGGGCCGCATCCAGCCCGGCAAGGTGTTCGACGCGACCCTGAGTTTGGACCAGGTAGCCGAGGGGTACTTGGCGATGAACGAGCGCCGGGTCATCAAGGCCTTGATCCGCCCTGCGTATTAAGGAGATTTCCATGCCAGATGTCATTGTTGTTATTGGGGCCGGCTCGATCGGCCAAGCTATCGCCCGGCGGGTGAGCGCAGGCAAACACGTCCTTCTGGCCGACCTGCGCAAGGAAAACGCCGAAGCGGCGGCCAAGGTTTTGAGCGAGGCGGGGTTTGAGGTCAGCGTGGCCGTCGTCGACGTATCGGCCCGGGACTCGGTTGAGGCGCTCGTCAAGACCGCAACCAAGCTGGGCTCCGTGACGGGTCTGATCCACGCGGCGGGGGTCTCGCCGTCGCAGGCCAGCCCCGCCACCATCCTCAAGGTGGACCTGCTGGGCACCGCGCTCGTCCTTGAGGAGTTCGGCAACGTCATCGTCCGGGGCGGAGCCGGCGTCGTGATCGCCTCGCAGTCGGGCCACCGTCTCCCGGCCCTCACGCCCGAACAGGACAAGCTGCTGGCCACGACGGCTGCCGACGACCTGCTCAAGCTTCCCATGCTTCAACCCGACCAGGTGTCTGATTCGCTCCATGCCTACCAGGTGTCCAAGCGCGGCCACTCGCTGAGGGTCATGGCCGAGGCTGTGCGTTGGGGCAAGCGCGGCGCGCGGATCAACACCATCAGCCCCGGCATCATCGTGACTCCCCTGGCCAAGGACGAGCTGACGGGCCCCCGGGGCGCGGGCTACCGGCGCATGCTTGAGATTTCTGCCGCCGGCCGGGCAGGCACCCCCGACGAGGTGGGCACCGTGGGCGCCCTGCTGATGGGGGCCGACGGCGCGTTCATCACGGGCAGCGACTTTCTCATGGACGGAGGGGTGACGGCCGCGTACTGGTTCGGGGAGCTGGCCCCCAAGTGACGCCCCCCGCTATTTGACCAGCGCCTTGATGGTCACCAGGAGCTCGTCGACCACTTCGGTCTCGCCCGCCTGAATGCGCTCGACGAGGCAGCCGCGGAGGTGGCGTTCCAGAAGCTGCTTTCCCACGGCGTCCAGCGCCGCCTGGATGGCCGAAATCTGGTGGAGGATGTCGTCGCAGTAGACGTCCTCGTCCACCATGCGGATGACGCCCTTGACCTGACCCTCGGCCTTCTTCAGGCGCGTGATCAGGTCGGTCTTCATCTTCTCGCCCCGGAAGGTCTGCCTAGGCTCCATGGTGCCTCCCCCTCGCCCTTGCGGGTTGGAATCTCTTCAAGCGCAGAGCGTTGGTCAGCACCGACACCGAGCTGAGCGACATGGCCGCCGCGGCAAAGACGGGGCTGAGCAGCGGTCCGCCGAACAAGTACAGCACCCCGGCGGCGACGGGGATGCCCAGGACGTTGTAGCCGAAGGCCCAGAACAGGTTCTGGTGGATGTTGCTGATGGTCCGCCGGCTCAGCTGCAGGGCCGTGGGCACGTCCATGAGGTCGCCGCGCATCAAGACGATGTCCGCCGAATCCATGGCCACGTCGGTGCCCGTACCGATGGCGATGCCGATGTCGGCCTGGGCCAGCGCCGGGGCGTCGTTGATCCCGTCGCCGACCATGGCGACCTTTCTGCCCTCGGCCTGGAGCTTCTTCACTTCGTTGGCCTTATCGTGGGGAAGCACCTCGGCAAGAACGCGGTCGATGCCCACCTGCCGGGCGATGGCCTCGGCGGTCCTCCGGGAGTCGCCGGTGAGCATGGCCACTTCGATGCCCAGGGCGTGGAGGGCGGCGACGGCTTGGGCGCTCGAGGGCTTCACGACGTCGGCGACGGCGATGATTCCAAGGGCCCGCCCGTCCACGGCGACGAACACCGCGGTTTTGCCCTCCGAGGCCAGACGGTCGGCCTGGGCGGTCAAGGACTCCCCGACCGCCACCCCGGCTTCGGCGAGGAAATTCTGGTTCCCGATCCGGATCTGCTTGCCTTCGACGACGGCCACGATGCCGTGACCCGGAACGGCCTCGAAGTGCTCGACGTCGGGAAGGCCCTTCGCTTCGGCCTGGGCCCTGCGGACGATGGCCTGGCCCAGGGGGTGTTCCGAGCCCCGCTCGGCGGCGGCGGCCAGCACCAGCAGCGTATCGCGGTCTGCGGCCTTCACGAGTAACAGGTCGGTGACCTCGGGATTGCCCTGGGTGATCGTGCCTGTCTTGTCAAAGACGATGGTGGTGATTCGGTGGGCGGTTTCGAGGGCCTCGCCGCTCTTGATCAGCACCCCGTGTTCGGCGCCCTTGCCGGTGCCCACCATGATGGCGGTCGGGGTCGCCAGACCCAGGGCGCACGGGCAGGCGATGACCAGGATGGCGATGAAGATCGTGAGCGAAAAGACCACGCTCTGACCCGCAACCAGCCACGCCCCGGCGGCCAGGACGGCGATGCCGAACACAATGGGGACGAAGTAACCCGAAACGATGTCGGCCAGGGCGGCGATGGGGGCCTTGGAGCCCTGGGCGTCCTCCACGAGTTTGATGATCTGGGCGAGCGCCGTGTCCTTACCCACTCTGGTGGTTCGAAAGACGAGGCGTCCGTTCTTGTTCAGGCTGGCGCCAAACACCTTGTCGCCGGTCTTCTTGTCCACCGGCATGCTTTCCCCCGTGAGCATCGACTCGTCGACGGCGCTCGTTCCCTCGACGATTTCACCGTCGACGGGGATCTTCTCGCCGGGGCGGACCACGATGCGGTCGCCGACTTCCACGTCGGGCACGTCGATCTCGCGTTCGACGCCGTTGGCCAGCAGGGTCGCCGTCTTGGGGGTGAGGCCCATCAGCTTCTTGATCGAATCCGACGTTCGTCCCTTGGTGACGGCTTCCAGAGTCTTCCCAAGGAGGATCAGGGTGATGATGAGGCCGGCGGTCTCAAAGTACAATTCGTCGACCATTTTGACGTCGCCCAGCCAGATTCTGACGGTGGCGCCCAGGCTCCACAGAAACGCCGCCGAGGTTCCCAGGGCGACCAGCGAGTCCATGTTCGGACTGAACTTGAAGATCGCGCGGAAGCCGGCGGTGTAGAACCGATAGCCCGCCGCCAGCACGGGGAGGACCAGGACCAGCTCGACCAGCGAGTACAAGCGGGGAGAATCCATGGGGTGGAGCCAAGAGGGCAGGGGCAGACCCAGCATGCCGCCCATGGCCAGATAAAGGAGAGGGATGGAGAACCCCGCCGAGACGGCGAACTTCGTCCACCAGACGCGGATGTCGCGTTCCTTCTGTTTTCTGTGCTCGTCGGCGACGGCGGCATCGTCGGGAAGCGCTTGGTAGCCGGCCTCGTCCACCGCGCCCTTGATGTCCGACAGGCGCACCTGTTCGGGTTCGTAGGTCACGGTGGCCTTTTCGGTGGCAAAGTTGACAGCGACGTTCTGAACACCGGCAACTTTGCCGACGGCCCTTTCGACCGCGCGGACGCACGCCGAGCAGGTCATCCCGCGGATGTTAAAAGTCTCGGTTCGGACCATACCCTACCCCCGTAGGGTTAATTGTAGTTTCGCCGTTGGGAAACGTCCAGTGAGCCCGAGGGTTCGGGCGCCACACGGAGGGCCGCCTTCGTCCTGCCCCTTCCCCACCCGACAAGCACGGCGGCCAGAGCGGTCAGGACCACACCCGCGATCGTGACGGCTCCCCGGAACTCCGAAGTTTGCCCGGCGGTCCAACCCGGGGCGGCGACGCTGCCCGAAAAGAGCGCGGCAAGGACGGTACCCGCCACGGCGATGCCGACGCCCGAGGAAACTTGGCTTGCCGTGTCGACCAGCGACGCGCCCAGCGAGGTGCGGTTGGCGGGCAGGCCGCGAAGCACATTGACCCCCGCCACGGCGCCCACCACCCGGATCGCGGCGGCAACCAGGGCCACCGCGACCGCGACCCAAACGTAGCCGAAGCGCCCCAGCACGCTGAACACGGCGAGGCCCAGCACCACGGCCACCGAGCTGGTCCAAGCCGCCCTCTCCAGGCCGACCCAATCCACGAAGCGGTTCACGAAGGGCCCGGCGGCGAGAAGGACGATGACCTGCGGGAGCATGCCGATGGCGGCCTGGGCCGGAGACCAGCCCCAGTCCAGCTGAAGCTGCAAAGTTGCCATGTACCCCATGCCCGCGAAGGCAAGGCCCGTCGCCGCCTTGAACGCCAGCCCGCTCGACACCAGCGGGTGCGCCACGAGCTTCAAGTCGAGGAGGGGGAAGCGGGCCGTCCGCTCCCGGACCACGAAAAGGACCGCCGCAGCGAGCGCCCCGGCGGCGGCCGTCCAGGGAACCCACGACCCGGCGCCCCGCTCGACGAAGAGAGTCGGAGCGGCGAGGGCCAGGACAATGGCCGCCGTACCCAGCAGCGTTCCCGCCAGGTCGATGGGGTCGTGGTGGAGGTCGGCTTCATCGTCGGCGTCGATGCCAAACCGGATGCCGACAAAGGCGAACAAGGCAATCGGCACGTTGACCAGCAGCAGGACCTGCCAGGGCGCCACGGCCAGCACGAGGCCCCCGGCCGTTGGTCCTACCGCCAACCCGACCAAACCCACCGTCGAGATCAGCGTTATGGCCCGGACCCGCAGGCCGTCCTCGGCAAAGAGCCGAAACGCGAGCGCCATCGACAGGGGCGTGGTCATCGCGGCTGCGATCCCCATGGCCACCCGGACGGCGACGAGTTCTTCGGCTGTGGTGACAAAGGCGGTGGCAAGACTCGCGGCGGCCAGCATCAGCAGCCCGATGAGCATGATTCGCCGCCGCCCAAACCGGTCGGCCATGGCCCCTAGCGCGAGCATGAGGCCGCCAAAGACAAGCGAATACGACCCCGTCACCCACTGGAGGGCCGTCGTCGAAGCCTTCAGCTCGCGGCCGATGGTGGGCAGGGCCACGTTCAGAATCGAGTTGTCCAGCATCTCGAACAGGAAGACGGCGGAAAGGCCCGCCAGTGCCATCCAGGCGTCGCGCAGCCGTTTTGGGTTATTCCGCATGGCCCATCTTCCTCAGCAGCTTCACCATCACCGCCAGCTCCTTGTCGCTCAGGGCGCTGGTGAGGGCCAGCTGCCAGTCTATTCGGTTTCGTCCCAACTGCTCCCGCATGGCCCACCCCTTTTCGCTGATATGAAGTTCCTTGGCGCGCCCGTCGGCGGCCGAGTCGACGCGGAAAATCAGTCCTTTCTTCTCTAGCCCTTGGACCAGGTTGGTGATGGACGAGGTCGCCAGCCGCATGTCCTTCTCGAGGTCCTTTTGGAGCGGCGCCTCGCCCCTCAGCGCCCAATCGGCGATGAGCCCAAACAGGAAACCCTGGGGAAGGGAAAGGCTGAAGGGTTTCAGGTGCTCCTCGATCAAGTCGTGAGACTGGTCTTCCACCACCCGAAACAGGGTGAGAAACTCGGCGCTGAGCGCTTGGCGTGATTCTTGTGCATTTTGGTTCGACATCGAACTAAATATAACGACCGGCCGGTCTTCTGTCAAGGTGAGTCCTTCGCCCGGCGAGACCCGTCTGGGCTAGGCGCGTGGGCCGGCAAACCGTATCTTCGGGAACATGACCGACACGGACAGCCGCGCCCAAATTCTCCTCGAAAAACTCATGGAAGTTCAGGTGGCCTTCCACTCAAGCAACCAGGACAAGGCCCGGGAGCTTGGTCTGAGCGTGGCCCAGGCCACGGTCGCCCTGGATCTGGCGGGCCACCCCGGTTCCAACCTCCACGAGGTCTGCGGACGTCTGGGTTGGCCCAAGAGTTCGGTGTCGAGGCTCGTGGACGAGTTGGTCCGCAAAGGTTTGGCGACCCGCACGATTCCCGAAGACAACCGCCGGGCCGTGCTTCTGTCGGTGGCGCCCGAGGTACGCTCCCACTGCTTGGAAGGCGCGGCGGCGGCGTTCTTCCCTGGCGCCAAGGGTAGCCTGTCTCAGGAGGACGCCGCGTCGATCGGGACGGCGCTCGATCGAATGCTTGCCCTGATGAAACCTTGACTGCCAGAATGTTCCTGATTATATTGTTCCAAATAGAACATTAATTAAGGAGCCCCCATGCCTTCCATTCTCGTTGTCGGCGGCGGTTTTGCCGGAATCGCGGCGGCCCAGCACCTGCTCAAATCCAAGAAAGTCACGGTCCACCTGGTCGACCGCAAGGACTACTTCGAAGTCACCCCCGCCCAACTGAGGGCGCTGGTCTCGCCCGAGACCGTCGGCGCCAGCTCGCGAATCCCGTACGCCGATATTCTGGGGGCGGCGTTCGTCCACGCCGAGGTTGTGGAACTCGAAGCCCAGGCGGCTGTTCTTGCCGACGGGAGCCGCTTGTCTTTCGACATCCTCATCCTTGCTCCGGGGACCCGTTATCCCCGGTTCTCGGTGGCCAAGCCCCACGACCACCTGACCAAGGCCCAGCGGTGGGACCACAACCAGAGCGAGCACAGCGCCTTCCGCGAGGCCCCTGGGTACCTCGTGATTGGCGGCGGTCTTGTCGGCGTCGAACTGGCTGCGGAACTTGCAGCCTACAGCGTTGGGAAGAAGGTGCGCCTTGCTCACTTGGGGCCGAGGCTTGTCGAGAATCTGAACCCGAAGGCCTCGGCCCTAGCCTTGGACCACCTGACGAAGCTGGGTGTGACGGTTGAATTGAACAACGGCAAGGCCGAAGGTCGCGATGGGGAGCTGGTCTACCACACGACGTCTCCGGTCCCTTCGACGGCCTTCCTCAAGGAGGTGCGGCCCGCCGTCCTCGACGCCAAGGGAGCCATCCAGGTCGATGCGCAGCTGAAGGTGCTGGGTCATCCGCACTGGTTCGCCATCGGCGATGCCAATAACTTCCCCGATGGGAAGCAGGCCGCCACGGCCGGCGTCCAGGGTGCCTACGTGGCCAAGGCCATCCTGTCGGGGCTCGACCCCAAGAAGCCCGCCCCCAAGCCTTACTCAGCCCAGCCGACCATGGCGCTGGCCCCCTTGGGTAAGACCCTGGGCTTTGCCCAGCTCCCCTTCGGTGTGGTCAAGTGGAAGTTCCTGGTTGGCATCAAGCGCAAGGACGGCCTGGTCAGCATGTTCCGCAAGCGCCTCGGGGCGAAGGCCCGGTAGCATGCGTGTCACCATCTTCGGCGCCTCGGGCGCCATTGGGCGGCTCGCCGTGCACCAGGCCCTGGCGGCTGGCCATACGGTTGTCGCCTACGTGAGACGTCCCGAGGCCCTATCCGACAAGCAGGTCGGACTCAACGTCGTCGTAGGTTCGCTGGCGGACGAGGCCCTGGTGACCAAGGCCATTGCAGGAAGCGACGCGGTGATCAGCGCCTTGGGACCTTCGATGCGCCGGCCTGCGGACCCTCTGGCGACACCGATTGCCGACGGACACTGCGTCATCGTGGCCGCCATGAAGGCGCTGGGCGTGAGGCGTTTGGTGACCTTGGCCACGCCAGCCGTCCAGGCCGTGGGCGATCCCCGAGTGCTGGCCACGACCCTGCCGCCCGCCCTTGCCCGCCGGCTTCTGCCCAGCGCCTACCGCGATATCGTGGCCATGGGCGAGGCGGTGACGACCTCGGGCCTGGACTGGACCATCGTCCGGATCATCAATCCCAACGTCAAACACTGCGGCCGCGGCTACTCGACGTGGCTCGGCGAAGGGCGGGTCCGGTTCGGGGTGTCGCGGACCAACGTCGCGGCTTGTCTTGTCGATTCGGGGACCAAGGGGCTCTTCGTGGGGAAGATGCCCATCGTGTTCAACGCCAAGGAGTAGCCGGAAGCAGGACGCCGTACCCAAACGAGACGTCCGCTACCGTTTCAAGAAAGCTTCTGACATCTATGGACATTATGGGGATGATGTTCTTAAATGGACAAGGGTGAGTCCAACTCGTCCCAAGGAAGCCTCATGAAACTTTCGGTCAAGGACGCGGCGCAGATCCTCAACGTCACCGAGAAGACTGTCTACCGGTGGATCAAGCAGGAAGTCATCCCCTGCTACCGGATCAACGAGCAGTTCAGGTTCAACAAGAGCGAGCTGCTGGAATGGGCCACTTCGCGAAGAATCCAGGTCCATCCCGATATCTTCAAGGAAGAAGAGACGAGTTCCACGGCCCTGCCCAGCCTCACCGAGGCGCTCAAGGCGGGCGGGGTGGCCTACCGCATCGGAGGCAACGACCCCGCCTCCGTCTTGAAGTCGATTGTCGACGTCTTAATGCTTCAGGAGGAAGTGGACAGGGACTTCCTCTACGAGGTCCTGCTGGCCCGTGAATCGCTGGGTTCCACGGGCATCGGCGGCGGGATCGCGATTCCGCACGTGCGCAACCCCGTGGTCCTTCACGTCACCAAACCCACAGTCACGCTGTGCTTCCTCGAGAACCCCATCGAGTTCAAGGCCATCGACGGCAAGCCCGTGAACATCCTGTTCACCCTCATCAGCCCGTCGGTGAGGGCCCATCTGCACCTGCTCTCCCGCCTGGGGTTCGTCCTCCACAACACCGATTTTAGGGCCCTGCTGTTCAGACAGGCCTCTCGGGAGGAGATCCTCGCGGGTCTCGCGGTCGCCGAGGCCCTGCTCCCCAGCAAAGAGACAAAGACCGAATAGGAAGAGCCGTCATGTCACTGGCGTTGGTCATCGTTGCCATCCTCCTGTCGGCGCTCAGCGGTGTTCCGGGCCTCGCCCTGCCCAAGGCGGGGCGGGCGGGGCAGCGGATCGCCGTGGGAATGATGGCCGCCAGCATGGCTGCGGGACTGGTTGGTGTGCTGCTGGCCTTTTTGGGCGACCTCTCGCCCGTCCTCCAGTTTTCGTGGCCGGCCACTGGGCAATCCCTCATCGGCATGGACCCCCTGAGCGCCTTTTTCCTGGTCCCAGTCTTCCTTGTGGGAGGTCTGGGCTCGGTCTACGGCCTGGGGTACTGGCCCCAGGCCCTCCACCAGGACAACGGACACAAACTGGGACTCTTCTGGGGCCTCCTGGTCGCCGGCATGGCGCTGTTGGTGGTGAGCAGGAACGCCTGGGGCTTCCTGCTGGGCTGGGAGGCCATGGCCCTTTCGGCGTTCTTCCTGGTGGCGACGGAGGACAAGAAGGCCGAGTCCCGAAGGGCCGCGTTCGTCTATCTGGTCGCAGCCCACATCGGCACGCTCGCTTTGTTCGGGTTCTTCACCGTCTGGAACTGGTGCACGGGCTCGTACGACCTTGTCGCGATTGCGTCTGACAAAGTCGGACTCGGGACCCTCAACGGGTTGTTCCTGCTGAGCCTGTTGGGTTTCGGACTCAAGGCGGGCATCCTCCCGCTGCACTTCTGGCTTCCCGGCGCCCACGCGAACGCGCCCACCCACGTTTCGGCCATCCTTTCGGGGGTGGTGCTCAAGATGGGGATCTACGGCCTCGTCCGCTTCCTGTTCCTCCTGCCCGAACCGCCGGCCGCCTGGGGCTTCCTCCTCCTGGTACTGGGGGTGGTGAGCGCGGTGCTGGGCGTAGTCTTCGCCCTGGCCCAACACGACCTCAAGCGGCTTTTGGCCTACCACAGCGTTGAAAACGTGGGCATCATCCTCATCGGTCTGGGCATCGCCCTGGTCGGACGATCCTCCCACAACCCCCTCCTGCTGGTCCTGGGGCTGGCGGGTTGTCTGCTCCACGTGTGGAACCACAGCTTGTTCAAGTCGCTGCTGTTCTTCGGCGCCGGGTCGGTCCTCCACGGCGCCCACACCAAACAGATCGACCAGCTCGGGGGCCTGGGCAAGACCATGCCGGCTACGGCCTTACTCTTCCTGTTTGGTGCCGTGGCCATTGTCGGGCTCCCTCCCCTGAACGGTTTTGTGAGCGAGTTCTTTCTGTTCTTGGGGTTCTTTGGGGCGGTCACCCAGGGCGGTTCCCAGGGGATGGAAGTGGCGATGACCGCGCCGTTTCTGGCCGTGGTCGGGGCTCTCGCGCTCGCCTGTTTCGTGAAGGTGTACGGGGCGGTCTTTTTGGGGAGCCCCCGGACCGCGCAAGCCCAGCACGCCCACGAGTCGCCGCTGTCGATGAAGCTGCCCATGACCGTCCTCGCCGCCGCATGCCTGGTGATCGGAGTAGCCCCGGCCACCGTGGTCCCCGTCCTCGAAGCGGCAATCGCGGCGACCGTGGGGAGCGGTGCAGGGACCCTGCCGGCGCTGGCCTCGGTGGCGCCCATGACGGCCGTTGGTTTCGGCGCCCTGGGCATCTTTGCCGTGGTGTTCGCCGTTTGGGCGGTGGTCGCCGCGTCCCGCCGGCAGGGGCGAAAGGTGCTGACCTGGGACTGCGGGTACGCCCAGCCCACGGGCCGCATGCAGTATACGGCCTCGTCCTTTGCCCAATCGCTGGTGATGCTGTTTGGCTGGGTGCTGAAACCCGACGTTCACGCCGACCCCGGCAAGGGCAACTTCCCCGCGAAGGCCCACTGGAAGAGCCACGTCAACGAGCTGGTCCTCGACCGCTGGGTGACCCCGTGGGGACGAAGGATGGAAAAGGTTGCCGTCTGGTTCAAGTACTTCCAGCAAGGGCTGACTCAGAACTACGTGACGTACATCGTCGTGACGCTGTTGTTGCTCCTGGGCTTTCTGGTCCCTTACCGGGAGATCTTTGCCCTGCTGACGGTGCGCTAGGTCTTGGTAAGAGAAGGATGAGTTGATGCTCGCGATTTGGTTGGTCTTGTCTGCCGTTTCTCTCTACGGCCTCAGCGGGTTCGCCGCGTATCTGTTCCCCCGCCGGTCGGTAGTGGGGCAGCGCTTCACCTTCGCCTTCATGCTTGCCGGTTCGCTGTTGGGCCTGGCGGGCCTCGTCCTCAACGCCCTCGGCCTCGGCGGAGCTTCCAGCCTCGACGCGGCGTGGCTCCTGCCCTGGGGGCACTTCTCGGTGGCG
>Ga0181516_10001444_pt1 | contig 18144 bp, 34 predicted proteins | sample PEATcosm2014_Bin_25_FD_121104 | JGI IMG/M metagenome (GOLD analysis project Ga0181516, IMG submission 121104) | Peatland microbial communities from MTU Mesocosm Facility, Houghton, MI, USA - PEATcosm2014_Bin01_10_metaG | ecosystem: Environmental > Terrestrial > Soil > Wetlands > Peat | place... | reverse complement strand
TGCGCGCAGGTACTGAGAACACAACGGTAAAGTGAGAGGTCAAGGGCCCATGTGGACGTCGGACGTAGCAGCCGTGGAGGACGCGGAATTGGCGGAGGTCGTTCATCTCGCCACCATCCAGTGCGTGTTCCGGAAGGACGAGGCCGAGCAACAGCAAAACCGCATCCAGGCGGCGGCGTGGGAGGTGGCGCGGCAGTGCTTCCTGCAGCTGGGCGCCGAGATCCAGGGCCACCAGGACCCTCCGGCGAGCTATTTGGCTCCGTCGATGGCCGCGCGCAGGGCCAAGGAGTACCGCGACATCATCGTCGCGGTCGTCGGCGCCCTGCACAACGGGGCGTTCGTGGGGGAGCACACGAGCGACGCGATGTTGAGCGCTGTACCCGAGGAGGTCGAAGGCTACTGCACGAGGCTCCGTCGCGAGCGCGACGAGTGCGTTGGTGCGCTCGTGTTCTATGCGGACGGGAAGAACTGGTGGATGAGTGGCCAGGCCTTCAACGACAAGGGAGCAGCCGCGCGCAACGTGCTGGCGACGATTCAGCCGACGTCGATGCCCGCTCACCCCCCGCCCGCGCAGGCGTCCATGGCCACGCCCGCATCCGTACGTGGCGACGAGATTGGGGCCCGGCCTGAGCCCAAGATCGTGAGCGACATGACGATGACCTCGCACATTCCATCGCGCGACACGCTCAAGCAGTTTTGCGACCAGTACGCACAGGCGAAGCGCGAGGGAACCGAGACGGCCACCGACGTCGTGCTCAACCGTCTCATGAGCTACATCCGGAACGGCCGGCCCGCGCCGTGAGGGTGACCCCCAAGGACAAGTGCGTGTGCAAGCACGCCCTGGACAAGCATGACGAGGACGGTCTCTGCAAGCACGACTGCGAGGCGTGCGAGGAGAAAGGCTTCCGGCTCGATCCACGAGCCAGCCCCGAGCTGACCGAGGGAGATCTCGTCGAGGTCCTTATGGCTCTCGACCGCGACAACCGGACCTCGGACGAGGTGCGGCGGTTGGAGATCGCGCTCGACAAGGTGTCCCATCAGGTGTTCGGGCACAGTCTCGATGAGCTGTGCTCGCGCGGCAGCAAAAACAGGACCGCATGAACACGACTCGGATCCCTGCGCTCCAGGCCGAGCTGCAAGCGGCCAGCCGCCGGAACCCGGCGCTGCGTCGGCATCTCGCTCCGCGGCGGCTCACCGCTTCTGAGGCCAAACGTCTCCTCATGCTCTCGACCCAGTACGACATGGCCGAAGTTCTCGGGTACATGTGGCGAATGCAGCGCGCTGTTCGCGAGGTCGAAGCGGCGATGTCCGGGCTGCGGCAGGACGACCGCGCCAGCAGCGACGACCTTTCGGAGCAGCAGCAAGCCCTCCTCGACGCCATGAGGGACGCATGCCCGTGAGGAGGATCCCATGAGCGCTCTCGACGACTGCGTCCTCTGCCCGAACAAGGCCGATCCGCGCTGGCAACTGATGACCAGGGATGGGGACGTCTACGCGCTCTGCGATGGGTGCGCGCCGTGGAGTGGAGAGGAGACCGCGGTGTCTGACAAGTGCCGTGCTTCCGGCAAGCCGCCCTTGCAGAGCTACGGGCGATTCGGCATCAACGAACCAAAAGAGAAAGCGCAGCCATGAACACGGGCAACGACAAGTGGCGGATCCACGAGAAGGAGTGGAAGGAGGGCGAGCGACGGTGGGTCGTCGATCTGCCCATCGCGCGTCCGCGGACGCGCCCGCCGAAACCTGTTCAGCTCATTCTCTCCCTGGATGGTCTGCGGCAGCTGCGCGCCCGGATCGATCGCATCATTGCGAAGGCTACGAGGGCTACGAGGGCTACGAGGGCTACGAAGGCCACGAAGGCCGAGAAGGACGTCCAGGACCCCCAGGAGGTCGCCCAGCCGATCCCGGCCCGCCTGATCCGGCCCGGTCTCACGTGGGGGAGGGCTAAGGCCAACTTCTTCGTGTACGCCACAACGGCGAAGGATCTCCGAGGCGTCCCCGACGCGATCGACGGTGTGGCCGTCATCAAGAGAGTCACGGGGCCGATTCGTCCCGCCCGCGCAGGTCGCCCATGAAGGAGCTGCAACGTCTCGCCGCCTGGATGGCCTACGTGGAGCGCGTCGCCGTCGATCTGCGGACGTGGCAGGAGGCATCCCGTCTCCCCCTCACCAACGAGCGCATTCTGCGGACCGCCGAGGCGAGCATCGGGCGCGCGATGGTGGAGATTGTCACCGACCGGAAGGAGTGACCATGGTCTACGACATCAAGCACAACCGCTTGCTCGCGGCGCGCATGAAAGACGGCCGGCGGTGGACGAACCGCTTTCTGCTGGAGGACGACGAATGAAGAAGCTCTCGTCCGAGGCGCTCGACGTCCTGTCGTGCGCCGTCGAGATCACGGGCAACAGGCTCCGCCTTCTCGGCAAGCTCGATCGGAAGCTGTACGTGGAGGTCAACGAGGCGCTGGAGGCCATCGGGGGCGCGTGGAACCGCAAGACCCAGGCCCATCTGTTCGAGTCCTCGCCGGAGGCCGCGCTCGACCAGATCCTGGTCGACGGTGGCTTCCATGACACGAAGCGCGACCTCGACCAATTTTTCACGCCGCTCAGTCTGGCGCGCGAGGTCGTCAAGAAGGCGGAGGTTCAGGGGCACATCGTCCTGGAGCCATCGGCCGGCAGCGGCGTGCTGGCGGACGAGTGCATCGCGCAAGGCGCAGAGCAGGTGTACTGCGTTGAGCTGGATGACAAGCATTGTGCACGGCTCGTCGAGCGCCACGAGCGGATGCTCGTGTTCCGTGCGGACTTCCTGAAGTGGCAGCAGGCCTGTCGGCCGAAGCGGGTGGTCATGAACCCGCCCTTCGCGCGCCAGCAGGACATCGAACACGTCACGGCCGCCTTCGAGCGGCTCGACCGGTCGGGGCTCCTCGTGGCGATCATGTCGGCCGGCACCCGGTTCCGCAAGAACAGGAAGGCCGACGCGTTTCGCGCCCTCGTCCAAAGGGCGGAAGGGACGATCGAGGATCTGCCCGAGAAGAGCTTCGAGGAAAGCGGCACGAACGTGCGCACGGTTCTCGTCACCTTGAGAAAGCACTGATGCCGGAGCCAGAGCGATCCGACCCGGGCGAGCTGTGGGCGGTCTCCCCATGCCTTAGATTCGGCGCCGGAACGGCCGACCGGTCGAATGGAATGACGGATGATCGGGCCACGGATGCCCTCTATACTTCGAGAACTCGATTGAGCGATCCCAAGTGCGGCGGCGACGTGGCATGGCTCGGATGCGGCGCAACGCTGCATTGGGAGCGGCACTGGGACACGGATCCCTTGGTGGCGATCCGGTGTCTGGACTGCGGCGCGGTTCTTTGCCCTGCCTGCGCCCGGAAGCACTTCGCGACCGACGAGAAGGACAAGAAGATCGACGGGCTGCTCAAGGGCCTGCGGGAGGCCCTGACCCCGCTGGTCAACGGTGCCGACGTGCTGGCCGTCTGCTCGATGTTTGAGGGGCTTCGGCCGGAGGCCAGGGCGGAGATCGAGCGCTGGGAGCACCGGGCTCGCGTCGAGCACATGCACTTGGTTGAGTTGATGGGCTGCGAGTCGCGCACTGCTCCAGCTCGAAAGGGGGCACCATGAGCTTGAGCTTGGACACCGTCGTGTGCAGCGACGTAATCTGTGGGGAGGATGGTGGCACCGCGATGAGCGACAAAGACGACGGCGGAGACGATCGCGTCCATCTTCTGGAGCCGACCTGTCCGGCGCATTCGGGGCCTGTCATGGCACTTCGCACGGATGCGCAAGGGAAGCCCATCAGCATCGGCACCATGACGCCTGCACCCGACGGCAAGCCGCTTCTAGGCGGTGAGCTGTGCTACTCGCGCGGCGACGGTACCTACAGCCCGGTGAAGCTCGGCCACTCTGGGCCCGCGAAGATAGCTACCGAAAGCGTTCCGCACGAACTACGACCGCATCTTCGGAGGCACGGAGGCAAGCAAGCGATCGGTCAAGCATAGCTGTCGCCCTCAAGTGCCATTGCGCGTTCTTGCCGTACAGCGACGACTTGTGCGACAGTTGAAGCCGTCACGAGGTGGATAGAACCGGAGAAGCGGGCAAGCGCAGGGCTCGCTTGTCGACGGAACCTCGGTGCTTGCAGAGGGGCGTATGGGCAACGTCATCGGCGTCCGCCAAGCGTTCAAGGACAGACCTTAGTTGCAAGCGCAGTATAAACGAGCGGCCGTCGTACAGATGGGGTTCGAGCAGTAGAGGCGGTCTCATCCTGTTCAAGTGGAGCTTGGCATCTTGGACACGCCGGGTCCCAAGAAACCAACGCGTCGAAATTGCCGCACGTGTCGCATACGCAGGCGAGGGGATCGCGTTCCAGATTCTCTGGGCTTCCGAAAGCCCGGTTGTCCGCCGTCAGCACGCGACCGCATTGGCAACAGTGCTTTGGCGCACGGCTCAGACACGCCTCGCAGACGATGTAGACGGCCAACTCTGGGCGCATGCGGAACGACCTAGCGTGCCCAGAGACTGCGCGGCATGCGTGACAGACGTCCACGCTCCCGAGACTACACCCCCGTGGCCGGCGGCCGGAAGCGATTCTGTTGACGCACCTGCGCGTAGTGGTCGGCGTCCCGAGGGCCGACATCGTGGCAGGTCGCAGAGGCTGATCGGGTCGCCACGCGCTTGCGCGTCAGGATGGCCCGTGGGCCCGATCGTACAGCTGAAGGAGTCGCAGCCCTTCCTCCGTCGTCTGGTAGTGCACGATCTCGTAGTCGGCGTCGGGCGGGTACGGTCGCACCTCGCACTGGAGCAGCCCGCGGCGCAGGAGCGGTTGGTAGAGTCGCCGGTCGCGCTCGGGGTCGAACACGCCGCTGTCGACGTCCGGATCGGACGCCGCGCGGCGAAGGACGTCGGCTTCTTCGTCGGTCAGAGTCATGCTCTCTCTTCGTCGAGCCCTTCCTGCTCCTGCGCCTCGGCCTTCACCTCGGCCGAGAGCTTGGCGAGAGCGAGTTTCTTCATGGCATGGGCATAGGAGACACGCCCGGTGGGACCGTTCCGGTCCTTGATGACGTAGGTGTCGGCCTGATCGATGTCGTAGCCGATGACCAGGGCGCACTGCGCGATGCGCCCGATCGGCGTAGGGCTGGAGGTTGAGATCTGTGCGACAGCGTCGGGCGCTCCGTTGTGCTCGCATTCGAGGAGAAGGAGCAGCCCTTCTCCGGCATAGTCCTGATACGGGTCGAAGACAGCCAACCCAGACGGCGCGTGGGCGCAGGCCTGAACGGTGACCACCCGACTGCCTTCCGGGGCGATGTAGCTTCCGTCTCGCAGCGCCACCCAAGCAGGGTTGTCCTTCGGAACGTTGCGCCGCGTGATGCCGGCCCGCAATTCGCTCATCTCCTGCTCGGTTCGCGGGACAAGTTTCGGAACCCAGACGGCCTGGTAGCTGTGCCTCATACGTCCTCCAGTGCGGCGTGCGCGATCCGGATGGCCTTGCGCGCGGCTCGCTCCACATCGAACCGTTCCCACTTCGTCCAGAAGTACGGGCCGCCCGGCGTGACACAGTCGTGGCCCGGGCCGTAGCGCAGAACGACAACGACATCGCCCTCGTAGAGTGGCATTCCGACGGGCGGATTGGCGATGCCGAGCGCCGCGATGTGGTCGACCTGGGCGAAGACCCCGGTGTCCTTGCGACGGAGCCACTCGCCGAGTTTCGGGGCCTGTTCGGGCTCGGTCCATTTCATGGTGCGGCTGCGCGGTGATGGTTGAGCACGAGCGCCTGCACGGCGCCGTGGCGCGTCCTCGTCGTTCCCGTCCGCGGCGTTCGAGCGCTGTCTTTGGCGTGTTGCCACCACCAGCGGCGCTCGTTTGCCCACCGACCGACGACGCCGATCGCCCGGCCGCGCAGCGCGACGTCGTAGAAGCGGCCATCGCCCTGGAGCCAGCCGTGGGCATGCAGCTCAACCGTCATGACCCGCGCTTCTCTTCCTTCGCTGTTCGCTCGATGAGGTCGGCGATCTCGCGAAGGGCCGCCGCCTGGCGCGCCCAGTCGGCCAGCTCGGGAGCCACACGCGTCTGCAGGAGGATCCCCTGCTGCCTCGTCTTTCTCTTCTTCTTTTTCTTCGCGGTCATGATGGAGTGGACTCCTTCTCCTCTTCGGCGGCGTCCAGGCCCCCCTGGATCGCGTAGAGCCTGGGACGTCGAGCCGGATGGCGGCGAGGTTCCAGCCCCAGCTCCTTGGCGACCAGGAGCAGATCGTTGGCCGCTTCGTGCCGGCTCTTCTGCTGGGTCTTGAAGGGGCGCATCAGGAAGGACGGATGGTAGGTGGGCATGAGCATGATGCGACCGCGGTAGAGCTTCCACTGCCCCCGAACGTCGGCCACGCCGACCTTGGTTTCGAGCAGGGTGTTGATGGCGGTGCTGCCCAGGGCCACCAGGATGCGCTTGCCGCGGGCATTCGGTTCGGAGGAGGCTTGCGCCCAGAGCGACAGCTGCTCGTGCAGGTGGGACGAGCAGGCGGCGATCTCCTCCGGCTCGGGCCTACGGTTGCTTGGTGGCCGGCACTTGACGATGTTGCAGATGTAGACGTCGTTCTCGGAGAGGCCCATCTCCCCGATCATCTCATCGAGAAGCTGGCCGGCGCGGCCCACGAAGGGCTTGCCCTGGGCGTCTTCCTCGGCCCCGGGAGCCTCGCCGACGAAGCAGACCGACGCCTCGGGGTTGCCGCGCGCGAACACCGTGCGCTGGCGCGTCTCGGCGAGCGCGCAGCGCGTGCATTCACCCACGCGCTTCTCCAGCTGGCGCAGCAGCACAGGAAGCCGCAGCGGTTCCCTGCGCCGCTCGACCGCGGCTGGAGGTGGCATCTGAGCCTTGTACTCGATGACCTTGAAGGGATGGCCACCGCGTGAGCAGCAGGTGTCTTGGTGGGCGCGGCCCGTGCGGGCTGCACCGTCGCGGGCCCTTGACCACCGGAACGCGCCGCAGCTGTAGACCGCGAGCCACACGCTCGTGGGCGCGCTTGCGGGCAACCGGGATGCGATGGGTCGTGGCCGTCGCGCCTTCATGGTCGGTGATGAGCCCCCTTCTCGATGCGGTCGATGACCTGGAGCAGGGCATCGGCGATCGATTCGTGACCGTCGCTGCGGTACTGATCCTGGCGCGAGCGTAGCAGACGCAGAATGGCCGCGCGCTCCCGGGCAGCGTCATCCCCATCGGTGTCGTGCTCCACGAACTTCAGGTGCGGGTGGGCTTTGGCGATGGCCTTGGCGTCCGTCTTGGTGTGGGCGTGCATGATGAGGGTGACGAGCGTTCGGCGCGGGGTCTTGTCCCGCCTCGTCCCGGCCTCGATCAACTGGGTGGTGTACCAGGCCTGCCAGAACTTCATGCGCGCCCCGGCCGCGCTTTGGCGCGTCGCTTCCTGCGCTTGACCCGGGGCGTCTTGGACGCCACGGGCGGACGGCTCCACTTCAGCGCGAACGTCCCGAGGACAACGCGTCGCACCACCAGCCCATCGGAGAAGCCGTCCCGCTGGTAGGATGCCACGGCCAGGAGCGCCATGGCGCGCGTCGGAAAAAGGTCGACGAGGTGCCATCCCATGTGGGGCCCGGTTCTCCAGAGCCCCCACGCTCTGGTCCCGGAGGGCACCTCGATTCCGAGAAGAACGGTCAGCAACTCTATGCCTGCCGGTGCGCTTCTGCGACTCACGTCAGGTCCGGCAGCCGCGGGACAGCGACGACGGCGGGGGCGAGATGGACGTGGGCCCGGCAATAGCACTCTCCCTCGCGGCCGGTGCACCACAGGTCCTCCCCCTGCGCGATCGGGTGGCCGTTCGCGACGCACCGCATGGGGCGCGCTGGAGCGCGGTGCCAGCCGCGCGGCCATGGTTCGTTCTGGGTCGACGCGGTCTCCCATGCAGGGAGCAGCATGGCTGCAGCATTCGGGGCGTTCATGTGACTGCGCACGATAGCGCAGCGAGTGCCGTATGACAACGCGTCGAACGTGCGCTAACTCGTTTTTCAGCCATGAAGCGAGTCTACGTGAGCAGCCAAGCAGCCACGGACCCATCGCACTGGGCGGCTCGGTCGGCTGGGAGGACGTGTGGCTGCGCGTCTGCTCCGGCAAGCGGACGCTGAGGCTCGCCCCTTGCCTCATCTCACGCGAGGACCTTCGGTCGACCATCCACGTCTACCAGCGCATCGCCGACGATCCGACCGCGTCGACGAGAGCACTGCATCATGCCGAAAGCGTCGAGCTGACGGCGCTCCTGGAGTCGCTCGATACCCGAGGCCACGTGGTGGGGTGCGCGCCCTCGACGCGGCGGCGAGGCCGCGATCCAGGCCGCCGCTACGCGGTCGCCGATGTGTACACGAAGGCGCCCTGGATCGACCGCGCCGAGGCCGAGCGTATGCTCGACGCGTACCTCGGCGTTTTGGGGCTCCGGCAGTGCCGTTACAAGTGGAAGAGGCCGTCGCTCATCTCGATGCCCATCACGCTTCCGGTCCATCCGGCGGCGGGAGGAGGCGATGAACGATGAAACGCGAGGACGTCATTCGTGAGATCATGTCGATGATCGATGCCGGTGGCTATCAAGTCGCCCGGGCGATCCTGAAACTCGCGGAAAAGCCCGAGGGGACCTTCCAGAAGATCGGGCCGCGAAGCCGGCGCCGTTCGATGTCCCAAGCCGAGGCCAAGCGACTGGTCGACAAGGCGCGCGCCCGCATCGAGCTGGTCGACTCCACGGACTGACAGGAGTCCAGCCATGAAGGTCATGTTCCACGATGACGACTGCGGTGAGCTTCTGGACCGCGCCGGGAGGTGTCCCGCGTGCGGGTTCCATCCGGACATGCAGAGCACAGCGTTCAGAGAAGTGTCCGACGCGGAGCTGGAAAGGCTCATGTCGGAGGGCCGAACCTTCCTCGGAACGCACCGAACGCCGCTGCCGACGCGATGAGGCGGAGGAGGCAGCGGAGGAGGAGGAGGCCTTCCCGCCTTGCCCGCGTGTCAGACAGATTGTACCGTGCCCGCCCCGTTCATGAATCCGCAAGCGAGACTCTTCACGCGCCGCTACGCGTTGACGGCGGGCAGATGGCTTTGAGCGGGGCGGCGTCGATCGTCCTCGACGACAAGACCGAGGTGCGCGAGGGGGACATCATCGGCGACTTCGAGGTCACAGGCTTCCCAAAGCAGCCAGGCAAGTCACAGCGCATCCGGCTCACGTGTCCGTTCTGCGGGCACGTGCGGGACGTACGCATTCTCAACTACGAGTACATCCTGCACGGCACCCTGGGCAGGCCCACGTGCCGACACACCAGCCAGAAGGGAAACGACGATGCCGAGTGAGGACGATCTAGACGTCATCGACCGGGAGTACGGGCGTGACGAAGCGCCGTGCCCTTTTTGCGGTGGCTTTGGCCCCGGGCGCGGCCACGATACGCTCCGTCGTTCCGACGGGACGGTGGTGCGCTGTCAGGCCGGAGACGTGCGCGAGTTGGCTCGTCGACTGCGAATCGAGAAGGCGCGCTCCGCGCGCTTCGAGCTGCTCGCGGGCACGGACGATCAGGAGCAGAAGTGGGGCATCTACGTGGTCACGGGCCCGAGCGCCGACACTTGGTGCCAGCACGTCCAAGGTCAGCGGATCGAGACCGACGAGCGCACGGCGAAGACGATCGCCTTGCTCTTTACGGAGCGCTTCCAGCACGTCTTCAAGTACGAGGCGAGACTCCTGATCGCGAAGTAGCTCAGATGGCCGCGACACCCGAGACGATGCTGACGATGGTGCCGGCGAGCGGAGCGTACGCCGCTACCCCCTGGAGAATGGTTGCGATCTCGCTCCAGACCCCACTGTTGGCGACCTTGCCATCGTTCTCGTAGCCACGCATGAGGGCAGCCAGTTGCGTCGGGTTGCACGCCTGCATGTCCGCCAGATCCTGTGGCGTGAGCTGTGTGAGCGACGCGATGCGGACGTAGACGTCTTCCAGCGGATCGGTGGTGGTCATGGTTTGGTCGTCGGGCAGTCGATGGCGCCGTTGGAGTTGAACGAGCCGGCGTCGAGGTGGTGCAGGACGGCATCGACCGAGCAGTAGACTCCGCGGGCTTCCGCCCGTGCAGGGCTGCCGCCCTCGACAGGGATGATGTAGATCTGGAGCGCCTGCTCCTGCGCGCTTCGCAGCGACGCCGCATCGGACGCGTTGAACTGTGGGCCGCACGCGATCAGCAGCAGAAGGCAGCCCGCGAGGCCGAGCGGAATCGTAGCCATGAAGCGCATGAGTACCATCCAAGTCTACGCGATGGGCTCCAGCGCCGTCAACTGTCCGTCCTTCGCGTTCAATACTTCGAGATGCTCCCGCCGCCTGGGAGAAAGGCGTCGTCTCCGAAGCCGGTCGAGCCGGCCGCGGCATTGAGGTTCGTGGCGTTGATGGTGATCCCGCAGTTGATGACGTCCGGAGACGCATTCGTGTGGCTGCACGCGGTCGTCCCGCCGTTCAAGTTGAAGGCACCCGTCTGGAGGAAGACCGACGTTGCGGCACCGCCCGGGTAGCTGATGTGCCCCGTTCCGAAGACGTGCGGCGCCCCAGGACCCCATAGGATCGGTCCGCCCGTGAAGTAGCCCGTCGCAAACTGCACGACGCCGTTGGACATGATGTCGAGCAGCGACGACGTCGCGAGGTACACCAGGCCCATTTGCGCGAAGTTCTGCACGACGAAGGCGCCATAGACGTTCGTGTCGCCGTCGATGACCGGGAGCACGCCCGAACCGGAGTTGACCGGCTGCGAATTGCCATTGATGACGGTGTATCCGTCTTCGGCTTTGCCGATCGAACCGCCCCACACGCTCGTGGCGCCCCCGACGACGAGGCCTCCATTGAACCAGACGTTCGAGAACGTGTTGTTCTGCGAGAGAGCGCCAGGGAAGCTGAAGGCCAGCGGCGCATTGGCAATGTTGACCTCGACGTCGAAGGAGCAATCCCAGACGTTGACCTGCACGGTCGTGCCGAGCTGGATCGTGGTAAGCCCGGGCTGGGCATCGGCGCCGGCCGGATCGGCCACGTAGATGTCCTGGAGCCACGACGAGGATTGATAAGGCGAGGCCGCCTTGCCGTCGGCGGTCACGGGCGCGAAGGTCCGGAGGTTTACTTGCGTCGGCGCACTGACGGTGATGTTGTCTGCGTGCGCCCATGTGTTGACCTCGGTCGGGATCGTGAAGCCGATGTTGGCTACGGGCGGCGTCGGAGCCTCGGTCAGAGGCTGGGTGAAGGTTACCGTGGCGCCCCCAACGTCCGCCCATGCTCGGCTCGCGTGCGTCGTGTTGGTGATGATGTTGCCGGCCGCTGCCGTCGCTGTCGTGAGCGTCGCTTGCAGGAGCTGCGGCGTCGCGCGGTTCTTCGACGTCACGACGTTCAGCGATCCGGTCGATTGCGTCAGGAGCGTCCCCACGACGGCGAAGGTCGTGCCCGCCTCCACAAAGGGCGTGTAGTAGTCCTGATCAGAGCCATCGAGCGGCTGCGAGCTGAGAAACGTGACCGTCGTGTTCTGCCGAAGGCGCGGGGAGTACGTACCCCACCGATGCGTTTCCATCTCCTGATTCGTGAGCAGCGGCCCGATCCCGCTTGGGCACGTGCTCCCGCTGCATCCGCCCGTGCACGTCGCCGCCGTGCCGCTGTTCGTGTCACTCGCGCACGTCGCGCTGTTGGCCGGATCGATGTACCAGTTTGGGATCGTCCAGCTGGTCGGAATGATGGGCGCGGATGTCGATGCCCCCGGCTTCGTGGCGGGACGCTTGAATGAGCACCTCCACTGGCCGTCAGCTCCAGTGCACGCAGCCGTGGCGAGTTCCGCGGACGAGCGAGGAACGGATACCGGTGGCGGCGGCGTCGGTAGGCTCTTCAGAAGAGCGTGCCCTGGGAAGTCCGTGCCGCCCGGAGGGGGCGTGTACGATGTGCCCGCGTCGATGCCGGCGCGACCCTCCTTGCCAGCGTCGGTCGTCGCGCGGCCCGCATCTTCTTGTGTGCTGGAGCCGGACTTGCACCCAGCGCCAAGACACGCCGCCACAAGAAGAGCCCAGGCCCATGCGGAATGAGCCGTCATGCGTGCAAGTTGCCGGAGCGTCGTCACCATCGTCGGATACCTGCGAGATGCGAGAGCGTGGAGGTTTCGCGGGCCGTAATTGCTGGGTCATGGTCGGAGGTCCCTCGATCGAGAGATCACCACGGTGTGCCGTAGTTACAGAATGCCCCACCACCGAGCGCCACAAGACATCCGCTCGTGGCTCCATTGGCTGTGTCGAGATTGGCGCCTGTCCCCGCGGCCGTATTGCATACGCCGATCGCGGAAGCCGCCGGCTGCGCAATACATCCCTTGGTCTGCCCGTCGATTTCGATGCCTCCGGTCAAGTCACCGAACGTCGTGGCTCCGCCGGTTGCTCCGCTCGGGTAGAGCAGTCTGCCGTTGCCGTTGGCGTTGAGCTTGCCCGGCCCCCAGAAGATCGGGGTGCCGTCGAAGATGTAGCTCGACGACGAACCGAACACGTCCAGCGTCGTCGCGCTGAGAGTACCGAGATAGACGAGCCCCATCTGCACGCTCGACACGACATTGACGAACGTGTCCACGATCAGGTCCCCATCGAGGATCATGCCCAACTGACCGCCACCGATTGACACGTCGTACCCGACGAGTGCGCCGCCGTAAAACGCGGTCGTCTGAATCGGACACGTGCTGGAGGCGCTCGTCGTGATGGACAAGTACGAGTTCGAGACGCCATCCTGGACGGTGACGTTGCACGCGCCCTGGCGCGTGTACGACGTTTGCATCGAACTCTCGTAGACGCCCACTCCTTCGCCGACTGTCATCTGACCGAATCCGAGTCCGCCGGTCGTCCAGACGTTAAGGTGGTAGATGTACCCGGTCGGAGCATCCACGCCGATGACCGAGGTCACAGGCGCGAACTGGACGATCTGCACATTGACGGGCGCGTAGACCTTGTAGTTATCGAGGTTGGCGAAGGTCGTGACCAGCGTCGGGCTGGTCACGCCATCGGGGATGCTGTGGAGCGTGAGCGGCGCCGTAAGCCACCAGGTCGTCCCCGACGTGAGGTGGTAGAGCCACGCCGCGCCGCTGTGTGTCGAGTTGATGAGCAGCTGACCCGCGCTCAGGCCAGCGGCGAGCTGTTCTTGTTGCAGCTGTTGCGAGGCTCTGTTCTGAGCAACCGTGGCGGCGAGCGTCCCGGACGCGATGGTCTGCCCCGTGCCGAGTTGTCCTTGCAGGACCGCATAGACGCCGGTTTCGACGTAAGGGGTCCAATACACCGGATCGGTGTTCACGGTCTGGCTGCTAAGAAATGTCAAGGTCGTAATCTGCTGCAGGCGCGGCGAGTAAGTGCCCCACCTGTGCTGCGCCAGCTCAGCGTACGTCTTGATTGGTCCCACACCGCTGGGACATGTCGAGCCAGCACATCCCCCCGAGCAGGTTGCCGCCGTGCCACTGTTCGTGTCGCTCGCGCACGTCGCGCTGTTGGCGGGATCGATGTACCAGTTGGGCACCGTCCAGGACGGCGGGATGATCGGAGCGGACGTGGATGCCGCGATCACGGCGTGGGGCATGGCGATGCGCGGGCACGTCCACGCGCCGTCGGCGCCCTTGCACGCGGCCTGCGCGAGCTGCTGCGGCGTGCGGGGATCGGGCGCCTGGGGCGGCGTTGTCGGTAGGCTCTTCAGAAGAGCGTGCCCTGGGAAGGCCGTGCCGCCCGGAGGGGGCGTGTACGATGTACCCGCGTCGATGCCGCCGCGACCCTCCTCGCCAGCGTCGGCCGTCGTTCGGCCCGCATCTTGTGTGGTGGAGCCAGGCTCGCACCCAGCGCCAAGACACGCCGCCACAAGAAGAGCCCAGGCCCATGGAATGGAATGAACCATCAGCATGCGTGCAAAGTGCCGGAGCGTCGTCACCATCGTCGGTTACCTTTCATCCCTGCGAGAGCATGGGCGAGGGCTTTACGGGCCGTAGTTGCAGAAGGCGCCGCCGCCCAAGGCAGACAGGCACCCGCTCGTGGCGCCAAGATTCGAGTCGAGGTGAGCGGCGGTGACGGTCGTGTTGCACGTGAGCGTGGGCGACGCCACCGAAGGAACGACGATGCAGCTCAGGCTCTGCCCGTTGATTTCGAGGGAGCCGGTCAGCAAGAACTCTGCAGCCGCAGCCCCCGCACCGGCGGGATAGGTCACACGGCCGGCCGCGTTGAAGTTACCTGGCCCCCACAAGGCGCTCGTGCCCGTGTACTTCCATGGCCCGTAGGTCGTCACGGTCGTCCCGGTGTCGATGTAGACCGTTCCCTGCAGGATTGCGCCCATCCCGTTTTTGCTGTTGGCTGGCCCGATGATGACGTCCTGGTCGAGATAAGCCGAGGCCAGGTTTGTTCCGCCCGGAGCGTTGAGAACTCCTCCTGAGGCCGTTACCTGATCGTTCCCGAGCACGTTGAAACCGGAGTAGGTCAGGCCCCCGATGTTGACCGTGTTGGCGAATCCGATTCCCGTCGACGCCTGGGGCGTGAATGCGGCCGTCCGCTGTATCTGCGACTCGACGAAGATCACTGCGCCGTATTCGGCGTTGTCGTTGAAGGCCCCATTGGGGTCCCATGCGACGGCCTGGTAGAAGTCAGGTCCGTTGGCAAAGGTGCCTTGATTGAAGTCGCTCAGGATCGGGTTATAGAGAACGAGATTGATTTGGACCGGGTTGTAGACGACCACCGCGTCGGTCGCGGCCCACGTGTTCACCTCAGTCCCGGTCGGGTTGTAGACGGGCACCGTGTATGGGGCCAGGGGCTGGCTCATGTTCCAGGCGCCTCCGCCCGCCGTCGAGTAGATCCACGCCCTCGACGAGTGGGTGGAGTTGACCACGAGCTGGTTGGCTGCTGCACCTGCGCACGCCGCGAACGAGACCTTGAGGAGTTGCGGTGTCGCCCGGTTTTTCGCCGTCACGGCCGAAAGCGTGGTCGAGCACACTTGCTGCGCGGTCCCGAGGACGCCCTCAACGACCATTGCCGCGCCGTTCTCCTGCGAAAACTGGAGGTAGACCGGGTCCGTGCTCACAGTCTGCGAAGAGAGAAACTCGATGGTGTAGGTCTGGTTGTGGCCCGTCAGCCGTGGGCATACGCTCGCATTACCCTGGCATCCCCAACGGTGAACGTTGAGTTCCTGGAAGGACTGGAGGGGCCCGATCCCGCTTGGGCACGTGCTCCCGCTGCATCCGCCCGTGCACGTCGCCGCCGTGCCGCTGTTCGTGTCACCCGCGCACGTCGCGCTGTTGGCCGGATCGATGTACCAGTTTGGGATCGTCCAGCTGGTCGGAATGATGGGCGCGGATGTCGATGCCCCCAGCTTCGTGGCGGGACGCTTGAATGAGCACCTCCACTGGCCGTCAGCTCCAGTGCACGCAGCCGTGGCGAGTTCCGCGGACGAGCGAGGAACGGACACCGGGGGCGGCGTCGTCGGTAGGCTCTTCAGAAGAGCGTGCCCTGGGAAGGCCGTGCCGCCCGGAGGGGGCGTGTACGATGTACCCGCGTCGATGCCGCCGCGACCCTCCTCGCCAGCGTCGGCCGTTGCTCGGCCCGAACCAGGCTCGCACCCAGCGCCAAGACACACGAGCACGAGGCTCGCGAGGGCGAACCGTTCGAGCCGTCGACGCGAACGGGCGACCGCGAACGCTACGAAAATGGCGAGGAGACACGTGATGAGGCGGAGTTCGATGGACATCATCCCTCTTGCTTGCACCGCCGCGCGGGGCCACGATCGGTTTACGTCCCGACCAGCACCCAATGGGTTCCGTCGTACTCCCATGTTCCTTGCGCGCCCTGCGTCGAAATGGTCGACGTGGCGGCCAGGCCTGCCAGGCCTACCGGGTTCGACCACGCCTCGATCTGTTTGCCGTTGCCTCCAATGACCGGAGACGGGCTGGTGTTCGTGTAGTTCCACCACTTGAACGTGTGGCGCTCGCCGATCGCGGGCGCGGACGGCATTTGTGCGGTCGCAATCACCCCGTTCGAGGTGTCGAACTCGATGAGGCTGTCGGTGGAAAGGACGGTGTAGGTGGAGTTGCCCGACGTGACCGTGACCACGGTGCTCGGCGGCGCCGAACCAGTGGCGCCGGTCACGCCTTCCGCCCCTGTCGCTCCGGTCGAACCTGTACTGCCCGTGGTCCCCGTCGTGCCCGTAGCGCCCGTCGTGCCCTGGCCGCCGACGCCGGTCAGCTGCGGAGTCCATCCGCCATCGCGGAAGGTCAGCTGGACGCTTCCGCCGTTGACCGCGATCGAAATGCTCGATCCGTGGCCATTGAGGATCGTCTGTCCCTCACTCGCGTTGATGTCGATGGGACTGGCGGCCGCATCGTCGGTGATGTCTTGGATGAGGACCTGGTCGTTGTTGACGGCGTACGGATCGAGCGTGACGACCAGCGGGACCGCGTCCACCAGGTAGGCGTCGACGGCGTGGTTTGTCGTGAAGCTCTCGCTGACGATCTCGGTCTGGTACGGAGACCCTAGCGCACGATTGCGACCCATGTGGCAACGGTATCATACCCAAGTGGTAATTGTCGCAAGCAACCTCGCCGCCAGGGGGATCCTCCCCCCACGGCGGCAGCTGACGGGGATGCCGCGGTTGGCGTGACGTTCCCCGCTGGACCGGTGATATGATGGGCCTCATGGCCCGTGCGCGCGCATTCAAGGACGTGGAGTTCGAGGTCACCGACGATCAAGAGAACCGGATCGGTACCTACAAGACGTTCCACGAGGCCGCCGCGGTAGCACTCGACCGTGCCATCTCACGCGGGTCAGCAACACTCGACGTGCTCGTCTGGAGCGAGGCAGGAGCGCGCGCGCTCGGTGGCAGCGACGCCGTTGACCGCTACCGCGAAGACCCTGAGGCGAGCGTCTTCGACCGCTACGAGATCACGGTCAATGGCGTAGGCCGCGTGCCCTAGGACGCTCTGGAAACGGATGACGGGCCACTGCCCGCCGTTGCCGCCGCCCATTCCGTTGCAAACATGTCCAACAGGATGTATAACAGTCGTTCCACGGGAGGTCGACGATGCATTGGTGTGCGGACGAGACGCAGGCGGTCCTCAGCGTGCTGTCGACCGTGGACGTCGTGTGGCTCTGGTTGCGCGCGCTTCTCGGCCGGGCGCTGCGCTTCGTCTGGCGCTACGGATCGAAGCCCGCATGCGAGTGCGGGCATGCTCACCAAGACGGTGGTTCGACTGTATGATCAAGGTGACGAGCGCTTCGGTGCTGAGCTGGTCCATCGAACCCGAAAGCGCGGTTTTGCAGGTGGCCAACGATGGGCTTCACACAGATCGCATCCACCTGACCATCGGTGGGATGCTCACCGTCACCGTGCTTGCGCGCGATCTGCAGGCAGCCATCCAGTACGTGAACGGGACGTCGTCGCCGGCCAGCCTGGACGGCCTTCGTCGGGATGGGTGGCGTGTCGCCGTCCACAACGACTACATGCTGAACGGCCAGCTCCACACGTTCTGGGGGATGACGCGGGGCGACCGCTTCGTCAAGGGCGAGGGGTTGACCGACGAGGAGGCGTTGGCCGAAGTGCGGTCCAACATCGAACGGCTTGCCGCAGCGGAGGAGGTTCGATGACCGATCGATTCGACGAGCTGGCTGCGACATGGTTCGAGAAGCTGCCGCACCTGGCCTCGGAGATGTTTGCTCGCCGGTACCTCGCCGGCTTCCTCCGCGATACGGTGAAAGCAGAAGCCGCTCGGGCGGACAAGACGACCGAGCTGGTGACGCAGGCGCTGCTCCTGGCCGAAGTGGGCAACCACTGCGTGCCCACGGACGTGAACCACACCACGGGCCCTGTCTGCGGCGTGTGCGACGACACGGACAAGTACACGTCGAGGCTCAACGAGCGCGGTCACGATGCCGCGTGTTTGCTCGATCAGGCTCTTGTCGCGTTGGGACTGGACACCAAGGCCAGCCGTGAGGCGGCGCGCGCGAAGATCGTCCCCGAGGCCAGTCGCTGACTCGACGCGCCGACGTTCGTTTCCATCGTCATGGCGGTGGTTTAGGGTCGTCGGCGGGCTGGCGGGCTGGCCCCGGTCTTCTTCCTCCCGTTGGGGTCGCCCGGATCGGGCGGCATCGGCAAGTGCGTCGGACATCGCTG
>Ga0181516_10001443_pt1 | contig 18149 bp, 16 predicted proteins | sample PEATcosm2014_Bin_25_FD_121104 | JGI IMG/M metagenome (GOLD analysis project Ga0181516, IMG submission 121104) | Peatland microbial communities from MTU Mesocosm Facility, Houghton, MI, USA - PEATcosm2014_Bin01_10_metaG | ecosystem: Environmental > Terrestrial > Soil > Wetlands > Peat | place... | reverse complement strand
CGGATGACGCCGGTTCCGCCGCAATGGGCGCAGGGCAGGAAACTGGTTTCCATCAGGCTCGGACGCAGCCGTTGGCGCGACAATTCCAGCAAACCGAAGGGGCTGATCTTGCCCAATTGGATACGTGCCCGGTCGAAGCGCATCGCCTCTTTCAGGCGGCGCTCCACCGTGTGGTTGTTGCGCGACTCTTCCATATCGATGAAGTCGATCACAATGAGGCCGGCGAGGTCACGCAAGCGAAGTTGGCGCGCCACTTCATCGGACGCTTCGCAATTGGTCTTGAGCGCCGTCTCTTCGATATGGCGCTCTTTGGTGGAGCGGCCGGAGTTCACGTCGATGGCCACCAGCGCTTCGGTCTGGTCGATGGCCAGGGCCCCGCCGGAAGGCAGCGGCACCTTGCGCCCGTAGATGCGGTCGATCTGCTCTTCGGTGGAGAACTTGGAGAACAGCGGCTTCTTGCCGATGTAGTGCTTCAGCACGTTCTGGAACTGGGGCATGGTGCGCTGGAAGAAGCCCTGGGCGGCGTGGTAGGTGTCCAGGTCGTCGATGTGCACTTCCTCGATGTCCGAGGTGAAGGCGTCCCGGAGGGTCCGGGTCACCACGTCATCCTCCTGCCAGGCCAGGCCCGGGCCGGAACGCTTCTTGTAGCGGACCTGGACCTCCTTGTAGGTGTCCAGGAGGTAGTCCAGATCCCGCTGGAAGTCCTCCTTGGTCACGCCCAGGGAAGCGGTGCGGACGATCACCCCGAAATTCCGGGGGATCTCCAGCTCGTCGATGAGCTTCTTGAAGTGCTCGCGCTCTTCCCGGGATTCGATCTTGCGGCTGATGCCGTTGGTGGGGTTGCCCGGGGTGAGCACCAGGTAGCGCCCCGGCAGGGAGATCTGGGCGGTCATCATGGCGCCCTTGCTGCCCAGCTCCTCGCGCACCGCCTGGACCATGATCTCCTGGTCCCGGTTCAGCAGGTCCTGGATCCGGCCCCGGCGGCCGTCGGCGCTGACCAGGTCCTTGGGCAGCTCGCCGATGGGCAGGAAGCCGTTCTTCTGGCTGCCGTAGTGGATGAACGCGGCCTGGAGGCTCTGGTCCACCCGCACGACCTTGGCCTTGTAGATATTGCCCTTGATTTTCTCGTTATGCACGAACTCGATGTCAAAGTCCGAGAGCACACCGTCCAAGAGCGTCGCCACACGGATTTCTTCTGAATCCGTGGCATTGATGAGCATGGTTTTTCTGGCCAAACGAGATCTCCTCGAGCAAAAGCCTCCTCGCACTCAGGGCGGGCAGACTTTTCTGAAATAGGGATGGGGGGGGTGGGGTTTTGGATGGGGATTCGATCGATGAGAATGGGGGGGCGGAATGGACCTGCAATCGTGGGCACATCCCTGGATGATTCGCATGCACCAGTTGGACGCGGGTATCCGGTCGGCCCTGGTTCAGGCCCATTGTCCCAGGGAGTGGCGGTTCCGGCAAGGGGGCATCAGGAAATAACGGACTTCAGGAATTCACACGGATGGCACCGGTTTGGCGAACCGGCGGCGGACACTGCAGGTTTCCCCCGGCGCCGGGGCAAGCCACAGGCCGATGGGAATGTGTCTGTCCATGGGTAATAATGGCCCAGGGACAATTCAGGGGGGATCCGGTTGCCGATGCGCCACTTCGATCATGAGCTGCGGGGCCTCAAGTTCGGCCTGCTGGCCATGGCCGGCCAAGTGGAGGAGATGATCGCCCTGACCCGGCAGAGCCTTGAGGAGCGGTGCAACCCCAAGGCCGAGCGGGTCGCCCAGCTGGACCATGGCGTGGACCAGACGGAACTGAGGCTGGACCAGTCCTGCCTGGAGCTCCTGGCGCTGCGGGCCCCTTGCGCCTCGGACCTGCGGCTGATCGCCTCCACCCTCAAGCTGGTCCCGGAGCTGGAACGGATCGGCGACCACTGCTGCAACATCGCCCGGCGGGCCCTGATCCTGAACACCCAGCCGCCCGTGCTGGCGGGGGATGCGCTCAAGCGCATGGGCTCGGCCACCGATTCCATGGTGTGCCGTTCGGTGGATGCCTTCCTCAACGGGGACGCCGCCCTGGCCCGGGCGGTCATCGGTGACGACATCCAGGTGGACGCCCTGTACCAGCAGCTGTTCAACGAGCTGCTCCGGGGCATGCTGGCGGATCCCCTCTGCATCGAACGGTCGACCCACCTGATCATCGTGATCAAGAACTGGGAGCGCATCGCCGACCAGGCCACCAACATCGCCGAGGAGGTCCTGTACATCCTCGATGGGGTGAGCGTCAAGCACCGCCATCTGGCGGACGCGCCCGGCGTGTGAGTGTGCGCCCGCCCGGCCCGGCGGGAAGTTACAGCGTTGTCACAGCGCAAGTCACCCCAGGTCACAGGCCTCCCTCAGGATTACCTCATTGAAGGAGGCACCTATGACATCCCGATCCCTCGTCTGCGCGGCCATCGCCACGCTGCTGCTGGCCCCCGCCGCGTTCGCCCAGACGACGAGCCTTTCCGGAGCGGGTGGCACGTTCATCTATCCGCTGGCATCGAAGTGGTTCAACGAGTACAACAAGCTGAACCCCAAGATCCAGATCAACTACCAGTCCATCGGTTCCGGCGGCGGCATCCGCCAGTTCTCCACGGAACAGACCGTGGACTTCGGCGAGACCGACGGACCGATGAGCGACCAGCAGTTGAAGGAGTCCAAGGTCCAGCCCGTCTTCCACTTCCCCATGGCGCTGGGCGGCGTGGTCCCGGTCTACAATGTGCCCGGCGTTTCCCTGCGCTTCTCCGGCCCCACCCTTGCCGGCATCTTCCTGGGCAAGATCGCCATGTGGGACGATCCCGCCATCGTCAAGGACAACCCGGGCGCCAAGCTCCCCGCCGACGCCATCACCGTGGTGCACCGCGCCGACGGCTCGGGCACGACCTACACCTGGGTGGACTTCCTGTCCAAGGTTTCCCCCGAATTCCAGAAGCAGGTCGGCGTGGGCACCTCGGTGACCTGGCCGGTGGGCCTGGGCGGCAAGGGCAACGAAGGCGTCTCCGGCATGGTCAAGCAGACCCCCGGCTCCATCGGCTACGTGGAACTGATCTACGCGCTGCAGACCAAGATCGAGTACGCCCCGGTGCAGAACGCCGCCGGCGCGTTCCTGAACGCCAGCCTGGCTTCGGTCTCCGCCGCGGCCGCCACCGCCAAGATCCCCGCGGACTACCGGGTCTCCATCACCAACGCGCCCGGCAAGGCCGCGTATCCCATCTCCACCTTCACCTGGATCCTGGCCACCCCGTCCATGAAGGACCCGGCCAAGAAGAAGGCGCTGCATGACTTCCTGACCTGGGCCGTGACCAAGGGCCAGAGCTACACCGAGGAACTGGGCTACGCTCCGCTGCCCAAGTCCCTGGTCGCGCAAGAGCTGAAGGACATTGGCAAGATGAAGTAGCCGATCATCCCAATCTGGAACCGGAGGGCCGCGAAGGCGCGGCCCTCCACCTGTGAAGAGGATGACCTCATGGAAGCTCCTGCAACCGAAACTCCGGAACGGCCTCCCGCCGGCCTGTCCGCATCGCCGAAGCCCTCGACGCGGCCCACGGCGTTCCAGGAATCGGCCCCCCAGACGGCGCCACCCCCCCTGTCCCCTGACCTGGCCGTGGACCGCTACCACCGGAGCACCGGACGTACGGCCGACCGGATGTTCCGCGTGGCCACCGGCTTCTGCGCGGCCATGATCGCCGCCCTCATCCTGGTGGTGATCCTGTTCATGGTCAAGGGGTCGATCCCCGCCTTCAAGGACCATGGCCTGGGCGCCATCCTCTCTTCGGCCTGGGATCCCACCAACCAGAAGTACGGGGCCCTCACCTTCCTGTTCGGAACCGCCTACACCAGCCTGATCGGGATGGTCATCGCCCTGCCCCTGGCGGTGCTCACCGCCGTGGCGCTGGTGGAGATCCTGCCCTCGGGGCCGGCCAAGGCCATCTCCCTGGCGGTGGAGCTGCTGGCGGCGATCCCGTCGGTCCTGCTGGGCCTGTGGGGCATCTTCGAGCTGGTGCCGCTGGTGCGGCGCTTCGAGATCTCGGTCTACCGCTCGCCGCTGGGGCTGCGCAAGCTGCCGATCTTCTCCGGCTCCCCGCTGGGGGTCGGCTTCCTCGCCGCGGGCCTGCTGCTGGCGATCATGGCCCTGCCCTTCATCCTCTCGGTGTCCCGGGAAGTGCTGCTCCAGGTCCCCAACGCCCAGCGGGAGGCGGCCTACGCCCTGGGCGCGACCCGCTGGCAGGCCATCCGCCGGTTCATCCTTCCGTACAGCTGGAAGGGCATCTTCGGGGCCGCCCTGCTGGGCCTGGCCCGGGTGCTGGGAGAGACCATGGCGGTGACCATGGTCATCGGCAACACCCCGCAGATCAAGGCCTCGCTGTTCGCCTCGGGCTACACCCTGGCCTCGGTCATCGCCAACGAGTTCACCGAGGCTCCGTCGGAACTGGCCATCAGCGCCCTGATCAGCCTGGGGCTGATCCTGCTGCTGCTGTCGGTCACGCTCAACGCCGCGGCCCGGATCATGCTGATCTACCTGAACCGCAGCAGCGGCGCACCCCAGGGGGCAAAATGACCCAGTCCCACGGCCTTCGCAAGTTCCACGGCCGCATCATGGAGGGGGTCTGCCTGGTGGCGGCCATCGCCGCGGTGATCCCCCTGTTCGCCTTCCTCTGGCATCTGGTCGCCATGGGCGCCAGCTCGTTCAGCCTGGCCCTGTTCACCAAGCTGCCCCTGCCCCCCGGCGAGGTGGGCGGCGGACTGAAGAACGCCATCCTCGGCTCGCTGCTGGTGGTGGGCACCGCCACGGTGGTGGGCATCCCCATCGGCATCGGGGCGGCCGTGTTCATGACCGAGTTCGCCAAGCCCGCGGTCACCTCGGCCCTGCGCTTCGCCTGCGACGTGCTCTCCGGGGTGCCTTCCATCGTCATGGGCCTCCTGGCCTACCAGATCGTGGTCCGGCCCATGCACCACTTCTCCGCCTTCTCCGGATCCATCGCCCTGGCCTTCATCATGATGCCGGTGGTGGTGATCACCTCCCAGGAGATGCTGCGGCTGGTGCCGCACAGCCTGCGCGAGGCCGGGCACGCCCTGGGCATCCCCGCCTGGCGCATCGCCGCCTCCATCTCGCTCCGGGCCGCGGCCCCGGGCATCCTCACCGGGGCGATCCTGTCCATCTCCCGCATCGCCGGGGAGACCGCCCCCATGCTGTTCACCTCGTTCGGCAACCCGTTCCTGAGCCTGGACCCCAAGGCTCCCATCGCCACCCTGCCGCACACCATCTTCACCTACGCCATCAGCCCGTACGACGATTGGCACCGCCTGGCCTGGGGCGGCGCCCTTATACTGGTCCTGGGAATCCTCGGGGCCACCTTGCTGAGCCGCTTCATTCTCTGGTGGCATCAGCGCAGCCTCAACTCTTGACCTGGAATAACCTATGCTCGCTTGCCAGAACCTCAAGATCGAGTTCGACCGGAAACCGGTGCTCAAGGGCGTGACCCTGGACTTCCCGGCCCAGAAGATCTCCGCCATCATCGGCCCCTCCGGCTGCGGCAAGTCGACGTTGCTGCGCGCCTTCAACCGGATGCACGACCTCACCCCGGGGGCCAAGGTGACCGGGTCGGTCACGCTCAACGGGCGGGAGATCTACGACGGCGCCGAGGACCCGGTGCTGATCCGGCGCCGGATCGGCATGGTGTTCCAGAAGGCCAACCCCTTCCCCACCCTGTCCATCTTCGAGAACACCATCTCCGGGCTGCGCCTGTCCGGGGTGGGCAACCGGGCCCTGCTCCACGAGGCGGCCGAGAAGGCCCTGGTGGACGCCGCCCTGTGGGACGAGGTCAAGGACCGCCTGAAGAGCAGCCCCATGTCCCTGTCCGGAGGCCAGCAGCAGCGGCTGTGCATCGCCCGGGCCCTGGCCGTGGACCCCGAGGTGCTGCTCATGGACGAGCCCTGCTCGGCCCTGGACCCCATCGCCACCGCGAAGATCGAAGAGCTGATGTTCCGCCTGCGCGAGCGCCTCATCGTGGTCATCGTCACCCACAACATGCAGCAGGCGGCCCGGGCCAGCGACCGCACCGCCTTCCTCTGGATGGGGGAGCTGGTGGAGGAGGGCGAGACCGAGGCTATCTTTACTTCTCCCAAGAAATCTATGACAGAAGACTACATCACCGGGAGGTTCGGTTGATACCCTTGGCCGAGGCCCGGACGCAGGACGCCAGCCACCGCAGACCCTGGAGACGAGTTAGATGATGCGCCATTTCGACAACGAGTTGCGGGATCTGAAGCTGAACCTGCTGGCCATGGCCGGGCAGGTGGAAGAGCAGATCGCCCTGACCCAGCAGTGCCTCCTGGAACGGTCCAACGCCAAGGCCGAGCGGGTTTCCCAGCTCGACAAGATCGTGGACGAGACCGAGCTGAAGCTGGACCAGACCTGCATCGACCTGCTGGCCCTGCGGGCCCCCTTCGCCTCGGACCTGAGGCTGATCGCCTCCACCCTCAAGATCGTCCCGGAACTGGAGCGGGCCGGCGACCACTGCTGCAACATCGCCCGGCGGGCCCTGATCCTGAACCTCCAGCCGCCGGTGCTGAAGGACGATTCGCTCAAGCGCCTGGCCGAGGAAACCCATTCCATGATGTGCCGGGCCGTGGACGCCTTCGTCAACGGCGACGGCGACATGGCCCGGGCGGTCATCCTCAACGACGACAAGGTGGATGACCTGTATGTGCAGATATACTCGGAGCTGCTGCGGGGGATGCTGGCCGACCCGCTGTGCATCGAACGGTCGAGCCACCTGATCATCGTGATCAAGAACTGGGAGCGCATCGCCGACCAGGCCACCAACATCGCCGAGGAAGTTCTGTTCATACTGGAAGGTATCAACGTCAAGCACCGCTACCTCCAGGCCCACCCCAAGGCCTGACCGCCGCCACCCTTGCCCCTAGGAGTCCCGATGCCCCATCTCCTCCTGCTCGAAGACGATGCGGATATCCGTCTGGGGCTGGAACAGCACCTCAAGCGGGAAGGGTTCTCCCTCAGCTCGTTCGAGAACGGGCGGGACGCCCTGAAGTGCATCCGCCAGTCCGCCGCAGGGCAGTCGACGCGCCTGGACGTGGCCCTGCTGGACCTCACCCTGCCGGACATCGACGGGCTGGACGTGCTCCGGGCGATCCGCAGCGACAGCCAGTACCGTTCCCTGCCCGTGGTGCTGGTCACCGCCCGCAACGAGGAGATCGACCGGGTGCTGGGGCTGGAGCTGGGGGCGGACGACTACATCTCCAAGCCCTTCTCCACCCGGGAGCTGGTGGCGCGGATCCGGGCCATCCTGCGCCGGGCCGCCTTCATCGACCAGTCCGACAAGAGCCAGCAGCTGCGCTTCGGGCCCATCGCCCTGGACCTGGACATGCACATCGCCCGGGTGGACGCCGAGGTGCTCGACCTCACCCGCCGGGAATTCGAGCTGCTGGCCTATTTCCTGCAGAACCCCCGGCGGGTCCTGAGCCGGGAGAAGATCCTCCAGCAGGTGTGGGGCCTGGAGTACCTGGGCGAAAGCCGCACCATCGACGCCCACGTGCGCCGGGTGCGGGCCAAGCTGGGCGAGTCCGCCTCCCTCATCGAGACCGTGGTGGGCGTAGGCTACCGCATGGGCAGCGTCGACGCGTAGGCGGTTTGCAGCCGCGGCGTCATCCGCCGGGTTCCGACCCGGCGTTCGCTTTGGGTAAGATTCGCGCCTCTTGCTGGGAGCGACCACGGGCGCAGGTCCGGGACCCGGGCTACTGGATCATGTACCAGCCGCTGACACTGACGTCGGGGTCGGAGGGCCAGGCCGGGAGGTAGAAGTTGCCGGGGGCCAGGCCGCCATTGCCGTAGCCCCGGCCGGTGGTGTTGCTGGCCGCCAGGCAGCTGCCGCCGCCATTGGCCAGGCTGCTCACGTGGCCCGGCGGCTGGGAGATCCGGCTCAAGCCCGCGGTGGCGGCGGTCCCGGTGGGGGACTGGATGCGGACGCTGAAGTAGAGGATCGGGCCCACGATCCAGTACTTGGCGGTCATGACGCTGGCGCCGCCCAGGTTGCTGGCGGGCGCCCAGGACCCGCTGACCGCCTTGGCGTAGCTGTCCGCATGGTAGCTGGCGCAGGTCTGGAAGTACACGTCCACGTAGATCGCGCTGGCGGAGGCATCCGTGATCAGCCCGGCGTACGAGATGGTGTCCAGTTTGGGCCGGAGTGCCGTGTTTTCAATGGTTATGCCACCCTCGTACTGTCCCCCGTGCAGGTGCTGGTTGAGGCCGCCCAGATCCACCAGACCGGCACAGAGCATGGTGTCGAAACTGGAATACTCGCCGTTGGCGATGATGTCGACCCCGGTGGCGGCGGCTTCCAGGTCCAGCTTGAACCGGTTGCCGGCGCAGCTCCCGCTCTCGTAGAGGTTCACGCCGTTGGCCTCGGCGGTCCCGCCCTGGAAATCGCACTGCATGGCGTGCAGCAGGTTCAGCCCGTTGCCCGGCATCCCTTCGATGACCGGATCGACGAAGACGCAGGCGGAACAGGCGGAACCCGCCCCACGCTGGTCCAGGGTGATCCCGTTCCGGGGCAGGGTGTCCATGGGCCCTTCGTTGCCGGAGCAGACGAACTGTTCGAAGGTATTGCACACCATGAACTGAGCATTAAGGGCGTTCTGGGCGAAATTGCGCACCCTGATCCTGCGGAAGGAGGAATGGTGCACGCCTCTGATGAAGACCCCATCCGTGGCGGCGGGATTGCCGTTGAGGGTCAGGCCCGACACCTCCACATCGAAGACGTTGCCGGCGGCGCCGGCATCGGCGACCAGGCCGGCATTGGCGCCGGTCACGTTGATCTGCACGGCGCCCAGGGCGATGATCCGGGTTCCCGCCACATTGAAGTTGGGCAGCGCCGAAACCTTGTAGACCCCGGGCGGGAACAGCAGCTGCTTCGAGGCGCGGTAGGCCGCCGCGATGGCGGAGGTGAGATCGAGGTTCCCGGCATGGTTCTGCACGTCCTGCTTCTGGACGTCCGTGAGCCAGCGGAAGACGCTGGGCCACTCCTGGTCGATGCGGTCCTGGGTGGTGGCGAGTTCGCCCGGCAGGGGGCCCTGGCTCACGATGCTATCGGCGTTGACGGAACCCGGGAGGGGCACGGCGGCCAGGCCGGACTGGCCCGGGAACACCGCCAGCAGCAGCGACAACACCATTGCGGTCGCGGTATGGGACATGGCCAGCCTCCCGGCGTGGGGTGAACGGTGAAACCCGGCGCAGCCCATCCGGCCTCGCCGGCGGCGGACGCTCTTGAATCCCAACGAGCCTTGGTGCGGAATCCCAACTGCATTATGTACAAATATAATCAATTTGTCGACAAGGCATCCGGGGGCATCGTCCCTCCAGATGCCGGCCAGGCGCGGCCCATTGTCCCGTGGCCAGCATTTCATCTAGGACCCCTGGCCGGTCCAAGGCACAATGAAGCTACTGGTTTGACGGGAGCATCAATGTCCTTAAATTCAATCATCGCTTGGCTCAAGCCCAGGGAAATGATTTTCTTCGATCTGCTGGAAGGTTCCGTGGGCAACCTGCGGGACGCTGCCCGGTTGTTCGAACGGGAATTCGTCTCCCGGGAGCATTACAGCCAGTGGGGTGACTTGCGCCACCGGATGAAGGTGCTGGAGCACGTGGGCGACGAGGTCACCCACACCATCGTCGACCGCCTGAACCGGACCTTCGTGACGCCCCTGGAGCGGGAGGACATCCTGGCCCTGGCCCATGCCCTGGACGACGTGGTGGACTGCCTGGACGGGGTCTGCGAGCGCCTGGTGCTGTACAAGGTCACTGCGGTGATGCCCCTGGCGGCCCAGCTGGCCCACCTGGTGGTGCTGGGCAGCGACGAGCTGGTGCCGCTCATCAAGAGCCTGCGCAACATGTCCAACACCAAGGAGATCAACAGCCAGATCCAGGCCTGCATGGAGCTGGAGAACCAGGCCGACGCGGTGTTCCACCAGGCCCTGGCCGAGATCTTCGCCGATCCCAAGGATCCGATCGAACTGATCAAGTGGAAGGAGATCCTCGCCCTCCTGGAGGACGCCACCGACCGCATCGAACTGGTGTCCAAGGTCGTCAGTTCCACTGTCATGCGCAACGCCTGAGCGGAGCTGACCCCCGATGTTCTTCACCCTCGTCCTCATCGTGCTCATGTCCTGGGGCATCGACTACATCAACGGCTTCCACGACACCGCCAACGCCATCGCCACCGTGGTCTCCACCGGCGTGCTGTCCGGTCGGAACGCCATCCTCATGGCGGCCTGCCTCAATTTCGGCGGCGCGCTCATGGGCACCCATGTGGCCACCACCATCGCTTCGGGCATGGCCGATGGTCATTTCATGGTCCCGGAAGTGATCATCGCCGCCCTCACCTCGGCCATCCTGTGGGATCTGGGCACGTGGTACTTCGGGATTCCCTCCAGCACCAGCCATACCCTCATGGGCGGACTGGCCGGGGCGGTGGTCGCCCATGCCGGCGTGGGCGCCCTGCACCTGCACAAGCTGGAGGAGATCGGCGCCTTCATCATCATCTCCCCGGTGCTCGGGTTCGTGGTCGGCATGTTCCTGATTCTGGTCATCCTTTGGATTTGCAAGGGTTATGCCCAACGCAAGGTGAACGTGGCGTTCCGCAAGCTGCAATTGCTGTCCGCCAGCGCCATGGCCTTCACCCACGGCCAGAACGACGCCCAGAAGGCCATGGGGGTCATCTGCCTGGCCCTGATCATGTACGGCAAGCTGCACGTGGTCCCGGGCCACATGGTGGCGGTGCCCATCTGGGTCAAGATCGGCTGCGCCAGCATGATGGCCTTCGGCACCGCCAGCGGCGGCTGGCGGATCATCCGCACCATGGGCCACAAGATCGTCAAGCTGCGGCCGATCCACGGGTTCGCGGCGGAGACCGCTTCGGCGCTGGTGCTGTTCACCACCGCCCACTTCGGCATCCCGGTGTCCACCACCCATTCCATCACCGGCTCCATCATGGGCGTGGGCGCCAGCATGAACGCCTCGGCGGTGCGCTGGGGGGTGGCCGGGAACATCTTCGTGGCCTGGATCCTCACCATCCCCTGCAGCTTCCTCATTGCCGCCGGCGTGCTGAAGCTGATCCATCCCATGTTCATGTAGATCTGAACTCCTTGGCCTGAGCCGGGCCGTTCCGGCTTCGGGATCGGCGCGGCTGCCCCTTGCGCGGCTTGGTCCGGGTACTATAATAAATTATTTAATTATAGTCCTCCAGGATCGCCTCGTGCCCATGTCCCGTTGCCCATGCAAGGCCTGCGTTCTCCTCCTGACCTCGCTCCTGGGCCCCTGGGCGGGTGCCCAGCCTGCAGCGCCGCCGCCGGCGATGGGGCAGTTCAACCCCATGGCGCCGACCATGCCCATGGGCTCCCAGGCGCCCCAGCCCGGAACGCCAGCCAAGTCACCCCAGCTGTTCCAGGCGCCCAAGGACGCCCAGCCGCGCCAGGCCGCCCGGGCCGGCCGCAACCGCTACGACGTGAGCGCCAGGGACGAGCACCTGGAACTCTTCCTGCAAGCCCTGGCCCGGCGGGAGAATGTCCGCCTGAGGTTCCTGCGGGTGCTGGACCTCCGCCTTTCCCTGGAACTCAAGGGCGCCTCCTTCGAGGAGGTGCTGGAAGCGGCATGCCAGGACCAGGACCTGGCCTGGCGGAAGATCCGGAGCCGGGAGTACGTGCTGGGATACCCCGAGGACCTGGAAGTGGAGTTCCCCTCCGCAGCGGGGGACGGCACGGCGGCAGGCGGCATGCCGGTCAGCGGCACGAGGGCGGGCATCACGGTGGTGGAGACCTTCCGCTGCCGCCATCTCAATGCCGAAAGCCTGGCGGAGACCCTGTCCCGGACCTTCCCCACCCTGACTGTCTTTCCGGGGCCGCGGTTCAAGTCGCCTTCGGCCACCGGCCAGGTTGATGGCAGCGGCGGCCCCTCCCTCGGCGGATCCTCGGGCAGCAGCTTCTTCTCCAGCAGTCCATCGTCCGGTCCGGGCGGGTCGAGCTTCTCCGGCGGCGGTTCCAGTCCCATGGGCTTCGGCGCGCCGGGCGCCGGCGGCGCCGCCGTCTCGGACCCGCTGCGCCGGCTCGACGTCGTGCTCGTGGGTGCCCCGGATGAGGTCCGCCGGGCCATGGCCTTCGCCCGGCAACTGGACAGCGGCCGGCAGCAGGTGAAAATCAATGTCCGGCTGATGGAGCTCAACGACACCAACAGCCAGGACCTGGGGATCATCTGGTCCATGCCGGGGGAGCCGGGCGGGCCGCCCGTGGTCAATTTTTCCGAGCTGCCCAACCCGGCCCTGGGCAACCCCAATGACCCCAACAGCCTGGAAGCGAACCGGGGGCTCAAGTTCGGCGCCTTCGCCCACTCCCTGGTGGGCGCCAACCTCACCGCCCAGGCCGACAAGAACCTGAGCAACGTCAAGACCTTGGCCAACCCCACCCTGCTCGTGCTGGACGGCGAGCGGTGCTCCATCCTCATCGGCGACCGCCTGCTCTATCCCCGGCAGAACGGGGTCAACAGCGTGGGCAACCCCACCTTCGACATCGCGGAATTGAAGGTGGGCGTGTACCTGCAGATGGCCGCCCAGATCGGGCAGGACCAGAACGTGATCCTGTCGGTCTACCCCCAGGACTCCTTCGTCAGCAACTACGTGACCTTCAACGGCACCTCGTACCCCGAGGTGTCCACCCGGGAGGCCCAGACCACCGTCCAGCTCCACAGCGGGGAGACCCTGCTCATCGGCGGGCTGCACCTGGACCAGGATTCCAAGACCTCCACGGCCATCCCCTTCCTGGGCGCCATCCCCATCCTGGGCCACCTGTTCGGCGGGCACAGCAAGTCGAAGACCACCACGGAGCTGGTGCTCATGATCCAGCCGGAGATCCTGGACGCGCTGGGGCCCCAGGGGACCTCCTCCATCACGCCCGCGGCCGGGCCGGACCCGGCGGATCCTTAGCCGGTCCTGGTATCCTTGGGCGGGACGCTCATCCAGGGCGCCCTGCCCGTTCTCCTTCCAGGCCCGCCCATGTCCCGATCCACACCCGCCCCTCCCGTGTCCGGTGCCTGGCAGGATTACCGCAACCGCAGGCGGCTGCTGCTCTGCACCGCCCTGGCCGGGGCGGCCGTGTTCGCGCTCTGCATCTTCGTGGCCCGGGCCCGGCACTCGGTGGGGCCGTTCTACTGGGGCCTGGCGGTCCTGGTGGGCGGCATCGCCTGGGGCACGATCCCGCTGGCCGACTTCCCCTGTCCCAAGTGCGGCGAACCCTTCAGCCAGAAGGGCTGGATCCGCAACCTGGCCACCCGCACGTGCCTGCACTGCCGGCACCCCAAGTGGTCCGATCCGGGCTGAAAGCTCAATGCATGGGGATCGCTTCCACGGCCGGCTTCCCCTGGGGCTGGAGTTCCAGCTGCAGCGGGGGGCCGGTCATCCAGGAATCCGCCCCGGCCTCCACCAGCGGATCGGGGTAGCCGGCCCGCTGGCGCCGCTTGTCCGCGGTGGACAGGCCCAGTTCCCGGTCCCGCGCGGCCACCAGGCCGGGATCCGCCTGGCCGTCGGCGGTGAACCCCATCATGAGCTGGGGGATGCCCAGGGGCAGCCGGTCGCCGCGGTCCACCTGCCAGGTGTGCCAGGTCTTGCCGTAGGTGGTGGCGAAGCGCTTCATCAGCGCCGCTTCGGCGGCCTTGCCCAGCCCCGGCGCCACCAGGAGCCCGGACTTCACTTCATAGGCGTGGCTGTGCCACAGTTTCTTCTCCTCGGGGGTGAGGGTCCGGAACGTGGCCGGGCCGATGACGTACTCGATCCCGATGAGCCGGGCGTCCTTGCGATCGGAATCGTAGATGACGCACTGCATCACGTCGCCGGCGCCATGGGCGCAGTAGTGGTGGGCGATCACCTGCCCTGCCATGCGTCCGCTATAGAAATGCAGTCCGCAGACGTAGGCGTGGATGCCCCCCAGGGGGGCATAGGCCGGGGTCCGGTCCACCGCGGGGGCCGCTGCGAGCAGCATTGAATAAAACAACGAAAGAATCATTGGCTTGGCTTGGCTCAAGATCGCTCCACGGTGGATCGCCACCATGGTTTCGATGCCGGGAACCACCGGGCTGTTCTGCCGCTCCGGCCGGTGGAAACTTTCCGGGCGATCGTCTCATGATTAATTTCTGACGGCCGGTGAAACCAAGGCGCTGGATCCATTCAACCAGGAGACCCTGGCTCGGCTCGTCACCCTCGTGCTTGGTCGCATGACCGAGATCCACGCGGCTGAAGTGGACAGATTCCGCCAACTCCAGTCCGAAGGAAGGCTGGCCATGTGCATCACCCAGTAGCCATGGCCTACGGAACGCTCACGTATGCCAGTCCTTGGACTCGCCATCGAACCAGGCCCAGGCCCGGCCGGCGTCGAAGGATTCCATCCCGCCCGGATAGAGCAGTTCGGCTAGCCCGAACGGTGCCGGCAGCGGCGGCCCGGTGAGGCAGGGCACGGCGATGCAGCGCATGCCGGCCCTGCGCGCCGCCGCCACGCCGGGACTGGAGTCCTCCACCACCACGCAGTGACCGGGCGGCACCCCGAGGCGCCGGGCCGCTTCCAGGAACACGTCCGGGGCGGGCTTGCCCCGGGGGACGTCCTCGGCCGAAACCACCTGGGCGAAGGTCCCGGACAGGCCCACGGCGGCGAGGATCCGCACCACGACTTCCGGCGAGGAGCCGGAGGCCACGGCCACCGGGACCCGGTGGGCCACCAGCAGGTCCAGGAAGCGCTGCATCTGCGGGAAGACCCGGGTGGCGTGCTCGGCGAGCTCCAGGTAGATGGCGTTCTTTGCCGCGGCCAGGGCCTCCGGGGCGGCTTTGATGCCGTGTCGGCGCACCAGGTCGCGCATCATGTCCTGGCTGCCGCAGCCGACGTAGCGGCGGCCGTCCGCCTCGGTGAAGGGCACCCCGTACTGGGCCAGGAGCTTCTGGTCGGCCAGGAAGTAGTTGGGCTCGCTGTCGACCAGCGTGCCGTCCAGATCGAAGATGACGGCCCGCGCCGGCCGGCCCGGGCCAAGGTCCTGGCCGGCAGTGTCCAAGGGATCCAGCGTCATCGGGTGTTCGCCATGAACGATAGTAACCAGGAAACCCGGGTCCGGCGCCGGGCGGCCGCGTTGACGGATCCCGGGATTTGATTCAGGATGAGTCATTCGCGACGTTCGGTCCGAGCCTCGGGTCCCATGAAAGGGCCGAATTTGTCATTTAGGAACCTTCGACCATGACCCTTCAGCGACTTGAAGACCTCAACATCGAAGCGTTCGAGCCGATGCCGTCACCCCGGGAGGTGCACGAGACCCTGCCGGTGTCCGAAGCGGCCGCCGCCACCGTGGCCGACGGGCGCCGGGCGGTCCAGGACATCCTGGCCCGGCAGGATCCCCGGCTCCTGGTGGTGGTGGGCCCCTGCAGCATCCACGACCCCGCGGCGGGCCTGGACTATGCCCGGCGGCTCCGGGCCCTGGCCGACGAGGTGGGCGACACGCTGCTGCTGGTGATGCGGGTCTATTTCGAGAAGCCGCGCACGATCAATGGTTGGAAGGGGTTCATCAACGACCCGCGCATGGACGATTCCTTCCACATCGAGGAAGGGGTGCGCCGGGCCCGGGCCTTCCTGCTGCAGATCGCCGAGCTGGGGCTGCCCGCCGGCACCGAGGCCCTGGATCCCATCGCCCCCCAGTACCTGGGAGACCTCATCGCCTGGACCGCCATCGGCGCCCGCACCTCCGAATCCCAGACCCACCGGGAGATGTCCAGCGGCCTGTCCACCGCGGTGGGCTTCAAGAACGGCACCGACGGCGACCTGGGGGTGGCGGTGAATGCGATCCTCTCCGCCTCGGGCCCGCACAGCTTCCTGGGCATCAACGACCAGGGGGTGGCGGCCATCGTGCGCACCCGGGGCAACCCGGGCGGCCACCTGGTGCTGCGCGGCGGCAGCGGCCGGCCCAACTACGACAGCGTCAGCATCGCCCAGGCCGAGGCCGCCCTGCGCAAGGCCGGCCTGCCCGAGAACGTCATGGTGGACTGCTCCCACGCCAACAGCCAGCGCAACCCGGCGCTCCAGCCGCTGGTGTTCCAGGACTGCGCCCACCAGATCCTCCGGGGCAACCGCTCGATCATCGGCCTGATGGTGGAAAGCTTCCTGGAGGCGGGCAGCCAGCCCATCCCGGCCGACCTGTCCCAGCTCCGCTACGGCTGCTCGGTCACCGACCCCTGCCTGGACTGGGCGGACACCGCGGCGATGCTCCGGGAGGCGCGCGGCATGCTCAAAGACGCGCTGGGGCGAAGCTAGGAGGGTGTGGGGGGACGCAGCGTGAGCGGGAACGGGCGGTTCCCCCGCGGAGCTTTCACCGGCTGTAGCGGCGCAGCATGCGCATGTTCCGCCGGTAGGCCGCGCCGCGGGTGAAGTTGATGGCCACCTGCTTGGGGAAGCGGGTGATGGAACTGGCCAGGCCGATGAAGGTGCGCACGGTCTGGGCGGCGAACCGGCCCTGGCGGGCGGCGTTGTCGTAGTACACCATCAGCGCGCTGCGCATGATGGACTTGGGCAGGTTGAACAGGCCGTAGGACTCCAGCACGTCATGGTTGATCCGGCGCGTCCCGTCCTGCTCGGTGACGATGAGATCCTCCGGTTTGATTTCCTGCCGCATGAATGGCTCCCGCTGGGAGTGGTATCGGGTGGTTTGGGGAAGAAGCTTAGAAATGGTGCGCCGCCCGGGAGGTGCTGGGAATGGGCGGTCAGGCGGGATGGTCCAGGAAGGTCAGGGCGGGGCTCTTTTCCATGGTGGTCCGGCGTTGCCAATCGTTCTCGAACAGGATAGCCGGATTGCGGTCGGAATCCTCCACCAGTTCGCCCCAGAACCGGCTGGGCTCGGGCCAGCCGCCCTGCAGCCACCGGGCCATCTGGAAACTGCGGGGCTCCATGATCACCGGACAGGCGTATTCGTTCTTGAGGCGGTGCTGGAGTACTTCGAACTGCAGCCGCCCGACCGCGCCCAGGATGGGCAGCGGCGCGCCGCCCTTGGGCCAGAACACCTGGACCACGCCCTCCTCGGCGATCTGCTGGAGTCCCTTGAGGAAGCTCTTGCGCCCGCCGGGGTCGGCCGGCCGGACCGCGGAGAACTGCTCCGGGGAGAACCGCGGCACCGCGTGGAAGGCCACCGGGCCGGCGGCGGAGATCACGTCGCCGATGCGGAACAGGCCGGGATTGATCAGGCCCAGGATGTCGCCGGGGAAGGCCTCGTCCACGATCAGCCGTTCCCGGCCGAAGAACATGTGGGGATAGTTGAGCTTGATGGATTTCTGGCCGCGCACGTGCAGCGCGTCCATGCCGCGCTCGAAGTGCCCCGAGACGATGCGGGCGAAGGCCACCCGGTCCCGGTGGGCCTTGTTCATGTTGGCCTGGACCTTGAAGACGAAGGCGGTGAACGGGGCGTCCACCTCCAGCTGCCCGCCGTCGGCCAGGGGCCGGGCCCCGGGGGACGGGGCCATGTCCAGGAATTCGTCCAGGAACTCGGCGATGCCGAAGTTGTTGACCGCGCTGCCGAAGAACATCGGCGACTGGCGCCCGGCCCGGAACGCCTCCAGGTCAAAGGCGGGCAGCACGTGGTCCATGAGGTCGATGTCCTCCCGCAGCTTGGACAGCTCCTGGTCGGTGAGCAGGGCCCGGAGCTCCGGATCGTCCAGGGTGCCCTGGCCGGCCACCCGGGCCTTGCGCCCGGCCTTGGTCCGCTCGAACACCTGGACCTGGCCGGTGGCGCGCACGTAGACGCCCTTGAAGTCCGTCCCGGAGCCGATGGGCCAGGTCATGGGCACCGCGTGCAGCCCGAACAGCTCCTCCACCTCGTCGATCAGCTCCACCGGCTCCCGGCCCGGCCGGTCCAGCTTGTTGACGAAGGTGAAGATGGGCAGGCCGCGCTCGCTGGCCACCCGGAACAGCTTCTTGGTCTGCTCTTCCACGCCCTTGGCGCAGTCCAGCAGCATCACCACGCTGTCCGCGGCGGTGAGGGCGCGGTAGGTGTCCTCGCTGAAGTCCTGGTGGCCGGGGGTGTCCAGCAGGTTG
>Ga0181516_10001442_pt1 | contig 18154 bp, 23 predicted proteins | sample PEATcosm2014_Bin_25_FD_121104 | JGI IMG/M metagenome (GOLD analysis project Ga0181516, IMG submission 121104) | Peatland microbial communities from MTU Mesocosm Facility, Houghton, MI, USA - PEATcosm2014_Bin01_10_metaG | ecosystem: Environmental > Terrestrial > Soil > Wetlands > Peat | place... | reverse complement strand
CTCCGTGGCGCCGGAGGTAAAGATGATTTCCTTGGCGCTGGCGCCGATGAGCTTGGCGATCTGCTCGCGTGCCGTTTCGACCGCTTGCTCAGCTTCCCATCCGAAGGAGTGGTTGCGGCTGGCCGCATTGCCGAACTTGGTGGTGAAATACGGCATCATTGCCTCCAGCACCCGGGGATCGAGAGGACTGGTGGCATGGTTATCCATATAGATCGGCAGTTGAACGCCCGCCGGAACTTCAACATTGCTGGCAACTGTGCTCATTGCTTCTCCGTACGTACCGTTGTCCGCCCCTTCGCCGCTGCTGCGGCCCGGAACGGGGGAAGATTGCCTTATCGCGTTACGCCTAACGAGACCAACCTTGCTGCCGGCTGGGTTACCCGCGCCGCCGGTTCCTCAGCCAAGTCTTGAATACTGATGCTGCGGAGCACGCCGGCGATGGTTTCATTCACGCGAGCCAGCGGTTCCTTGATGGTGCAACTGGGCGTCAGGTCGCACGATTTTGCGCCCTTTGTGCACGAGGTGATGAAAAATGGCCCGTCGATGGCCAGAATTACTTCGTAGGCCGAAATCTCGCGGGCGTCCCGCGCCAGCGCGTAGCCGCCGTTCATGCCGGCATGGGAACGCAAAAGGCCGGTCTTGGTAAGCCGCTGCAGAATCTTGGCCAGCAACTGGGCGGGGATGCCGTAGGCGTCGGCCACATCCTTGGCGCTAAGCGCGGCTTTCTCAGGGTGCTCGGCAAGGAACTTGAGGGCGATCAACCCGTAGTCCGCCTTTTTGGTCAGCTTCAGCATGAATATCCGACTTCTCCGGTCCGTATTTAGTATAGGACCGATTGGGTCGGGATTTCAAGTCCGCGCGCTCCCACGATCTGGTACCCGGGAATTATTTGAGGGCGAGGAGCGAAAATCTAGAAATAGCGGTTTTAATTTGTCGAGAAGCTCGCTACAATCTGGCGGAAAGAGCTCTCATTCCAATCGAATCCACGACCGATGGCAACCGTCTGTAAACATCCCAAAGTACGTATCGTCTCCCGGCTCGATGACGCGGAGTTCGTCGAGTGCCTGGAGTGTGGCGAGGTCTTCGACTCCGACGAGTTTCGCGACATGGAGATCGAAGAGACCGTCGATCCAGAGGACGCTGAAGACAACGAATAGGGCTGGGGCAAAGCTACCTTGCGCCAGGGCTGCCGGCCGGCTGACTGCCGACCCGGCGAGCAGCTAACCACGCGTAATGCAAGCCGGATGCGACGGTGAGCGCCATGGTGGCGTAGAGCGCAAACATGCGAAAGTAGACCACCCAGTTTGCGGTGATGAGCTGGTGCAGCAGGACCGAGGCCACCGCGACGACCTGAGCCATGGTGTTGGCTTTTCCGAAGATGCTGGGGATAAACTCGCGCCGGCCCACTGCGGCATAGAGGATGGCCGCGACCACCAGGATGCCGACGTCGCGGCCGAAAACCAGCACGGTGACGCGCGCTGGGATCAATCCCTTGTGCGTGAGCACCAGGAAAAGCGTGCTGAGCAGGATCTTGTCGGCTACTGGGTCAAGATACTGGCCCAGCACGGTGCGCTGCTTCAACAGGCGAGCTGCCGTGCCGTCGAGGGCGTCGGTGAGGCCGGCCGCCACGAAGAGCACGAAACTGAGGGCGTAATGGTCGTCGAGAATGGCGGCAACCAAGAAGGGCGCCAGGCAAATGCGCAAAAGGGTGAGCAGATTTGGCGCTGTGCGAAATGGATTCGGTCGTGCGGCATCGTTCATGTCAGGCTCAACGGGGCATCGGGGTCAAGCAAAAAACCGAGGGATGAGGCAGCTTGCAACTCAGTTCGTTTTGAAATGCCTCATTCTAAAACTTTTCCTTGTCGCGGACAGGGACGCGGCGACTGCCGGCGAAAGCACAAATCGCCCTCTTTTCAGCCAGGGACCGCACCCTGCGCAGCCCTAAAAAGAAAGGGTCTCTTCGTTAGTCCACGATAGTACAACATGGATGGGGACAGGCGACAGGCCCGACTTTCCCGCTCCGTTCAATCCTGATAGACTAAGTTCATTAACGCTTCGCAGGCGCGTAGCTCAGTTGGTTAGAGCGCTTCCTTGACACGGAAGAGGTCGCTGGTTCGAATCCAGTCGTGCCTACCATATTTATCAATGGTTTAGATCTCCCGAGCCCACCGAAACCTACCCAAGGTTTTACCCAATTCCTAGTGAACCACTCCGCTCTCCGTCTCGAAGATGGCGTCCAGCATTAGATTCTGAGCCGCCAGAAGCTCGTCGCTGTCAGTTTGTGTGTAGCGGTTTAGGGTAAATGCCGCATTGCTCTGGCGGAGCGCGGTTTGAGCGGTTTTGGGGTCAACTTTCTTCTTCGTCGTCAAAAAGCTCGACAAGCTGTGGCGAAACTGATGGAACCCGAACCGCCGTACCCGCTCTCCCTTCTTGTCGAAGTAGATGGTCTTTTCAACCTCTCCATCTCCCTCAACCCCCTTTCCCTGCTTCTTGATCAGGAGAGTGTTCTTCGTCAGGACCCCCACTTTCACAGCAGCCGGGTACAGGTAACTCCGAACAAGCATGTTTCCGACGCGGGGAGTCGCACCCTTGTTCTTGTCACTCGCGAAAACCCAATCCTCCACCTTGGCGTACTTCGTCTCACGACGCCACGCCATCAGGTAAGCTGCCAGGACGTCGGACATCACTACCGGAGCCTTGGAAGCTTTGGTCTTGAGGCCATCCACATTGCCACGAATCCAACGCCGCTCAATTTGGATACGTTTATTCTCCCAGTCCACATCTCGCCACTGTAGACCGGCAATCTCGCTATAGCGCAATCCGGTCGCCGCATCCAGCAGCACCATCGTTTGTTGAAGCAACGGCAGGTGCGTGAAGATTGCGAATGTTTCCTTTGGTGTAAGGATTATTGGTACAAAGGCAGAACTGGATGCCTTCACCCTCACCTTTTCTAGTGGGTTGCAAGTCTCAGGAATGAATTCATGCTTCTGAGCGTGGAGGAAGATGTCCTTCATGATTCGACGCCACTTGGTTAAGGAGTCCCATTGCTGGCCCTTCTCTCCGAGGGTGTCGACAGATACTTCCTTCAGCCACTGCTCGATTGCAAGCGGCTTCACTTCGATCGCAACCTGGTGTTCCCAGCGGGGAAGTAGGTGCTTTCTGATGATTAGCCGCTCTGTATACCTCGAAGTGGACGCTTTGGGCTTGATTGCACTCTCCGAGAGGTTGACCCGAACGTAATCCCTCGCGATGAAACCAAAAGTGACCGCTTTTACGGGCACACTGGTTCGGTTGATTTGCTCAATGAGACCCAGCCTGACCGCTTCTACTCTCGCCTTCTTCTCGGTTGGGAAATCAACGACCATCCCTACCCAAAGGGGGGTCTGCTCTGCCCATTTCCCATCTGTTGTTCGATTCGCGAAATATCGGAGCTTCCAGACTATTCCCTGCTTCGACTTGACCTTCTTTAGACTGCCCTCTTGGTATCTCGTATTTGCCATGTTTTTCCTTATTTGGCAAACACGGAATACCGCCTAAGCGGACTAATTATACCGCCTTGCCGTGGGGACCGACCGCGGCCAGTCACCGCCTTTTCAGGGCATTGCCCTGCATCCACGCCGAGAGTTCCGATAAAAGGAAACGCCACTCTTTCCTTCCCGCAGTTGGGTCGACAGGGTGGGCCGGAACCTTCCCTGAACGTGCCATATCGTTTAGTCGGCGGGGCGTCACCTTCAGGAACTCTGCCGCCTCTTCGGAAGCGACGAAATATTCAATCGTCATCATTGAAGTTGGTCGTTCCACAGCCGGTATGGGGGTGATACTCAATGGCGTGACCTCCTTATCAGAATGAATTCATGCAAGTGCCGGCAGGGCCAAGAGAGTGCCCCTCCGGCGAACTGCATCGCATGTGCGCCAACCGATCCAAAAGATATACTGCGATGCACATTTCAATACAAGGGTGCCATAACGCGCGCTGATCAGCAAGAGGAATGAGATCGCAAAGGTCATCTTGCCCTACCATTCGAGAGTTTTGAACGATGTGCCTTGCGCCTGGACTCTCGCTCCAACTTAAGATTTGACTCGTGTCTTCGCATCGCCGCCTGGTAGACCTCTTCCCATGGAACTGGAAGTGATTCGGGCATGCCCGAGAGCTTCACGACTGCGTATTCTGGGCGGCTTTCCACGATCATCTCTCGTGGCTTTCCTTTCGCGATGATTGATGTGGCAGTGACAAAGATGGTCTGACTCTTGCGCTCGATCAGGTAGGCCATTTGGGAAGGTTCTCCTGTGTGGTTACGCGTTGCGTGAGCCAACTTGCGATGCCTGAATTGCGTCAAATGAAGGAACACTCTTGGCGCTCTCAGGGGCTAAAGTTCTTTCACTCTCATAGCTGCCCGATCGTTCGAAAGTTTGACACCCATCATTCATTTTTCTCTTTGCGTTCACGCTTCGGCGATTTATGGCAGCAACCCTTCTTCATCTGGTCGACGAACACGGTGCCCCTGTCCCATCTCAGGTGCGGCTTGCGGTTGAGAGCGCATACCGCTGGGCGGTGCGGGATTATCGGCATATCGACCAGGCCGTGCTTGCAGGATTGGCCGAGTCGGTGGCCGTGGGAATGTGCCGGCGTCTGGACCAGATTGAATTTCCGAGACGGTATGCGTTCGCGGCATTAACCGGAAAATTGCAAGAGTGGTATCGGGCACACCCGGTTGTCGAAATCGCAATCGGTCCCGACGACATCGATCGCTTTAACGGTCCCAGGCGCATGGCTGCTTCTGCCACGGAAATGAACCTGCTGTTCTCCGAAATAAAGGCTCGACTGAGTGAACGTGACCGGCAGATTCTCGTCCTGCTCGAACAGGACCTCGGCCCCAAAGAAATCGCCAAGGCGTTTGACATCAGCTATGTGGCTGCTGCGAAAGCCATTCAACGCGCAAGGGACAGGATGACGGCGATACTTTCCGGGACCGGCACTGAAAGCAAAGAAGTTGACGAAGAAATGCCACGATCACGAACATTTAACCTTAAGATTTGGTGAGCCGAGCACATAGTGAAATCGATTCGCAAATTCTTTCTTGAAGCTAATCCGAACCCCAGACGGCAAGGATGTCCTGACGAGAAGACGTTAAAGGACATCGCGGAGAATCGTCTGCCCGCGGATCATCCGGCCCGGCTGCACCTCGCCTCTTGTTCGCCATGCTTTGCTGAGTTTCGTAGCTTCAAAGCGGAAGCTGATGCCGCGCGCGCATCTCGATTGAGGATTCTTGCATGGGGATTAGCGGCGTGTCTTGTCATTGCTCTCGGGGTCTACGGATCAAAAGCGCTGCTAAGGAAGCCCGCTCCGCAAAGCGCCGAAGGCGGGACGCAAAAGCAAGCCGGCCAATTGGCGGCTGTGGAACAGACGATTGACCTGTACAACCATGGGACTCGACGTGGCGGAAGCGAACCGAGTCCGCTGGAGGCGGTTTCGCTGCCTTCGGCGCTTGTGCATCTCCGGTTGATCCTCCCGCGGTTTAGTGACCCCGGGAACTACGTCGTTGCGGTTTCAAAGGACAAGGCGGGGACGGCCGTTGCTGCTCGCGGAAGCGGAAAGACGGTTGCCGATGGTCCCCGATTGTTCCTGGAAGTTCCGCTCGACCTGCGGGGGGCACCCGCTGGATCATATTTCCTGGCCACCGTGCGAGAGAGCGACAACGGAACTTACTACTATCCCCTGAATGTGCAGGGGCGTTGAGGAGCGCCTCTTCTCCAGCCAGACTTGCCGTATTCGATCGGCCTATGCGTAAATTGAACGACTACAATGCTTGGGCTTAACCCTCACCGATTCGATCCACCTCACATAAGAGCGCACGAGCATTGCAGCCTGCACCGCGCCGAGGTCGAGGCGAGCGAAATTTGCGGCTGCTTCTATTGTTCCGAGACATTTCCGCCATCCGCTATATGCGAGTGGATTGATGAGGGTCGAACAGCTCTATGTCCGAAGTGCGCAATCGATGCCGTGATTGGGTCGGCATCTGGTTTTCCCATCAACGTTGAGTTTCTGACTCGCATGCACGACCATTGGTTTTGAACTTGTCTCGGGCGTTCGGCTTTGGTCACCTTTCAGGTGATCCAGCTCACACGAAGCATTCTGCATCGCCCACGACACGACCGGAACTCAGACGCGAGGGTAGAGGCGTACGATTGAAGACGCGATGATCCCGCAAATAGTTAGAATGCGAATACTTGGCCTTGCGGTCGCTGCGCTCTTAGCTGCATTTTCGGCCTTGCCGCAAACGGCTACGAAGCCTACCGTCCGTGATCTTTCCAGCTTTGCGTTCGACGAACTCACTGCGTGTTACAAGGCTCCGAAAACATGCAACGTTGACGATGTGTGGGAGATCTCGGACGAATTCGCGCGGCGGTTGCCAACGATTCCCTCAGATCGCCTCGTGGCCTGTTTCGATGACTGGAAGATTTGCGGAGTAGGGGAAGACAGGGCGACAGGTTGGCCAATTTCTGACGAGCTTGCTCGGCGTGGTCAAATACACGATCTGCTCGTCTTATATTGGAAAGATCACCGATGGGCTATTCACGATGGGATTGAGCATGTCGCCTACCACTTTGATACACCAGAAGTGACCGAATTCATGAGACGGGTTCTCGCTGCGCGGGTCAATGATGGCGAGGATCTCTACTGGCCCGTTAATTACCTAGCAAAGAAGTGTGATCGTTGCAAACCTGTGTGATTCAGGGACGACGGCCGTGTTAGGTGGGGCTGGGGAGATTGGACTGCCGAGAATCTTAGCGCGGGATGCTCAAGCCTTAATCGCCCACATGTGGCCTGTATCGTCGATGCATGCGGCGATATTCGGTGCGATACTTGCCATCGAACTTTGCAAATCCAAGCCTTTTTTTCAGGCGTACTGCGATACTGTTCTTGGACTAATCTCCGGCAAAGCAAAAATCGAAAGTATATTGCTCAATGAATTTGGCGAGGAGCACGAAATCATCGCCCGATTCCATGGGGCGGCCGACAACTGGCGCGATCTTTTCATTTGGGGTTCACCGGCCTTCTTCGCGTAAGTAGATCTGCCAAGAATTTATGAGTGCGAACTCGATAGCGGCTCAGTAGGGACGCCGTCGAATCGCGGTGTCACTACCCATCAGTAACTTCGTCAGCAGAATCGTCCGGACTCTCGACTTTTGAGAGTCGTTGGAGTTTGTAGGCGTGGATCTCGGCGACGCGATGCTTCACTGTGGTTCCGTTGACTTCTTCGGCGTACTCACGGTAGCGAATCTGACCATCGACGCTGATGAGCTGGCCCTTCTGGAGAGTCTTCGCAAAGCGGGAAAGATTGCGCCAGGCGTAGACGCGGTGCCACTCGGTGCGGCTTTCGTAGTCGCCCTGCTCGTTTTTCCAGCTGTCCTTGGTGGCGATGCTCAGGACGACGTACTCCTGCTGGTTCTTGTCCGTTTTGGCTTCAGCGTTGTGACCGATGCGACCGATGAGAAGTGTGCGATTGTACATTTTGTAGCTCCTGTGTTGAGGGATTTCCCGCTGGGTGCGGTACATGCTTGCCCGGAGGGTGTGCCGGCGCGACCCACTCCCAAGGCGACCGAGGAAGTTTTGCGGAAGGGGACCCAAGCTTGCCTTGGCGGGAGGAGTCCGAAACCTGAAAGGCGCGAAGCGAACTTTGGAGGGAGAGCGTGCGTCCGCCGGGCGGGGGTGTTCTGAGCGCGGCACGCTGAACGCATCCACGGTAGAAAACCCGATCTGGAGCTGCGGACAATTCGCACTAATCGGCTGCGGCGGAATGAGGCCGAATCGGACTGAAATGGCTGCTCGTTCTGTCCGGGCTATCGACCCGAGGTAATGGCGAGTAGGTTCTCAAAAGCGGACCGGCTGGCGACAATAGTTCCGCGGCGATCTTGCGTAAACCCGGACGTGCTATTTTGAGACGATCTCAAATTCAGGCGTGCTTCGCCGCTTAGTGAAATCAGGGACATCGATTGGATGACGACGAGAACAGCTTAGTGAAGGTCCATTTTGACTTGCCGGAACCGGAAATGGGAGTTGGTGGAGAGTCGCTTTGGGCTGCCGCCGTGGGACCAAATCTCTATGAACTGAGAAATTCTCCATGGCATGTTCGCAAGGTCAATTGGCTCGACGTCATCGAAGCTATTCCAGAAGCAGAGGACAAACTACCTGAGTTCGTTAAGGTCCACAAGCGGAGTGGCCATCGAACGATCCACGTTTACGTCTTCGAAGCAGGACAAGTCAACAAGCAGGAATTTCTAGAGATGTGCAATCAACTTGGTGCGACATACGAGGGTATGGACGACAAAATGTACGCCCTGGATTTCGAGCCCGAAATTGACATCGCTCCGGCGATCGAGTACCTGGAATCCCTACAAAATCGCGAGCTGATTACTTGGCGCCTCAACGATTACGAGTGATTGCTTTTGCTTCTGGAAACCTAAAACCGTCGGCCTTCGCGGCGCCAAAGCGCATTACGTCGTCTATCGTGGGGAGGCTATCCGAGCAGCTCACCGTTAACCTCATCCACCCACCGTGCACCGCATGCCTCGCAATGCCAGGCCGCCTCTCTTGGCGGTACAGGAACCGACAGGACATAGAGCGCCACAAGCGACCGCCCGCGGTCTGTCGCGCTGCCCAGCGTAATCTCAGACGATCCGCACTTGGGGCAGGTAGGCTGTACGTAGACTTCCTCCTCGCCGTACGTGATCGTCTCCGGAGCCCCTGCCTCCAGAATCTCCCGTGCGGCTGCTTCTTCGCTCTCGTCAACCTGCAATCGCATGCCGCCAATCAGATTGGAGTAGAACCAATCCATCCGTACGAAATTCTCATCTGCAATCCAGGCTGGAACGCCCGCCGATTCCAGAAGCGAGCGTCCCGCGTATGCCGCCGCCAGATCCCTATAACGCCGCACCGTCACCAGGCGACGAAACTCCCATTCGTCCGGCTCTTCAGCCAGCGGCGCCTCAAGCCCGCGCCGCGCAAATTCTGCACGTAGCGCCGCCTGCGCAATTTCCAGCAGTCCATCGTAGGAGTGAGCCAGTTCCATAAGCTCCGTCTCACTCATCTGCGCATACTGCGCCGCCAGATCTTCGGGACTTGGTGTCATGGACTGAAATCCTAACAGGAATCGGGAGCACGGCAGTCCGAGTAGCGGACGATACGACGCCAGCGCGTGTAGCAGAACGAATGTAGTTCGATCACCAAGGTACCTGAACATCATTGACAACGTAGTCCGCTGGTGGCCGGTATTTGGATACGATCGGCTCCCCGCGAACGATGTTTAGCAGCTGGCTTTTTGTCTGCCCGCTTCTTGGATCTTCGTTTGTTTCAAGAACCGTGATTTTGAGTTCCGGGCAGTACCAAGTCTCGTGGACCACGACTATCGGACGGTCGTTGTGGTCCTTTCCAGCGGGTACCGTATAGCTCTTTCGCTCGCCGTCCGTTTCCACGCCTTCTATCATTCTGTGGCCGAGCTTCTCTATCGTGAAAAATGAGTCGTCTATGCCACTACACATAGATGGACAGCCAGCTTCGGGGGTGTTGCCTCCGGATGTATTTTTGGGAAAGTGGATTACTTTCGCCGTCTTCGAGCTCGAGTCCCACCTCGTCTCTGTATTCGCGACAGGATCATCAATCTTGTACAACATTTCTCTCATGAGAACACTCTTCCCGGCGTCTATGTAGGTCCAAAGTCGTTCGCCCGCACTGTAGGTGCGTCCTTGGGAATCACGAGCCTCGCTCCCGCCGGTTTCGGTGCGACTAGTCGTGCCATCTGCCTTGGTGTCGATAGATGTAAAGTGACGATCAGCTGAATATGGAGCGTTCAGTATCGGGCTGTCTGAGTCGGCCGAAGTGCCTCTCGTGGACGAAGGTCGGGTCTGCGCTAGAGTTGCCAGACAAGCAGAAATCGCGAGCGCAGATACTAGAAGGGTCGAGCGGGACTTCGGCATAGTCCACCGGTTCTGCTGATATTGGGTTCCGACAGCAAGAATATACCCGGCCAATCCCTTATGACTCCTGGATCAGCGCCTTTGCGGCAGCTCCTCGCTCTTTGGGAGACTTCGCTTTAGTCGGTGGCGGGATGTGAACAAACGAATGCCCACCTTACAGCCTGACCCAGGAGAGAGCCTTTGAAAGGGTGCGCCGGATGTAGGCTGATCTTCTGGAAGGATTCGGGTCACGGGAAAGATAGTCGTTTTCCAACGCACGCATGATGGCATCTTCCGGCATATCGAGGGAGAGGGCCGAAATGCAGAAGGCCATATCGGCTGCGGCGGGACGATCGCGGTACCTGGGCAGCGCGCGGAATCGCTCGACCGATAGCTTCGAGTACCTCGCTCCCGTGTGGGGAAAGCACTTCTGCCGCTCGATGCGCTGCTCTATCAGCAGTCTCGTCTGTTCCTGCTGGAGCTGGTAGCGGTTCATGGCCTCCAGGCCAAAGGATTCCGCCCGCGTGAACGGACGTCCGGATGAGCTGCGCAGAAGGACGAAAGGGAAGAGTCCGTTTGCCTGCTTGTGTTTGGGCTTGCAATTGGTAAAGCCCGGTAGCCGGCCGAAGCGTCTCCAATCCGCAGCGCTTGGATCGGCCTGGTATCGCCGGGCCAATTCCTGGGCGATAAACGTGGAGATGGCAGTTTCGTAGGTCCGATGATGCTTCAGCCACGCCTGGAAGTTCCCGGGACTGGTTTCTACAACCGCACAAGGTTCGAAGCCGTCCGCGGACAAGCCGTCAACGGATTCCTGCGGAAGATCGTCGAGAACGGTCAGATTGTGAATTCCCGATGGACGTATGTAGATGTGGGCTCCGCGTGCGTTTTGGCTTTTCAGGAATTTGGTCTTGGCCAAGACCGCCTCTTTTGTGAGACTTGCGTGGCCGGGAAACATGCCCCGGTCGCTGAGAATGCCAACGTCGTAGGTGGCTGCGGCGAGCGCATCGAGCATTCTGTGAACCGCAATGATTGTTCTGTCCATAGACCCTCGATTCCAACGGAATTGAGAATGTTGTATTATGCCACGTATTGAAATGCACATTTCTATGGTACTGTGTGAAATGTGCATTGCGGTAGACAATGGCAGCGGAAATTCTCCCCATTGACGAGAAATTTGGCCGGCTGGTCGAAAAGCTGCGCTATGAGCTTGGCGATACGGTTTGCGAACTCCTCGACCGAGATCGACGCGTCGAAGACATTTCTCTCAACCCTGACGGGTCTCTGTGGGTAAAGCGAACCGGGTCGCCATTCGAGAAGTGCGGTTCGCTTGCTCCAGGGATGGCACAAGGAGCCATGATGACGATCGCCTCCATGCGGAAAACGACCATCACAGACCGGCATCCGGTTCTGGAAACGAACCTGCCGGTCTGGGGCTCTCGCTTTGCCGGCATCATCGAACCGGTAGTGACAGCGCCGACGTTTGTGATTCGCCAGCCATCCGCGCAAAGGTTTGGCCTGAAGGACTACGAACAGGCGGGAATTCTTTCGCGGAAGGGAGATCCCCGTAATCGCATCCGAAAGCAATTGGAGTTTCTGGAGGCCGTTGAGGGGTTAAGTCATCGCGAAGTCATAGAAAAGGCGATTCAGGAGCGCCGGAACATTGTGCTCGTCGGTTCGACGGGCGCCGGGAAGACCACGCTCGGCAATGCAATTCTCGCGGGGATTGCCGACCTCACTCCACATGATCGCGTGATCGTGATTGAAGATACGCCGGAGCTGCAAATTGAATGCGCAAACCACGTGAGCATGCTGGCGACGACTGATTTTCCGATCCGAGGCTGCGTAATGGTCTCGATGCGGCTAAGACCTTCCCGGATCGTCGTGGGGGAGGTCCGTGACGGAACCGCGTTGGAACTTTTGAAGGCGTGGAACACCGGACATCCGGGCGGGATTCTCACCGTCCACGCGAATGATGCCTACGCGGGATTGATTCGGCTGGAGGATTTGGTCCGCGAGGCCACTCCTGCTCCTCAACAGCGTTTCATCGGTGAGGTCGTGGACCTGGTGATTTCGATCTTTCTCGACCCGCTAGAGGGTCGGAAGGTGCGTGAAGTTGCGGTGGTGTCCGGTTGGGAGGACGGACACTATCGCCTCACGCAGGTGTGACGATGTGGCTTCGCCAACCAGCGGGGCCGAACCAATGGCGGCGTGCAGGCCTGCCGGCACGCATAACCGATGTGCCCGGCGGGCACAGGAGGCAAATGGCAATGACTCGGCACGAATGGTTGAAAAGGATTGCGCGCAGATTTGGCAGGAGGGGTGTTGGCCGCTTCGGACTCCAGTTGGGCGTACTGTTTGCCCTGGGCACGACTGGAGCATTTGCGTCCGAAACCGGCACGAACCTGCCGTGGGAAGGTCCACTTACAACGTTGGTTACCTCACTGACTGGCCCGGTCGCCTATGCCATCTCGGTGATTGCAATCGTTGCGCTCGGAGCGACGCTGGCATTCGCCGGCGGCGAGATGGGCGAGACAATGAAACGCCTGCTCCATGTGGGAATCGCTGTGTGCTGCGTAGTCTTCGCGGCACAGGTGATGACTTCATTCATTGGTCAATCCGCTGAGGTTGCAACGATGCTGCAGCCTCTTCATCCGGCAATGTCGATCCCTGGGCATTCCAAAACCGCCCTGGGGTAAACATCAACCCCTGAGGGGCGGTGAACTCACATCGCCCCTCATCACCTGGAGATCGTTATGGAAGATCAGCCAATGTTTACCCCGATGCGTGCGTCTCTGAACCGGCCCCAACTGCTGATGGGCGGGGATCGAGAGCTTGTTCTGCTCAGTGGCCTTCTGGCCGCGCTGATGGCCGTCAGCGTTATGTCGTTTCTGTCCTTCTTGATTGCAGGGGGCAGTTTCATGGCGATTGTCGCAGTGTTGGCCAGAATGGGCAAAGACGACCCGCTGATGCGAAAGGTGTATGCGCGGCATTTGTCCTACAAGGATTTCTATCCCGCTAAGAGCGGGGTTGCAGTCGCAGGGAAACCGTCTCGACGGGGATAGGAGCAGCAATGTTTGGCGAAGCGCGAAAACAGCCGGTGGGTTTGGGCGACTTGCTCCTATGGTACGGGCTTGTCGACGACGGAGTTCTTCTCCAGCATGACGGCTCGTTGCTGGCGGCGTGGAGTTTCCGTGGTCCGGATCTCCAGTCGGCAACGCATTCGGAGATGAATGCGATTGCGACCAGGCTCGCGTCCATTTTGCGCCTGGGCAGCGGCTGGATGGTCCAAATCGATTCGTTCCGCACGATGGCGAACGATTACGGACCCAAGGGAGCATTCCCTGACCGAGTGACAGCGCTGATCGATGAGGAACGAAGAGTTCAGTTCCAATCCGAAGGTAGTCACTTCGAAAGCGAGTATTTTCTGGCGCTCACGTATCTTCCGCCCGCGGCGGCAAGCGAACGGCTGCGAGGGTTCATGATTTCCGGATCTGACAAGCGCGCAGGAAGCAATATCGGGGCCGATACGCTGAGATACTTCACCACAAAGATCAGGCAATTCGAAGACGTATTCTCCTCCCAGTTTCCAGTTAGGCGGCTGCGCTCCGTGAGGAGCCAACAACCCGGGGGCTTTGAGCGAGTCGATGATGAGCTGCTCAGTTACCTGCGGCGGTGCCTGACTGGCGTTAAAGGTCCCGTGATGCTTCCGGAGATTCCGGTTTTCCTGAATGACATGCTCGCCATGGAAGACTTCCTTGGCGGGATGGAGCCAAAACTGGCCGATCGCCACATTCGGGTTCTGTCCGTAGATGGATTCCCTCGCTCCACTTGGCCCGGTGCGCTGTCCGTATTGGATACGGTGGCCTGCGAGTATCGCTGGCACACCCGAATCATCTTGATGGATACCCGTGAGGCCGAAGCCATCATCGAGAAGACGCGGAAGAAATGGCGCTTTCAGACGCGCGGCTTCAAGGACCAGGTCTTCAAGTCCAATGGCGGCGCGACAAACATGCACGCGGTTGAAATGGCGGCCGATGCCGAGGGCGCAATGTCTGAAGCCGCAGCCGGAGAAGTGCAGTACGGCTACTTTTCGTCCTCGATTGTGCTTCAACACAGGGATCTCAAGTTCATCGAGACAATGGTCGGCGAATTCCGCAAGGCATTGATTAACCGAGGGTTCGGCGTTCGCATTGAAACGGTGAACGCGGTTGATGCCTTCTTTGGGACGATGCCCGGCAACCGTACGGCCCAAATCCGCCGTCCAATGGCTCATACGAGGAATTTCGTTGACCTCATGCCAATTTCCGCAGTCTGGGCGGGTGAGAGTGTAAACCCCTCGGCGTTGATGCCCCCGAACTCTCCTCCGCTTGTCCAGGCCGCGACGAGTGGCGGCACCCCTTTTCGATTAAATCTGCACTATCAGGATGTGGGGCACTCGCTCCTCGTGGGGCCGACGGGCAGCGGCAAAAGTGTTGCGATCTGCCTGTTCGCGAGCCAGTGGTTTCGGTATCCAAATGCCCAGGTTTTCGCCTTCGACAAAGGGCACTCCCTGTACGCCCTATGCAAGGCAGCGGGCGGCAGATTCTACGACATTGGAGAGGGTGGCCTGGCATTTCAGCCTCTAAGGGATATTGAAGATCCCGCCGAGTTCGCTTGGGGTACCGAGTGGGTTGAGACGCTCATGCATCTCCAGGACATACGGATAGGCCCGGCGGAACGCCATATGATTCACCGGGCAGTTCGCCAACTCGCTGAATCTCCTAAACGCAGGCGGACCCTCACTGAACTCGAAGCCAACCTCCAGGATGACAATCTTAAGGCCGGTCTCAAACCGTATGTAATCGATGGTCCATTGGGCCGGATGCTCGATGCTTCAGACGACAGTTTGGTCGAGTCGCATTTCATCGTATGCGAGATGGACACGCTGCTCAGCGGGTCGTTTTCGGATGCGACAGTGATGGCCGTCTTACTCTATCTCTTCAGGCGAATGGAGCGGTCGCTGAATGGGCGTCCAACGTTTGTTCCGATTGATGAAGCGTGGCTCTTCCTGCGCCACCCGGCCTGGAGAGACAAGATTCAGGACTGGCTCAAGACGTTGCGCAAAAAGAATGCCGCCGTTCTTCTCGCTACCCAGAGCATCGCTGATGTGAAGGACTCGCCAATCGCTTCCACGATATTGCAGAGCACCGCAACCAAAATTTATCTACCGAATTCTGAAGCGGGCAATGAAAGCATGCGCGAGTTCTATCGTTATGCAGGTTTGAACAGCAGAGAGGTTGAAATCCTCCAACGCGCATTGCCGAAGCGCGAATATTACGTCGTTCATCCCCTCGGCCGAAGGCTCATCTCGTTTCGCCTTGGGCCGGTCGCGCTCGGCTTCCTTGGTGTGTCCTCCCCCAAGGATCGGGCTCGGATCAGCGCGTTGGAGAAGGACCATGGTGAAGACTGGGTTGCGGCATGGTTGCGCGAGAGGCACGTGTCGAAAGAGTGGATCGCCCATTTCAAAGGAGGAAGTCGTTATGCAGAAGAAATGGCTAGCTAAGGGAACGAGCGCTGTTGCGATTGTGGCACTCATAGCTGCCGCGACTGCGATCCCAACCCAGGCGCACGCCGGCGGTGTGGGTCCGTTTGCGACGGAATATACGCAGCTCCTTAATTATGCAGAGCTGGTCGGCCAACTTGAGAAGCAAGTCATGATGGTCGAAAACCAGATGACCCAGATTGCCGATATGGCGAAGCACGGAATCACGATCACGAATCAACTGTTTGGAACGGTGGCAAGCGACATGGCCAATCTCAACAAGATCGTGAACACCGGCCAGTCGCTGGCTTATACGCTTTCGAACCTGGACGGTACATTCCGGCTGCGATTCCCGGGATACGCAAGTACGACAAACTACGGGCAGCAGTATTCGCAGTGGGGACAAACAAGCCTGGATAGCACCTTGGGAGCACTGAAAGCCGCGGGGCTGCAGAATGACCAGTTCAACAGCGATGCAGCTCTTCTCAAGACGCTGCAAGGCCAGAGCACAACGGCGGTGGGAAGAATGCAAGCGATCGAGGTCGGTAACCAGATTGCCGAAAACCAAGCTGAGCAATTGATGAAGCTGCGTCAACTGATGATGGCGGACATGCAGAGCAAAGCTGCCTTCCAGTCGGCTCAAGTACAAAAGGACCTGACCACACAGGCTGACACGGACAACTTCTTCGGCCAGGCGACGATCAGTAGTGATGGTGTGACGTTCTAAGGAGGGACATGCGGCGGATTTCGATTGGAGTCATCCTAATAGGTCTCACGATGGCGGCGGGTTGCCGGCATGTGAGCGATAGCCAGATCGTTGCGAAGTTCAGGGCCGCGGGTGGCGGCAATCCGGATCAGGCATCCCCGGATGAGATGGGAGCATGGCTTGCAAAACATGACACTGTCAGGCAGGAGTTGTCGCCCATGTGCGCGAGTCGTCGTTTGCAGGCTCCGTCTGACTGGGCGAGTACGGATGAGGGCAAGGTCTGCGCAGGAGTGACCCGCGCAACCTTTTTCTCGAAGCCCAAAATTCAGTCAGACGGAAAAACGTTCTAGAGAGTGAATCTGATGAATCGAAAGACCATCTTTGTGGCAACGGGCTTAGTGTGCGCCGTAGCGACCGTGCACGCCCAGAATGCTACCAGCGACGTGGGCGGCACCTTTCAACAGGTGCAGACAGCCGCGAATGCCTGGATTCCGGCAATCATGGCGGCTGCCACGAGGCTTTTTTATCTATTGGCAGCAATTGATTTCGCATGGTCAGCACCAAGTTTTCTGCGGGAGAGCGATTTCATGGGTCTCTTCTTGTCGCTGATCAAAAAGCTTTTAGTGATTTCCTTCTTCTACGCCGTTCTGGTAAACGGGCAAACCTGGATACCCGCAATTGTGAATAGCTTCATCACCATCGGCACAAATGCGACCGGCCTCTCAGCAGCGCAAAGTCCATCCGACATCATGGCGCAGGGCATCCAGATTTGCAGTGATCTATTCGACAAGGTGAACGGAGCCAACTTGCTTACTCAAACCGGAGCAGCCCTGACCACAATCCTGATGATTGTGATGGTTTTCGCTTCCTACCTGATTATTGTGTTGCACTACATCGTTACTAAGCTCGAAGCGATCATCGTGATGACGGCGGGCTACATCTTCCTTGGCTTTGCTGGAAGTCGCTGGACTATGCCTTATTTTGAAAGGTACATTTCATTAGCGATCTCGACAGGTGTTCGGCTGATGCTGATCTACCTGATGCTTGGGGTCTTCAAGACCGTCTCCCAAAATTGGGTCACGGCGATGGACAGATATACACCAGATCAACCGGCGCTCCAGATCTTCCCGACCATTGCGTCGATGCTTCTCTTTGCGTTCGCATCTTGGATGATTCCAAAGATGGCAGGATCGATAGCCAGTGGGAGCCTTGGACTCGGTGGTGCTGATGTTGTAAATGCTGGTGCTGCGGCCGCCACAGGGGCTGCCCTGGCTGTTGCCACAGTAGCGAGTGGCGGCGCGCTCGCCGCGGGTGGAATGGCTGCCGCGGGCGCCGGTGGCATGGAGGCGCTCGGGGCTGTTGGGGGAGATGCGGCCGTGGGAGCATCGTCGTCAATGGCTTCCGGCGCCGCCGACGCTGCAGCTGGAGGCGCTGGGGTACCTGCGCCGGTGGGACCTCCGCCAGGAAGCGGGGTCGATCCTATCTCGGAAGGTCCGCCGCCAGGTCCGCCTGCCGAGGCCAGTTCCGCTTCCACGTCTGACGTTCCGGCTGGGCCATCGCGAGGAACCGAAACTCCTTTAAGTGACGATCCGATCCCAGCCGAAAGCGGCGGCGCCGACGACTCCGGCAATCCCCAATCACGTTTCAACTTCGGAAGGCAGAAAAATTTGAACCTGGTTCCTGACGACGGGAGCGAACATACTCCACCGCCTCAACTGCGGATGGAGGGAGAGGAATAGCCAGTGGCAACAACTTCGAAGACGCTGAATCCGTACAGCGCTGCGCGGCAGGAGTGGGACGAACGCTACGGAGATCTGATCTCCCGCGCCAAACACTGGAGGCTCATTGCCTTCCTATCCATGTCCACAACGCTTGTCTGTGTGGCAGGCATGGTCACAATTGGCTACCGGTCGCACACGGTTCCCTATGTGGTCGCGCTAGACGAGGTTGGCCGTGCAGTCCCCGTCGTTCCT
>Ga0181516_10001441_pt1 | contig 18161 bp, 16 predicted proteins | sample PEATcosm2014_Bin_25_FD_121104 | JGI IMG/M metagenome (GOLD analysis project Ga0181516, IMG submission 121104) | Peatland microbial communities from MTU Mesocosm Facility, Houghton, MI, USA - PEATcosm2014_Bin01_10_metaG | ecosystem: Environmental > Terrestrial > Soil > Wetlands > Peat | place... | reverse complement strand
TGTACCAGTTCGCACCCGTGCGCTGCACCGGCGGCAGCAGCTCAAAAAATTCGCCCAGCTCCTGCGCGACAATGCCTGTCCACCCTTCGCGGATGTGCCGGTTCAAACTCAGCGCCTTGTATTGGGTAAGAACGTAAACCGTGCGCAGGCCCGAATTAATGCAATTTGAAAGCGTGATGTCGATGATCCGGTAGTGCCCGCCAAATGGCACCGCCGGCTTGGCGCGATCGCGTGTCAGAGGAAAGAGCCGTTCCCCGGCGCCGCCTGCAAGCAATACTCCGAGTGTGTCCCTCATGTCCGTATTGACCCTGCTTTCTTCGCTTTACGCAGCCTCACAAAAGAGACGCACCCACCGCCGCCGCATTCCAGATGCAATGCTTTTTCAGCGCAGCTTTTCCACAGGTGCTCTCCGAATGGTGGAGAATACCACACACAGATGAGACGTGCAGCCTGCTGGCGACGGACTCCGCCGGCGCCTGCCGAGACACAAAACCGGACCCACATCGGCCGAACTGCCGGCCCAAGACTTGGATGCTCCGCCGTTCGCGCTCGAGCGTCTCTACCGCTTCCTTTTGAACTTGTATTCCACGCCGACCGAGATCGCGAAGTTCACGTCGTACTGAGAGCCCTTGACCACCGTCTGGTTGGTGTTATTGACGCTGTCATAGGAGTAGTGGGTCATCACCGCGTCCGGCGTGATCCTGAAGACCCAGCGCGCCGAGCGGTTCAGGTCCATGTGTCCACCGATAATCGCCGCAGGCGCTACCTGGTTGTTATAGAAGCCCACTGCATACGCCGGGGTCCCGCGCAGATCCTTCTCAAACTCTCCATAGGCCCCGCCAAACATGGCGTGCGCAATCAGGGCGCCGTGTTTGTTGTGCGGTCCCAGCCACTCCGGCCCGCCCACAAACAAATACTGGCCCACGAACGGTCCATTAATGCTGTAGGGATTCGGCGCCGCGCCGCTGGTGCCGACATACCCGCGCCCGCTGCCCTCCACACCCCAGTGCCTGGCAAACCAATACGAGCCCGACAAGTCCAGCCCGCCCAGGTTCGAACCCTGCAGCAGCGTCGGCCCCGCCTTCATGTGGTCGTAGGCCATGCCCAGCGACAGGTCAAACCGGTTGTCATAGCGCACGCCGGCCAAGGGGTCGACCACCATGTACGTGCCGTTTGGCGCGAGCGCCGGCGTCGGGCTCTGATCCTGCGCGCTTGCCGTCGGCAAGGTGCACAGAGTCAACACACTAAGGGCTAGAACTACAAAACAGTTTCTGACTGAAAGACGCATCACCACTCAGCTTACAGGACCGCGCCGACAGGCGACAACGCGCCCCGGCTCAATCTCTTCTGGATTGAGGAACACTCGACCCGGCTGACTCGCTCTACTGAGAAAGACTGTAAAGTGACCCTTCGAGGTAGACGGTTCGCCGAGCATATCGTTTGCTGCAACAACGGCCAGGGTCGATTCGGCCTACAGCTCGCACTTCTCCGCCCATTTCGAATAAACCAGATACCGCACCGTTTTCAGCGTCTCAATTGCCGTCACTACCGCCGCCGTCATGCCCGAATCCGGCTCCAGCTCCGGCGACGCATGGGTCCGCCACTCCAGCGGCAGCCTGCCAAAAATCATCGCGGCCCTTGGCAGGTGATACGCGCTTGAAACCACCTCTGCCGATTGCCAGCCGTGCGCCTTCATGATCCTCACCGCATAGCAGGCATTCTCGATCGTGTCTCGCGCCCGCATCTCCTTGACGATCGCCGACTCGGGAATCCCGTCTGCCTCCGCTGTCCGCGCCATCACTTCGGCTTCGGCAAACGTGTTGTGCGCCGCCCCGCCGGTAAAAATCAACCGCGGCGCCACTCCCCGCTCATACTCGCGCACACCTTCGGTCACGCGCGCCAGTTGTTCCGGCGTCGGGTTCCCGTCCGCATCGGCCGGATAGCCCAGCACAATAATGGCGTCAAATCGCGTGAGGTTTGTATTAGCGGCCGGCGTAATCCTCCGCGCCAGCGCTGCCCAGCCAAAAAGGATCGCCGCCAGCACGACTGCCGCAACAATCGCCCGCCCGCGCCATCCCAGTCCGCGGCGTTTTGCCGTCGTGTACCGGTGCCGAGGCCTCCGAATTGCCTTTTGCCGCTGCAAAGGACGGGGTGGTCGCAAATTGGCCAAGAAACAGACTCTCCAGCCTTCACTCTAGCGCGTACTCGGGCTCGTTGCCCTCGGTCTATTCCAGCTTTGCCGGCTCACCCCACGCTGCCAGCACAATTTCACTCAGCGGCTTGCGCGTGCGCGGTGAAGTCTCTCCTTCAATCAGTTTCTCGTTGGCCAACGCCGATGGCTCGCCATGGTAGCCGAGCGCCATCGTCGAACCGATCGCGTACTCTTCGGGAATCTCCAGCAACTTCCTCGTTGCATCCTGGTCGAATCCACCCATCTGATGCGTGACAATTCCCAGTGCGTGCGCTTGCAGCGTAATGATCGTCGAAGCCGCGCCCAGATCGAAGAGCGCAAACCGGTTCGGATTTCCGTTGCGAGCAAAAAGCGTGCTGGCCACCCCCACCAGCAGCACCGGAGCCTTCGGCGCCCACTCCTTGTTGAACCCCGCCAGCGTCTCCACAATCTTCTTGTGCGTCTCCGAGCCGCGCAGCCCAACCAAAAACCGCCACGGCTGTTCGTTGCTGCTCGAGGGCGCCCACCGCGCCGCCTCAAAGATCCTTCGCAGATCAGCCGCGCTCACTTCGCGCGTATCAAACGCACGCGGGCTCCAGCGCTCCAGAAAGAGAGGCAGCACGCCATCCATCGCCGGCGCATGTTTCAGCTTCCTTGCTTCCACCGCAGTCGTCATCAACAGGTCTCCAATAAGTCTCGGTGCAATAGGTTCGATTCCCGCCCGAGTCTTCGGGATTCGAATAGCTCGCTCAACCGCCGCGGAGCGCCGGTCAAGCTCACGCCTTCTCGCAATCCTACGGATAGATTCGGTTCAGCGTCCGCGCAAAAGGAATCGTCTCGCGCACATGGTCCAGCGCGCATATCCATGCCACCAGCCGCTCAATCCCCATGCCAAATCCCGCGTGCGGAACAGAACCATACCTCCGCAGATCGAGATACCACTGAAACGCTTCCATCGGCAGCCCATGCTTCTCAATCCGGCTCTTCAGCAGTTCATAGCTCGACACGCGCTGCGACCCGCCAATCACCTCGCCGTACCCTTCCGGCGCCAGCACATCCACGCACAGCGCAAAGTTCGCGTCCTTCGGGTCCGGCTCCATATAAAACGCCTTCACCGCCGCGGGATAGCGATGCACCATCACCGGCCTGTCAAACTGAGAACTGAGCCACGTCTCATCCGGCGATCCAAAATCGTTGCCGTACTCAAACGGCTGCTCCAGTTCGCCCTTCGCGTGCGCCTCGTTCAGCATCTTCGCCGCTTCGTCATAGCGCAGCCGAGGAAACGGCGGCAGAATGCTCTTCAGCTTCTCCACATCCCGCCCAATCACCTGCAACTCCGAGGCGCGATTCTTGATCACGCTCTGCACAATGTGCGAGATGAAGTTCTCCGCCAGATCCATCAGCCCATCCAGGTCGCAATACGCTACCTCCGGCTCGATCATCCAGAACTCGGTCAGGTGCCGCCGCGTCTTCGACCTCTCCGCGCGAAACGTCGGCCCGAAGCTATACACCTTGCCCAGCGCCAGCGCCGTCGACTCGATATAAAGCTGTCCACTCTGCGTCAGATAGGCCGGTTCGCCAAAATAATCCACCGGGAACAGCGTCGACGTTCCCTCGCAGGCCGCCGGCGTCAGAATCGGCGGGTCCGTGCGAATAAATCCGTTGCTGTCGAAGTATTCCTGCGCCGCCCGCATAATCTCCGCGCGAATACGCAAAATCGCCGACTGCCGCGGCGACCGCACCCAGAGGTGTCTGTGCTCCATCAGAAATTCGACGCCATGTTCCTTGAGCGTGATGGGATACGGATCCGACTCCGGAACTCTCTGCACCACTTCGATGTCTTCCACGTCGAGCTCAAATCCGCCGGGCGCGCGCTTGTCCGCCCGCACCTTCCCGGTCACAATCACGCTCGACTCCTGGGTCAGGCCTTTGAGCGACTCAAACACCTCGGGCCGCACGCTCTTCACATGCGCCACGCCCTGCACCGTCCCGGTCCCATCGCGAAAAATCGGAAACAGCAGCTTCCCGCTCTCGCGCGAGTTATAGAGCCACCCCTTCAGCGTCACGCTCTGGCCCTCATGCTGGCCCAGCGTGGCAATGGTGGCAACCGGTACGGCGATCTTTGGCGTTTCTGCTTCTATCGGAACAATCTCTTCAGGCATGGTCAGCGGTCTCTCTCAATTCTGGCGCGTCCCTTCATGCAGACACACCAGACCCTCTAGGATAACGCCCGCCCCGTGTCGCCTGCGCGGCTTAAGCGTCCGCTGCATGCAATGTTCGCGCGTCCTTGCCGTTTGGTTTATCGTCCTACTTATATGGCTACCGCTAACGCGACGCATACCGACGCTCCCCGTCCCACCCCCGAAGCCGAAGAAGTCTATCGCCGCTGGCTTCAGTTCCTCGAGGATGAGTTCGTTCGCCATTGTGCTCCCGAGCGCCGCGCCGAGATTGTCCGCGACCAGCTCTACCAGATCTATCTGGGCCGTCCCCACGGCGGCAAACTCAACCTCACCCTCTCCAGTGAACTTCCCGGGAACGTCCTCAGCCTGGCCCTCGATCCTGAAAACATCACCCTCGAAGCCGAACACTTTCCCGACATCGATAAGAAGCGCTTCGCCATGCGCAAGCCTCTCATCTGGTTCTGGCAGATGTTCGATCGCTCGCCCATCGGCCTCAATCACTGGCTCGGCATCCGCTTCCGTTGCATGCTCGGCCGCCACATCTTCGATCACATGGGCTCCGGCGTCAAAATCTACCACGGCATTGAATTCACCTATGGCTACAATCTCTCCATCGGCGATGGCGCCACCATCCGCAAAGGGGTTTTGCTGAGCGATCGCGGCGGCATCACCATCGGCAAAGGCGCTGTCATCGGCTCCTTCGCCCGCATCTTCTCCCACAGCTACGCGCACGACGACACTGACCACGTCACCCTCACCGCCACCAACATCGGCGACGGCGCCCGCATCGGCAGCCACGAAATCATCCTCGCCGGAACCAAGGTCGATCCCCATCAGACCATCGGCATCTTCCCCGGCGACCGCTCCTGACCTACGCCTCTTCACGCGGTAGTTTCGATAAGTACGCCTTGTTTCGAATTATGGCACTGAGTGCTATAATTTGAGTGTGCCCAGCTTCGCCCTGGCTAAGTTCTCAGTCTATAAATCGAAGAGCTTTGCACGCTTTGCGCGTAAGACTCGTATTAAGGACAGAGACCTATGGGAGACTGTGCGCCTCGTTCATGCCGGTGCAATCGATGCCAACTTGGGCGGTGGCGTGATCAAACAACGCATCGCCCGTGCAGGGCAGGGAAAATCGGGCGGATCGCGCGCTGTCGCTCTTTTTCGATTCAAAGGCCGCATCGTTTTTGTTTATGGATTTGAAAAGAAGGATCGCGAGAATATCGATGCGCGCGAGCTGGAGGCCTTTAAAGAGTTAGCGAATGTGATCCTCGGCTATAGCGACGCTGAAATTCGAAAGCGCGTCATCGATGGGGCACTCATCGAAGTTCAACCGCCATTGGAGAGTGAAGATGCCGAAGAAATTTCGTAGCAGCGCGATGGCAGCGATCCATGAAACCGCAAGCGACCTGTATACCGCGGGCGGAATGGACCGCAAGACCATGCGAAAGTTTGACCTTCTCTGTCTCACGCCAATTCAGAAGATGACCCCCAAGAAAATCCGGGAGCTGCGGACTAGAGAAAATGCAAGCCAGGCCGTGTTCGCCGCCTATCTCAACGTGACGCCGAGTTTGGTCAGCAAGTGGGAGCGCGGAGAGAAAAACCCGCAGGGACCATCTCTAAAGCTGCTGTCGCTCGTCGAGAAAAAAGGGCTTGAACTCATCGCCTGAATCGTCCAAGCCCATTCTCGACGCTGTCCCATGTTATGGGCTTCCATGTTGGCGCAACTGAGCGTCGGCCTCCCCGTGCTACCCTGATTTTTCAGCCGCTTGGAGCGCTCGTTTGCAATCTGCTGCCCTCACCTTTGCCCTGTTCGAATTCGTCCTGCTCATCTTTTCCCTGAGCTTCCACGAGTGCGCGCATGCCTGGATGGCCGCCCGCCTCGGCGACCAGACCGCGCTTCTTCAGGGCCGCGTCACCCTCAATCCCATGGCCCACATCGACCCCATCGGCAGCCTTCTCATCCCCGGCATCGCCATCTTTGGCCCCTTCATCGGATTCACCTTCCTGAGCGGCATCCTCATCGGATGGGCCAAGCCCACGCCCGTCATCTCTCGCAACTTCCGCAAGATCCGCCGCGACGAAAACCTCGTCACCCTCGCCGGGCCCGTTTCCAACCTCATCCTTGCCTTCGCCGCTCTCATCGTCCTGCTGGTCATCGTCCACGCCGTTCCCAGCGGACGCGAGATTGTTCTGCTCGCCTTTCACAACACCCTCGTGCCCGACATTAACCCCTCTGTCCAGGCCGCCGTCCTGCTCGGCGCCGCGGCCATCGAGATCAATCTCTCCCTCTTCTTCTTCAACCTGCTGCCCATTCCGCCGCTCGACGGCAGCCATCTGCTGCGCAACCTGCTTCCCTATAACGCCGTCCAGGTCTACGACCGCATTCCCTTCTGGTTGAGCTGGCTGCTCATGATCTTCGTCGGCGGAACCATCCTCAGCCTGCTTCTCTTCCCGACCCTCGGCCTGGTCCTCTTTGTCCTCTCCCACGCCTGACATCGCCCGACGTCACGGTCCTCCGCACATATTTGCGCTACTATGTCCGTGCATTTCATGAGCTTCAATCAGCGCAGCCATCGCGCCCCTTTGCGGGCGCGGAGAGGAAGCATCCATGTCTGAGTCTGGAACCAATGGGCAAGGTGGAAGGGACGGCCGGCGCTCATTCAGGCGTCCAGCCTTGAGTTGGGATATTCAATTCACCATCGCGGTCGCGGGGTGCGCTGTCTTCCTCTGGCTGGCCCTGCGAGAAAACCCTCAGCTCCTGCACCCGATGCCCACATTTGCGGAGCGCCTTCTTCAAATTGCGCCTTATCTGACGGAGCTGGCCGTCGGCTTCGCCTTTCTATTTTGGGCCATCATCCTCCTGCGACAGATTCAGTCCAAGCGCACGCCGCCGCAGCCCTCCAATGGGCCTGTTGGCACAACCGCGAAGCCGCGCTGGACACCAAGGCAGATCGTGGCCGTCGGCGGCTATCTTGCCATCTTGTTTCCAGTATTGGGCGAGCGTTTTGCGCGTTTCTTATGGCCTCTCCATGCGCGCCACATCTCCAGCTTTGCTGCGCTCGCCGCACTCGTCTTGACCCTTCTCGAATGGCTGCGGGGAAGGCAGGAAAAGAAGCGCAATGAGCAAAGCGCACCGACCCCCATCGGCGCTCAGGAAGAGTCATGGTTCGCCAATGACTTCGTACGCAGTGCCTTCTTTTTCGCTTTGACTGTCGGCGTGCTCGTTTGCGCTCACTTCATGGTCCGGCGCTATTGGCCCGCGCATGAACGAATCATATTGCCGGTGATCGTGGCTATCGCCACAGCGGTCATGATCTACTTGCGCCAAACCTCGCGCGGCTCCACGAGCGGGCAGTCCCCAAGTCCGCACCTCCCCGCGCACCCGCGTGCTGCAAGGTCCCCCGAAAGCGCCGAGAGAAGAAAGAAGATTTGGCTCGGCATTTACTCAACCTGGCTCGCTGCGCTGTTCGTGCTTCCCATTCCCTCGCAATGGAAGTCCGCCGTATTCTTCGGCCAGGTCCCAGTCCTGCTTATCTACCTGGTCGCAGTTGGGCGCCTGAGGATGTGGACCTACCATGTGGGGCACGATGGAGACACCGACCGCGCGCTCTCTCTCAATCGGCGCTTTGCCTGGATTCCCGGTTTCGGCAACTCCCTCGAAGGGGTCATCCTTTTCAATGCTGGCCGTTACCGCGAGGCGCAGGAGTTCCTTAAAGTCTCAGCCTTCGATTCCCAAGGTAAACCGCGCCTGGGAACCACCGAGCTCTACATTTATTCCCTCGCGCTGGGGAACGATGGCCGATTGGCTGAGGCTCAGCCCTTTCTTGAAGCCTCGATTCCCGTCGCCAAACAGCCCGACGGGTTCAGGGTCGCGCTTGCCACTAACTTGCTCGAACAGGAGAAGGATCCCGAGCGCGCCCGCGAACTATTGGAGCAGGCGATAGCCACTCCGCAGCGGCAATCGACGGCCTACGGCCAGCATTCCGACGATGCCAAACGGACTGCTCGCTACGCGTGGGCATTAGCTAGCTGCGGCCGCAAAGCGGATGCGCAAACCCAGATCACACAGGCCCTCGTCCAGGCCGAGGGTCTGCGACCGGCAGATCTGGCCGGGGTCCACTACTTCGTGGGCGAAAGCTGGAAGGCTTCGGGACAGAACTCCAATGCGCGCACGTCGTTTCAAGAGGCGTTGAGGCTCGCACCTGGCGGAGTCATCGGAATCGCGGCGAAGAAGGGCTTGGCCAAGCTCACCTGAGTCCGCCGCTCTTCCCGCCCCGCCCGCTACAATAACCCCAGCCCTCCTTTGACCTCGCGTTCAAACCGGGCGCCATTTTTCGCTTCATCCCGGAACCGACTTACACCATGCCCGACCAGCCATCTTCGTCCCGCCCGCGCGTCCTCAGTGGCATGCGCCCCACCGGCAAGCTCCACCTCGGCAACTACATGGGCGCGCTCGCCAACTGGGTCAAACTGCAAGATAGCGGCCAATACGATTGCTACTTCTTCATCGCCGACCTCCACGCCCTGACTTCGGATTATGCTGACCCGAGCCGGATCAAACTGAATACCATTGATGCGGCTTTGGACTGGCTGGCTGCGGGCCTCGATCCCACGAAATCGACAATATTCATTCAGAGTCATGTGCCCCAACATGCGGAGTTACACCTGCTCTTTAGCATGATCACGCCCTTGGGATGGCTCGAACGTGTGCCCACCTATAAGGAACAGCAGGAGAACCTCACCGGGAAAGATCTTTCTACGTATGGGTTCCTGGGTTATCCACTTCTCCAGGCTGCGGACATTCTCGTCTACCAAGCGCAATTCGTTCCCGTCGGGCAGGATCAGGTGGCCCACGTGGAATTGACCCGCGAGGTCGCGCGCCGCTTCAATTCGATGTATAAAACGCATATTTTTCCAGAACCGGAAGCGCTCCTGACGCCGTCACCCAAGCTGCTCGGCACCGACGGTCGCAAGATGTCCAAAAGCTACGGAAACACGATTGGATTATCAGAAGCTCCTGCGCTGGTTGCCAAAAAGGTCGTTGAAATGTCTACCAATGGCCAACGAATTCGGCAGACCGATCCGGGCGACCCCGATAAGTGCCCCGTCGGCGATGTGCACAAAGCATTCAGCTCACCGGAGATGATTACATCGACACAACATGGGTGCAGGACTGCAACCATCCGTTGTGAATTTTGCAAGGTCGATGCAGCTGATTCGGTCTGTGCTGTGACCATACCCATTTTCGACAAGCGCGTTGTCCTTGAAGGACGGATCGAGGAAACATGGGAGACTCTGCGCGAACAGTCCGCCAAGGCTGCAGCCCGAGCCGAACAGACTATGCTTCCCGTTCGCACCATTCTCGATTTGTCTCGCGATTTAGGATCGGTTCGTCGTCATTTTGGCATCTTTGCCGAGGATGGTCGTGACTGGCGAGACCTGAGCAAAAATGAGGATTGGTGGAATTTACCGCGAGACCAGCGCGCGAAGCAGTTACGTGATTACTGGAAATCGAATATTTTGCCGCGAGAATTTCACTTGGCGCAGGAGAGCAATCGTGTCTTCACGACTCTTGATCGAGAATTGGAGGAACCTCTTCTCGCGAATAAGAAAAAGCGCGTCTTCGTTTCAACGTCGCGCGATGTTGATCATCCCAATAGATGGGATTTCGAAATTCCGGCGCGATCATACGAAGTCTGGACCCTGCTTTGCTGGACCAGTCACGACAGAATCCTTCACGATTTCCTCATTCCGCAGAAGCTTTTTTCGTTTGATTTTGCCCTTGCTAAGAGATCTCTCGCGAAAAACGAGAAAGTTTCAGTCAGTATTCTCAGAACTGAGGGTAATCGCTTTCGCCTTGGCATCGCGGGAAAAACCAGCACCGACATTACGGAATTAGAAGGTAACTACGAGCCATTGAGATAGCCAAAGAGACCCATTGACCGACCAATCCCCCAATCCGAAAAACCCTCCCGCCGCGGCCCCTGAACGCAAAGCTGCCGACCGCGCCGCTTCATCCCGTCCCGACGATGAACAATCCCCCTTCTCCGTCTCTGTCGGACAAGTCTATGACGGCCCCCTCGATCTGCTTCTCGACCTCATTCGCAAGCAGGACATCGATATCTACGACATCCCGATTTCCAAAATCACCGCGCAGTTTCTCGCCTACGTCAACCAGCTCAAAGCCAGCGACGTCGACGTGGCCGGCGAATTCATCTACACCGCCTCGCTGCTCATCCACATCAAGAGCAAAATGCTGCTGCCGCGCACCACCACCGGCCCCGACGACACCGCTGAAGATCCGCGCCGCGAGCTGGTCGAGCGCCTCCTCGAGCACGAGCGCTTCAAAAACGCCGCCCAGATGCTGCAGCAAAAACAGATGCTCGAGGCCGCCACCTGGTCCAATCCCGGCGTTCGCGAATTCAAAGACGACGCCGCGGCCGAGCCCGAGATTGCCGCCGACACCGTTGACCTCGTCCGCATCTTCCGCGACATCCTTGAGCGCGCCCGCACCCGCCCCATCCTCGACGTCAGCGAAGACTCCGTCACCGTCGGCCAGATGATCCAGTTCCTCACCCGCCGCCTCACCATGGAAGACAAACCCGTCGCTCTGCGCCGCCTGCTTAGCCACACCCGCTCCGAGCGCGCCCTGGTCGCCATGTTTCTCGCCCTGCTCGAGCTCGTCCGCCTCCAGGCCATCCTGCTCCGCCAGGACCGCGCCTTCTCCGAGATATTCATCAAGAAAAACACCGCTTTCGACGCCGTCATGAACGAGGGACTCAGCAACGCCCGCGACGACTGGCGCTGAGTCTTCCAGTCTTCCACGTTCCCGTCTTCAGCCGAATCCAGTTATAACTGTTATAACTATCGTTATACCTGGAAGTTATAACTTATGTTATACTCTGTCATCGGAGGTCTCTAATGGCCGCAACCACCAAAATCATCGCCATCGGCAACTCCGCCGGCATCATCCTTCCCAAGGAAACGCTGGCCCGCCTCAACGTCCAGAAGGGCGACACCCTCTTTCTCTCCGAAACCCCCGCCGGTTTTCAGGTCACGCCCTATGACGAGGAGTTCAGTGCCAAGATGGAAGTGGCAGACCGCGTCATCCGCCGCTATCGCGATGCATTCAAGAAACTGGCCGAGTAAGTGAAAGAGCCGATCTGGATTCGTGAGATCGAAGCTTTGGCCTTTCACGCCCAGCAGATATCCATCTTTGGCGGCTCCGATGGCGTGCGCGATCTGGGGCTCCTCGAATCTGCGCTGGCCCGTCCCAAAAACCTCTTTGCTTATGCTGAACAGCCCCCCGCTATGTCGGAATTAGCGGCCGCGTACGCGTTTGGCCTTTCCAGCAATCACCCATTCGTCGACGGAAATAAGAGAACGGCCATGCAAGTTGCATTCGTCTTCCTTGAGTTCAACGGCTACCCCGTGAATGCCAGCCAGGAGGACGCTTGCCTCACTTTTCTGCGTCTGGCCGCCGGTGAGATCGCCGAAGCAGAACTGGCCCTCTGGTTTGGAGAGCACACTGGCATTTCTTAGGCACATTTGATCTCCTCCCACCCCCACCCGCCGTTGTAAACCGTATGTAACGCACCCCATTCCCCAAGGTTCGTTCAAACAGCCGCGCGTTGGCCTGCGGTTGTCGGGGTTTTATGCGATCCTCGCGATTCGCCGCTGCGTTCCCTCCTCGCACTGCCCGTTCTCCGCTCTTCGCGCCAATGTGAAAGTAGCGTGAATTCATTCCCCATTCATCTGCGTCGTATATCCCTGAATCCGTCTGGGTTTTGCTTCCCCGGCGGCCCCTCGACAGCGTCCTATCCCAATCCTGGAGTTTCCCAATGTCCGAAATTGCGACCTCAGCCGGCACTCTGCCGAATGCGGGGTCTTTGCTCGATAAGAAGAGTCACAAGTTTCCAGGCTGGGTCAGCGGAGCGATCGTCCTTGTCGCATTGCTCGGGGGCCTGGGATACATCGGCTTCCACGTCGCCGGTGACCTGGGAGGCATCACCACCACCAGCACCTGGGCCTATACTCTGCTCGGCGTTGCATTGCTCATCGCGCTCGCCTTCGAATTCGTCAACGGCTTCCACGACACCGCCAATGCCGTTGCCACCGTCATCTACACCCATTCCCTCGAGCCCAACATCGCCGTCGTCTGGTCGGGCCTGTGCAACCTTCTCGGCGTTCTCACCTCTGCCGGCACTGTCGCCTTCACCATCATCACCCTGCTTCCCGTCGAACTCATCCTCAAGGTCAGCTCCGGCGCCGGCTTTGCCATGGTCTTTGCCCTGCTCATCGCGGCAATCTTGTGGAACCTCGGCACCTGGTACCTCGGTCTGCCCGCCTCCAGCACCCACACCATGACCGGCTCCATCATCGGCGTAGGCGTTGCCAACCAGCTCATCAACGGCACCGGCGGCACCTCCGGCGTCGATTGGGCGCAGGCCGGAAAAGTCTTTGAGGTCCTGCTTATCTCGCCCATCGTCGGCTTCGGCTGCGCAGCGCTTCTTTTCCTCCTCGCCAAAGTGACTATCAAGTACCCTGCGCTTTACGAAGCGCCCAAAGACGACACGCCTCCACCGTGGCCTATCCGCCTGCTCCTCGTGATCACCTGCACCGGTGTCAGCTTCTTCCACGGTTCCAACGACGGCCAGAAGGGCATGGGCCTCATCATGCTCATCCTCATCGGCACCGTGCCCACGGCCTACGCGCTCAACCACGCAGTCAGCGCCAAAGATGTGCAGGACTTCATCGCCGCATCCGATAGCGCCGTCACCATCATCAACCGGCACGTCGACAACAACGCCATCATGTCCGGCGATCCTCGTTCCGAGCTCACCGACTATCTCCGCACCAAGAAGCTGCAACCCGCCACCATGACCGCGCTCCGCGAGAGCATTCACGACCTCGAAGGCGACGTCAAGGCTTATGGCGATTACAAAAGCGTCCCGGCCAATCAGCAGACCAACGTTCGCAACGACATGTATGTCACCAGCGAATCCCTGCGCTTGATGGCCAAGACCAAGAACCCCTCCTTCACGCCCGATGAAACCGCGGCCCTCAACAACTACAAGTCCAAGGTAGACAAGGCCACCAAGTTCATTCCCACCTGGGTTAAGGTCGCCGTCGCGTTGGCTCTCGGATTGGGAACGATGGTCGGCTGGAAACGCATCGTCGTCACCGTCGGCGAAAAAATCGGCAAAGAGCACCTCACCTACGCTCAGGGCGCGACTGCGGAACTCGTTGCCATGGCCACCATCTTTGCCGCGGACAATTTCGGCTTACCGGTCAGTACCACGCATGTGCTCAGTTCAGGCATTGCGGGCACCATGGCCGCCAACAAAAGCGGATTGCAGCTCTCCACCATCCGCAACATCGCTGCTGCCTGGGTCTTCACTCTCCCGGCCGCGGCGTTGCTATCCGGCACATTGTTCTGGCTCTTCCGCCTGGCCTCCAACGGCTAACTTCCGCTGCGACCTCGGGGACAAGCTTCGGCTTGTCCCCGATTTGCGTCTGGCCTCCCAAAACAAAATAAGGCGCTCTCAGAATCTCCTGCGATATAGTGGCTGCTACTGAAATCCCATCGACAGGAGAACGTCATGGCTGTCCATTGTGTAAAGTGCGGCGCTGAAGTGCCCGCAGGCGCTCAATTCTGTGCTGCGTGCGGCGCCTCGATCGTCGTTCCCGCCGCTCCCGCATTCACGCCCGTCAGTGTGCCCGGCCAAACCGCCCCGCCCCCGCAGCCCGCTCCCACCTACATCGCCGCCCCGCCCCCGCCCGCTAAGTCCGGATCGAGTGCCGTCAAAATCGTCCTCATCATCGTCGCCATCGTTGTGGGTCTCGGCGTTCTCGCTGCCGGAGCCGCCGGATTCATGGTCTGGCGCGTCGCCCACTCCATCCGCGCCGCCGCCAACGGCGCCAACGGCTCATTCAGCATCAATACTCCGGGAGGCACCATCTCCACCAGCGGCAACCAGACCTTCACCGCCACCGACCTCGGCGCCGACATCTATCCCGGCGCCCAAAGCACCACTGGCGGCATGCGCATGGATATGCCCGGCGGCTCCGTCGTCACCGGCGTCTTTCTCACCTCCGACTCCAAAGAGGCCGTGGTGAATTTCTACAAAGGCAAATTCGGCAGCGATGCCTCCGTCTTTGACTCAGCCGACAGCGCCATCATCTCCCTCAAAAAAGGCGATAAAGAGACCGTCATGGTCACTGTCTCTTCCCGCCAAAATGAAGACGCGGGCAAAACCAAGATCGCCATCGTCCACACCACAACCAAATCGTCCTGATTCCTCATCGCGGCCGCCGCAGCGTTTCCACTCGGCGGCCTTCCCCACCAAATCTTCGTGCGCGTAGCGCGTCCGCCGCACCGCAGGTGCCGCGAAGCCATTGCCTGGACGGCCAGTCCCCGCGCCGCACGTGCCCGTCAGCGCTCTTCCCGCTAGATCTCAGTGCGCGAAGCGCGTCTGCCGCACCGCAGGTGCCTTTTCCTCACATCGCCTCGCCTGCGTGCTCCCTTCGCATCCGGTACCATAACCTAGGTACTGGAATGAGTCTTAGAGCCAAATTAGAAGCCGTCATCTACGCCGCGGAAGAGCCCGTCACCCTGGCTCAACTCGCCTCCCTGTTCGCCGACGAAGCCCTCGCTTACAAAGCCGAGCAGGAAGCCGCTCGCGCTGAAGCCGCCGCCGAGGCCGCCGCCGAAGCCACCTCTGACACCAAGTCACTCGCCGAGTTTGCCGAAGAAGGCCTCGAAAACATCGGCATCGAAGACTATCCCTCCGCCTCCGATTCATCTCAGCCAGTCCTCGCCGAGGACTCTCTCGCCGAAGGCGCGCTCGTTGGACACGCAGTCCCCGAGCCCGCCCCATCCAAGGTAGACCTGCGCGAAACGATCGAAGAGGGCCTCGAAAACATCGGCATCGAAGACTATCCGGTCGCAACGGATTCTGATTCCGCAGCCGCCGCGCCATCTCAAGACTCTGTCCCTGAAGGCGCGGTCCCTGAAGGCGCAGTCCGCCTCGATCCAGAAGCCGAGGCCAGGCGCCTCGCCCGCCAACGCGATCGCGAAGTGAAAGCCATCCTCCGTCAGCTCCTCGACGAAATCACGGCCGCCTACGCCTCCGACAATCGCGGCATCGAGATTCGCGAGATCGCCGGCGGCTACCGCATGGCCACCAAGCCCGAATGCCACGACGCCGTTCGCCTCTTCATCAAGAGCCTCAAGCCCGCGCTCAAGCTCTCCCTCCCCGCTCTTGAAACCCTCGCCGTCATTGCCTACAAGCAGCCCGTCACCGCTCCCGAGGTCAATGAAATCCGCGGCGTCGATTCCTCTGGCGTCTTCGGCTCGCTGCTCAGCCGCAAGCTCATCACCACCGCCGGCCGCAAACAGGTCATCGGCCGCCCCATCCTCTACAAAACGACCAAGGAATTCCTGCTCCGATTCGGCCTCAAAGACGTCGCCGAGCTTCCGTCGATGGAGGAGTTCGAGAAGATCGCCGCCATCGAGCTCAGCGAGTCCGATGCAGAAGATGCCGCAAACGAAGCCGTCGGCGGTCCCGCCGAGCCCGGCATGCTGGAGTTCGACGAATCCGCATCTGAATACGAAGACGAGGGCGCGCTCACTGAAACGGCAACCGTGCCTCTCTCGAATTTCGAAAACGCGGCCCTTGATGAAACTCCATCTCAACCGCACACAGAAACGTTCGCAGAGCGCGAAGCTCCCGAGCGCGAAGCCCCTGGGCGCGAAGCCCCTCAAGAAATCGAGACTCCCCCCCATGACTGAAGGCCACGAGCACCAGGCAGACGCACCCGAGCAGGACATCACCTCCGAAGCGCTCGACCTCACCAACCAGCAAGCCGCTGCCGAACTTGAAGCAGCCGCGCCTCCCGATACCGCAGCAGAAGACAATCCTGAACCTGCAGCGGTGACTGCTCCTGACTCAGCCGAACAAGACAATGCCGCCGAACCGGTTGAGGAGTCTCCCGCCGAAGGCGCGTTCGCCGAGCGCGAAGCTCCTCCCAAACTCGAGCGCCTGCAGAAAATACTTGCCCAGGCCGGTATCGCCAGCCGCCGCCACGCTGAAGAACTCATCACCGAGGGCCGCGTCCAGGTCAACGGCCAGGTCGTCAATGTGCTCGGCTCCAAGGCCGATCCCGCGCGCGACCACATCCGCGTCGACGGCAAGCTGCTCCACGGCGCCGAGCGCCAGCGCTACTTCGTGCTCAACAAGCCTCGCGGCTTCGTCACCACGGTCAGCGATCCCGAGGGCCGCCCCACCGTGATGCAGTTCTTCGCCAAGATGGGTGAGCGCCTCTACCCCGTCGGCCGCCTCGACTACCTTAGCGAAGGACTTCTCCTCGTCACCAACGATGGCGACCTCGCCAACCGCCTCACCAAAGCTGCTTCCGGCGTTGAAAAAACTTACCTTGTCAAAGTCTCCGGCGTGCCCAGCGAAGACGAACTCGACCGCCTCCGTTCCGGCGTCAGCATCCCCAAAGGCCGCGTCGCCAAGAATGGCGCCGAAGGCGCAGTTGGCCCCACCGCAGGTGGCGAAGGAAAAGTCCACACCGCCCCCGCCCGCGTTCGCATGGTCCGCCAGGGCGACAATCCCTGGTATGAAGTCGTGCTCATCGAGGGCCGCAATCGCGAACTGCGCAAGATGTTCGAGGAAATCGGTCACTTCGTCGAAAAGATTCGCCGTGTCGGCTACGGGCCGCTGGTTCTCGACCTCGAGCCCGGCAAGCTCCGCGAACTCTCGCTCCAGGAAGTCGCCGCCCTGCGCCTCGCCGCCGAAGGCAAGTTGAAACGCAGTGCGAAATCCCGCGGCCCCAACGTCAAAAAGATGCTTCCCAAAGATGCGGGCAAGCCGGTTCGCTACGACTCAGACCGCCCCCGCTCCCTGCGCGTTCCCGAGCCCGGCGCAGCCAGACCAGCTGCAGCCAGACCATCCGGCGCGAGGCCGCCCCGTTCCGATTCCGCTCCACGCAGGTTTGAAAAATCCAGTCCGCGCAATTTCGACAAATCAGGCCCGCGCAAATTCGAGCGCCCCGCCGCCGGCCGTGGCCCTGCACCAAAATGGACTCCCAGAGACGATCGCCCCTCCGCGAGTCCGGAATCTCGCACCGCAGCTCCGGGCGGCTTCAAGCGTTCCGGCCCTCCACGTCCCTTCCGCAGCGAAACCCCGTCAGCCGATTCGCCCCGCCGCCCCGACCGTCCCTTTGCTGACCGTCCCCGCCCCGCCTTCGGTGAACGAGATTCCGCCCCGCGCAAGTCCTTCACTCCGCGCCCAGATCGTCAATCCGCTGCCCGTCCCTCCACCGCCCGCCCCGCTCGTCCGTCTAGCGAAGGCAGGCCAGGCCCTCCTCGCGAAACCGCCCCAGCGCGCGAAGGCCGCCGCTCCTTTGGCGCGAAACCCGCTCCCGGCCGCTCCTTCGGTGCCAAGCCAGCCTGGACGAAACCGACCGGTGGCAAGAGTTTCGGCGCCAAGCCAACCGGCTCCCGTCCGCCCTTCAAGAAGCCCTCTGCCCCGCGCCCCGAGGCTCCGCCAGAGAACTTCACCAAGCGCCCCCCAAAACTTCAGATCGAGGCCGTCGACGCCGACAGCCCGCGTCCAGCTCGCTCTTTTCCGCCTCCCGCTTTCGAAAAGCCCAAATTCCGCAATGAAGGTGCAGAGCGTTCCAGCGCTCCCCGGCCCAAATTTGACCGCCCAAAATTCGACCGCCCCCGCCCAAACCGCCCCCCCCCCCACCGCCGCAGCCCCAACCGACCCAACCCCCAACCTCCCCCCCCCCTGGGC
>Ga0181516_10001439_pt1 | contig 18180 bp, 12 predicted proteins | sample PEATcosm2014_Bin_25_FD_121104 | JGI IMG/M metagenome (GOLD analysis project Ga0181516, IMG submission 121104) | Peatland microbial communities from MTU Mesocosm Facility, Houghton, MI, USA - PEATcosm2014_Bin01_10_metaG | ecosystem: Environmental > Terrestrial > Soil > Wetlands > Peat | place... | reverse complement strand
TACAGCGGCCCGACCCTCATCAACCAGGGAACATTGAAGCTTTCTGGAAGCGGCACGCTGGGGGCGAATTCCTCGACTTTGACGATTGCGTCCGGCGCGATTCTGGACGTGAGTGGGATTTCCAGCGGTTACTACCCCTCGACTCAAGCCGGCATCACGGTGGCAGCCGGAACTCCCACCAAGCCTTACACAAACTTCCTGGGCAGCTATGACACCAATCTGGGATCCGCCTTTATAACCACAACAAACTTGAATTATTTTCTCACCTATAGGACCAATACCGACCTGGCGACCTACACCAACGTCGTCATCACGAGCAATCAACTGGCGAACACGTTTTCGAGCAACACCATCGTCAGCATAATCAACAGCGATGTGGTTGGCGACTTTAACGTGATTGGTGGCGGCGCAATCTCGCCAATCACCTCCGTCAGCCCCGGTATTGCCACCTGGAACATCAGCGGCAACTTGAACATAGACAACAGCGGTTTGCTGGGTAACAACCGTGTGAACTTCCTGTTGAACAACGTGACGACGACGGGCGGCGGCACCAACGATTTGATTGCCGTCGGCGGCCAACTCCACATCGGCGACGAGCTTGATTTTGTCATCACCCCGCTAAGCGGAACCCTGGCCGCCGGCACATACACCTTGATGACAAGCTCCGGTTACACCGGCACGGGTTACAATAACGGTCATACCGCATTCTTGAATCCAGTTCTGGAGCGCGGACTTCAGGGCGACACGGTTCAAGCCAATGGGAACAATATCACATTTACGTCCCTGGGCGGCGCGGCGGCGCCCGGCTCGGTGATCTGGGCGGCCACCAACGCGGCCAAAGCCAATTGGGATGTCGCCCTGTCGGAGAACTGGATAACCAATGGCCCTTCGCACAATGCGCAGGGAAACAACCGGGACTATTTCTATCCTCTGGACAACGTGAGCTTTGATGACCGCGGTTATGGAGCAGTCACCCTGCCGGTTGTGGTGGCTCCCAGTTCAATAACGTTTAACAACATCAATACGAACTACACGTTCACGCAAAGCCAAAGCACGTTTATTGCCGGTCCCGGCGGGATTACCTTGAATGGCAGCGGCTCGGTGACCCTGCAAAATCCCAACTCGTTCACCGGCGATGTCACTGTCAATGCCGGCACCCTCAACCTTGGCTATTACGGCAGCGCAAGCCCCCAGTATGTGATTTACAACGGAGTGCCGGCTGGAAGCCTGCATTTGGGAGGCGGCACGATCAACCAGAACGCGCAGAGCTCAACGACCCCGCTGGCGCCGTTCCAAAATCTTTACATCACGCCCGGCGCGTCAGCCATCACGCAGACAACTCGCACGGCCAGCGAGTCTGCGCGTTATAGTATTTCCAACAACGTGGTCCGGTCCGTGGGCGGCGTATTGAATATAGTTCCTTCCAATGCCAACGGGCAGGGCATCTATTTCTGGAACACCAACAGTCCGGATGGAACCAATGATTATGGCGTAAATGGCATTTTGGGCGGCTACGCCACCGAAAGCGCGGCTGACTGGGTAACTGCGTTCATCGGCAACATTGCACTCTCCTATGCCAACTACCAGGGTGACAATAATCCGGCGGATTGGGGCAGCACCAGCAATGTCCTGCTCGGGGTTACTTCCCTTACGCCGACGGTGATAAATATAGCCAGCAGCGTGACGAACAACTCCATCAGGTTGACCAACTCGGGGCCCGTCGTCATAAATATCAGCAGCGGCCAGCATCTGACGGTTTCGTCTGGCGGCATCCTGATTCCGGTGGCCGGCCTTTATTTCAGCGCAATCAACGGAGGCACGGTGTTGGGCAATCCCGGCCAGGACTTGATTATTCATAACGCGAACACCGTTGGCGGCAGCTTTACCATCGGTTCTGTCATTGCGGACAACGGGGCGGCAACCGGCCTGACTGCGGCGGGTGGCGGCAAAACCGTCCTTACCGGCAACAATACCTATACGGGACCGACTTACATTGAAAACGGATATGCCGGTGCGGCTCCCGGGGTGTTGCAGATAGGAAACAACAGCACGTCAGGCACCATTGCCAACTCCTCGGCCGTCATTGACAATGGAGTTCTGGCCTTCAACCGCTCGGATAGCGTCGCTGTGAATGGCGTCATCAGTGGATTCGGCGGCTTGACGAAGTTAAGCGCGGGAGCGCTGACCTTGACCGCCAACAGCACCTTGAGCGGGCAGGTCACCATCAGCGCCGGCACGCTGCAGTTGGGCAACGGCGGCGCGGCGGGCAGCTTCAGCAATGCGGTTGGCGTTCTTGACAATGCAACCCTGGTCTTCGACAACAACAACACGGTGAGTTATCCGAAGCCCATCAGTGGCTACGGCGGCGTGGTCCAGTTCGGCAGCGGCAACCTGGTCATTGCCACGAACGAAACTTATACCGGCAACACCACCGTCAGCAATGGCACCGTCACGTTGACGGCTTCCGGCTCCATTTCCAACACGGCGGTCATCACGGTCGAGTCGGGGGCGCTTTTGGATGTCTCGGCTGCCGGCGGACTGACCCTGCGGAGCAGCCCGCCCGCGGAAGTCCTGCAGGGCAACGGCACCATCAATGGCCAGGTGACAACCACCAACGGCACGACATTGGACGTTTTGCCCGGCGTGAGCGGCTTTGGCACTTTGACCTTCAACAACGCCTTGACTTTGTCCGGAGGCAGCTTCAGGTTTGATGTCAGCAACAGCGGTAGCGATCTGATCAATGTCGGCGGGGCGCTTGCCGAAACCTCCGGCAATATCGTCATCAACAAAACCGGAACCCTTAATCCAGGCGTCTACAAGTTGATCCAGGAAACCGGCACCCCGACGTTGACGGTCGGCCTGGTCTCCAGTCTTGGCCTGGCCGGGGTCGTTCAAAACGGGGATGTTGCCGTGCTGACGAATGACACGACCAGCTCCTTGAGCCTGATGGTGTATCCGGGAACCATCGCACCGCTGACATGGTCGGGCGGTCTCAATAATAACGCCTGGGACTCGTCCACGGCTAACTGGAATAGCGGCGCGTTGGACTATGCGAATCCCGACTACGCGACCTTCGATGATACTGGTTCTGCCACCCCGGCGGTCAACCTTGCCATTGCCGTGTCGGCGACCGGCATCACCAACAATGCAAACGCCAACAACTACGTCTTTGGCACCTCCGCCAGCGGCAAAATCACGGGCGGCGCAGAGCTGATTCAGAACGGTTCAAGCCTGTTGACCCTGCAGACCTTGAACGATTACCTGGGAGGAACCATAATCGGTAATGGCACGGTTCAGCTCGGCAATAACACTTCTGCGGCTCAAGACGGCATGGTTGGCGGCAACGGTGCCATCACCCTCAATGGCACCTTGGTTTCCAGCAATTTCGCAACGGAAACAATCAGCGGCCCCATCAGCGGCACGGGTCAACTGGTGCAGGATGGCGCCGGGAAACTGATTTTGGCCGGCAATAACTCCGGTTTCAGCGGCGGCGTATCGGCCGCCACCTTGCTCCAGATGGGCAATGGCTTTGGTGGAAGCACGGGTGGAAGCCTGGGCACTGGATCTGTGACCAATAATCACGGCTTGATCTTCGATGTCGGCCCCACACCGTCCGCCACTATTGCAGTGCCCGGCAACATCACTGGCTCCGGCAGTGTCACCAATATCGGACTTGGATTGGTGCAATTGGGCGGAACCAACACCTATGCCGGCAACACGGTCATTGACAACGGCGCCATACAGCTTGAGAATAGCAACTCCATTCCGGGCACCACGGCGCTCATCATGGATGATAATAACTCACCCGGCTCGGTCGGCACCCTTGACTTGAACGGCAACAATATCAGCGTCTCCAGTCTGCAGGGCAACAGCACCGGCCAGGGTAATTTGTCCCTTGTCGAGGGCGTGATCCTCAACAACGGCAGCGGCTTGGCCACCATCTCGATTGGTGGCGGCTCGAACACCGTGTTCAACGCTCAATTGCTCGACAACAACAACCTCGGCACAGGCCAGTTGGCGTTGCTCGTGACCAATGACACCACATTGACGCTTAATGCCTGCTACAACAGCCAGACGGTCAACACTTACCCGAACCTGTTCAGCGGCGGCATCACCCTTAGCAATGCGTCTCTGACCATCGGTTCCAATACGGGCACACCTCCCGGCAATGAGGGCGGTGCCTCGGCTGGCAACGGCCCCATCTACCTTGAAGGCGGTTTGGGGACGGTAACCAACTTTATGACACGCATGCCGACCAACTCCGTGCTTTATTCGGGCGGTGCCGCCGGCAGCTCGAGCCCCTCATTTAACACCGTGCTTGTCGGACCTCTCATTGTGCCGACGGGACAGTTTGGCACGTTGTTCCTGCCGCAACGTGGCACGTTCAGCTGCACGTTGCAGGGTGGTGGAACTCTGATTGTTGAACCCAACTATGTCCGTGGCGAGCAGGGCGGCGATTGGTCGGCCTTTACCGGCACGCTCATCTTCGAGTCCATGGTCTACACGGGATCCGCCGGTTCCGGCTGGTCAATCAACTCGCCCAATGGCTACCCGAATGCCACGCTGTTCATGCAAGTATCAAACGCCGCGGGCAATGTCAGCATATCCGGCGCGAATGGCGGCAACTTCTTCCGCATCGGCGCCTTGACTGGCGGCGACAACACGAGCCTTATTGGTGGTGGCACGCAGGGAAATACCGCAAGCGGCGGTGCTGCGAACACCATTTGGGCCATCGGCGGGCTGGGCCTCACCACGACCAATGGTTCGCAATTCCTTGATGGTGGCTGCGGCATCCAGAAGGTTGGCGGCGGCCAGTTGGTCCTGACCAACAACATCATGTCCTATGGCGGCCAGACCGTCGTCAGCAACGGCACGCTGACCTTCGCTCCTTTGGGCAATCTGACGGTTGCGGGTGTCACGTCCTTCATTGCCCAGACGAACAACTTCCTGGTCGGCTCGAACTTCACGATCGTGAATCCGGGCATTCTGGATATGTCGCAGGCGAGCAACACGCTCTGGCTCGGCAAGAACGGCTTCCAGACGCTCTACGGCAACGGCACGCTCAATGGCAACCTGGTTATGACAAACTTGAGCCTTGTCGCACCCGGCTCTCACGCCAATGAAACCAACATTTACACGGGCAGTAAGTTGACGGTGAGTGGCAATATGCTCGTAACCAATGGCGGCACCATAAGGATGAGCATCAACAGCACCACCTCGCCAACGTATGATAGTTTGGCCGTGGGCGGAACGCTGACCATCAAGAGCGCCGCGCTTGTGGTGACCAATGTTGGCCCCGCGTCCTTCCCCGGCGGCACTTCAAATGTGTTCCGCTTCTTTGCGGCCTCTGTTCCGGTCGGCACCAGCCTCGGCATCACGAACATCACGCTGCCGGCACTGACGGCGGGTGAAAGTTATGTGACCAATCTGGTGCTTGACGGCAGCATCGCGCTGGTGAACACAAACTCCGCGCTCAATGCGTATCCGCCGAATGTCCAAAGCGTCGTCAGCGGCAATACGCTGACCTTGGGCTGGCCCACCAACCTGGGCTGGATTCTCCAGGCGCAGACCAATGCCGGTAACGTGGGTCTCACGCCCAGCACCAACTGGTATGACGTGTCCGGCACTGCGACCCAAACCAACGCGGTCATCCCGATGGATCCGAAACAACCGGCGGTGTTCTACCGCATGCGGAATCCCAGCGCTCCTCCGGAGTAAATCTCAATCATGCCGGGCGGCCTGACGGCAGGCCGCCCGCTTGAAAGTTCAGTTGTAGAGTTCAAGTTGCGCGGCCTGACTGAAGGCCGCGCAATTTTTTTGGTGAAGCTCAATGGGATTATCTTGTTCACAAACAATCCGTGCGCGTCACTCCGTGCGCGCCGCCGGTTGCCAACCCACGCGTTTGGCGGGCAGGGGACTGCCCGCCCTGCCGGTTGAATTGGTGGCGCTAAAGCGGTATGGCAAAAACTGTGGCTGCGCTCTGAAAGCCGGCTGGATGATTCCGCGAGGTTTTGGACTGCGGCAGCCCTCCGCCGCTTTTTCACCGTATGTCCGGCAATACAAAGCGGCAGAGGGCTGCCGCAGTCCAGGACGCTGACGCGCAGTTGGTTCACCCAAACCGTCTTGGTGGCCACAGATTTTTTGAATCTGCTCTGATATATGCATTGCCATGGGTTTCCACTCGAAATGGCTTCATCCGCCAGACCCCCTGTGCGTTTGGATGCACACCACCAAATAATCCTTTGCGAATTGAAAAAACAGCATTAAGATAAAAGCATGAACCACATTACTCCTTATCCTAAACGGGCCAGGGCATGCGGCTTTACCCTTATTGAGTTGCTGGTGGTGATTGCCATCATCGCGATATTGGCGGCGCTCCTTTTGCCGGCGCTGGCGGCGGCCAAGCGGAAGGCCAAGCTGGCGACCTGCCAGAGCAACTTCCACCAGGTTTCCGTTGCCTGTTACGTCTACGCCAACGACTACAACGATTATTTTCCGATTTGCACTGTTGGGGGAGCCAATAGCAGCAGCCCCAACCACCTCGGCGACGCGCATTACACCTATTACGTGGGCCAGTTCCCCAACGAGGCCAACACCACTCTGAACCAGGGGATTCAAAACGGATTTGACTGCCTGGGCCGTTTGTATGAGACCCATGGGATGGCCAATGGGCTGGCGCTTTATTGTCCGGCTTACCCGGCCACTTCAATATTGAGCGCGGCGAATTATTCAACCCCGTCATTCATCACCATTGATGGTGGGGAAGGCGGCGGGGCGGCAGCCCCGGCTGTTCGCGACACATGGTTGTATAACCCGCATCTCGTCAATCCAACCAACTACAGTTCCAGTTCTTTGCGGCTGTTCCAGAAAACCGGCAGCATTATTCCTGGCATGCTTTTTGGAACCGATTATCTGGACACACCGCCCAGTGATGCGCCCGGATACGCGGCTCCGAGCACGACGTTTGGACCGAACTATTATTCCCACTATCCTGCCCAGGGATTTGACGTTTTATTCACGGACGGGTCGGTGCAATTTGTCCAAAGCGTCTCGGCGTTCAACTACATAGCCCAGGCAGCCACCGATGGGTTTGTCACAACCGAGAGCACCCTTTCCGCCGAGCAATATGAGCAGATTTACTCCTGGCTCGAAAATGGAAACTAAATGCGGGTCTGCACGGTGAATGTTGGTATGCTGAAAAGGCCGGAATCTTGGGAGTCGGCTCGCACTCAATTCCCAACTGCTTCTCGGTGGATTTGACGGGCCGGCTCCCTCCAGTTTTATCACATCGCGTCACTCTGGCAGCCCAGGCGGATATGTGCGGTTCAACAGTGCCTTTGGCAGCGGCACAACGCAGATGTTCAACGAACGATTGTCCTTGGAGATGAGGGCCGATTGGATCTCAATCTCGGTGCCGTCCGCGTTGAACGTCGGATGGATGTGGTCCGCACCCACTTTCTGGGGGCCAACCAGCTGGGTCGCTTCACCGTTGTGGCGGTCAAAAACCCATAGCTCATAGGCGAAATCGTCGCAGGCGGCCCAGCGACCGTCGGTCGATCCGGCGACGTGCCAGTCCGAGCGGCCTTTTGACCACGCTGGCACCTGCCCCGCAATCCGCATCTCGCGCGTCCGCAAATTCACGATGCCCACGCCGGTGGGATGTTCCATGGTTCCCGCCGCGCCCCAGTCCGAATTGGTGGTGGCGCTCGCGATGCTGCGATGGCCGAGGATGGCGATGGCCACTTCATTCGTGCTGATGAATGCCTCGTGTGTGATCCAGTCGAACGATGCCTCCGGGAACAACGGCCGCAGCCCGCTGCCGTCGGCGTTCACAAACCAGGTGCGCTGCGGCGCCTTGCCGCCGGTCTCCCAGCAGAAGACAATCTCGCCCGGAACCCAGGGATTGCTCTGCACATGTCCAATCTGGAAGCCGACGTTGCAGATCATTTTGACCTCGCCGGTCTGGAGGTTCATGCTGCGCAGCCCGCTCGGGCCGGCACCCATGCCGCGGGGTCCAAAGCTGGTCTGAAGCGTCTGGCCTTCGGACAACTGCGCCGTTTCCGGGCCGTTGACTTTGAAATACATGAAGTCATCATTGGCGTCCAATCCCATGTTGCCGTCGGCCCTCAAGCCGGACGGAACCGTCCCGCAGACGCGGGTGTAATTGGCCGCGGGCTTGACGGTTCCAGCGGCAACGTCGGCGAAGAGTTTTTCCAGGTCAATCTCAAGAATCTGCTGCGGTCCGCCAAACGCGCCTCTTCCGCCGCCCATGCCCATGCCGCCCGCCGGCGGGTTTGTCGGTGCGTCCGCCGCCAATCCGCGGGCTGCGCCGTTGGTAGCGCCGGGCGGCATTGCGGTCCGGCGTCTTTCACCGCCATCGCCGACCATGACATACAATTTCATCGTTTTGTTTCCGGCGCATAGCATCCCCATGAAGCCATTCTCCGTCACCTGCACGATTTGCCCGGACTCTTCGTTCACCGCGAAAGCCTGCGAACCGGTCTCACGCGTGCCCCGGAAAATCAGCCATTTCCCATCAGCAGTCCATTGACGGTGGGTCTGATAAATCTTCTCCTGTGTGTAACCGCCGTCGGTGCTGGTCAGGAATTCCAACGGCAATCCTGTGACCGGGTCCGGAACAATTTTTTTCTCCGAAGGCCATGTCCGGCCCATCTGCCCAAAGGCGGTGACCGAGGCAAACAGCGCGAGGACGGCGAGACAAGTTGCGGTTTTGAACATGCTGGAGTTCATTTACGGTGCCATTTGTTTGAGTTGGCGGATGGGTGGTTAATTCTCCGGCGGTTTTGGTGCCGGTGTCGCGGGCGCATTGGTGCCGGCTCCGGAGCCAAAGGTGTTTTCGTCGCCGAGCGGGCGCTGGGCGTTGCGTCCGGCGCTCAACGCCATCTTGAAGGTTGCCAGCGGGTCGGGATGTGCCGGGTCAAAATCCTGGAAGTCGGGGACGATATATTTGGCGATGTCCAGCTTGTCCGCCTTGATGCCCATTACAACCATCTTCGATATCTCGTAGCTGCCGTAGTTGTTGTGATGGGTGATGCCGTCGTTGAAGGCTTTTTTCACGTCGTCGCCAAGCGCGCGGTAGAACACCTGGCTCATGGAGTGGAGGTCAATGGACGCGACATTCTGGGCGGCGGCGGTTTCGAGGGCGGCGGACGGATAGCCCATGAGCGTGTCCTGGTTCGCGCCGTTCGCGCGTTCCATCGAGGCAATGATCACGGGGATGGCGCCCTTGGCACGAATCTCGCCGATGACTTTCACGTAGTTGGCCTTGTAATTTTCGAGCGCGTTGGTGGCGTGGTTTTTCATGTCATTGTGGCCGAACTGCATCAAAACATAATCACCGGGCTTGAGCAGGCTGTAGACCTTGGCAAATCGCCGCTCGCCGATGGAGCTGGCGAGCGTTTCGCCGGACTCGGCGTGGTTGGCGATGGCGATGCCGGGGCCGAACCAACGCGTGAGCATCTGCCCCCAGCTGTTCCATGTCTCGCCGGACTGGTCGCAGACGGTCGAGTCGCCGAGGATGTAGATCGTGGGCACGTCCACCTTCTCGATATCGACCTTGCTAACGGCGGAGTTCGTCTCGTCGTGGTTGAATTCGATGGTGAGCTTGTCGTCCCACGCGCGGGCCTCCTGCGTGGTTTCGCGCGGGGCCTTCAATCGCACCTGGCCACCGGGAAACTGCGGGATGCGGACGTTAACGATGAAACTGCGGGTGACGGACTGGCCGGGGTCGGTGTGGATTTTTTCCAGCATCAGGCGGCGCAGCTCGGCCTTCACGGTGTTGTCGGACGGCGCTGCGGCGCTGCCGAACGTGACCGTGACCTGGTAATTGCCCTCCGGCTCTTTGACGGAGAAATAAAACGGCTGGCCGGCGCCCAGCGCGTCGTTGCCGATGGCGACCGGCAGCGCGCCAGGCTCAAAGCCGTATCCGTTTGTGTCGGAATACATATTTACTGGCGTGATTTGCATCCAGCCGGATGCCGGCCGGCCGCCGCCGAAATCAAACTTGTAATCGGTCTGGGCGCGGGCCGCCGGGCTTGCGGTGGCCAGGCCGATGGCCGAAAGAATTCCGATGGAGAGATGATGCAGTGGTTTCATGGACTGGTTGAGTTTGTGGTTGTGTTGGTTGAATTGACCTGGGCCGATAGTTGCCAAGGTTCGATGTCCTTTGCCTTTTCAGAAAAGTATTTTTCCAACGGATTGCCCGGCAAACTTTTCAATCCGGCGACGACGCAGGCCGCATTGAATTGCGCGCCGATGTCGGTGGTGTGCGTGCGCTGGTCGGAAAAAAAGGTTGCCACCTTGTCCGCGCCCGTCTTTTTGTAGGCGTCGGTGATGACCATGGTGAGGTCGAAGAAAAGCGCGTTGTGAGCCTTGGCGACTTCCGCATCCCACCGGGCGAAGGGCTCGAAATCGCGGCCTGTCTCCCAACGATCCTTGTGCGGAATGGGCGGGACGAGGATAACCATCGCGCCTTTCGCCTGTCCGCTCGTGACGAAGCTTGCCATATACCAGCCGAAGGTGTGGACGATTTCATTGGTGCCGCTGGGCATCATGTCCTCCACGGTTTCGTCGCCGATGCCGGCGACGTCCGCGCGGTGCTTGTTGGCCGGATCGCCGATGCGACCGCCGTCGTTGGTGCCGAACTGGATGATGACGAAATCGCCGGGCCTGAGCGCATCCAGCACTTTCTGCCAGCGTCCTTCGGTGTAAAATGTCCGCACGCTGCGACCGGCGATGGCGCGGTTGACGATGTTGATTTTGCTGGTGTCGAAAAACGGCGCGATGCGCTCGCCCCAGCCCCAATTTCCGGAGCCGCCTCCACTCCGAACGGTCGAGTCGCCGACTATGTAAAAGGTGGGCAACACATTGTTGTTGGCCGTTTCAACGGGCACTTTCGAGGCGTCCGCCGCGGGACGTTCGTCCTCGGCGGCGCGGAGAAAACCGGCGGCCAGGACAAATGTGAGAACGGCCAGATGCGCTTTCATAAAATCATTCCGATGAAGGTTTATTCGGTGCGGCAACGGCGGGTGGGACACCGTCCGCCTTTTCAGAAAAGTATGGTGCGAGCGGATTTTCCTTAAGTCCCTTGAGCGCGGCGATGACGCAGAGGGCGTTTGTCTGTGCCCCGGCGAGGCTCGTGTGCGGCCCGGCTCCAGCGACAAACAATGCCTGCACCTTTTCCCGTCCCAGTTCATCATACTGACGCGCGATGATTTCGTTGATGTCGAGAAACGGGGCGTTCACGGACTCGGCGGCCTGCCTCGCCCAGCCGGCTGGGCTGTTGGCCGCGTTGCGCGCAGCCGTGCCGTTGGTCTGCCAACTGTTGCGCGGAATCAAGGAGCAAACCATCGGCGTCGCGCCCTTGCTCCGGGCATCCGCGATCATCTGCTTTTCATACCAGCCGAATGAGTGGACAGTCTCGAATTTTCCCGTGACCATGTTGGTGATGGCCTGCGTCTCGTCGCCGATGCCGTGAATTTCGCCGCGCGCGCGGCTCGCGTCGTTGACCGCCCCGCCGTTGGTGCCGAATTGCATGATGACAAAATCGCCGGGCTTTAGCATCGCCAGCACCCGCTGCCACAGATCGCGGTAAAAGGTGCGGCTGGTCGTGCCACCGAGCGCGCGGTTGACGACGTTGATTTTGCCGGTATTGAAGAATGGCGCAATCTCGTCGCCCCAGCCCCACTGGCCGCCATCGCCGCGGCCCCGGCCATTGCGCACCGTCGAATCGCCAATAAGAAACAGCGACGGCAGATTTGTGTTGGCCGGGACATTTTCAATGCGCGAGTTGCGTGCCAAAATATCGGTTGGAGGTATTTTGGCGTCCTCGTTCGTTTGCGCGCGAATGCTGACAGGCAGCAAGCCGCCGCTCAAAATGAGCGCGGGGCAGAGGATGAGTTTGTTCAATGAATACACTCGATTTGTGAAATTCTAATTCGCGTTGACGCCGGGTTGCAACTGCGGATTTCCCGATTTTGTCCACGTCGTCGGGTTCATTTTCAGGCCGGTGATCTTGAGCACGTAGGCATATTTGCAAGGGGCGGCGGCCGGAAGCTTCACTGTAAGCCCGGTGTCGTCCTGCGTGAACTGCAATTTGCCATTGCTGCCTAGCATGGTCACCGATTTGATTTTTCCGGTTGGGGAATTCGTTGTCGCTAGCGCGGTGATGACCGCTTCTTCGCCCGGCCAGTTGCCGAGGATGATGGCATAAAGTGCTTTGCCTTTGACGGTGAAGCGGATGTTCAAGCCCGGCTGTCCGCGTCGTCCGCTGCCTTCGCCGAACTGGGTCCAGTTGTGCGTGTCGTAAATAGCCTCGCCATTCACGCCGAGCCACCGGCCGACTTCCAGGAGCGTGCTGGTGATTTCGGGCGGAAATGTGCCGTCCGCCTTGGGTGAAAGGTTCAGCAGCAGCGTGCCGTCTTTGCTGACGGTGTCCGCAAGCGCGTTGATGACCGTGCCCGGTCCGGAGAAGTGCTCATCGCTCGTATAGCCCCATGTGCTGCCGATCGGTTGGTCCACCTGCCATTCGCCGGTGCGGATGCCGGACGGCGAACGTGCGCCGATTTTCTCAAAATCAATGATCGAACCGATGGTCTCGGTGTTCTTATCGCTCGGCGCGTAGGCGGCCTTCTTGGTGCTGATGGAAACTTCCTTGCCCCACTCCTTCGCACGATTGTAATAGTAAGCCGCGACGCGCAGCTTGAGCGGATCGAGGTAGCGCTGGTCCACGCCGTTGTCGAACCAAAGGAGGTCGGGGTGGTATTTGTCAATCAGCTCGACATTGCGCGCGAACCAGTTGGTCAAGAACCGTTCGCACGCCGCGTCGCTGCGGTCGGCGACGTTGTAGAAATCCGCCCACTTAGGATCGTAAAGGTCGGCCTGCTCGGCCTTCATTTTGGCGGCCATGTCGGCGGGCGGATTGATGAACTGGAAATTTTCGATGCCGTGGTTGGAGACGCCGAATTTCAGCCCCTGCTTGCGCACGGCCTTGGACAGATCGCCGATGAGGTCGCGGTGCGGCCCCATTTGCACGGCGTTGAATGGAGTCACCTGACTGTCCCATAGCGCAAAGTTTTCGTGATGCTCCGCCGTCGGGACGACAAATTTCGCGCCGGATTTCTTGAACAGTTCGGCCCACGCGTTGGGATCCCAATTAGAGGCGGTGAACAGCGGAATGAAATCCTTGTAACCGAACTGGTCCTGCGGGCCGAAATGCCCGACATGCCACTGGCCGTCGGCGCCGTCGGTATACATGTGCTTTTCATACCACTCGTTGTGATGCGCCGGCACGGAATAAAGACCCCAGTGCATGAACAGGCCGAACTTCGCGCCGATGAACCATTGCGGCACCTGGTATTTTTCCTTGAGCGATTTCCAGGTCGGCTGGAACGGCCCCGGCGGAAGCTTCGTCGGGATTTGCGCGACGGCGGCGTTGACGACTTCCAGCGTCGTCTCCGGCGCCATGTCGTAATCGCTGGCGTTTCCGCCTTCGGCCATCGGGTTGTTGGTTTGCGCTGACACCGCCAGCGCGAAGGCAAAAACTGGCAGGTGAATGAGAAGATTTTTTTTATTCATGGATGATTAATCAGGATGCGTTTTCGGGTTGTCAGCGCACAGGCAAAAAACCCTCGCAGAATGGATACGGCAGCGGCACGGGCTGACCGGACTGGGTCAGTTTGCCGGTGTTTTCATCCACGCGGAAAATGACCGTGTTGTCACTTCCGTGGTTTGAGCACAGCAGCCATTTGCCTGTTGGATCAAATGTAAAAAAACGCGGTGTCTTGCCGCCGCAGGAGACGTGCTCAATCAAAGCCAGCCGGCCGGTGATCTGGTCAATCGCGAAAACGGCGAGGCTGTCGTCGCCGCGATTGGAGGCGTAGAGGAATTTTCCGCCCGGATGCACCAGGATCTCCGCGCTGGTGTTCGTGCCCTGAAAATCAGCCGGCAATGCGGAGACGGATTGAAATTCAGCGAGGGTGCCGTTGGTCGAATCCCAATTGAGCGCGGTTACGGTGCTGGCGATTTCGCTGATGACATAAACCCATCGGCCATTCGGATGAAAAGTCACATGGCGCGGGCCGGAGCCGGGCTTGATGGCGACAAACGGTGGATCGTTCGGTGTCAGCGTGCCGTCCTTTTCATTGAAGCGATAAACAAGAATCTTGTCCAGGCCGAGGTCGGCCACGAGCGCGAAGCGGTTGGACGGATCAACGATGATGGAATGCGCGTAGGCATGCGTCTGGCGCTGCGGATTCACACTGCTGCCGGTGTGCTGCACAAAAGCGGTGCGGTCGCCGAGGGTGCCGTCGGGTTTGATGGCGAAGACGGCGATGTTGCCGCCGGCATAATTTGCCGCGAGCACAAAGCGCCCGGTTTGGTCTAGGCTGACATAGCAGGTGCCGGCCCCACCCGCCGGAACACGGTTGAGAAATTTAAGCAGGCCGGTGTGGGGTTCAATTTCATAGGCGGAAACGCCGCCGGGAGTTGTGGCGTTGCAGGTGTAAAGATGCCGGCCATCGGGATGAATCACGAAATACGCGGGCGCGGGCGACTCGATGAGAAATACTGGCTTTGCCAGCACGCCGGTGTCGGTATCAAAGTGCGCGAGCGAAAAACCCAGGTTCGGCCCGGAATGTTGCGTGCCGCAATAGACGAACATGTTCGCCGCTTGAACCGGCAGCAGTCCGAAAATAATCAGGGTTGCCAACCAGGTTAAAAATCTTGCCGGCCTTGCGGCAGTTTTTTTTGGTGAGTTCATTCCCATATTGGCTAAAATCATTGGCCGTCCGTTCTTGGCGTCGGTCTGGTATACTTGTCAAAGACGGAAATGATCGGCAAAGAGTTTCCATTTTCGTCAAAAAAACTTCGCGAGACGAGACCGCCGCGATTGCCCACCGCCGGTTCCCACCAGAAAAGGCCCTTGCAACGTTCGTCGGGCGTGGCCAGCACCACGCGCGTCAATTCGTCGAGATATTCGTGCTGGCCTTCGGGTGTTTCGGGAAATGGCCCGACGCGGTCGGCGGTTTCGCGAGACGGCCTCCAGTTGTAGGCCGTCTCCACGACGAAGATGTCTTTGTGGTAAGCGTTCGCCGTGAATGCCAGATTGTCCCGCAAGTCCATCAATGTCCCATGCCACCAGGGATAATATGAGAAGCCGATGACATCGTAGTGGATTTTGTAACGGTTCAAATTGTCGAAAAAGTATTTCGTCTGGGCGATACTGCCGCCCTGGTCAATGTGGATCAGGATTTTCGGATGCGCATTTGTGCTGCTTCCGGCGTCAACACCCTTGATTCCCGCGCGCAGGTAATCGGTGAAATTCTTCCAATTGTCCGGCAGCTTGCCATCCGGCCATAACATCCCGTGTGTGACCTCGTTGCCGACCTCCACCATGTCCGGCAACATCCCGGCGTCGCGAAACGCGGCGATGGTATCGCGCGTGTATTCAAACACTTTTTTTACCCGCTTCGTGTGTGACAATGTCTTCCACGCTTCCGGTGTCGGCTGCTTGCCGGGGTCGGCCCATGTGCTGGCATAATGAAAATCGAGCAGGAATTTGTAGCCGAGCTTCTTCGCATCCTTTGCCTCGGCCAGCGTGTAGGCAAGGTTGTTCGGCAGATTGCCGCCGACCGGCTCGACAAATATGCGCAAACGAATCCAGTTATAGCCGTGGTTTTTGAAAATGTCCAAGCCGCGCATCGCGTTCGTGCCGTCTTTAAAAACCATGCCGCGATCCTCCGCTTGCTTCAAAAATGACAAGTCCGCGCCGAAAGCGAAGTCGGAGGCGCGCGAAAGATTCCCCGCAGTGGAGAAAAGTGAAACCGCCGCCAAGATTGTGATGGTGATTTTCATTTTAGATTCAGCCGGGTGATTTTGAGACTGTAAACATAATCGCACGACCTTCCGGCGGGCAGTATTATTTTCAGCCCGCCATTATCCTGCGATAATTCCAAACCGCCTTCAAGGCCGGGCAATCTGATGCCGGAGACATTTCCGATGCCGAAATCGGTGCTTTTCCTCATGTTGGGAATGTGACGAATAAATTGGGCAACGTTGAGAAATTATCTAGCATTTGTCGGCGGCACGCCAATCTGTGGCGGCACCTTCAGATCAAGGGTCATGTTTTCCATGCTCAGATTGGCGTCGAACGCGAGCTGATGCCCGGCCTCATCGAAAACCGCCAGCGCCGTGCCATAGCCTTCATCGGGCAGCCGCTTCACATAGGCTGGCACAATCCTCATCGGCCCGGCCGGCGGACACGCATAGATTATCGTGAAGTCCACCGCGTCGCCCTCCGAGCTTAACCGCACGTCCACCGCATGCGCCACGAGATTGGTTCCGCCCGCCGTTATTTCAAAAAGTTTTTCGCCGTCCCGCTTCAGTGCCGGGATGAATTGGATGAAATTGTCCTCGTCCAGCACCGGGAGCGGGTTTGTCGGGTTCGGGTGGTCGAGCAGAAGCGCTGTGAAGTTCGCGAGGCTGCACTTCACCTCCATCCGGTCGGGATGCAGCCACACATCCGTGTAACTCAAGTAAGGATCATGCGCGCGCGCCGCCGCCGCCGCTCCGAGCAACCAGAAGATCGCAAGCCACCGCCAAGCTGGTTTGAATGTTATGAATTTCATTTGAGACCGTGCAACACCCAGCCCGTCCACAGTAACCCGCTTGCGCCAATCCAGCTTCCCGCCACGCGCACGACGATCCGCGCCCACATCGGCTTCGCCGTTACGGCCAGCGCCGACGCCAGCGCCACCAGCACGAAGAGCGTGACCGCGACACCGATCAGTTGCAGCACGCCTGTGCCGGTGCCGGCCTCGTGCATTCCCACGCCGTTGAAAAAACCGTGCGTCCCGCCGATCAGCGCCGCCAGAACTGCCACCGCCACCGCCGGCAGCGCGATGTCCGTCGCGATAAAAATGCCCAGCAGCAGCAACGAAAGCGCGCCGACAATTTCCTCCGGCGGCGAGGTCCAGCCGGTCGTCGTCAATCCGGCCAATCCGCCCGCGAACCACGCCACCGGCAAAATGAACAACGCCCGCCGCCCCGCCGCCGTTCCGCGCAATCCGGCCAGCAGCGCCAGCGCCAGCGCCGCCAGCGCGTCGCCCGGCGACAGGGAAAAATGCCCGATGCCGTCATAAACCGGCCCCAATCCCGTCGTCACCAAATGCGCGTCCGCCCGTGCCGGGAAAAATAAAACCGCCAGGCACGCCGTCAGAATCGCCCGCTTGAAAATGCGTTCAAACATTTTGCCAGAAATTTGCCGGCTCCACCGCCGAGGCTTTCGCTTTTTCAGGCGCGGTTTCCTTTGGTTCCGGCTGCACCGCCGCCCACAAAAAATAAACGCCGCACGCCAAAATGGCCCCGCCCGCGAGGCGGATCGTCAGCCTGCCCGCCGACCAGCGATGCAGCAGCCCGATGGTGATGCCGCACAAATGCAACGTCCCCGTCGCGATCACGAAGCCGATGCTGTAAAGCAGTCCGCTCTGGCCCGGCGGCAATTCCACCCCGTGCGCGTGCCCGTGGTAAAATCCGAACGCGCCCACCAGGATTGCCGGCCAGATCAAATGCTTCGGCCTCACTTCGGCGCACACCATCGTGCCGAGGAGCAGCGCCGAAAGCGCGATGCCGATTTCCTGGCCCGGCAGCGGCACGCCGATTAGCCCGAAAAATCCGCCGACCGACATCACCATTGGAAATACCACCGGCAGCAGCCACATCGCGCGCCCGCCGAGCTGCGCGCCCCACAATCCCACCGCCACCATCGCGCAGATGTGATCCAATCCCGACCACGGATGATGAAAGCCGCTCGCGAAGCCGCCGGCCTCGCCATGCAAAATGTGCGCCTGTGCCTGCGGCACCAGCGCCAGCAAAATTAACACGGCCGGAAGCCAGGCAAACCGGCGCGAACTTTGAAACGAATTTGTTTTCATATTTGTCTCCTTGTTAGTTTGTCATCATTGTAATCCGGCAATTAAAATCACCGTCCGCTGAATTGTCCAATACGCGCCCAGCCCGCCGACCGTGTAGGCCGGCAGCGCCTCCGCCCAGCGCGCCCAGCGGATTTCCAACGTGCGAAACGAAAGCGCGAGCAGCAAAATCAGCGCGACAAAAAACAACTGCCCGATTTCCACGCCGCAATTGAAAAACAGCAGCGCCAGC
>Ga0181516_10001438_pt1 | contig 18181 bp, 14 predicted proteins | sample PEATcosm2014_Bin_25_FD_121104 | JGI IMG/M metagenome (GOLD analysis project Ga0181516, IMG submission 121104) | Peatland microbial communities from MTU Mesocosm Facility, Houghton, MI, USA - PEATcosm2014_Bin01_10_metaG | ecosystem: Environmental > Terrestrial > Soil > Wetlands > Peat | place... | reverse complement strand
TTGGCGTTCAGACGAAAGAAAGTGGAGCCGCGAGTCAGGATTGAACTGACGACCGTCCGATTACAAATCGGATGCTCTACCGCTGAGCTATCGCGGCCTAAATGCCTTTGGCAGCATATTGGGGTGTCATCATAATTCAAGCTATTGTTTCCGCCGCTCGTTCAAATTCTGACGCCGTGACTTTGATTTTGAGCAAGTATTTCTCGGCGTGAAATGTCGCGGGCGAGTTTGATTTCAAACGACTCGACGACGATGCTCATGTCTTGGTGTGGATATTTTTCTTCAAGGTGTTCTCGCACCTGTGCGGTCATGTCGTCTTTCCAAAGGTTAAAAACCTGCCGCTGGTCGCGGGCGAACGTCTGCAACACTTCCCGCGCATCGTGGCCGCTGTTCAAAGCGTCTTTCATTTCCCTGGACTTCAACGGCAGACATTCGACAGCCGCAAATTCCAAGCCTGCCGCCGTGCGACGGTGGCAAACGGAGGTGATTTTCGTCAAATCAACGGCATGTTGCCATTGCGTGCCGTCGTCGGTTTGGATGATGTGGCCTGACGACTGTAGGGCGGCTCTGAATGCGTCGTTTGCTGTCGCTGGCAGATTGCACTCGATATTGTGAAGGGCGTCACAGTTCGCTTTGAACTGTTTTAGATGTTCCGCGAAATGCTGTATGGCCTCGGCGTTAGCCTGTTCTTGAAGCGGTGTGGGTCTTTCGTAGTAGTTCATATTTACCTCAAATCGGTTTGCAGCAATTGGAGCAGTTCGGTTCTCGGCACAAGTAGTTTGCCGCGCAGCACCCGGCACGTTTTTAATTTCTGCCGCTGGATCAGCCGATACATGGTAAAATAATTGATGCCAAGCATATCGGCGGCTTCCTGCACGGAATAAGCGAGCCGTTCGGCTGGCGGCGTGGTGGTTGGTTCTTTGTTTTCTTGAATGGCTTCCATACGTCCTTTATGGGTTTTTCATTGGGAATAAATTTGAGCTTTGACCGGCTTGCTCCAGTCCATTTTGGGCAGGAAATGGATCGGATGAACGCGGAGCGCCACGGCCAGGTAATACAACTGCGTCAGATCAATCCGCAGCGAGCCGTCTTCAATTTTGGAAACGGTGCTGCGCGTGGCGTTCTGCCAGCCAGCATCCTGCAATCGGTCGGCCAGATAATCCTGCGTCCAGTCAAGCTCGTTACGCCGTTTGCCGACTTGTCGCCCGATAAAATTCCGCTTTTTCATCGCGACTATATTTTTGCCGCTGTCTTTACCAGAATTCATTTCACTAGGTTGTAATGAATTCGTTACAGCTTTTTGGAATTCAAAAACCGACTTCCCAAGGCATGGCAAAGCCATGCCATTGGGAAGTGGGGGTCATCAAGCTGACAGCAAACCGGCGTCAGCTCTCGCCAATGAAGCCTCAATTGAGGGAAAAGCAGGCAAAATTGCCTGACCCATGATGGGATTAAGGGCATTACCGCGTCAGCTTTCGCCGACACTAGCCAAGTAGGGAGAATCCAGACTTTCGTCCTGTCTCAAGAAAACAATTAGCACAGCCTAAACAAAATGCAAGTCCGGCAGAATGAATAAATTCGTCATGATAAAGCTCCCCGACGCAGAATCATAGAGGCAAAATTCCCGGAGCCGGGCGGCGGGTGCAATGTGGAGCGCAGCCGGATGAGGCGAGCAATACATTGACGCGCCGACCGGCGACATATCATCACGCCTCGGATTCAAGCGCGGGAAATAGCGCGACTGCGGCCTGAAACCAAGTAAGACTGAATCCAGATTTGCTGCGCCGCCTCACGATTGCCGCAGTCGCGGCGACTGCGGCTTTGCCGAGTTGCAACTTCTCCTGCGCAAGGCGGACCGCCTCACGATTGCCGCAGTCGCGGCGACTGCGGCGCGGAAGGACGCGCCGTTCGTTGTGGGTTACAGCCCGCCTCACGATTGCCGCAGTCGCGGCGACTGCGGCCAGCCGTAGGCGATCAGTCCGACGGCAACGCCAGCGCTCCGCCTCACGATTGCCGCAGTCGCGGCGACTGCGGCTCTGGCTGCGGTGCGGCGTCCAATTGGAAAATTTCCGCCTCACGATTGCCGCAGTCGCGGCGACTGCGGCCAAACCTGCGGGCGATGCACCCCGGCAAAGAATACCCCGCCTCACGATTGCCGCAGTCGCGGCGACTGCGGCGTTCTTCGGGTGCGCCTTCTTTGGCGACGTTCTCCTCCGCCTCACGATTGCCGCAGTCGCGGCGACTGCGGCTGCCGGCGCCTTCTACGGCGCGCACGCCAACTGATTGCCGCCTCACGATTGCCGCAGTCGCGGCGACTGCGGCACCAGCAGTTTCCGACCAGCGCAACGGAACAAAAGCCCGCCTCACGATTGCCGCAGTCGCGGCGACTGCGGCGTTTCTCCAACTGCTGGCATTCTTTTCGCGTCGCGCCGCCTCACGATTGCCGCAGTCGCGGCGACTGCGGCAGCTTTGTTTGAAATGGCTCGCCCGCTGCCTCTCCCCGCCTCACGATTGCCGCAGTCGCGGCGACTGCGGCATCCCCTGGCGCGTGGCGCTCGCGCTGCAAGATGACGCCGCCTCACGATTGCCGCAGTCGCGGCGACTGCGGCGGTGCGCCGCATGGCGGACGATTGGCGGGTTCAACCGCCTCACGATTGCCGCAGTCGCGGCGACTGCGGCCGGTTCGCGGTTTATACGCAGCGATTGCGGCGGCCCGCCTCACGATTGCCGCAGTCGCGGCGACTGCGGCCTGATTGCCAGCTTTCTGGTCATGGGCGCCGGCGCCCGCCTCACGATTGCCGCAGTCGCGGCGACTGCGGCTTGGTGCCTCTGCGCTCATTTCAGAAAAAACTTTCCCGCCTCACGATTGCCGCAGTCGCGGCGACTGCGGCCAAAAAAGCGCGGGCGGAACTCCTCAAACATGTCATCCGCCTCACGATTGCCGCAGTCGCGGCGACTGCGGCTTTTTGCGGGCCTGCCATCCACCGGGGAAATGACACCGCCTCACGATTGCCGCAGTCGCGGCGACTGCGGCACGCAAACATCCTGAACATGAACTCAACCCTAAACCGCCTCACGATTGCCGCAGTCGCGGCGACTGCGGCTCGCTCCCTAGAACACCTTGAGAATCAACGCCTGCCGCAGCACTTTGCGAGCGTGAGGCAGGTTGGAGCATTAACACATAAATGAAACGGGAAACAATCATTGCCAATAGCCTATCAATCCAAGCGAATCTGTTGTGCGAGCGTCCGTGCAGGCCAGCGCCAGCATTTCCGCACTCGCACTGGAATCGCCGCATTCAGGCGCAGTCGTCGCGATTTCAATGAGCAATCATGGTTAGCCAATGGCGGAAGCTAACTGGTCGGTGGCACGTGGCCGGGATTTATTCAACGCCATTCAGAAAAACTTGCAAGCCTGAAAATTAAATAATCGTTACGCGCGAACGGACTTCGTAGGGCAATCCCATTGCATCAATGATCAAGCTTGCGTCCTTGGAACTCGCGCCCAGTGATACAAACAAAACCTGATCCTCGTCGTGATTGAGCAAATCCTGAAGTTCAGCCTTTAATTTCGCGAGACGCAAATCATCTAGTGGACATTCAAAAACCGAGTATTGCAGTCGCACGCCAAAACCTTCCAGCGAACGTGCTACTTTTCGCAACCGTTTTGGGTCGCTGATGTCGTAGCTCACCAGATAGCGGATGCGGCTCATCGCGTGACAAATCCGTGATATGTCAAAGCCTCGCCCCGAACGAACCGCCACAATTGTCGCGCCTGCACTTCCAGCATCCGGCGATACGCCATTTTGTAGCTGAATTCTGGATGGCTGACTTCCGTGTCCAATCGCCGAAACCATCCTTCCCAAAATGGTCGCCGACCTTTGTCGGTTAAAAACATCCCGTTCGCGCTTTTGATGAAGTCCTCCGGGCCAAGTTCGCCACGATTGATGAGGCTGATGGCCACGCTGTCGGCGATGAGCGGGCGGAATTCCTCCATCAAATCCAGTGCCAGTGCCGGACGGCCATAACGCGGCTGGTGCATGAATCCGAGAAACGGATCGAGTCCAACCGAATAACAAACGCCGGTCAATTCCTTCGCCAGCATGGAATAACCGAGCGAAAGCAAGGCGTTCACCGGATCACGCGGCGGACGGCGATTGCGCCCGCGCCAGTCAAATTTCCAGTCGTCACGCTGTTTCAGCATGGACTCGAATTGCTCGAAATAAAGCGCCGCTGCGCTGCCCTCGACGCCGAGCAACGCCGTCAAGTCGCGCGCTGATTCCGTGGAATCGCGGAAACTTGCCATCAAGCTCGTCACGCGATCCGGCACATCACCATTGCGCATGAGCATCACGCGTTGGTTATGAATCTTGGCGCGGATGACTTCGCGTGCCAGTTGCAACCACACGCCCGGCATTTCAAACAACCGATATTGCCCGCGTCGCGCATCCACACCGCTGGCCGGCAATCTGACTGCGAACTGCGTCTTCCGATTGCGCAATGAAGCCAAGGGGCGTGGCGAAGATTTCAGGCGTGGGTTTCCTAAACGGCGCCTCTCTTTTCCACCCTCATTGCCTACTGGTAAAAGTGTTCCCGTGAGTTGGATGACGGGGCGCTCCCGCTTCACAGACTTGTGTTTCATTCTGTCAGGACGCATCTTTTGACCACAGCAACATTGACACGATGTCATCATCCAATACTTCAACTCAGTGGCGCGTCGCTGAAATAAAAATAATCTTTCGCAGAATCATTCTCGCGGTGTTTATTGGAATTCTGATCCCAAATCGCGCATTGAACGCACAGGCGGTGGATTCGAACGGAACGGCGCTTTCGGCATCGTTAATTTGGACGGGGCAGCCGGATGCGGATCAGAAAAGAGGAGCCTGCGTCGCCTTCCGGAAACATTTTCAGCTCGCCGATGTGGAGTCACCCGTGGCGCTGCAAATTTTTGCGGACACCCGTTACATGCTTTGGGTCAATGGCCGTTATGTGCAGCGCGGTCCAGCGCGTTTTGAACCGAAAGCTCCCGAATACGATTGCATGGACATCACCACCAACCTGCACAACGGGGACAATGTGATTGTGGTGCTGGTCGCCAGCCGCATCAGCAACGGCAAAACCCGGATGCACGCGCCGGGTCTCGCCGCACGGGTGGCGCAGGCGGGAAAAATCATCTGCGCCACCGACGCCACCTGGAAATGGAGCGACCAGACGCGCTACCGCCAAGTGACCACGAACTGGGCGAACATTTACGACACGGTTGACGCCCGCGTGGAGGATGGCGACTGGACTTTGCCGGATTACGACGACAGCAAGTGGGCGGCAGCGCAACCAGCGCAGAACAGTTGGGGCGCGCTGACGGCGCGGCGGATTCCGTTGCTGGGCGAAACGGTGGTCACACCGGATTGGAACGCGACGAATTGGCCGGTGACGCTGAACGGTGGCGAAGAAATCGGGTTCACATTTCCGCATCTGGTGCTCGCCTACGCGCAGATCGAAGTGGACGCGGACGAAGGCAGTGAGTTTCAACTGGTCTATCTGCCGGAAACTTCAATGGGCCGGGGTGCCTCCGCGCAAAACCGGTTCATTTGTCGCGCGGGAAAGCAGACGTTCATCACCACCGACACGCACTCGATTTATGAAGGTCGGATTCGTGTGAAGTCGGGCCGGGTAACTTTGCTGGGCGTGAAATTTGTCGAGCGGCTTTATCCATTTGAGCAAGTCGGCACGTTTGAATCGAGCGACCCGTTGCTGAACCGGCTTTGGAAGACGTGCGTGCGCGGGTTGGAAGTCGTCAGCGAGGATGCGTATGTGGATTGCGCCGACCGCGAACGCGTCGAATGGATGGATTGCGACCCGCCGGCGTTTGATGTCACGCGCGCGGTCATGGCCGGGCCTGCCGCCGGCGGCCAGACGGTCAATTCCGACCCGCGCTTGCTCGAAGAGATGCTGCGGCGCACGGCTTACACGTTGCAACCTGGTGGCTGGGTGAAGGCGCACACCTCTTCCGACCGTTTTGACATCCACGCCAAGATGGAGGACCGTGCGTGCGACTGGGTGGAAGGCGCGCGGCGGTATTATGAAAGCTGCGGCCAGACCAATGTTATCTGCGAAATCTGGCCCGCGATTGTTGCGCAGATGAATTACTTTCTCGACCGCCGGACTCCGCGCGGGCTCGTGCTGGCGCGCGAATGGGTGGTTTGGGGCGACCCGGTCGGCTATCAAACCTGCGAAGGCACGGCGCTCAATGCGTTCATTTATCGCGCGCTGGCCGACGCGGCGTTTCTGGGAAATGTCATCGGCGAAAAGAAACAGGCGCAGCAATTCGACCGCGCCGCCAAAGACCTGGCCGCAGCCATCAACAAGGTGCTTTGGGACAAGGGAGCCGGGACTTACTACGCCGGCTATTATGATCTGGCCGCCGCAAAGAAGGCCCGCGATTATCGCCTGCTCAAGTTGAAGGTGGAGAACAACCTGATTGAACCTACGCGCCATGCCGCACTGTTCACCCTGGATCAGGGCGTGGTTCCGGAAAACCGCCGGGCAAGCGTGACCAAATATCTGATGGCCCACCCGCCCACGGAAAACGACATCATGCAGTATTATTATTTTTTTAAGCAGCAATACATTGCGGATGACCCGGCGCAGGATTTGTTCATCTTGAACAAGTTGCGCACCGACTGGAAGGACATGGCCGAAAGCCCCTACGAGGCGGGATTCGAAGGATTGCATTCCTGGGGTTCGCAGGCGCACTGCTACGGAATATTCCCGGCTTATTTTTTGAGTTCCTACGTTTTGGGTGTGAGGCTGGACGGGCCAGCCCAGAAGAAAAGCATCCTCATCGAACCGCGTCTAAACGGCTTGACCGAAGCTTCTGGCACGGTAGAGACGGAATTTGGCCCGGTGGCCGTGTCCTGGAAACTAGCAGGCAACCAATGGAACTATATGCTGGATACATCGAAACTGACAGCCGGAACCACCATCCACCTGCGACTTCCCGTCGGCACTGGAAAATTCGCTGCCGAACTGGACGGTGTCGCTCTCAAGGCCGGCACGCACAAAGTGAAGCATCAAGGACGCTGGCTGAATGTGCCGCTAACTTCGGGGGAGCACCACGGCTTCTGGTATAGTGGCAAATGAATCCGGTCACAAAAAGCGAACTGGGGGGAACTCAAGTATTTGATAGATCAAAAAAGAATCGGGATTCAGTTGGCTGGCTAGGCTGTGGCGAAATTCACTTTGAACACGAGGGCGATGTTAAAGGACATCTGCGCGGGGCAGTTGATTTCCAACCCGTCCGCCGTCTGCTTAAAATCAACCGGGGCCGGCGATCCGAGCAGGCTGACGGATTTGACGGCGGGCACTGCGGGTTGCGCGTTGGTTCCCATTGAGGTGATTTTCAGCGTGGTGCCCGGGTCGGGCACGGTCATGCAAAAAGTATAAACAGAGCCGTCCTTGCCGGCGGTGAAGCGGAAATCCTGCGGGGTGAATTTGAAGGTCGCCTGGCGTTGGTTGATTTTTCCCGCGGGTGATTGCCGGACGCGATTGCCGGCGCTCTCCCCGAATTTGTTCCACGCGCTGCTGCCGTAAATGGCTTCGCCGTTGATTTTCATCCAGTCACCCACTTCCGCGAGCATTTTCAGGCTGCCGTCATCCAGCGAACCGTCCGGACGCATCGCGATGTTGACGCAGAAGCAGCCGTCGCGTGAAACGCATTCGAGCATGTGGCGGATGAGCGCCCCTGCGCTGTAAACGAAGCCGGGCGCGTAATACCAGTCGCCGTAGGCCGTCTCGCCGATCCACGGCTGGTCGGTCTTGATGCCGCCGGGCCAGTTGTCCTCGGAAGTGTTGACCACACCATTGCCGCCCGGATGAAATTTCACGATGCTGAACGTGTCCACCTTGCCGCGCGTCTTGAGCGTGTGATTGTAGTAATCGGCGATGACGCGCTGCATGGCGTCGCATTTGTGGCCGGTCGCGCTCAAATATCCGGTGTAGGGCTGGGTGGAATTGCCATCGGTATAAATGAAGTCGGGGTCATATTTGCGGACGACATCCATGATGCGCAGCGCCCAGCGCGTGACATACCATTGGCAGTATTCCTGATGGGTGGTGAGAATGCCCTGCTTCGGACACCAACTGTCCTGATCCCAGCCGATGTATTCGCGCAAGTCCACGCCGTAGAGCAGGCGCGGGTCCATGCCTTCTCACCATTGGCCCTTGCCGTCGGCGAGGGTGAGATTTCCATCGTAAGGCACGCCCGCCTTTGGCCCGGTCTTGTCGCTGCCCAGCGATTTCTGCCACCACCACCAGGTGTATTCGTGATGAAACGAAACGCCGTAACGTATTCCCGCTTCATGAACTGCTTTTGACCACTCGCCAAGAAAATCGCGTTTGGAACCGAGGTTGACGGAATTCCACGGCTGGTAGGCGGAATTCCAATTGTCGAAATTGTCGTGGTGAACGCCTTGAATCAGGAGGAAACGCGCGCCGGCGTTTTGATAAATTTTAACCACGGCGGCGGGGTCGAGTTTCACGGGATTCCAAGTCCTCAACAAATCCTTGTAGCCCACTTCGGACGGATGGCCGAAATCCCGCAGATGATTGTTGTAGGCGGTTTCACCCTGCATATATAGCTTGCGCGCATACCAGTCGCCGCTCATGCCCGCGGCTTGCGGCCCGAAATGCACCCAGATGCCGAACTTCGCCTCGCGCAGCCAGCTCACTTCCTTGCCCGGATAATTTTGCGCGATGGATTCCCAAGTCGGTGCATACGGCCCTGGGACGATGGGGAAATCCATTTTGACTTCCGAGAACGTAGCCGGGTCGCCCATCGGCACGGAACCAATTGGCCGTTTGGGTGGGAGTTCGGGAATCGGCGCCAGCGGCGGCAGGGCGGGTAGCGCGTCACCTGAAGTTTTGGCTGGGAGGCGGGCAACTTCCGGGGTTGCTGACGAGCAGCCGCTCAACAGACTGCCTGCGGCAATACTGGATCCCGCCAGTGCCGCAAGCTTGATGAATTTACGCCGGGCTATCGGGCGTTTAACACCAACAGAATCTGAGAAATGTGACATAAATTTCTATTACTGTGAATCGTTCCACCGCTGCTGTCCGCGCGGCGCAACTGCGCGCGGTGGTTTCGGTCAACCGCGAGTTGATTTTGCTTTATTGGGACATCGGGAAAATCATTGCCGAGGCGCAAAAGACTAAGGGCTACGGCAAGCAGGTGGTGGAACGGTTGGCGGATGACCTGCAAAAGGAATTTCCCGGCACAGCGGGTTTCTCGCCGCAAAACGTCTGGTTCATGCGCAGCTTTTATCTGGCTTGGCCGGCGATGCCTGAAAAACCCTCACAAGTTGTGAGAGAATCGGCCACATCGGCTCACCAACCGGCTTAACGCCTTACGGATGGCGGCAGCATTGCCAAGGCCGTCAAAGTGTCCTGGCGAAAACACCGAGGCGCTCCGACTCGAACGCATGGAGCGGAGAATCGAAACATCAATCGGTTGAGACGCTATTTTCATTCTTAACTGTCACAAAAACTGCCTAGTTTTTGTGACAATGACAAGGAAATATCGACCTAAATACCCAACGGGTTCTGACCGGGCTTCGGACTGTGGTCGGGAACAGTGGAGCGGAGACGGGGAGACGGCGGGTTCACATAGCTGCGTTCACGAAAATCCGATGCTGGCTCCGATAATCACGCGGTGAACATCTGCACGCCCGGCGAAAAGCGTCGTTGAAGCGGCTGATGGAACCAAAGCCGGAGTTTAGGGCAATGTCTACAATCTTTTGATCGGTTGTGGCGAGCAAACGCTGGGCGTGTGAAACCCGGTGTTGAGTGAGATAATCAATCAGCGTCGTTCCAAATGCCTTTCGAAACAGGCTCATGGCGTAATTTGGATGAAGCCCGACCTCCCGGCCGATGGTCGCGATGGTCAATCGTTCTGCATAACGTTGTGCAATGAAGCAGGCCATCTGTTCGACTTTATTCAGTCCTCCGTCACTGATTACAATCCGATGCTTGCGATTCGTTCTTTTTGCATTGACCGAATGATTTGCCCCCAACGCAAACCTCAACAACCGCGCTTCCATCTCCAGCAAGACTGCTCTCATAATGCCAGTGTTGCTTTTTTTAAGGTCATTCTCCCATTGAGAAAATAATTGCGAATCGGAACGCACAGGAGGAGTGTCGCGCTCGCCAACCACCTGGCCATGTAGCAGGCGATGCACCAGTTCATCCGGTAATTTACATTGGAGAAACCAAGCCAGCGGTATCGTCGCCACGAAATATTCCGGTTCGTCACCATAACCAATAACCTGATGCGGGATTGCCGCCCAAAAGGCACTTAATTGTCCCGCTTCAATGCGGATTTTTTGCCCACCAAGCAGATAAGTCACCCATCCTGTTTCAAGAAAATTAAGCTCAATCTCGTTGTGCCGATCGGGGCGGCGCATTGGCGTGGGATGCCATCGCACACAGGTAAACCCGTAGGGCGCGAAGTCGGGTCGGCGTGAATCAAACGACTCCATAATGTTAGGATACAGGGATTATTTGCGCATTTAGGAGGAGTTTTGTCGAGAACATTGGAGTAAATTATGACCATCAAATGCCATTGTTTTTTGGATTGTGTGAAATCAAATTCATACATTGCCGCATTTCAGTTATTCAAATTTGACCGCATGAAGATTACTCATTGTATTTTGCTATTCCTATTGACCGCTGCGCTCGTGTTGCAATACGCAAGCGCAGCCTGTTTCCCTGTGCAATTGCAATGCGACTTTTTCACCGAACCCTTGGGAATTGATTCGGCAAATCCCGGTCTTGATTGGATTCTGCAAGCCAGCGATCCATCCGCGCGAGGATTGACGCAGAGCGCATATCAAATTCTGGTGGCATCGTCGCAAAACCGGCTCGCAAAAGACACCGGCGATTTATGGGATTCGGGAAAGGTTGCTTCGGATCAAACGTATCAAATCGCTTATGCTGGCGCATCCTTGAAGTCAGATGAAGCAGTGTGGTGGAGGGTTCGCGTCTGGGATGGCGCGGGGAAAGTTTCCGCGTGGAGTGCGCCGGCGCAGTGGACGATGGGTGTGCTAAATCCGAACGACTGGCATGCCCGATGGATCACCGCACCAGCCAGCCTACAGGGCGGCAGCAATAACACCTTTCTGCTACGTCACGAATTTTCCGCGAAATCGAAACTCAAACGCGCGACTCTCAATATCTGCGGCCTCGGCCAATATGAAATTTCCATCAACGGCAGAAACGTGACCACGAACGTCCTCACACCTGGCTGGACGGAATATACGAAGACTTGTTTGTATGATACCTACGATGTGACCGCGCTGATTCGTCGGGGCGACAACGCGGTGGGGATTCTGCTTGGCAACGGGATGTATCGCGTTGCGAAAGGCGGGCGCTATGCAAAATTTGAAAAATCCTTCGGCCCGTTGCAGGCCATCGCGCGCATCCGGCTCGAATACGAAGACGGTTCCACGACAATCATCGGCACGGGCGAAAGTTGGCGCGCGGGCATCAGTCCGATGACGTTCTCCAGCGTTTATGGCGGCGAAGATTGGGACGCGCGACTGGAGCAAAAGGACTGGAACCGTCCCGGATTTGATGAATCCAAATGGTTGCCGGTGGAAATTTCAACAGGGCCGGGCGGCGAATTGCGGGGCATTTCGCGATCCGCGCCGCCGATTCAAATCTTTGAAACGCACATGCCGGTCGCCCGGCATCAAGTCAAAACCAACGTCACGATTTACGACCTTGGCCAGGAGGCATCGCATCTGACACGCTTCACCGTCCACGGCCCGGCGGGATCGAGGGTGCGTATCACGCCCAGCGAACTGGTCAATTCCAATGGAACATTGTTCGTGAACAATTACAACGGCCGGGCTTGGAGCGAATACACGCTTGCCGGAAACGGCGAGGAAGCTTACACCTCAAAATTTTTCTATTACGGCGGGCGTTTTCTTCAGGTGGAATGCATTCCCGCTGACGGCGGCACGGAAATCCCGAAAGTTGATTCAATTGCCGGTCTGGAAATTCATTCGTCTGTCGCACCGGCGGGCCAATTTTCGTGTTCCAACGATCTTTTCAACCGCATCAACACAATGATTCGCCGCGCGGAATTGGGCAACATGATGAGCGTCATTACGGATTGCGCCAATCGCGAGCGTCTCGGCTGGCTGGAGCAGGACCATCTGCACGGTCCGTCCTTCCACTATAACTACGACATGAGTCCGCTCGTTAGGAAAGTGGTCGGCGACATGATGGACTGCCAGTTGGTCACCGGATTGATTCCCACGCACGTTCCCGAATATCCAATTTTCCCACCCAAATGGCGTGACGCGATTGAGTGGGGCACGACCGGCATTCTCATGCCATGGCAACAATATCAATGGACGGGCGACGTCGCAGGCTTGCGGAGCAGCTACCCGATGATGCGGCATTACCTCGACTATCTAACTTCCAAAGCCACAAACGGAATAGCCGCTCCGGGGTTGGGTGATTGGAATGGTTTGCGCGCAAATACAGATACGCCGAATAAATTGATCGCTACCGCGCTTTATTTTGAAAACGCCCGCGCGGTCGCGCAATCCGCCAGGCTTCTGGGGAAACCCGATGATGCTACGGCATATGAACAACTCGCCGCAACCATCCGGGCCGCTTTCAACGCCACTTTTTTCCATCCCGACACGCAGCAATATGGAACCGGTTCGCAGTGCGCTAACGCGATGGCGCTGGACTTGGGGTTGGTGGAACCGACCAACCGCCCGGCAGTGCTCCAACATATCGTGGACGACCTGGCCCAACAACATTACGCCATGACCATTGGCGAAGTCGGGCTGCCATATCTCCTGCGCGCTTTGGCGGCGGGTGGCCGCTCCGAGGTCATCTTCGACATGGCAAATCAAACGGAATATCCCGGCTACGGTTATCAATTGAAAATGGGTGCGACAGCGCTGCCCGAAACTTGGAACGCCGGTCGCAACAACACGCAGATCCAGTTCATGCTCGGCCACATCATCGAATGGTTTTATCACGACCTCGCCGGTATCCGGCTTGATCCGCAATCGCCCGGATTCAAGCATTTCGTCATCCACCCGACGGTCGTTGGTGATCTGACCGAAGTGAAGGCTGCCTATGATTCCATTCGCGGACAAATTGTCAGCGAATGGAAGCTGTCGAAGAACACCATCACGATACATGTCGTTGTTCCGCCAAACACCACGGCGACTATTGACATTCCGACCATCAACAAAGCCTCCGTGACCGAAGGCGGAAAACTCATCGGGGATTCAGGCGAGATCGCATTTTTGAATTTTCAAGATTTGCACACATCCTATCAAGTCGGTTCGGGTGACTACACCTTCAAAGCGGAAATGCCGGCAAAATAGATTTTATGCTGAAGTCATTTTCGATTTTCGTCCTGACGGTGGCGCTCGCCAGCGCAGCCGTCGCACAGGAGAAACCGCGCCTGTTCGTCCTCACCGATATTTCCAATGAGCCAGACGACGAGGAATCGCTCGTCCGCCTTCTGGTGTATGCGAACGAGTTTGATGTCGAAGGGTTGGTCGCTACAACTTCGACTTGGCTTAAAACCAAGCCGCGCGAGGATTTGATCCGCCGGGACATCACCGCCTATGCCGAGGTGCGGACGAATCTACTCAAGCACGCGCCGGGTTTCCCTCCAGCGGAACAACTGCTCGCCGTGACCAAGACCGGCCAGACCGGTTACGGAATGGCGTTCGTAGGGGTAGGAAAAAGCACCGCCGGTTCACAGTTGATTATAGATGCGGCAGACAAGCCGGATTCGCGTCCGCTTTGGATAACGATTTGGTGTGGAGCCAACACATTGGCTCAAGCGCTGACCGACGTGCGTGCTTCGCGCAGCCCGGAAGAATTGAAAAAGTTTGTCGCCAAATTGCGCGTCTATTCCATTTCCGACCAGGACGACGCGGGCGCGTGGATTCGCAAAGAATTTCCCGATCTTTTTTACATCGTCTCGCCGAGCAATCCCGACGGAAAAGAATACTGTCGCGCGACGTGGACAGGCATTTCCGGAGACCTGTTCTATAAAAACGGGCCGATGAGCTATTTCAATCTGGTAGATAATCCGTGGCTCGCCGAGCACGTCCGCCAAAATCACGGCCCGCTTGGCACGCTGTATCCGCCGCTTAAATACATCATGGAAGGCGACACGCCGTCGTTTCTGGGCCTGATCAACAACGGACTCGGCTGGAATGTCAGTCCGGCATACGGCGGCTGGGGCGGACGCTACGTTTTGTATCAGCCATCGGGCGAACCGCGAAAAATTTGGACGAACAATTCCGACAGCCGCGACACCGTCACGGCGGACAGCGGCCAAACCGTCACTTCCGACCAGGCAACCATCTGGCGCTGGCGCGAACAGTATCAAAATGATTTTGCCGCGCGAATGAATTGGTGCATCGCCGCTGATTTCACCAACGCCAATCATAATCCAATCGCCGTGCTCAACGGCGATCACACCAAAAATGTCCTGACAATGTCCGCGACGAACGGCGCAATGGTCGCTCTCTCCGCCGAAGGCACGAGCGATCCCGACGGCAATGCCGTGCGTGTGACGTGGTGGGTTTACCCTGAAGCGGGCAATATTTCGGGCGCGACACTTACGACTACAAACGCTTTGAAAACGGAAGTTCGATTGCCCCAAATCAAAAGGGCCGGAAAACTGCACGTCATTCTTCAAGTGGAAGACGATGGCGATCCGCACCTGTTCGCATATCGCCGCGCCATCATCGAAGTGACACCATGATATTATGAAACAATTCTTATTTCTGTTCGTGATAATCGTGTTGAGTCCTGGCTGGACATTGGCGCAGCCACAAAACAACCGCCACACGCAAGTTTCCATTCACGGCGAAGATTTCTACATCAACGGCCAGCCGACTTACGCCGGGCGAACTTGGAACGGCCATCGCATCCAAGGACTTTTGCTGAACGCGCGGATGGTTCAGGGAATTTTCGACGACTTGAATCCCGAAACCATCAATCGCTGGGTTTACCCGGACAGCGGCAAATGGGACGCAGAACGGAACACCCGCGAATTCATCGCGGCAATGCCGGAGTGGCGCGAGCATGGGCTGCTCGCGTTCACGCTTAATCTTCAAGGCGGCTCGCCCGAAGGCTATTCGCATGGGCAGCCGTGGATCAATTCCGCCTTCAATTCCGACGGCTCGCTGCGCGCGGATTATTTTTCGCGGCTGGAAAAAATTCTGGATCGCGCGGATGAACTTGGGATGGTCGTCATCCTCGGATATTTCTATCAGGGACAGGATCATGTTTTGACCAATGAAACGGCGGTGATCCGCGCGGTGGATGGCGCGACCGGCTGGGTTCTCGACCACGGTTATCGCAACGTGATCGTGGAAATCAACAACGAGTGCGACCAGCATTACGTCAACGAAATTCTCCGGCCCGAACGCGTGCATGAATTGATTTCGCGCGTGCAAAAAAATGAGCGCGGCGGTTTTCATCTGCTCGCCAGCACGAGTTACAGCGGGCCGCTGCCAAAGGAAAATGTCGCGACGAACGCCAATTTTATTTTAATCCACGGCAATGGTGTAAAAAATCCCGCGCGCATCACGGATTCCATCCGCAAAATCCGCGCGCAGTGCGAAAAGCCTAAGCCGATTCTTTTCAACGAAGACGACAATTACAATTTCGACCTACCAACGAACAATTTTACCGCCGCCGTCAGCGAACACGCCTCATGGGGTTATTTTGATTACCGGCGCAAAGGCGAAAGTTTCAACGAAGGTTTCCAGTGCCTGCCGGCCGACTGGACGATTGGCAGTGACCGCAAACGCGCGTTCTTCCAGCTTGTTTCCGAAATGACCGGGACAAATTCCGCCGCCGACAAAAATTCAATTGGAAAATAAATTTAATGAAATCACTCAAACTAAAACCGCCGGTGCTCGGCGTCATTTACGGCAATCGCGATTTTTTCCCGGATCAACTTGTAACGGAAGCACGCGCGGATTTGGCGAAAGTTTTTGCGAGGTTCGGCATTAAGACAATTCAACTCGGCGAAAAAGATTCCAAGATCGGCGGCGTGGAGACACACGCGGACGCGTGCAAGTCCGCGGAACTGTTTCGCAAGCACGCGGACGAAATTGACGGCGTGCTCGTCTGCCTGCCGAATTTTGGTGACGAAAAGGGCGTGGCCGACACGCTGAAAATGTCGAAGCTCAACGTGCCGGTTTTGATCCAGGGTTATCCCGACGATTTGAAACAGCTTTCGCCCGCGCGCCGCCGTGACGCGTTCTGCGGAAAGATTTCCGTCGCCAACAATCTCGTCCAGGCCGGCATCAAATTTTCGCTCACGGACAAGCACGTTTGCCATCCGACTTCCGCAAGCTTTGAGGTGGACTTGCAAAAGTTTTTCGGTGTCTGCCGCGTCGTGAACGGCGTGCGTGGCGTCCGGCTCGGCGCGGTCGGCGCACGACCGGGCGCGTTCAATACCGTTCGTTATTCTGAAAAAATTTTGGAGCGCCACGGCATCAGTGTCACGACCGTTGACCTTTCGGAATTTCTGGGCAAGGCGGAAAAATTGGACGCGAACGCAATCGCCGTTAAAAATAAACTGGCAGAAATCACCGGCTACGCGCCTGCGCCGGGCGTGCCGCCGGAGAAATTCTTGCAGATGGCCAAACTCGGCGTGATTCTCGGCGACTGGATGGACGCCAACGCGATTGACGCCACGGCGATCCAGTGTTGGACATCGGTGCAGCAAAATTTCGGCTGCAACGTCTGCACGTTGATGAGCATGATGAGCGAAAAATTCCTGCCGAGCGCCTGCGAGGTGGATGTGACCGGCGTGCTTACGATGTATGCAATGCAGCTCGCCGGCGGCACGCCCGCCGCGTTGGTGGACTGGAATAACAATTACTCGGACGACGACGACAAGTGCGTGCTGTTCCATTGCGGCAACTGGGCAAAATCGTTTCTGCCCGACATCAAGATTGCCACTGCACCGATACTCGGCAGCATTCTTGGCGTGGAAAACACTTACGGCGCGCTTGACGGGCGCACGCCTGCCGGGCCGTTGACCTTTGGCCGCATCACGACCGCCGATGCCGATGGAAAAATCCGCAGTTATGTCGGCGAGGGCGAACTGACGAACGACAAACTCGACACGTTCGGCAACCGCGCCGTCGCAAAAATTCCGCGCCTGCAAAAGCTCATGCACCATGTCTGCAAAAATGGTTTCGAGCATCACGTCGTGATGACCCAGTCGCACTCCTCTGGAATTCTGGCCGAGGCCTTTGAAAATTATTTCGGCTGGGAAGTGCATCATCATAACGCGCCGCAAGATTGATTATGGCAAGACCAGTTTTATCTGACCGCGATCTTGCACTGAAATCAATTCACCTGCGCAAGAAAACGCTTAAAGCGATTTTTGACGCGGGCGCGGGCCATACCGGCGGCAGTTTGTCGTGCCTCGACATTTTGAACGTGCTTTATAATCGCATCCTCAACGTGTCGCCGGAAATAATTTCCGATCCGAGTCGCGACCGTTACGTCCAGAGCAAAGGCCATTCAGTCGAGGCGCTTTACTCGGTGCTGGCGGATCGCGGATTCTTCCCCGAATCGGAATTGAAAACCATTTGCCACTACAAATCCCATTTCGTCGGCCATCCGACGCGGCACATTCCCGGCATCGAGATGAACACCGGCGCGCTCGGCCACGGTTTGCCCATCTGCATCGGCATGGCCATTGCAGGAAAAATGGACGGCGCGCCGTATCGCGTCTTCACGTTGCTCGGCGATGGCGAACTCGCCGAAGGCTCGAACTGGGAAGCCGCGATGTCCGCTGCGCATTACAAGCTCGATAATCTTACGGCGATAATTGACCACAACACGCTTCAGATCAGCGGACGCACGCGCGATGTGATGAGCAACGAGCCGATTGATGAAAAATTTCGCGCGTTCGGCTGGGCGGTGAAAATCGTCAACGGCCACGATTTCGCCGAGTTGACCGATGCCATGGGCAAGCCCGCTGAAATTGGCAAACCAACGTGCGTTATCGCGAACACCGTGAAAGGCAAAGGCGTGAGCTTCATGGAAGACGTGGCCAAATGGCATCACGGCGTGCCGAGCGAAACGGAAATGAAACAGGCGTTGAG
>Ga0181516_10001437_pt1 | contig 18187 bp, 13 predicted proteins | sample PEATcosm2014_Bin_25_FD_121104 | JGI IMG/M metagenome (GOLD analysis project Ga0181516, IMG submission 121104) | Peatland microbial communities from MTU Mesocosm Facility, Houghton, MI, USA - PEATcosm2014_Bin01_10_metaG | ecosystem: Environmental > Terrestrial > Soil > Wetlands > Peat | place... | reverse complement strand
GAAAAACTCAAGCTCGCCCTCGAGCCCCGCGTCACCCTCCTCGACGCCCTCCGGAATTATTCCAGCCTCACCGGCACGAAGGAAGGCTGCGACCGCGCCGCCTGCGGCGCCTGCACCGTTCTCATCGACGACACCCCGGTTTATTCCTGCCAGAAACTCGCCATCGAGGCGCAGGGCCGCGAAATCACCACCATCGAGGGCCTGGCCAGGAGCGGCAAATTGACGAAGGTCCAGCAGGCGTTCATCGAAAAAGACGCGCTGCAATGCGGCTATTGCACGCCCGGTTTCATCATGAGCGTGACCGCGTTGCTGAAAAGAAATCCCCATCCCACGCTCGAAGAAGTGAAGCACGCCTGTTCCGGAAACCTCTGCCGTTGCGGCACGCAGCCGCACATTTTGCAGGCCGTGCTCCTGGCGTCCGGCGTGGAAGTCACGACCAAAACCGAGGTCCTCCATGGCTAGCTGGCCCGCACAGACGAAATACATCAGCCATCCCACCACCCGCATCGACGCGGTGCCCAAGGTGACCGGCAAGGCGCATTATTCCTCGGACATCCAGGCCGACGGCTGGCTTTACGGCATGATTCTCCGCTCCAAATGGCCGGCGGCAAAGATCTCCGGCATCAATCTCGACAAGGCCCGCCAGGTGCCGGGCATCCAGGCCGCCGTCAAGGTGCGCGACGGCGAATTCACCGTCCGCTTTTACGGCGAGGAGCTCGCCGCCGTCGCCGGCACTTCCAAGCAGGCCTGTCTCGACGCCTTGCGCGCCATCGAGGTCAAGGCCGAACCGCTGCCGTTTGTCGTGCTCGAGGACGACGCCCGCAAGAGCGACGCCCCGAAAGTCTGGGACGGTTCGTCGAATGTTTCGCCCGGCCGGCCGCGTGAAAAAGGCGCCGTGGACCAGGCGTTCAGCGAATGCGCCGCCGTCATCGAGGGCTTTTACACCACGCCGGTCCAGATTCATCATCCGATGGAAACCCACGGCAACACGGTTTCCTGGACCGATGACGGCCTGACCGCGTGGTCCTCCACGCAGGGCATTTCCAGCGTGCGCGACAGTTTCGCGGGCGCGCTGCAACTCGACCAGAGCAAGGTGCGCGTGCTCACGGATTTCATGGGCGGCGGTTTCGGCGCAAAATTCAGCGCCGGAGTCGAAGGCGTCCTCGCGGCAAGACTTTCGCGCGAAGCCAAGGCGCCGGTCCGCTTGATGCTGACGCGCTTCGACCAGGGATTGGCGGTCGGCAACCGGCCCTCCAGTTTTCAAAAAATTAAAATGGGCGCGCTCGCTGACGGCACGTTGCACGCGTATGACGGCGAGAATTACGGCACGGCGGGCATCGGCGCGGGCGGCGATTCCGGCGGCGGCGGCGGGGGCGCGGACATTCCCATGCCGTATCTTTACACGGTGGCGAATTCGCGCGTGAAGCAATCCGCCGTAGCCGTCAATGCCGGCTCCTCGCGCGCCTTTCGCGCGCCCGGCCATCCCCCGGCGTCCTACGGCATGGAATGCGCCATGGACGATCTCGCGGTGAAGCTGGGCATGGACCCGGTGGAATTTCGCCTGAAAAATGATCCCAACGAAATCCGCCGGCGCGAATTGACCATCGGCGCGGACCGGTTTGGCTGGAAGGAAAAATATCGTCCGCCCGGCACTTCGCCCGGCCCGGTGAAGGTCGGAGTCGGTTGCGCAGGCGCGGCCTGGCCCGCCGGTGGCCCGAACCGCCGCACGCAGGGCGAGGCCCAGATCAATCCCGACGGCTCCGTCGAATTCCGGCTGGGCGTGCAGGACATCGGCACCGGCACAAAAACGGTCATCGCCGTGGTTGCCGCGGAAATGCTTGGCCTCAAGCCGGAGCAAATCGGCGTGAAGGTGGGCGACACCCGTTTTCCGCCCGGCCCCGGCAGCGGCGGCAGCACGACGTGCTCCTCCGTTTCGCCGACGGTTTACGACATTTGCGCCAAGGCGCTGGAACAGTTGCAGGCGCAGTCGGGCATCGCCGATGCCCGCGGCGAAAACTGGTTTGCCGCGTGCAAAAAATTGGGCGTCACTCCGCTCACCGTGTCCGGCCAATGGCAGCCCGGCCTTTCGTCCAGCCCGGCTTATGGCGTGCAATTTGCCGAAGTCGCCGTTGACACCGAGACCGGCCTTGTCACGGTCCGGAAAGTGGTCGCCGTCCACGACTGCGGCCTCATCATCGACACGCTCACCCTCGAAAGCCAGATCAACGGCGGCGTCATCATGGGCATGGGCTACGCCCTTTACGAGGAACGCGTCATGGACGATTTGTCCGGCGTGCTGCTCAATCCCAATTTCGAAACTTACAAGCTCCCCGGCATCGCGGATGTGCCCGAGATTCAAATCGTTTTGCTGAACATGCCCGAACGCGGCGTCATCGGCATCGGCGAGCCCGCCACGGTGACCACCGCCGGCGCCATCGCCAACGCCGTCGCCAACGCCATCGGCGCGCGCGTGCCCGGACTGCCCATCACGCCCGCGAAAATCCTGAACGCGCTTGGCCGCGCCCCGGCGCCCCTCTCCACATGAAAGCCTTTGAATACGCCACCGCGCGCTCGACCGACGGCGCCCGCCAGCTCCTCTCGGACAACGGCGCCTATCTCGCCGGCGGCAACGATCTCCTCGGCCTGCTCAAGGAATATCTCGTCAGCGCGGACATCCTCGTCAACATCAAGTCCCTGCCGGGGCTCAACCAAATCGAGCGGGGCGACAAGTTTTGGACCATCGGCGCGCTGGTCACCGTCGCGGAACTGGAGCACGACGCGGAGCTGGCGAACGCCTTCCCCGGACTGCACGACGCCGCGGCGGAGATCGCCTCGCCGCAAATCCGCAACGTTGCCAGCGTCGGCGGCAATCTCGCGCAGCATTCGCGCTGCTGGTATTTCCGCCATCGCGACACCGTCTGCCTCAAGAAAGGCGGCGACCTCTGTTACGCGCGCCACGGCGAGAACCGCTACCACAGCCTCTTCACCGGCAACGACTGCATCAGCCCCGTCGTTTCGAGCCTGGCCACGACGTTCGCCGCGCTCGACGCCACCGCCGTCGTGCTCCGCAACGGCGCGGAAACGCGCCTCGGCATGAACGCGCTTTACCAGAAGGCGTGGACGGAGGCGACGGCGCATAATTCGCTCGCGCCCGCTGATTTGATTTTGCGCGTGGAAATCCCGACCGCCCGGCCCCGCAGCGCCTACATGCAGGTGAGCGACAAGCACACATTCGACTGGGCGCTGGTGAGTTGCGCCGCCGCCGCGGACGTGGTGGACGGAAAACTGAAGCAGCCGCGCGTCGCGCTCGGCAGCATTTCGCCCGTGCCGCACCAGGTCGAGGCGGCGAATGATTTTCTCGACGGCAAAACGCTGGACGACGACGTGGCGTCACAGGCTGCGGACCAGATTTTGAAGGGCGCGCAGCCGCTGGAGCACAACGCCTACAAAATCCCGATGGCGCGCGCGCTCATCCGGCGCACCCTGCTCAAATTGAAAGGTTGACGCCATGCCACAGACTTTTTGCAAGCACCTGCGGACGAAATCGATGTTCACGACCCGGACGCCGGAGGAGGCCTTTGCGGACAAGGAAGGCGACCGCGTCACCCCGAACCATTTTTGGTGCAACTGCACGCAAACCGTCGTCGGCGTGGACGACCGGCCGGTCCACAAGGCCGATTGTGTTCCGGGCCGCCGTTGCTTCGAGGAATAGTCTGCTTCAAGTGCCGCCCTAAGGCGACGGATTCGCGGTGGGGCCGGGGGTGAGCCGGTCCAAACGCTCAATGAACATTTGCGACGGCGTGCCCGGCGGCAGCGAGGTCGGATTCAAAAAATTCTCGTCAAAGAAAATATGCCGCGATGGAGCGTAGTAATAGACGCCGGGCTCCTCCCACTGTTTCACGGCCTGAGCGCTCGTGTAGAGGCATACCATTGAGGTATTAAGGTAGAGATTGGCGCCCGACCAATCCTCCAGCAGCCTGGGAAGATTCTGCACGCCGCCGCTATAACCTGTCGCGGTGGTGTCCGTTGTGGTAACATTTCCCGCAATGATGGCGGTGTCGACTGTGTCATCGGCGGCGTTGATCGCCAGGGCCGGAGTGCTGTTTGCGTCGATCCAAGCGGGCGAGAGGATGGTCAAGGCGTCGCAAATCACCGAACAAGGCCGGCAACCGATGGTATTGGTGCTCAACACATTGGTGGAGGACGGACAATTATAAAGGCCCTGGATGTAAAGCGGGTTTTGGGTCGCGACTGTCAGCCCGGTTTGATAAAGCCCGTTGGTGATGTTTTGCCCGTCAGTAAGACGCACGCAATTCATCCAACTGGAATTGGTGGTCCGCAAATCCTGCACATAAATAATCCCATTGAACGGCGTGGCGTTGTTCCACTTGGCCGTCAAGTACACATTGGTGCATCCATTGCTGCGGTTGCCAATCCACGTGCCGAGTCTGAAGAGGTCGATTTGCGCGACGTGGGTGGTCCGGCTCTCCCGCTGGTCGGTGAAGGTGTTGTTGAATGAAAGCCAGTTGGTGAACCCGGCGCTGGCCCAGTTGAACCACTCCGCGGTGTAGTTGATGCCATTGTTCGTGCCGTTGGTGATGCCGTTGGTGACGGCATAGAAGAGCGGGCCGGGATCATACATGGAATTCTTGACATAGACAAACACCGCATTGGTGGTCGCCGCCGAAGTTGCATTGGTCACCAGCACCAGGTTGCTGCCAGACGGCACGTATGCGTTCGTGATGATAATCACCAAGTCCGCCTTGTTATAATAGCGCTGCGCCGAAATCGGGTTGGTCGTGCTTTCCCCAACCGGCGGCGGATTAATAATTTCGCGCGCAGAATTGGGATCCAAACTGTTGGTGCCCAATGGCAGGATGATGACCGGCTCGCCCGTGCCGTAGCCGGGCGACGGCGTGCCGTTGTAAGCGATCGGTCCCGTCCACGAGCTCTTCGGATAGCCGGCGGCGGGCGGGTTGGTAATGATGCCGCTGGCGCTGACAAACGTGTTGAAAGTGAGGGATGAACCCGAAATTGTACCGACATTGATGTTCGTGTTGCAGTGAATCGGACCGTTCACGGTCGTCGGGGCGCAGTCGCTGAACTCCATCGTCCCGTTGTAAAAAATGGCGTAACCAAAGACCGGCGTGGACAGATATCCGAGCGCCACGTCCTGCCAGACCGCCGCCGTGAGGCCGGTCGGGCTGTTGTTCGACTGCGCGTTGGCGGCAATGCGGTAAACCCAGTTGTACACATACGAACCGGGAACCATGCCGGGCAGGCCGGGCTCGTTGGTGCCCACGAGGCCGACCCACGCGCCGGCCGGCCCGCTCACGGGCGAACCAAAACTGTAATTGGTCCAGTAGGGATCGTCGGCCGCGTTCGGATAAAGCGATTCGTAATAGGAAATCCGGTTGCTGACGAGATTTTCTCCGCCCTGGAGAAAATCCGCCGACATGCTCTGGAACACTTTTTCCGTGGCGGCGTCCGCGGCAGCGGTCGAATTGTAGTACTCGGTCCCGCGGTCGAGGGCCCGGACGTTCTGCGCCGTGGGAACCTGCGCCGCCGCGGAATACCCGAGCGTCAATACGCCAATCACCATGGCCAGCCGGAGGCCCAAAACGCGGTCACAAAATTTTATGTTGGCCGGCATGTTCACGGTTTTATGAGCCGGTAAAAGACGCTGCCCGTCGGGGGCGGTTCAAGCACCATCACCTGGGCGCCGTTTGTCGAAGGCAAGTCCAGCACCGGCATCCAGCCGTTCGGGTCCGAGAGATCGCCGCTGGATTCGAGTTGAAACTCCGCGTCAAACGCGGGCCATGCGACCTGGATGAGCCCTCCGGCCAGGTTCAATTGCAGCAAGGCGGGTTGGACGATTCGAAAAATGTTCCCGCCGCCGGCCGGGCCGCCGGTGGTGGTTTGTCCATAAAGCGCCCCATCGTTGCCGAAGAAAAGGCCGGCGACCGGCCCGCTGCCGTCCGCGCCCGAGAAGGAATAAATCGTCGTCAACGCCCCGCCGCTGCTGACGCTGAACACCGTCCCGGCGTTGCCCGCGCCGCCCGCGAGCGTGGTCCCGTAATAATTGCCGTCGGGCCCGGCGAGGAGACCGGCCCGGGGATTGGCGCCGTTGGTGCCATTGAAATAAACCAGCGTGTTCAATGCGCCGTTCGTGCTGATTTGGAAGACCGTGCCGCAGCCGGCGGAATTTGACGAGCCGTTCGTCAACCCGCCGTTTGCCGTCGTGCCGTAAAGAAATCCACTGGCATCCTGCACGAGGCCGCCCATGGGATTCGCGCCGTCCGCGCCCGAAAAGGAATAGAGGCTCGAGATGACGCCGTCCGGAGTCACGCGAAAGACCGTGCCGAGGTTGCTCGCGCCCCCGGCGCAAGTGGTGCCGTAAAATCCGCCGTCCCCGCCTTGAACGAGCGGGGCATAAGGGTTCGCGCCGTTGGTGCCGCGAAAACCCGCGCTCATGTTCAGCGTGCCGGCGACGCCGTTCGTGTCAAAGCTGAAGACCGTGCCATAGCCGGCGCCACCGTTGACGGTCGTGCCATAAAGCAAGCCATCGTTTCCCTGGATCAACCCGGCGAACGGATTCGCGCCATAGACGTTCCTGAACGAGAATCTGGTGGTCAAAATGCCGCCCGGCGTAAGCTGGATAACCGAGCCGGCATAGTAATCCCCGCCGTTGAAGGTAGTGCCGTAGAAATTGCCGTCACCGGCAACGATCAGCGGGGAATCGGAGATGACACCGGGGAAATTCGCGGTGGGGGCGAACGTGCTGATCGCGCCGCCGGGTGTCAGTTGGAAAATCGTATCGGAACCGCCCGCCACGGTCGGGGTGGTCACGCCATAGAAATTGCCATCCGCGCCTTGAATGACGCCGGCATAGGACGGTTGCTGCACCGGCGGCGGCGGGAATGAAGTCAGCGAAGTCAAATTGCCCGCAGTGTCCATCTTGAAGGCGGTGCCCCAGCCGTACGTGCCGCCGAAACGGGTCGTGCCGTAAATATAACCGTCCTTGCCCAGAACCATCTGGCCATAAACGCCCGACCCGTTCGTGCCGGCGAGGGAAGTGGTGGTGAACGTTCCCTTGTTGAAATTATAGCTGAAGACCACGCCCTGGCCGTACGCGCCGCCGGTCGCGGTGCCGCCGCAAATATTGGTGCCACCGATGGCCAGGAGCGGCGAGTAAGGATAGGCGCCGTTCGTCCCGTTGAATGAAATGCTTGGAGAATAGCCCGCACCGGTGTTGGTCACAAAAAAAAGAGTCCCCATCCCATAGGCGCCCCCCGCGACGGTTGTCCCGACGAAAGACCCGCTCCCCCACGCGGCCAGCCCGCCGAACGGTTTGTCACCGTTGCTCCCGGTGAACTGCGCCGTAATGCTGGCCCCGGTCCCGTTCGTAAACACCTTGAAGAGCACCCCGCCCTGCGCGGAAAACCCCTTCAATCCGGCGACGCCATAAAGGTTGCCGTCGGTTCCCTGCACGAGCACAGAATTCAGTGATTCGCCGTTGAGACCGAACCCGGTGCTCAAATTGGAAAAGACACCCGACGGCGTGATTCTGAAAACCATGCCGTAGCTTTCAGTGGTGCCATAAAAATTGCCATCCGAGCCGCGCAACAGCCCCGCGTAAGGATTCTGCCCGGGATCGGCGTAAAAGTCGTGCAAGACCGCCAGGTTCCCGGTCATCGTGATTTTGAAGACCGTCCCGGCGTTGCTCTGCCCGCCGCCGTAGGTGACGCCATAAAAATTTCCGGCGCCATCCGTGACCATCGAACCGCGCGGATTGGCGCCATTGGCGCCGTTGAACGACACCAGCACCGTCACGTATCCCGAAGGCGACATCACGAACACCGTGCCCAGGCCGTAGTTGCCCCCGGCAAAACTGGTGCCATAAAAATTGCCATCCGTGCCCTGAATCAAACCGCCCGCCGGGTTGGCCGGGTTGGCGGCTGCGGCCGGGGTATTGGTGAAGGCAGCGAGTTCTTGAAATGTGAACGCCTCCGCCGACCCGCAAAACCCGCTGATGACCAGCAGAATAAAGACCAGGCAAACCAATGCCGGTGAAACTGGATTGGCGAATCCCGTCGCGTGCTTCCTGCAAATGTTTGAATCAACCGCCATAACCGGAATCCGTAAAAGCAGGTCGCGTTCCACGCCCGCATCACGTCATTTTGGCCCTCAATCTCTTCTCATCGGACTTTGCCACGCGTTTGGTTTCTGTCACGCGAATTCCCCCATCTATTGGCGTCCCATTGGACAAATTGCAACTTGCCACGAGGTCTTGATTCGCCTACCGTGCCGTCAATGAAGAAACCGGCGTCCGTTGACATGGTGCGCGAGGGGGCGTGCGCGCTCCCCGGCGTGTGCCCGTTGAGCAGCATGCGCGCCGGCACGGTCGCCCGCATCACCGGGCTGGCCGCCCCCGAGGAAGTCATGGACCGCCTGCGCGAAATGGGCTTTTGCGAGGAGCAACGCGTCAAGCTCGTGAGCCGCGACGGAAACATCATCTGCCAGATTTGCAATGCGCGGCTGGGCATCAGCGAGGAACTCGCCGCCGCCATCCTGGTGCAACCGCTGCCCGGCCGTTTGAAGGCGGCCTGATTCCACGGCTGCCAACATGGCCGATACTCCGCAACCGCTGACTTCCATCCCTCTCGGAACCCGGGCGACGGTGGTCGAAATCAAGCTCCCGCCGGCCACGCGTCCGCGCCTCATGGAAATGGGCCTCATCATCGGCACGCAGGTCGAGCTGGTGCGCTTTGCCCCCCTCGGCGACCCCGTGGAAATCAAGGTGCGCGGCTATCATCTCACGCTGCGCCGCAACGAGGCCGAGCAGATCCTCGTGCGCGCCTCCGCCTGAGTCCAACGACGGCACCATGAGTCCCGCCGCATCATCGGACGACAATACATCCGCCGGCAAAACCGCCGCGCCGCCGTATGTCGTGCTCACCGGCAATCCGAACAGCGGCAAAACCACGCTGTTCAACGCGCTGACGGGCTTGCGGGCGAAGGTCGGCAACTACGCGGGCGTCACCGTGGAACGCAAGGAAGGCCGGCTGCTTTCCGCGCCGACGGAAATCAAGGTCATCGACCTGCCGGGCACGTACAGCCTCAGCCCGCAATCGCTGGACGAACAAATCTCGCGCGACGTCCTGCTGCACCGCCTTGCCGAACTGCCCGCGCCCTCGCTGGTGGTTGTGGTCGTGGACGCCTCGAACCTGCAGCGCAATCTTTATTATGCGACACAGGTCGTCGAGCTGGGTTATCCGACGCTGATCGCGTTGAACATGGTGGACGTGGCGGAGAACAACGGCCAGGAGATCAACTCCGGGAAACTCACGGCGTCGCTCGGCGTGCCGGTGCTGCCCGTGGTGGCCAGCAGCGGGCGCGGCCTGCCGGAATTGCGCCAGCGCATCATCAGCATGCTCGCGGAAGGGCCGCCGGCGGCATCCGCGATGCCGCCCAAACAATTTTACGTGCTGCCGGTGGCCTTTGTGAAGGAGGCGGCCATCATCGCCGCGCTGTTGACGGCGCATTTCCGGGAACGGCGACGCCAGGCGGCGGCGGAGGCATTGTTGATCTTGAGCAACGAGAAGGCGCTGGCCTCGAGTTTGGAACATTACCCCAAGCCCATCCAGCAGGCCGTGGATGCCGCGCGCAAACGGCTGGACGCCGCGGGCGTGGAATGGCGCAGCGCGGCCATCGAGGCGCGGTACGTGAGCGTGACCGCCATCAGCTCGGACGCCATCACCGAAACCCGCCAGCAGTCCGAGACATTCAGCGACAAACTGGACCGCGTGCTGACGCACAAGGTCTGGGGCACGCTGATATTCATCGCGGTCATGGCGGTGATGTTTCAAAGCATCTTCAGCTTCGCGCAATTGCCGATGCGCCTGCTGCAGGACGCCATCGACTGGTTTGGCGGTTCGGTCGGACATTTCATTCCGCCGGGGGATTTGCACAGCCTGCTGGTGGACGGCGTCATTGCGGGCGTGGGGGCCGTGGTGGCTTTTCTGCCGCAGATTTTGCTGCTGTTCATGTTCATCGGCCTGCTGGAGGACACGGGCTACATGGCGCGCGCGGCCTTCCTGATGGACCGGCTGATGAGCAAGGTCGGTTTGCACGGCAAAAGTTTCATTCCCATGCTCAGTTCATTTGCCTGCGCGATTCCGGGCATCATGGCGACGCGCACCATCGAAAGCCCGAAGGACCGCCTCGTCACCATCCTGGTCGCGCCCCTGATGAGCTGCTCGGCGCGGCTGCCGGTCTATACCCTGCTCATCGGCGCGTGCATTCCGGACATCCGGATTCTCGGGTTTTTCAAGCTGGCGGGGCTGACGATGCTGGTGATGTATCTGCTGGGCATCGTGGTGGCGTTGCTGATGGCGTGGCTGTTCAAGAAGACGCTGCTCAAGGGCGAGACGCCCATGCTCATCATGGAATTGCCGCCTTACAAACGCCCGCTCGTGCGCGTGGTCCTCCGGCACATGTGGGACCGGTCCAAGCTTTTCCTGACCCGCGCCGGCACCGTCATTCTCGGCATCAATATTTTGTTGTGGTTCCTGGCGGTCTATCCGCGCAGCCCGGAGATTCACCGGCAGTTTGAAGCGAGGCGCCAGGCCGCCGCGGGCGACACCAACCTGCTGGCGAGCATTGACAACGAAGAGTCGGGCGAGCGCTTGCGCTACAGTTTCGCCGGACGCGCGGGCCGGGCGATTGAGCCGTTGATCGCCCCGCTGGGTTTCGATTGGAAAATGGGCATCGGCATCGTCGCCTCCTTCGCCGCCCGGGAGGTTTTTGTCAGCACGATGGCGACGGTCTATAACGTGGGCAGCAACACGGAATCGGAATCGAGCGTGGCCAATCTCCAAAAAACCTTGCGCGAACAAAAACGGCCCGACGGCTCGCCCGTTTATACCGCGCTGACGGCGGTGACGCTGATGGTCTTTTACGTTTTTGCGTTGCAATGCGTCAGCACGGTGGCGATTGTGCGCCGGGAAACGAATTCGTGGAAATGGCCGATCTTCCAATGGGTGTACATGGGGATATTGGCGTGGGGACTGGCTTTTATCACCTGGCACGGCGGGCACTTGCTTGGATTTATGTAGTTGCCCATCAACGGGTTGGAATGTCCTTTTTCAGTGCGCACACCTTTTTTCAACTTTTTTCACCCAACGACACACAAAAGTGCGGGGTGAGGTGTCTATTGGTCAGGAACTGTGGACGGAACGAACGAGACATGGTGTGAGCGGGTCTATGCGGCGAAAGCGGCCGGGCTGATACTTTACGGCCGGGCGCTGGGGCTGAGCCACGGGGAGGCGGAGGACGTCTTGCAGGAAACGTTCCTGGCGATGATGCAAAAACCGTCGCCGCCGGAGCAGCCGGAGCATTATTGCGTCCGCAGCTACCGCAACCGCGCGCTGAACCATCGACGCAGCCTGTGGCGGCGGTTGACGCGGGAACTGGAATCGAGCCGGTGGTTCGAGCGGACGCCGGAGGAATCCCCGCAGGAACGGGCGGCCATGCGCTGCCTGGCCACGCTGCCGGCCGATCAGCGCGAGGTGATTGTGCTGAAAATCTGGCACGAATGCACCTTCGAACAAATCGGGGAGATGCTGGACATTTCGCCGAACACCGCCGCGGGGCGGTACCGCTACGGTTTGCAAAAGTTAAAAGTCTGCCTGGAAGGAGAAGGTTATGAACGAGATGAACTGGTTGGAAACACAGTTAAAATCATGGGCGCCACGGCGACCCTCGGCGAAAATTGAGCGGCGGCTGTTCCCGCGGCGCCTGCGGGTGGCGGAACTCGCGCGCGCCGTTGCGTGGATGGCCCCGGCGGCGGCCTGCATGCTTTTTGCCCTGACCACGGCGCGGCAGGAGGGCGTTGCCGCCGGCGCGCCCCGGCCCGATTATCTTTTCGCCATGATTTTGAGCAACCAGACCTCCGCGAACATCCTGGCGGACAACGACGCCCAGCCGGAGAACCACATGGTGCGCGCCAGTTTTGAATGGACAAACCGCGGCGGTTCAGGGTCTAGTACCCGCTTTATGCCGTTGACCAATTCATCTTACTAGGCCCGTCCATGGAAAACCAGAAGCTGACCAAGCCGAAGGATCCGGCTGCGAAACCGGTGTCCCCCGCCAAGCCGGGCGCCGACAAACCCGTTCCCGCCGCGCCCGTGGCGGCGTCCACACCCGTCAAAGTGCCTCCGCTCTTTCGCAAGATTGACTGGCTCACGATGCTTATCGCCTTTGGGGTGGTCTGGATCGTCTATTTCCTGACGCTCGCCCCGGAAGTGACGCTGGAAGATTCCGGTGAGTTGTGCACCGGGGCTTTTTACGCGGGCATTCCGCATCCGCCCGGATATCCCTTCTGGTCCATTTATTCCTGGCTGTGGACGACCCTGTTGCCGATGGGCAATGTTGCCTGGCGGGTGGAAGTGGGCGAATCCACGGCGGCGGCGCTGGCCTGCGGCATGGTGGGGTTGATGGTGTCGCGGGGCAGCAGCATGCTGGTGGAAGGCATTGAGGAACTCAAGGGCCTGACCGGCCGGTGGGAAAGCGCCATCTGCATGGTGTCGGGGACGGTGGCGGGCATTTCGCTGGGTTTCGGCGGGGTGATGTGGAGCGAGTCGGTCGCCATCAACCGCATTTCGCTTTTCGGCGTGCCGTGGGTGATGATGGTGCTCCTGTTCATGTTGCGCTGGATTTATGCCCCCAGCCAGCGGCGCTACCTCTTCCTGGCCATGTTCTTCTTTGGCATTTGCACCACCATTCACCAGACCCTCCTCTGCGCCGGCCTGGGCATCCAGGCCGCCATCGCCGCCGCCAATCCGCGCCTCGGACGCCATTTCTTCCTATTCAACAGTTTCCTGCTCCTGAGCGGCGTCATCGCCAAGTACGCGAACATGACCACCGCGCTCAACGTGGACGCCACGCTGCTGCTGATTTTTACGGCGGTGCTGGTGGCGTCCATCGCGCTCTACGGCTGGCTGGCCTTCATCACGAAGGAATCAGCGCTTGAATTCTGCCGCGACGGCTCGCTGGCGGGCGGCGTGTTGCTGGCAGTGTATGCCATCAGCCAGGGCGGCAAGGACAGCAATGCCTTCTACTGGCTGCTTTCGGCGTTTTCGTTCATCGCTTTCGGCTACTTTGCCTGGATCACCCGCAAGCTGGGCTGGGAATGGCTGGTGGTCTGCGTATGCGGAGCGCTGGTCGGTTTGGGAGCCGCCTTCTACTTCTGGGAGCCGATCGCGGGCATGACCAATCCGCCGATGGAATGGGGCTACCCGCGCACGGTGGAGGGATTCTTCCATGCGCTGAGCCGCGGCCAGTATGAACAGGCGCATCCCACGGACCTGACTTCGCCCGAGGGCCGCGCGCATTTCATCAAGCAGCTCGGCATCCTGGTCTCGGGCATCACCGAGGAATATAATTGGGTGCTGATTTTTGCGGCGCTGGTGCCGTTGTTGTTCCTCTTCAAGATGAACAAGCGGGAGCGCTCTTGGCTCATCGGCCTGACGGGAACCTACCTTTGCATCGGCATCCTGCTGGTCATTCTCATGAATCCGCAGGACGACAAACAGTCGGTGGACCTGCACAAGGTGTTCTTCACGTCGTCGCATGGCGTCGTCGCCATCCTGATGGGTTACGGCCTGACATTGATCGCCGCCTACATGGCGACGCATTACCAGCGATTCCGCACGGTGGGGTTGATGCTGGGGAGCCTGGCGCTGCTGCCGGCGCTCATCGCCTTCTACAACGGAATCTGCAACACCTTTTTCTGGGGCGGGGAAGGTTTGGCCAATTACAACTACCAGATCCTGCTGTTCCTCGTGATTACGGCGGCGTTCGTGCTTGCCGCCGTGGCCGCCCAGATGTTGTTGCGCACCAAGGAGGCGGAGGGACCGGCCTCGGGCGATCCCAAGATGTTTTTCATGATGTTCACCGGCGGCGCCGTGCTCTGCGCGATGCTCGCCGTTTATTTCGCGTTTTTCAACGACCGCAGCCTTCCGGCGGAAAAGGTGTTCGGCGTGTTGCCGCGGCTGTTCAGCCTGGGGCTCGCGAACCTGCCGGCGCAGGCGGGCGCGTTGATTGTGGCGATTGCCGTCGCCTTCATCCTGGGCCTGGTCCTCTACCGCGACCGCGCGCCGCTGGCGCTGACCCTCGGGCTGTTCGCCCTCATGCCGGTGGCCTCGCTGATGTCGCATTGGGCCACCAGCGAGCAGCGCAACCACTGGTTCGGCTACTGGTACGGGCACGACATGTTTTCGGCCCCGTTCACCACGACGGATGGGAAGCTGAGCTATGACCCCGACCTGCGCGCCGCGGCCTTGAAAGGCACCAACGCCGCCCTCGTGTATCCCGAGATTGAGCCGGGGGCGATTCTGTTCGGCGGCACGGACCCGGGGCGGTTTACTCCGACGTACATGATTTTTTGCGAAAGCTTCATCCCGCACAATTGCCAGCCCGCCCAGGACCAGAAATTCGACCGGCGGGACGTTTACATCATCACCCAGAACGCTTTGGCCGATGACACTTATCTGGACTACCTCCGCGCCCAATACAACCGGAGCCAGCAAGTCGATCCGCCGTTTTTCCAGGAACTCCTCCGCAGCTCGAACGAAATCCATCTGAACTACAAGACCAACATGATTGCGCGGCTGGCCTACCAGTTGCTCGACAAGCCCCTCACCCGCATCGGCGCCCAAATCGAGGCGCGCCGCCGCGCCCAAGGCGTCTATCCGCCCAAGGAAATCTACATCCCCAGCCCCGAGGACTTGAACCACAGCTTTGCCGAGTACATGAACGACGTCCAGCAGCGTTACAGCCATGACATCGACCCGCGCTACAACAACGAGCCGCGGCTGTTGAAGTCCGGCGAACAGCCCACGCCGACGGCGGACGGACGCATCTCGATTTCGGGGCAGGTCTCCGTCATGGCCATCAACGGCCTGCTGACCAAGGCCATATTCGAGCGCAATCCCACCAACGAATTTTACGTCGAGGAAAGTTTTCCGTTGGACTGGATGTTTCCGCACCTGACGCCCTACGGCAACATCATGAAGATCCACCGGGAGCCGGTCGCGGAAATCACCCCGGAAATCATCCGCCGGGACCACGAGTTTTGGAGCCAGTATTCCGACCGCTCGATCGGCAACTGGATCACCTACGACACCACGGTGAAACAGATCACGGAGTTTGTGGACAAGGTCAACATCCAGCACGATTTCACCGGATTCACCGGCAACCGCGCCTTCATGCGCGATGAAAGCGCCCAGAAATCCTTTTCAAAATTGCGCACGGCGATCGCCGGTCTTTACGCGTGGCGGCTGGGGCTCCTGAACCAGACACCCACCCCGCAGGAGTATCTGCCACGGAGTTCCGAATACCAGCAGCGGCTCATCAAGGAGGCGGACTTCGCCTACCGGCAGGCCTTTGCGTACTGCCCCTACAGCCCCGAGGTGGTTTATCGCTACGTGCAGTTCCTGGCCGCGTTCCACCGCTTTGATGACGCGCTGCTCGTGGCCGAGACCTGCCTGAAACTCGACCCGAACAACGAGGGCGTCGCCAACATGGTCCACGAATTGCAGGGCCCGCAATCGTCCGCCGCGCCGCCGCCGCCGCAGGACGCCGGCGCCGCCCAGGCCGCGCTGGCGCAACTGGAGAAGGAAGTCGCGAACCATCCGACCAACCTCGCCGCCGCCACCGCCCTGGCCCAGGCGTATTTCCGCGTGCGGGACAACGCGCGGTGCGCGGAAGTGCTGGATGCCATCATGGCCAACTCCAACGCCGACGGCGCCGCCCTCAGCAACGTTGTGGGGATGTATTACGCCATGCAGAACTTCCAGAAACTCGAAGTCGCCTTCAAGCGGCTGGTGCAAGTCTCATCCGATGTGCCGGAAAACTGGTACAACCTGGCCAGCCTGGAGTCCGCCCTCGGTCAGGCTCCGGATGCCCTCAAGGACCTGCGGCGCGCCCTCGAGGAGAACGCCAAACGGCTCGCCCGCGACCCCAAGGCCGTGAATCTCCAGGTCCGGGTGGCAACCGACCAGAACTTCGCCGGGATTTCCAACACGCCGGAGTTTCAATCGCTGCTTTCCACGCCTCACTGATAGTTCACGACCGCCCGGCCGCCGGTGCGGCAGCCTAGGTACGTTTTGGTCTGAACACTCCGCCAAGTGCCTAATTACGGGCGGCCCTCCGACCCGTTCTCAAAACCAGCGGCTGACAACAGAGTTGCCCTGAGCCGCCGGTTCATGTATGATGCGTGGATATGGATATGCGATGAGAAAATCGGCAGCCATTAAGCAAAACATGCCTGACAACAGAACAACCGCGGATGCGGACAACGCCGGACCGGAGCCGATGGAGGCGCTGGTGCCGGAAAGCTTGACGGCCGCACAGCTCGAGGATTTGAAGGCGCGGGCGGCCCGCGGCGACGAGAACTGGGAGCGTCTCCTCCGCACGACGGCCGATTTCGAGAATTTCAAAAAACGCGCGGCCCGGGAACGCGAGGACGCGGTGAAATTTGCCAACGAATCGTTGATAAAAAAACTCGTCACCGTGCTGGACAATTTTGACATGGCGCTCGCCGCCGCGGGGCAGCAGCCGGCCGACGCCTCGCAATCCCTGCAGACCGGCGTCGCGATGATCCACCAGCAATTGCGCAACGTCCTCCAGGAGGCCGGCCTCGAGGAAGTGGACGCGGCCGGGAAGGTGTTCGACCCCAACTGGCACGAGGCGGTGGCGCAACATGATTCGGCGGACGTGCCCGAGGGCCGGGTGTTGCAGCAACTGCGCAAGGGTTACAAGCTGCGCGACCGCCTCATCCGGCCGGCCACGGTGGTGGTGGCGCGCAAACCCGCCGCCTGAGCATCCATGGCCAAGCGCGATTATTACGAAGTGCTCGGCGTGGAGCGCGGGGTGGAGATTGAGGAGATCAAGAAGTCCTACCGCCGGCTGGCGATCAAGTATCATCCGGACAAAAACCCGGGGGACAAGGCCGCCGAGGAAAAATTCAAGGAGCTGGGCGAGGCTTACGAGGCCCTGAGCGATCCGCAAAAACGCGCCGCCTACGACCAGTACGGCCACGCGGCTTTTGACCCGCGGATGCGGGCCGGACGCAGCGGCGGGTTCCACGATCCGGCGGATATTTTCCGGGAGGTCTTCGGCGGGGGCGGCAGCATTTTTGACGAGCTGTTCGGCGGCGGCCGCCATGACCCCACCCAGCCGCAGCGCGGTTCGGACCTGCGCTACGACATGGAGATTACTTTCGAGGAGGCGGCCGGCGGCTGCGAAAAGGAAATCGCCGTCAGCAAGCTGGAAAAATGCGACGTCTGCCACGGCACGGGCGCGGAGGCCGGTTCCAAGAGCAAAACCTGCCCGACCTGCGGCGGACGCGGACAGGTGATCAGTTCGCGCGGCATTTTCAGCATCGCCCAGACGTGTCCGCGTTGCGAAGGCGCCGGGCGGGTCATTGAAAAGCCCTGCCGGAACTGCCAGGGCACCGGCCGCCGGGAACATGCCTCCAAAATCACGATCCGCATTCCGCCGGGCGTGGACACCGGCTCGCGGCTGCGTTCCTCCGGCAACGGCGAGGCGGGAGTGCGCGGCGGTCCCTCGGGGGACTTGTACGTGGTGCTGCACGTCAAACCGCACGATATTTTCCAGCGCGAAGGCGATGATTTGCTGTGCGAAGTGCCCGTCAGTTTTGTGCAGGCGACGCTCGGCGCGGAAATCGAAGTGCCCACCTTGAGCGGCAAGGCGCAGGTAAAAATTCCCGCCGGCACCCAGCCGGGCACAACGTTCCGGCTCAAGGGCAAGGGCATCAAGAATGTGCAGGGCTATGGCCTGGGCGATTTGCACGTGCGCGTGACGGTGGAGGTGCCGTCGCATTTGAACGGCGCCCAAAAAGCCAAGCTCCAGGAATTCGCGGAGCTTTGCGATGAACGCGTCAGCCCGATGACGAAGAGTTTTTTTGAGAAGGCGAAGAATCTCTTCGGCGGATAAGACCGTCCTTCTTCGCGCCAGCCATGCACCGCTTTTATCTGCCGCCGGAGCAATGCCGGGACAAGACCCTGACACTCGCCGGGCGGGAGGCGCATCATGCGTTGCACGTCCTGCGGGTGCGGACCGGTGAACGGGTGGTGGTGTTGGACGGCGCGGGCCGGGAATT
>Ga0181516_10001436_pt1 | contig 18190 bp, 19 predicted proteins | sample PEATcosm2014_Bin_25_FD_121104 | JGI IMG/M metagenome (GOLD analysis project Ga0181516, IMG submission 121104) | Peatland microbial communities from MTU Mesocosm Facility, Houghton, MI, USA - PEATcosm2014_Bin01_10_metaG | ecosystem: Environmental > Terrestrial > Soil > Wetlands > Peat | place... | reverse complement strand
GCGGGCATCGCAGCCGTCAATGCCGCCTTGGGCTGGGGCGCAAGAATCACTGCCGGCTTGGGCGCTTCCTTCACCACAGGAAGCGCGACCTTGGCCTCCATCTGGATCGGCTTCGGCTCCGGCTTCGGCTTCGGCATCTCGATCTTCGGAGCTTCCATCTGGATCTTGGGCGGCTCCGGCGGTGGCGGCAATTTCGGCGGCGGCGGCGCCTTCACCTTCGGTGGCGGCGGCGGAGTCGTGGGGACGATCAGCTCTGTGAATTCGTACTTGTGCTGCTCGATCACCTGCCTCGCCGTAGCGCCTATGTAAAGTATCAAAGCAAGAATCGACCCATTGACCATCGCGCTCGTTATAAACGAGGCCGCACTGCGATCCGGGTCTGGAAGCGGTCCGAAATTGGTTCGCCCTGGGGTGTAATTCACCGGCATGATTTCTGCCCTCACTTGCGTCTCTCGGGACGGCTTGAGATTGGATTGGCTGGGAATGTGCGACCGTTGTCCGCGTTTCGAGAATTGCTGTGCATTTCGCGATCTTCCAGCGCCCTTGCACCATCCGCGAATTGCAGAAGTTTCAGCCTTTGCTCGGCATCCAGCAGGTCGGCGCTGAAAGTCAGCCCGCGCCCGCTGCGGCTGCTTCGATGCAAATCGCCTCGATGCATGCCGTCGCGCCAGGCGCCGCCGCGGACGTGGCTCAATGCGCGCCCCACTGCCTCATCGCTCGGTGGATGCTTCCAACACTTGCCCCCGAAGGACGTGACGTTCCTTGGAATCCTCGTGCTGGACACGAATTGCTCGGAGGAAGGAGAGAAATGATTGCTTGGAAAACCTTCGCACCTTGTGACGCAACTCGGAATGACTAAAACATCGGCCTTGGACATCTTGACTCCAAAATTTCCATCCAAGGCGACCTCAAAAACGCGCACCTTCTTGCCTGTCAGCAGCATATCCGCTGCCCGCGCTTTAAAATTCCATGCCGGAAATGCTCCAAAACCGGCAAAATCGATCATTTGCGAAACATGTCCAGGCTGCGAGCCAATCGCCCGGGCGTCTCTTGGCCGGATGCTTACTATCCTTCCAACCATGCCCTATTGTAATAGACTTCAAGGGTAACGAAACTGTTCACGGAAGGACAGTCTTTTTTGTGAAGATACTGGTCACCGGCGGAGCCGGGTACATAGGTGGAACTGTTGCGGGACTCCTTACCGAAAAGGGACACCAGGCTGTGGTTTTTGACAACCTTAGCCATGGACGGCGCGACTTGCTCCCGCCGGGAGTTGACTTTGTCCAAGGCGAGCTTGCTGATCGGCTCGCCATTGAAAACCTTTTCATTCAAGCCCATGATCTGGGGCGCCCGTTCGATGGCGTACTCCACTTCGCCGCCCTCATTGAAGCTGGCGAGTCGATGGTCCGCCCTGAAATTTTCTTCCGCAATAACACCGCTGCAACGCTTTCTCTGCTTGAGGCGGTGCTGGCCCACGGTCCCCGCCGGCTCGTCTTTTCCTCCACAGCCGCCGTCTATGGGGAACCGGAAATCGTTCCGATTAAAGAAGATGCGCGCCTCCTCCCCACCAACCCCTACGGCGAGTCCAAACTCCTGGTAGAGCGCATGCTCGCTTGGCTCAACCGCATTCACGGCCTCCGCTACGCCTCACTGCGCTACTTCAATGTGGCGGGAGCTCCTGAAGGCCCCGGCGGCAACATCACCCGCGGCGAAGCCCATGAGCCCGAGTCTCACCTCATCCCGCTGGTCCTCGACGTCGCCCTCGGCCGCCGTGATTCCATCAGGATTTTCGGAGTCGACTATCCCACCCCGGACGGCACCTGCATCCGCGATTACATCCACGTCTCCGACCTCGCCGATGCGCACCTTCTGGCGCTCGATGCGCTGGAAAAGACCGCCGAAGCGGTATCTAAACCGTCATCTGAATTTCATCCGCTGGTCTATAACCTGGGAAATGGGAAGGGATTCAGCGTCCGGGAGGTCATCGAATCCGCGCGCCGCGTCACCCGCCATCCCATTCCGGTCGAAATCCATCCCCGCCGGGCCGGCGATCCCGCCGTCCTGGTAGCCAGTTCCGAGAAGGCCATCCGCGAACTCGCCTGGAAACCGCGCTACACCGAGCTCGACGACATCCTTCGCACCGCCTGGGTCTGGCACCAGAAACGCTACTCAGCCTAGGAATTTCTTCGCGAATATTGCATCCCGCGCCGGCCGTTGCCCCATCCTATCCAGTAGGAGCAAGGCACCCCAGTCAATTTGGAACCAAGAGGTTCATTCCCATGGCGGTCGGCGCAAAAAAAGGTATCTTCCGCGCTTTCATTGATTTCTTCGTCCTCTTCAGCGGCGTATCCACCGCCTCCAACCTCGCCCGCACCCAGGGCCGTCCGCTGCTCACCCGCGGCCTCTTTCTCTTCCGCAAGCCCTCCAGCAAATAACCCCACCCTCGCCTCGCAGTTAAGTCCGGGTGCCCTATCCCAGGCAAAAAGCCCCGTGTCCCATCCATTCGCCTTTTTTCTGGCGAATGGGTGGGACAGGACGAATCTCAACCGTCGAATCCACGCGGTCGGGAACCCCCCACCCTCCCCATTGGTAGAATCAAAGTATGCCGCTGACCCGCCAACAGGCCCTCGACCACTTCAACTCCCCCGACCTCATCGGCCTGGGCTTCGAGGCCGACGCTGTGCGCCGCCGCCTGCACCCTGAAGGCGTGGTCACCTACATCGTCGATCGCAATATCAACTACACCAACTACTGCACCGAGTACTGCACCTTCTGCGCCTTCTACCGCCCGCTGGCCAAAAACGGCAAACCCGACCCGCGCGTGACCGACGGCTACATCCTCGAATTCGAAACCATCTACGACAAGATCGCCGAGACCCTGGAGATGGGCGGCACCGGCGTACTCATGCAGGGCGGCATTCATCCCGACCTCAAGATCGACTGGTTCGAGCGCCTCTTCACCGGCATCAAGCAGCGCTTTCCGCAAATCTGGCTCCACTGCCTCTCCGCCTCTGAAGTTCTCGCCATCGCCGAGTATTCCCATCTCTCCCTGCGCGACACCATCGTCCGCCTCCGCGACGCCGGCCTCGACTCCATCCCCGGCGGCGGCGCAGAGATTCTCGACGACGAGGTCCGCCATCGCATCGCCCGCCTCAAGTGCAATACAGAAGACTGGGTCAGCGTCCATCGCACTGCCCATCAGCTCGGCATGCGCACCACGGCTACCATGATGTTCGGCGTCGGCGAAACTTTCGATCAGCGCATCAACCACTTTGAAGTGGTGCGCCGCTTGCAGGAAGAGACCGGCGGATTCACCGCCTTCATCCCCTGGAGTTTTCAGCCCAAGAACACGGCCCTCGGCGGCCACGGTTGGGACGAAGCCACCAGCGTCGAATATTTAAAGGTCCTCGCCATCGCCCGCCTTTATCTCGATAACATCCAGAACGTGCAGGCAAGCTGGGTCACGCAAGGCCTCAAGGTTCTCGAGCTGGGCCTCCACTTCGGCGGCAACGATGTGGGCTCGGTCATGCTTGAGGAGAACGTAGTCAAGGCAGCCGGCACCAGCAATTGCACAACGGAAGAAGAGCTCCGCCGCATCATCCGCGACGCCGGCTTCAAGCCCGTCCAGCGCGACACCCTCTACCGCACCATGTTCCTGAATTAGCCACTGCCCCAATTCGAGAGAATATTTACATTCACTTCAGACCATTTTTGAAACGGCGCAGCCTCACACGCTGCGGAAAAACTCAATCGGATGGTAGGCCGGGGATTTATCCCCGGTATAAAGCCGATCAAATTGACGTGGGCTTTAGCCCCTGCTCAACTATCCTTCGCACCAAACTCGGCTGTCCCATGTCTCGCGGGTGGCGGGCGGCCCAGGTCTCGCTTTTGAGACGTGGGATGCGTCCCCACGTTTGTAACAGGGCATGACTTTAGTCGTGCCGTACATGCCGCAAAAAATGAGCCAGGGCTTCAGCCCCTGAGGGAAAGCCCAATGACCTGCACCATTTCCGAATCCATTCAACAATTCACACAAACAAAAAGACGCCTATCATCATCAACCGACTGTCACCCTGAGCGAGTTGCCGCGGCGACGAGCCGAAAGCCTGCTCTGAGCGAAGTCGAATGGGGACCTGCGGCTGCTTCGCGGCCCACCTGCCTCATAAGGCTACGAAAGGGTCTTTTTCTCTCTGCTTTCAAGGCTACATCTGGTAATTTCGAATTTTTCTTGAATGAATGTACTGATACATCCGGTGAGTTTTTGCGAGATGTACTGATAGAAGCCGCCATAAAGTTCGAAACGCCGATGTTTTGTGATTTAATCGGTGTTTTTGCGCTGGATTGGGTGTGTTTTGAAAGCGAAATTCATGCATCGGGTGACAGCGCGAGCGGCGGCGTTTTTCGGGACAAATCCTGAAGCAGGTGCCCAGCCGCTGCTGGATGAGTGCATTGGCCATCACGAATACAGGCAATGGGGCTATTCGGTGCGCAGCGGCCGTGCGAGATGTAATGTGCGGCAATTGATCAATCCTCCTGTCAGTTTCTCGGAGGTTTTCAGAATTTGAATGTTCTCCAAGGCGACGTCTGAGAATTATTCCCAACATCCGCTTCGGCTGAGCAATTTCTTCCTCTGTTTGAGCGTGAGAAGCGCGGAAGTGTTTACTGGTCTAAACTCAAAACCGCCCATGAGCTCTCGGGCGGTTCCACAAACTTTCCTTCAGCAACGACTCTATTTATCTCGTCTACCGCGTCCTCTACTTGGCCCGGTTACGCCTGAGCGTAACCGAAAACTCGCAAAATTGATAGAGGCTATTTGCGTTTGGGAAAATCCGATAGTCCGGAAGAACAAATCTGCAACATGGCCGCTGGCGGCCATGTTGCAGATTTGTTCTTCCGGATAAATGCATTATAGCAATAATGGAGAATTCTGTCAAGTGGATTATTTTGCTTATGGCGATTCCTAGCGATATCGTCAGGAATCGTCAGATTTAATAGCGCTTCGAATTGAGTTATTGAAGCTTCATTCAATCTTCTCTGACGTTCGCTGGAGACTGTCTGAATACCAGGAGCTTTTTCAAAGAGTGTTTAAGGAGATTTCGGAATTAAAGCGATATCGCTAGGAATCATCGGATTTAATAGCTTTTAAATTGAGCCACTGAAGTCTCATTTAATATTCTCTGGACTTCTTTGGAGACTGTCTAAATGCCAGAAGCTTTTTCAAAGAGCTATTTGAAGAGATCTCGGAATTAAAGCGACATCGTCAGATATCGTCAGATTTAATAGCTCTTCGAATTGCGCTACTGAATTCCCCTTCGATCTTCTCGGACGCCTCTAAAAGATCGTCAGGGACAATTCTGTCCTCTCTAGGCGATATTGGGGAGGTTTCGTCTTCCGAAGGGCAAAAAAGAGCTTGTGGAAGCTAGGGCATTTTCAAGAAATATGCAGTAGACCTTGCAGTTCCCGCCCTGGATAGAATTCCAAGTTCGATCAGTCGGCGCAAGTCCTGTGTGGCAGTCTCTTTTGATACCTGAATGACAGCGACTACATCTTCGCTCCTGATTGTCCTTTTGCTTTCGGCGAGTTCGATAATCTGGAGCTGACGAGGGCTAAGTGTAGCGAGTGTTTGGCTATCTGTTCGAATCGCAAATGGCGTCCGCTCGCGACCAAATAGCCTTACAACAAAGAAGCCACTTTCCAGCAGGAAATCTGGGGCTCGCAATTGATACGACCTAAGACGCTCTGGCATAGGTTTAATACCGTAGCCTCGACCTTCCATAATGCCCAGTTCGAATGCCGCCTGCGCAGTTTTGGGATTTCGCTGAATCGAGTTCACTTTATAAGGGAACATGTCAATAGTTAGAGGCGGGACCGGTATTCCCGGACTTTTTACTTCAATTTGATCGCGAAACATCGAAAAGTAGATGTGGGCTCCCGCTTGGTAATCTCTGTGAACCAGGGCATTCACAATTAATTCGCGAACGACATTCTCGGGATATTCCGTTATTTCCTCCCGTTGGGCTCCCCTGATTCTGGGAACTTTACGGACATTGGCATTGAAAAAATCGAGGATCCGCTCAACTTGTCGAAATAGAGGCCCCGTAATATCTATCTGATCAATAACGCGCTCAAGCGAAGCCGGTTCGTCGGCTGCGACAGAAACACAATCAGCCTTTATCCTCATTTGCGGGAGAAATTGATGTGGTTCTTTGCCGAACAGCACCATACCGGCAACTGTAGGTTTCAGCTCCTTCTTGGTTCGACCTTCAATTACAAACCCGCTCTTCCTGAAATCCTCCCAGAGCGCAGCAGAGGGCACCCTGAATCGCTTGGAAGTTTTGTTCAGATAGAGGTTAATTGCGTCTTCGGAGAGATCATCTTGAAGATTGGCTTCATATAGGGGCAGAGTTTCGTGTCGGTCAGGACTCTTTATGGGGTTAGCAAGCTGCGCAGCACGACGCTCTTGCTCTTCAACGAATTCGCGATTGTGGGTGGAAATCTCTTGGGCCAGGTCTTGATCAAAATCTTCTACTTTAATCCCAGCATCTCGGAGTTTTTTCATCCCCTTGCCAAAGATTTCGGGATTGGGGTCGGGAATGCCGACGACAACATGTTTAATGCCCGATTGAACTATTCTGTCTGCGCATGGGATCTTGCGCTCGCCCCTTTTTGAACACGGCTCCAAGGTCACATAAAGGACCGCGCCCTTTTGGATCTTAACTCCTGATTTCTCCAAAAGAGTGAATTCGCCGTGATCTCCGGAGCCGTACTTGCCTCGGTGAGCGCTTCCGATAATCTTTCCTGCGCCACTCACGAGAACTGCCCCAACCAAAGGGTCTTTCTTCCCGGCGCCCTCGGACCGTGACTCCAGCATGGCTGCTATAGCAGCACTCATGAAAGTGCGGTCTGGGTGTTCGGTCTTACTTCGAGATTTTGTTATCTCGACGGTCTTCACCTTCTTGCCTAATGTTCGCTTAGGTTTTGCCATGGGATTCAGTTTAACTCTGGGCTCCGGGTACCGGTGAAAGGTCGTATTCGTGCCGCTACAAATTTGCCCGAGGATTCGTCCCGTTAAGTCGGCAAGTGGGAAGTTTTCCGCTTTCAACTCGGAGCGCGGCTTCGCCGCGTACACGATTTCTCAAATTCTTTTTGGGGGGTTTTTGCGGGAGTTGAAAACCCCCGCCTCCCTCCGGTTTGCCACGCTCTTTGTCGTCGAAGCGAACACGCCCGTCCTGGTTGGAGGTTTGCGAAATCCAAGGCCTTCCGCCGCAGCGGACTAGACCCCGCCCGCCCACTGTTCGCCTCACACTGCCCACTGTCCACTGTTCCCCACTTTGCCGATAATTACCCCTCTCCAGCGCACACTATTCCTAGGAGAGACACCCGCCATGGCCAAACTGCGCCTCGCTCAAAGACCAATCGACGAAACCGATCCATCCACCCCGCCCTCACCCACCCGCGCCCCAAATCCAGCCACAAACGCTTCCAGCGCAAAAGCCGCCCTCCGCCGCTGCACCAAAGCCAAGCAGCGTGCCCACGATATCTGCGAAGAAGCCGAAGTAGTGATGCAGGTTGACGCGGAAGCGTTGACTGCCGCGCTTGCATCCAATCAAGCCTACTGCGATGCGATGCCATTGCTCGTCGGCGAGGAAGGGATCCGCGATTTTCTCGCCTGCGCCGCCCATGGGATCGTCACCGGCGCCATTCCAGCGAAGAGAGGCACCTCGCTCATCTACGCTGCCCAGGTCGCCCTCAACCTGCTCCATCTTCAAGGCAAACAGCCCCACGCGTCCCTCGCTCCACCGTCCAGGCCCGCCCCGCCACAGCTACTGCCACCCCCCTCCCTCGAAGACCGCATCGAAATCGGTGCAATGGAGCGCGCAAGTCGTTTTAAATAGATAAGTTGTAAAAAATGCATATTAACCAAGGAGTAAACAAAACCCCCGTCTTTTAGCCCTTTTTCGCCATATTTCCGGCAATTTCGAGCAACAAATCAAGCAGTTCTTGGGGGAGCAACCAGGGAAACTCTCCCCGGAGCGCAAGCGCGGAAACCTCTCCGCGCCGCAATCCGTTCTCAGGCCCGCTACAATACGCCCAAGCGGTTCCATGAGGTTCCATCATGCGGCCATCCTTCTCCCTGGGCATTGAAGAGGAGTACCAGACCGTCGACCCGGTCACGCGCGACCTGCGCTCGCACATCGAAACCGAGATGCTGGCAGCCGGCAAACTGCGCCTGCAGGAGCGCGTCAAGGCCGAGATGCACACCTCCGTCGTCGAGGTCGGCACGCGCGTATGCAAAAACATCGACGAAGCGCGCGAAGACATTTACGAGCTTCGCCGCGAAATGATCAAGCTGGCCAGCGATCACAAACTGGTCCTGGTCGCCGGCGCCACGCATCCATTCGCCGACTGGCGCACTCAGGAGATCTACCCTGACCCGCGCTACCACCAGGTTGTGAAAGATCTGCAACTCGTCGCCCGCGCCAACCTCATCTTCGGTCTCCACGTGCACGTCGGCATCGAGGACCGCGAGGCCGCCATCCGCATCATGAATTCGATGCGCTACTTTCTGCCCCACATCATGGCGCTGGCCACCAACTCGCCCTTCTGGCTGGGCATCAACACGGGCTACAAAGGCTACCGCGCCAAGGTCTTTGAAAATTTCCCCCGCACCGGCATTCCCGACGCCTTCTCGAGTTACTCCGAGTTTGAGAACTATGTGACCCTGCTGGTGCGCACCAACTGCATCGACAATGCCAAGAAGATCTGGTGGGACATTCGCCCGCATCCCTTCTTCAACACCGTTGAAGTCCGCGCCTGCGACATCCCGCTGCGCGCCGAGGAGACGGTCGCCATCGCCGCGCTCATCCAGGCCACCGCCGCTTATCTCTACCGCCTTCACGAGTCCAACCAGGACTTCCGCCAGTACGCTCGCCCGCTGCTGATGGAAAACAAATTCCGCGCCGTCCGCTACGGCCTCGACGGCAAGCTCATCGACTTCGGCAAGCAGCAGGAGGTGCCGCTCCGCGATCTCATCGAAGAGTTTCTGGTGCTCATCGATCCGGTGGTTGACGAGCTCGGCAGCCGCGAGGCCATCGACGGCGTGCGCACAATTCTCGCTACCGGCACTGGCGCCGATCGCCAGCTCAAAGTCTTCGAGGAAACCAAAGGCGACCTCAAAGCCGTGGTCGACTACATGGCCCAGGAGACAGCCGCGGGGCTGTAGCTCTTTCGCACACAAGCCGGCGGCAAGAGGCAACAGCTTCGTGGTAGCCGAGCTTGCTTCTGCGGAACTACTTCTTGGCGCCGACGGGTTTGTATCCTGAGTTTGCTGCTTTTTTCAGGGCCGAGACGCCTTCTTGAATGGAAAGCAGCGGAGTGGTCTTCACGCTCTTTGCCGTTCCGCTTGCGGCGACGGCCATTGCCAGGGCTGCGGCCTTCACGTTGTCCGGCATTTCGACGATGACGGCTACGTCGTAGTCTCCAAATGACAGCCAGAGACCGCTAAGCTTGCCGCCAAGTTTTTCCACTGACTTGCGCACGACCTCGGCGCGATTCTGAGGGTTCTTAATGAGGCGGGCCAGCGCCTCAACCGAATACGCCACTTGAATCAGATAACTGGACATGCTGTTTCTCCTTGCAGGGAAGTCTGAAAACCTGGGCCCAGGACAGAACGGGAGTATACACCCGGCTTTCTTCCACTGGCATGCAAATTCTTTCGTTGGTAGGCCCTGGCTCTCGTTGAGCCATCATCTTTGCCGGCGCGCTCATTTCATTTCGTTCCGTTTTCCGTTAACCTCAAAAAATACACCCCGCCGATCCGCGGGATCTCTTTTCACGGAGCCCGCAGCCTTCACCAAATGATCGAAACGACCGGCCATCTTCTTTCGCTTGCCTATCCCGCCGAATTCATTCCCGGCGCGCGCTCCGCTGTTGCTACGTGTCTGCGAATCGACCCTGTTGAAAAGGTCACGCTCATTACCGATCGCGCCACTGAGCCCATCGCCGCGGCACTCGCTGCGCAACTGGCGAAGCGCGGTTGCATGTGGAACGCCTTCGTCCTTGAAGACCTGGCCGCGCGCCCGCTTGTGGACATGCCCGCTGCCATCCTCGCCGACATGGAAACCTCGCACGTCTCCATCTTCGCCGTCCAGGTGCAACCAAACGAGCTTCGCTCCCGGATGCAGATGACGGACGTCGTCAACCGCCGCCGCATGCGCCACGCACACATGGTCAACATCACGCCGGAGATCATGTGCCAGGGCATGAGGGCCGACTTCGACCTCGTCGATCGTCTTTCTCAAAAGGTCCTGGATCGCGTCCGCCTGGCCACGCGCATCCGCGCCACCACTGCCGCCGGAACCAACATCACCGCCGACATGAATCCCGGCTACAAATGGTTTAAGACCTCGGGCATCATTTCCCCGGAGAAGTGGGGCAACTTGCCCGGCGGCGAGTGCTTCACCACCCCCGGCGAAGTCAACGGCGCCTTCGTTGTCGATGGCGTCGTGGGCGACTGGCTCTGCGCCCGCTACGGCCTGCTTGCATCCACGCCGCTCACCATCCAGATTGCTGCCAACCGCATCGTGAGCTGCTCCTCCGCTAACAAGCAGCTTCAAACCGATTTCTGGACCTACACCCACACCGACAAAAACTCCGACCGCGTCGGCGAGTTCGCCATCGGCACCAATATCGGTGTCGAGCGGGTCATCGGCAACATCCTCCAGGACGAGAAATTCCCCGGCATCCACATCGCCTTCGGCAACCCCTACGGCGAGCACACCGGCGCCCCCTGGCGCTCCGGCACCCACATTGACGTAGTCGGCCTCGGCTTCAACATCTGGCTCGAATCGGAGACCGGTGAAGAGCAGATCATGCGCGACGGCCGCTTCCTCATTGCCGTCTGAGTCACGGTGCGTAATAACGTTCACCCAGTTCCCGTTTTCAAGGAGGTCCATGTGGCGCGCGAGAATCAGCGTAGCGCAAATGCCGGTCAAAGCAAGATAGCAGTCGTTACAGGAGCAGGGAGCGGCATCGGCCGGGCGGTTGCGCTGGCCCTGCACGGAGCCGGATACTCGGTCGTGCTCGCCGGCCGCCGAACCGCCGCGCTCGAAGAGACTGCCGCAATGGCCGTTCCCGCTTCAACCGCAATCATTCCCGTCGTCACGGACGTCAGCAAGCCCGATGCGGTGCAAGCACTTTTCGATGTTGTTCGCGCGCGTTTTGGCCGGCTCGATCTGCTCTTCAACAACGCCGGCTCGAACGCCCCCGGAATCGCCATTGAGGACCTCACCTACGAACAATGGTCCTCCGTCGTCGGCGCGAATCTTACGGGCTCTTTTCTCTGCGCGCAGCAGGCAATCCGCATCATGAAGTCGCAGCAGCCGCGCGGTGGTCGCATCATCAACAACGGCTCTCTCTCCGCGTATGTTCCCCGGCCCAACTCCGCGCCCTACACCGCGACCAAGCACGCCATCACGGGCCTCACCAGGTGCATCTCGCTCGAAGGCCGCGCCTACGATATCGCCTGCAGCCAGATCGACATTGGCAACGCCGCCACAGACATGAGCGCCCGTCTGGCCGTCGGAGTACTGCAGCCCAACGGCGATGTTGTCGCCGAACCAAGGTTCGATGTAAAACACGTCGCGGATGCAGTTCTATACATCGCAGGCCTGCCCTTGGACACCAATGTCCAGTTCATGAACGTCATGGCCACAACGATGCCTTTCATCGGCCGCGGATAGCTGCGGCTGCAGTTGCGCCAGGTCTCGTCCGCCGCGGCGGAAGACTTGTGATTCCTGTCTGTCCCCGCGCGCAAACACCCAATCGTTTCCAAGCAAGAAGTTCACAATTGAGCAGCACAGGATCGCGATAAAGTTTGAGGTCAGCAGAGGTACGTGCGCCTCATGAATCAGAACGCGCATGAGAGCAAGATTTCCCAGCATGGAAACCAACCCGTTCGAAAGATGAAATCGCAAGAGTTGAGCGTGAATTCTGGAATGGCCGCGGCGATCGCGCCACGTGTAATGCAGGTGCCACGCGAAATTGTGCAAAAGTGTCAGCTCGACTGCCGCGGCTGAAGCAAACAAGTAGTGGCCGGGTGACCACCGGCTGAAGAGAGCCAGTGAGCCGAGCTGCACAACCATGCCGATGGCTCCCACCAGGTTGAACTTGCCCCAACGGATGAAAGTATTCACGACAGCGGCTCCTGCCGGTAGAGTTCGGCTGTGTGGCGAATGGTGATGGCAACCGACATCGCAAACATGCTTGCTGCAGCTACGGTTCCGCCCAGGTCAAGGAGCAGCATTCTGTGGCCGAACAACGTCGAGTATGGGCTGCGCAGAAGTGCCAGGTTGCCGATGATGAGCAGAATACGAATCTCCGTGGGTCCGAAGATGCCTTGCGAAAGTTCAAAGCACGAGAGAGTATATGTAGCCAGGTAGCTCTCGCTCGACAGCAGCAGAAACGCAACCAGCATGGCGACCGCCGTCTGCCAGTGCAGCAGTCCAGAGCAGCCAAGTCCGCACATCAGCGCGACCGATCCGAAGATGTCTACCATGTGATCGACATAAAAGCCATAGCGTGGGCGCTGTTGATGGCGCACTCGGGCCAGGGTCCCATCCATACTGTCGCCGAACCAGTTCAGCACGATGCATAGAATTACCAGCAGCAGTGCGTAGCGGTTGAATCGCGACAGTGCATAGCCGAGGCCGGCCCCCACTTGTGCAGCCAACCCCAAGAGCGTGAGTTGGTCTGAGCTGACCCACTTCGGCGCACGCTCGGCCATCCACTGCAATGTGCGTCTTTCAATCGACGCTGTCAGTGACCGGTTAATGCGCCGCGCCGCTTGAAATACAACGTCATCCTTTATCGCTGCTGAACTTGAACTCATGTTCGTCTCCTCTCCAATTGCGGTTTATCGCAGGGGTATTCATTTCTGTTTCCTAAGCGCGTTGCACGTCGCGCGCAAAGTAAACTCGAGCGATTCACGCGGAACGCTCTTCACAAAAGGTCCAACCGCCCAGCCCAGGCCGGTTGGAATGGAACGCGTCAGCGAGACCGACTCGATCTGCATGTAGAGTCCGCCGCCGCGCTCCTCGTAGCTCCAGTAGGTATTTAATCTCCACAGAAAACCGTGTTCCTCGCTGGGATTGAGCGCGCGCTCGTTTCGGCTGCCGGGCGAGTCGATCTCGGAGATCCGCGTGCTTCGCGAGATGCTGTAGCCGCGCGGTGCGTCGAGCCGTCCGAAGGTGACGTCATAGGCTGTGTCCATCACCACAGTGATGATGTGCTGCTGGCGCACGCGCATCACTGTGTGAAATCGATCGCCCTGTTGGGAGAGCACCTTCGCCTGAAGCACCTGCGGAGAAAAGTGCTCAGGATAGTCGTTGAAATCCTTCATCAGGCGCTCAAAGTCCGCGGCCTTGGCGCCGGCAGCAAATGCGGTACCGCGCCAGTGGTGCAGCATCGCTCCGGGGAAATCCGAAGTCGATGAAGGCGTGAGCTGTTCGATGATCAACTCCCCTCGCCGCAGACGTATCTCGCTTTGCCTCCCCGAATCCTCCGGAGCGAGGAAGCCGCTTTGCGATCGATGCTGCTCGGCGATCCGTGACTCAACTGCATTGACATACGAGTCGAAAGCCGAAACCGCAGCAGCCGAGGGTTCTGTTGCACGACAGGGAGAAGACAGTAGAAGAAGCCCTGGCAACAGGCCCCAAGCGACCCTTCCAACGAAAAGCGTTCGCAAAGCGGGAGGCCGGCGTACCATCATGACCTGCACCTTACTCCGCCCTCGGTTTCCCGTGCAATGCATGGAATCTCACCTGAGGAAGGATGTTTCTCACCGTGCAAGCTCTTTCAGCAGTTGGATTTCCGAGAAGGTGTCCATTGCACCCGTGCTTTGGAATGAACTCGCCGTCGGATACACTGGACGTAAAACATGACAGACCCCCTGCCAGCACGGCGCAATCGCTTCGGTGCATTTGAAGCAGACGCTGCCACCGGAGAGCTACGCCGCCAGGGCATCCTCATCAAGTTGAATGCGCAACCTTTCCAGGTGCTCTTGATGCTTGTGGAGCGGCCCGGCCAGTTGCTCACTCGAGAAGAAATCTCCCGGGAGTTGTGGCCCGGCGGTACGTTCGTCGACTACGAACACGGCGTCAACTCCGCTGTGAATCGCATCCGCGAGGCCCTCGGCGACACTGCGGGCAATTCAAGGTTCGTTCAGACCCTGGCCCGCCGCGGGTATCGCTTTGTGGCTCCCGTCGAACGAATCGGCCCCAGTGAAAGTCAGTCAGCGGCATCCTCGCGCCCCGAGTCCCGGCCGGCGAAGCATCTGTCGACATCTCCGGCGGAGCCCGAGAGCAGATTGCTGAGCCGGATTCTGGCCTCGCCGGAAGAGCTTCCAAAAGCCTCGCATCGAGTCGTCCAGACACTCTTCGTCCTGATGCAGTTCATGTACCTCGGATTCTACGTTGGAGCACTGGCAAATCTGGCCGAGATTCAAGACCTCTTGTCGCCGCTGTCAAGAGCAATGCAGGTAATGACTGTCCTTGTTGTAACCGCCGCGATCCTGATTCCAGTGCGTGCCTTCGTGCTCTGCGCTGTGCTTTTTCACGCACCTGGTGTTCGCAACAAATTCCTCAGGATCTGGCCCGTTCTCCTCGCGCTCGATGTCCTGTGGTCGCTTGCGCCCTTCCTGCTCCTGCATCACATCAACTTCGGACTGGCACTGGCGTGCACCACGCTTCTCGTCTATTCGCCCTTCGCCCAGCGCTCGCTGGTGTTGATGGGCGCCGGCGGGACTGAGAGCTAAGCCATCAACAATTGTCTCTCCGATCCTGAACGCCGCGTGGCCTCCGAAATCCACAATTGGCGGACGCCGCAGGGCATCGAGATCGGCTATTTTTGAGTTATGACATCGCTCGATTCGCCCCCCCTTCGCACTCTTGGCAACTCCGATCTTCATCTCAGCTCCATCGGCTTTGGCGCCTGGGCCATCGGTGGAGGCGACTGGATGTACGCCTGGGGTCCCCAGGACGACAACGATTCTGTCGCCGCCATTCATCGCGCTCTCGACCTGGGAATCAACTGGATCGATACGGCCGCGGTTTATGGACTGGGCCACTCGGAAGAAGTCGTTGCTCGAGCTCTGAAATCCGCTTCGAAGTCCACATTGGGCAAGCCTTATGTCTTTACCAAGTGCGGCATTCGCTGGGGCGCGGACCGTTCTCCTTACCGGTCGCTCAAAGCCGCATCGGTAGCCGAGGAGGTGGATGCCTCACTGCGGCGCCTCGGCGTCGAAACAATTGATCTCTACCAGATTCACTGGCCCGATCCCGATTCGGAGATTGAAGAGGCATGGGAAGCGCTGGCCCGCTTTCGCGAGCAGGGCAAGGTCCGCTGGATCGGCGTCTCCAACTTCAATGTCGAGCAGATGAAGCGCATTCGGGAGATCGCTCCCATCACCAGCCTGCAGCCGCCCTACTCCATGTTGCGCCCCGCCATCGAGGCGGAGATTCTTCCTTTCGTCCGGGACAATGGCATTGGCGTAATCAACTATTCGCCCATGGTCTCCGGACTTCTCACCGGCAAGATGACTGCCCAGCGAGTTGCCGCGATGCCCTCCGACGATTGGCGGCGCAAGGCTGTCGAGTTCAACGAGCCGCGCCTTAGCCGCAATCTTCGCCTTGTCGATTTGCTGCGCGAGATAGGGAATGGCCACGCGGTGAGCCCGGGTGTGGTTGCCGTGGCCTGGACGCTTCACCACCCCGGCATCACCGCCGCCATCGTAGGCGGTCGCAGCGCCAGGCAGGTCGAGGAATTATCCGCGGCTCTCCACTTCCGGCTCAGCGGCGAGGAGTACGCCAGGGTCAATGCGTTCCTGGTTTCCAACCCAGTATGATTCCGCCTTGGGCCGAGGCTGAAAATGAAAACCCCGGCCATGGCCGGGGTGCTTGTATCTGGAGCGTTTAGCTGATCTACATCGCCGCCACGAAGTCCGGGACGAGAACGGCAGCATGTTCCTGCAGCAACTGAGTCGTCCGCGCGGCCATGCCCGTGTACATCGATGCGGCTCGGAAGGCGTTAACTCTTACGCCTTCGCTGGCCTGGGTAAAAGCATATTGAACCAGTGCGGTAAGTACGCAAACACGAATCTGCATGGCGTCGCTGTGAAGGGTTTCAACCAACAGCCTGTCCACGCCTTCGCAGTGCCTGGCGGCATAGTCGGCCATCTCCAGCATCACCCGCGCGTTTTGATAGATAGCCCACAAACCTTTGGGACCTTCCATACGCTTCCACGCATCCTCAGGTGTTGCGCTGAGGCCTTCTTTCCATAAGAAATGATCGCTCAGTTCTCGCGCGCTCCAGTCGGTGCGCAGCCTGGCCAGAAGGGAATCCCAGGTTTGTGCATTACGGCGCCTCACTCCCATCCGCCAACGGACGAGGCAGAGCGCTATGGCCGCAATTGCAGCGATTTGAACCAAGGGCAAAATCATTCAAACTCCTCAAACCGGAATCTGGCGACCCAAAGCGAGTCACAACGTCCCGGCGGGGCTTTCGTGTACCTATTACTTGTAACACTGATCTTCTCTCTTCGGATGCGAATTATTGCTGTTCTACAACCTAAGTTGCAGATGCGAGGATCCAACAGGAAAGCGTCCATAAATAAATCCCAACCAGCAACTGGTCGAGCCAGTGATATTGCATGCCGCCCATCTTATGACTGTGCAGCATGGCGGCGATGAGCGTGGCAAAAATGTAGTCACCCAGCCCGGTCACGATCCGGAGCTCGCGGGCCGGCCAGCGGAGCCCTTGCAGACTGCGCCACCAGACAAGTGTCAGCGGCAAGACCGCTCGCAGCAATGCGGACAGCTGCATCGGCACCAGGTAGAACAATTGAAGGATGGGGAGTTGGGTGGGAAATCTCCATTTGTTCAGGGATCCGGCCAGAACGATTGCAAGTGCCGTAAGCAGGCCGGCGACGGTCCAGCTCGGCGCGGACACACGCGGTTGCAGCGAACCACAACCCTTCCCAGCTAGGCCTGAATTGCCAACTGGAAAAGCGCGTCCACGGATATGTTCGCAGGTGTGGCTGAAAGGTAGGCATTTGGGTACATGCTCGCAACCGCCATGCCGGCGTCGCTCAGCAAACACCGGATAAGAAAGCTGGAAAAGAATGGCAAGGTCCGATAGACGCGCTTCGAAATAACCAACGCAAGAGGGATCGCTTCCATGCAGATGCCGGCCAGCCATGGAGTGAGATCTATGCTGTCAAGCGCCACAACCTGTCTCCGGTGCGATCGGCTATGAGGTTTGGCGATCTGGAAAACTTGGAAGTGTGCTCAATCCCTTCGCTTCCCACCCTTGTCAGATGCGGAATCCGTGAGGGCAACCCTGGTGGTCCGGGCGGCGCCGGCCACGGCCAGCAACATGCTTTGCATTTGCGGGGTGAATTCTCGCCGTTCCGCGGGCTGGGTGGCAAACGCATAGACCCAGTAGGCCAGTGCGGCAAGATAGCTGAAGGATGCCACCCGGTCGAGTAACTGGTACTGCTGTGTCCCAGACACCTGGTGGGTGTGCAGGGTGGTGACAGCCAGAGAGACGATGGAATAGAAGCCGAGGCCGGTGGCAATCTGGAGTTCACGGTCTCGCCAGCCAATGGAGAGCACCTGGCTGAACGCGGCCAAGGCGAGGAAAAAGATGGCACGAAGAATCGCAGGGGTTTGTTGCAACTTGAATAGGTTCATTCCAAGAGGGGATAGATGGTTCGGGGCGGTGAGACCGGCTATGGGCCAGAAGACAAGTCCGCCTAAGGCAAACAGGACAGCGATCCCGATCCATGAATGCTTTGGAAGAGAGCTGCGAATGGGTCTCAGCACACTCCAAGCCACCTCCACGAGTACCGCAAAGATCATCGCAGAGTCAACGATCAACTGAATCAAATAAACCTTGAAAAATGTCTCAGGAGAGTAAAGGGCACGAACACAATATATGAGGAGATCGTTGAACAAGCACCAACATAGATAGAAGAAAAAGGCTGGGAAGGTACGAATGACGCGGCCTTTGATAAGCAGCAGAATAATAGTTACTTCCGCCGCCATTCCGCAGACGATTACAACGGACTGCAAATCCACCCCGGCCTCCACTTGGTACAAAGGCGCCACTTCTGCTACTCACAGAGTTTAGCAGG
>Ga0181516_10001434_pt1 | contig 18208 bp, 11 predicted proteins | sample PEATcosm2014_Bin_25_FD_121104 | JGI IMG/M metagenome (GOLD analysis project Ga0181516, IMG submission 121104) | Peatland microbial communities from MTU Mesocosm Facility, Houghton, MI, USA - PEATcosm2014_Bin01_10_metaG | ecosystem: Environmental > Terrestrial > Soil > Wetlands > Peat | place... | reverse complement strand
GAGGCCCGCTTCTCGTGTGCAAGTCCCTTGAAGGATGCATTAACATCCTCCTGCGGGCCTTGCGCACGATAATCAGGCCTCCAGACGTCGTCGCGGGGCCTCCCAATACGTAGTCAGGCTCCTGGCGTTCAGGATCCCCCTCCGGGTGAAGTAGTCGCGCAGCGGGTTGGACCGCGGTTTGGCGGCCCCGGCCGGGTTCTCCCGGCGGGGCTGCCCGGCCGGACCCTCCCGGCGGGGGCCCGCGTCGGACTTGCGCTCCGCCTTGTCTTCCAGCACGCCCGATCCTGGTGCGCCGGTGGCGCCCCGGGGATCCCGCTTCATTTCCAGGATGCAGGAGGCCTCGCCGCGGGCGGTCGAGCCGCCCTGGACGATCAGGCACCCGCCGGTGGGATTGAAGGCCACATGGTTGGGGTTGGCCAGGGTGGCGAACCCTCCCGCGTGCGGGTTGTGGGCGAATTCGGCGGGCAGCAGGCCTGATGCCCAGGGCCGCCCATCCTTGACCTCCTTGACCGCCTGGAGGTCGCGCTGGGCGCCTTCCCCGATGGCGGTGACCGAACAGTGGCCCGCCGCCACCGTGACCAGCCGCCCGGTGTCGATGTTCAGGATGCGCACCGCGTCGTTGCCGTGGTCGGCGATGTAGAGCAGGCTCCCATCCAGGAACAGGCCCGCGGGATGGTTCAGGCAGGGCACCCCGGCCAGGCGCTCGGCCTTGCCTTCCTGGGGCGCGCGCCCCAGCCACTCCTCGAAACCGTAGTGGAAGGGCGCCTCGGTGAGCACCCCGGCCACCGTGGTCACCGTGCCGTCCGGGGTGATCCTGCGGATGGCGCAGAAGTCCGAAACGTAGAGGTTGCCGTTCCGGGGGTCCACCACCAGGGACTCCGGCGCCCAGAAACAGGCCTCGGCGCCGCGGCCGTCCACCTGCTTGCGCTCGTGGAACGCCTGCTTCCGGCCGGCCAGGACCGTCACCTGGCCCCGGTGGATCTTGCGGACCATGCCGTTGCCCGCGTCCGCCACGTAGATGGCGTCGTCCTGGCCGAAGGCGATCCCCCGGGGCTCGCAGAAGCGCGCCTCGGCCAGGGTGCCGTCCTGGCAGCCATGCTCGGTGCCCTTGCCGGCGTAGGTGCTGATCCGGGTGCCCTTGGCGGTGGCCCTCACCAGGCGCAGGCAGTGGTTGGACGAATCGGCGATCAGCGCGCGCCAGGGAGCCCCGGCCTCGGCCTTGTCGTTGCGCGGCCAGACCGCCAGGTCGGTGGGACCCTTGAAGCGGGCCTCGGCGACCTTGCCATCCTTGAAACAGCCTTCCTCCCCTTCATCCTTTCCGCCCAGCCACGGTTGCACGTAGCCGTCCGGCTGCATGGTCACCAGCTGATGCCTGGCCCGGTCCACCAGGGCCCACTTGCCCCGCAACTGCACGTCCGGGTGCCAATCCCCCAGCCACACCGCGCGGGTGATCTCCCCGAACTGGGGGCCCCGCGGCAGGCCCGGCCTGGCCTCGCTCTTCCGGGAAAGGCCGGCCAGGTGCCGGATCCAGGGGCCCGCCTGCTCGTGGTTCGGGCTCACCCGGATGACCAGCTGCCCGGAGTGCACACCGTCGGCGGATTCCGCCCGCAGGGTCACCGGCAGGGTCTCCACCAGGGTCCGGGGCCCCCGGTAGCGTCCGGCCCCCAGGCCGTCGCGCTCGATGCTCCCGGCCCCGGACACGATGCTCCAGTGCCATTCCGGCTGCGTTTCGGCCCCCAGCAGCCGGGCCTGGTAGAAGGTGATGCCGTCCTCCGGCAGTTCCAGCAGGCCGGAAATCGCAACTTCGGCCAGGAGGGCCGGGCAGGCGCAGCAGACCAGGGCGGCGGGGCAAAGGGCGAGCTTGGGGATTTTCAACGTGACTCCAGGGAAGGGACGCCGAGCCGAGCCAGGGTTGTCGGGGCATCCAATATGATTTATGTATCACGTGCCGGAAAGGTTCCCGCCAAGGCGCGCTGGCCTTGGGCCGGGAGGGCGGCTACAATGATGAAAATTCCCAAAATACGCAGCGCGTTGGTCAAGGAGAAGCAGGCTATGCACATCATCCTTTTGGGCGCCCCGGGTGCGGGCAAGGGCACGGTGGCCAAGCTGCTCACCGCCCACGACGGCTCCATCCAGATCTCCACCGGGGACATGCTCCGCTCGGCGGTGAAGACCGGCACGGACTTCGGCAAGCAGGCGAAAGCGTTCATGGAGCGCGGCGACCTGGTGCCCGATTCCCTGATCATGCAGATCATCGGCCAGCGGTTCCAGCAGGACCCGCCCCAGGGCTTCCTGCTGGACGGGTTCCCCCGGACCATCCCCCAGGCGGAGGCCCTGGAGGCGCTGTTCCTGAAGCTGGGCATCCGCCTGGACCTGGTGGCCGACCTGATCGTGCCCGAGGACGTCATCCTGGACCGCCTGACCACCCGGCGCACCTGCGCCAACCAGGCCTGCCAGGAGATCTACAACCTGAAGAGCAACCCCCCGGCCCCCGGCGGCCTGTGCCGGAAGTGCGGCAGCCCGGTGGTCCAGCGCGCCGACGAGACCGAGGAGGCCATCACCCACCGGCTGAAGGTCTACCACGACCAGACCGAGCCCCTCGTCGAGCATTACCGGGGCAAGGGCCTGCTGCTGGAAGTGTCGGGCCTGGACAAGGACCTGGCCACGGCCGCCATCATCAAGGGCGTGGCCGCGCGGAACGGAGCTCCGGTCTAGGGTTTCCGGCCGCTCCTCGGCCACGCTGCCGGCAGTTTGTCCGGGCCCGTCCACCGTCGGCAACCCATGTTTCGATCATAAAAGAATGACACCGTCGCTATGAAATTTCCGGTGCGATTCCCGGATCGTGTAATAGATGATGAAGCTGACCACAGCGGCGAAGAAGCACCAGATCGAGATCAGGCACTGGGTGAAGAAGATGATGGATACGACGGCGGAGAGGCCGATGATGACCCCGAGCATGTAGGCGCGTTTCACGCTTGAAACAAAGACCGGCGCCAGCGTGGCGACCAGATAGACGGCCGTGGGAATCCGGGAAAGCGTGCCCTTGAAATTGCTCATGTAGTTGATGTGCATGTAGCTGATTTCAGCATGCGCACGATAAACCACCAGGCCGTACAAATAGTAGAAGGATACGGCCGCACCCACCGCGAGCAGCGCCCACAGGATCTTTTTCCGGGTCCGGTTCTTTTCCATCAGCAGCACCGAAAGCGGCACCAGCATCGGCCAGATGAACTGGGCCATGACCAGGAACAGGTAGGTTGCGGCCGCCTGCAGCCCGGCAAAGGCCTGGCGCGGAATCGTCAACCATACGATCCCTTCCGAGAACTGCTGGAAGGCGAAGAACAGGGGTATGCTCGCGAACACGATCTGCGATGGCCTGTGGACTTTTCTCAAGGTCTCGGTGCCGGCAAACGTAAGTAGCACGCCAGCCGTGATGCTCGCCCCTGCGGAAAAACACATTGCGGGTCCTTTGGGGAAAATGACGCATGGGAGCGGCGTGGCACCGCCGAGGTTCGGTCCCAAGGTCCAGCAAGTTTTGATCCAACCCGTAGGAGCTTAAAGAATCTGTAACTTACGCCGTCATCCCAAGCGGCGGGCCGGGCAAGTCGGTCAGAATGGCCGAGGCGTGCCTTCACTTTGGCCACGGTTCAGACGGGCACGGACGATCCCGGACGGATCCGTGCGGGGATTTCCCATACATGCAGGTGCCAGGACTGACCGGTCGTTTCTGGAACCTATTTTAATAATATTTTATAATATGGTATGAAGGATGTCCAGGCATCCGGTCCTGCAGCCACTTTGTTGCCGAGGCCAACCATGACCAACCGCAAACGTCCCCATGGCCCGCTGGTGAGCCGCCTGATGGCAGCGCTGCTCCTGGCCGGGGCGGCCTCGCCCGAGGTCATGGCATCCACCCTGCCGGGCAAGAAGAAAGCCTCCCGTCCCGCCAAGACCCGCCTCCAGGCCGGCCAGCCGCAGGCCCGGCCCGCCGCCCCCAGTGCGGCGGGCGCCGACACCAAGGCCGAGGCGGTCCCGGCCGCCCCAGCCGCCCCCGCCGAGGTGCGGCTGCCGGGTCCCGGGATCCAGCCGCACCGGGACCTGGCGGAGCACTATACCCGGATCATCGGCAGCCTGTGGCTGGGCCCCTGGGCCGATCTGCGCAACGCCGACCTGAGCGGCCAGGACCTGCGCAACCTGGACCTGCGCCACGCCGACCTGCGGGGGGCGAACCTCGCCGGTTCGGACCTGGCCGGCACCCTGCTGGAGGGCGCCCTGGTGTTCCAGGCCGACATCCAGGGCGCCGCCAACGTCAACCTCAAGGGAGCCGTGCCGCACCCCTTCTTTGATCTCGCCGACGAGGACCGCATCGGCACCCTGGCCTTCCTGGTGGAGGCGGGCGGCATTTATGGGCTGCCCCGGGCCCTCACCTGCTCCCCCGACGGGATCCTCACCTGGGCCGAGGCCAGCGGCAATCGGTTGATCCGCCTGTATCCCACCGGCGCCCGGAGCGTGCCGACCCTGGACGGGGAAACGGCCGTCCACCGGCTGTACGACGACGGCCAGGGCATGCTCTGGTGGTTCGGCGACGCCTTCATCGGGACCGCCTCCCACGCCGCCCTCGCGGCCGTCCAGGTGGGCGGGAAATTCCCGATGAAGGCGCAGCCGGCCGCCGGCCTGGAGCGGCCCTCGGCCCTGGCGCCCGGTGTCAACGGGCAGCTCATGATCCAGAGGGGCAAGGAGATCATCTTCCACGAGGCGGCCCTGAAAGACGGCCGGCTGCTGGTGTTCAAGGGCGAGCACCCCGTCGCCAACGAGCCCCTGCCCGGGGAGAGCATGGCCTTGTCCTATGACGGCACCATGGTCCTCCTGGTGGCCCCCGGGCGGGACGAGGTGCGCTACCTGTTCCTGGCGGACGGCACGACGCTGCCACTGCCGCTGAAGGCAGGGAGCCGCCCCTCCGCCATCGTCCAGGGCGCCGGCAACGACGCCTGGATCCTGCTGCCGGGCCGGTCCGCCATCGGCCGCCTGACCTTGGCCGACCACAAGGTGCAGGAGTTCACCCGCCGGCTGCCCAAGGGGGCGGAATCCAGCCTGGACGCCCTGGTGCTGGGGCCGGACGGCAACGCCTGGTTCGCCGACCGCACCCTGTGCCGCCTGGGCCGGGTCACCCCCGAAGGGGAGATCCGGGAGTTCCAGCTGCCCCGCGGCTGCCGCCCGGGGGAACTGGTGGCCACCCCCGATGGCCGGATCGTGTTCACCGTGGTGGGCAAGGACCGCCTCGGCAGCATCCGGGTGAAGCTGCCGGAGGAGCACCCCGGCGCCGGACAGTTCGAGAACGAGGCGCCCTCCCCGGACCGGGACGCGGACGCGGACCTCAAGGACTGGGCAGGTCCCCTCTATGTCCCCCGGCCGGCGCGCAAGCCCAAGAACCCCCTCACCAGACAGCAGCGCGAGGAGCTGTACGACGCCCGGATGAAGGCCGCGGAGGAGCGCTTCCTGGCCGAGCGGGCCGCAGCCGAGGACGAACCGCCGGCGCCGCGCCAGAAGCGGGCCGAGGATGCCAAGGAAAAGAAGGCCGCCCCGGCACCCGCTGCCGCCGACGGTAAAGCCGGGAACGCCTTGGCGCGGGAAGCCGAGGATTCGCCCGCCCTGCGCCTGCTGGACCTGAACGTCAACCTGCCCCATGGGGTCATCCGGCATATCCTGAAGCGCCACGCCCACGGCACGGGCACCAGCGGCATCTGGTTCGCGCCCGCCCACAGCACCCCGGAGGGCCTGGAGGCCCTGCTGGCCGAGGGCCTGGAGGAGGCGGGCGAGATCGGCCGGATCAAGTCCTCCAACGGCTATGGCCGGTTCATTACCTTCTGCATGCTGGCCAGCGGCGCGACGGTGGGGGAGGCCGCCACCGGCAGCACCGCCACGTTCGCGGTGCTCACCGAGCCGTACTACAACGGCAAGGTGACCGAGCATGACGTGTGGACCGCCTACCCGGTCCCGGATTGGTGAGCAGCGGACGGAATGACCGCTCCCGGAAGCGGTGGCAGGGGATTAAGATGAGATGACAATCCATCCATCGGGAGTACTGCCATGGCTGCGACCACTGCGTTCACCTTGAACGGGCGACAGGTGCGGGTGACCAGCGACCGGTCGCGCATGCTGGTGTGGGTGCTGCGCCAGGAGCTGGGCCTCACCGGCACCAAGCTGGGCTGCGGCGCCGGGCTGTGCAACGCCTGCACGGTGCTGGTGGACGACGAGCCGGTGCCCTCCTGCTCCACCCCCCTGGGCGACGTGGCCGGCAAATCCGTGCTCACCATCGAGGGCCTGGCCCTGGACGGGGTCCTGAATCCGGTGCAGCAGGCGTTCCACGACCACCACGCCTTCCAGTGCGGCTTCTGCACCCCGGGGATGATCCTCACCGCCTATGCCCTGCTCAAGAAGGACCCTGGCGCCGACCGGGCCCGGATCATCCAGGGCCTGGACGGCAACCTGTGCCGGTGCGGCGCCCACGTGCGGATCCTGGACGCGGTGGCGGCGGCCGGCAAGGTGATGGGAGGCGCAGAATGAGACGGCGGGAGTTCATCCAGGCCACCGGCCTCACCGGGCTGTTCCTGTTCTTCCGGGGCAGGGCCCAGGCGGCGCCGCTCATGGCGCCCCGGCCGGGGGAATATCCCCAGGATTTCAACGCCTACCTGCGCTTCGGCGCCGACGGCCGGGTGGGCTGCTTCGTGGGCAAGGTGGAGCTGGGCCAGGGCAGCATGACCGCCCTGGCCATGCTGGTGGCCGAAGAGCTGGAGCTGCACCCGGACCAGGTGGACATGCTCATGGGCGACACCGACCTGTGCCCCTGGGACCGCGCCACCGGCGGGTCCATGAGCATGTGGCAGCTGGGCCCGGCGCTGCGCGGCGCCGCGGCCGAGGCCCGGGCGGTGCTGCTGGAGATGGCCGCGGAGCGGCTCAAGGCGCCGGCGGCGGACCTGGACCTGAAGGCGGGGCTGGTCTGGGTCAAGGGCCAGCCGGAGCGGAAGATCACCTTCGGCGCGATGGTCCAGGGCCAGCGGGTGGAGCGCCACCTGCGGGGGGTGCGGCCCAAGCCGCTGGCCGCCTGCGCCCTGGTGGGCCGCTCGGCCCCGCGCAAGGACGCCCGGGTCAAGATCACCGGCGCGGCCCAGTACGCCGGCGACCTGCGCCTGCCGGGCACGCTGCATGCCTGCGTGGTCCGCCCCCCGGCCCACGGCCTGACCCTCAGGAGCCTCGACGCCGCGGCGGCGGAGCGGATCCCCGGGGTGCGGGTGCTGCGCGACGGGACCCTGGCCGCGGTGCTGCACGAGCAGCCGGACGAGGCGCGCCGGGCCCTGGAGCTGGTCCAGGCGCAGTGGGACGGCAGCGAGCCCGGGGTGGACAGCCAGAGCATCTACCGGCACCTGGTGGAGCGCGGCCCGGAGCTCAAGCTGGCCTCCCGCAAGGGCGACCTCCAGGCCATGGAAGCCCGGTCCACGGCCGTGCTGGAGGGGGAGTACCGCAATGCCTACGTGGGCCACGCCACCCTGGAGCCCCACACCTCCGTGGCCAGATGGGAGGACGGGCGGATGACCGTCTGGGCCTCCACCCAGGCCCCGTTCCGCATCCGCACCGACGTGGCCCAGGCCCTGGGGCTGGCGGCGCGGCAGGTGCGGGTGATCACCCCGTACGTGGGCGGAGGCTTCGGCGGCAAGCTGGTGGGCCCGGACGCGGTGGAGGCCGCGCGCCTGGCCCGGATGGTGCCCGGGCGGCCGGTGCAGCTGGCCTGGGGGCGCCAGGAGGACATGTTCCTGGACACCTTCCGCCCGGCGGCGGTGATCAAGCTCCGCTCCGGCCTGGACGCCAACGGCTACGTGTCCTTCTGGGACTACCAGGTGTTCGGCATCGGCCCGAACGAGGCCGAGTTCCCCTACGATTTCCCGGCCACCCGCTACCAGGCCACCGGCGAATTCCCCGGGCTGCACCCGTTCCAGACCGGCGCCTGGCGGGCCCCGGGCGCCTGCACCAACGCCTTCGCCCGGGAGTGCCACCTGGACCTCACCGCCGCCAAGGCCGGCATCGACCCCCTGGCCTTCCGCCTGCGCCACGTCACCGACCAGCGCCTGATCCGCCTGCTGGAGACCCTCGCCCAGCGCTTCGGCTACGTGCCCGCCCCCGCCCCCTCCGGGCGCGGCGTGGGCCTGGCCTGCGGCGCCTGGCGGGGCACCCTGGTGGCCGCCATGGCCCAGGTCTCGGTGGACCGCGCCACCGGCCGGATCCGGGTGGAGCGGCTGATGGAGGCGGTGGACCTGGGCCTGGTGGTGAACCCCGACGGCGCCCGCCAGCAGGTGGAGGGGGGCCTCACCATGGGCCTGGGCTATGCCCTGGCCGAGGAGGTGCGGTTCCAGGGCGGCCGGATCCTGGACCGGAACTTCGACACCTACCAGATTCCCCGCTTCTCCTGGCTGCCGAAGCTCGAGGTGGTGCTGGTGGACAACCCCGACCTGCCCGCCCAGGGCCTGGGCGAGCCCCCGGTGATCCCCATCGGCGCCGCCCTGGCCAACGCGGTGTTCGACGCGGTGGGCGCGCGGGTGTACCAGCTGCCCATGACCCCCGAGCGGGTGCTGGAGGCGCTGAAGGCCAAAGGCTGAAGGGGACCCGGCCGCTCCCTATTTGGCTTCCTTGAACCGGATCCAGCCCCGCCGGGCGATGTAGCGGGTGAACTGCACCACCCGCGCCACCGCCAGGTCCAGGTCGTCGCCGGTCCTGGCGCTCTGGATGCGGGCGATGTCCAGGATGCTCCGGGTGCCGTCCATGGCCAGCCAGGCCGACGAGGCGAGTTCGTCGAATTCGAGGTCCGATACCGGTTCCTTGTGCACCAGCCTGGCCATCAGCTTCTTGAGCCAGCCGGTGTCGAACTCCAGCACCACCCGGCCGGCGCCGGTCACCCTGAACCGGCGGTGCTTGATTTCGGTCACGTAGAGGACAAAGTTGTCCTTGGTCCGGTCCGGGGAGGTCATTCGGGCCTCGTCTTGCGCGTGGAGTACCAGTACATCCAGGCTCCGAGCAGCAGGAACATGAACAGGGACAGCAGGCTGCTCTTGGCCAGGAGCGGGAACAGTTTCTGCCCGAAGGCGATGGGGATGCCGACGGCGGCGAACAGGCCGATGACGATGCCGATCAGGGCATCGCCGGCCACCAGGCCCGAAGCCAGCAGGACGCCCTTGTCGATGGCCGATTCACCGGCCTCGGGGTCGTTGCGCTTGGCGCCGCGCTCCACCAGGGACCTGAGCAGGCCGCCCGCGAACACCGCGGCGGTGAGGCCCAGCGGCAGGTAGATGCCGATGGCGACGGCGAGAATGGGCAGGTCCACCAGGTAGCAGAAGATGGCCAGCGCCACCCCGATGGCCACCAGGGTCCACGGCAGCTGGCCGGTCATGATGCCCTGCACGATCATCTTCATGAGGGTGGCCTGGGGGGCGGGAACCGCCTCGCTGCCGATCCCGTACGCCTTGCTCAGCATCATCACGGTGCCCGCCGCGGCCACCGAGGCCACCGACAGGGCGACGAACATGCCCACCTGGTTGGCCCTGGGATCGCCGCCGATGACGAAGGTGGTCTTGAGGCTCTGGGAGGTGCCGCCCGCCACGGAGATGGCGACGCAGATGACCGCGCCGATCATGAGCGCGATGGTCATGCCGTGGGTCCCGGTGTCGCCCATGAGCTTCAGCACGGTGGTGACCACCAGCAGGGCCGCGATGGTCATGCCCGACACGGGATTGTTGGACTCGCCGATCATGCCGACCATCCGCCCGGAAACCACGGCGAAGAAGAAGCTGAACACCACGGCCATGATCCCGCCCACCGGGCCGCCGCCCACCACCGGGACGAACCACACCAGCAGGAAGCCCAGGACCGCCGCCCCGATGATCCAGGTGAGGGGCGTCTCGCGGTGCATCCGGGTCACCGGGCCGCCCTCGCCCTTGCCCATGCCCCCCGCAGCCAGCTTGAAGCTGCTGAAGATGGCGGGCAGCGATCGCGCCAGCGAGATGAAGCCGCCGGCCGCCACGGCGCCGGCGCCGATGTAGCGGATGTAGTTGGACCAGATGGCGTTGGCATCCATCTGCGCCACCAGGACGGTGGACGGGAAGATCGGATGCGCCAGTCCGCTGCCGAACAGCTTCAGCAGGGGGATCAGCGCCAGCCAGGCGACGACGGAGCCGGCGAACATCAGCGAGCAGGTCTTGGTGCCGACAATGAAGCCGACCCCCAGGAGCGAAGCCATGGTGTCGACGCTGACGATGGTGCCCTGGTAGGACTTGATGGTGTAGGCGGCCTCCTCGCTCCAGACCGTGAAGCCGCCGGCCAGCAGCTTGAACGCGGCGCCGACGCTGATGCCCATGATGATGGTCCGGAAGCCGCCCGCGCCTTCGGTGCCGGTGACGAGGATCTCCGCGGCGGCCATGCCCTCGGGATAGATGAGCGTGCCGTGTTCCTCGACGATGAGGTAGCGGCGCACGGGAGTGATGAAGGCGACGCCCATGAGGCCGCCGATGACCGTCACGATGATGATGGTGGTGATGCCCAGGCCGAACCCGAGCAGGATCAGCGCGGGCAGGACGAAGATGACGCCTCCCGAGATGGCCTCGCCCATGGCGGCCAGGGAGGACACCAGGTTCGCTTCCAGGATGTTGTTCCGCTTGAACACCCGCTTCAGCAGTCCGACCGCCAGGACCGCGCCGGGCACCGCCGAGGCGATGGTCATGCCCACCTTGAGGCCGAGGTAGCAGTTGGCCGCGGCGAACAGCAGCGCGAACAGGATGCCCATGATGACGGAGTAGCCCGTGATCTCGGGCATCACCGCGCTGGTGGGGACATAGGGCACATAGTCGCTGCCTTTGCAGCCGCCGTAGGCGTTCTTGGACAGGCCGTGCTGTGCGGCGTCAGGTTTCATGTCCGCTCCCTATCGCAGTTTCGCGAGGATCGCGCCCAGGAAGGTCCAGGTGTGGGCCACCGACTGGATGCTGAGGTGTTCATTGGGGGTGTGGGCGTTGAAGACGTTCGGGCCGAAGCTGATCATGTCGGTGCTGGGCAGCTTCACCTTGAGCAGGCCGCATTCCAGCCCCGCGTGGATGGCCTTGATCTTCGGTTCCGAGCCGAAACAGTCCTGGTAGACGCTGAGGCACAGCTCCCGGATCTTCGAACCCTCCTCGTACTGCCAGGCGGGGTAGGCGCCCACCCTGACGCAGGTGTCGGCGCCGGCCAGGGCGGCCAGGGCCTCGACCCTGCGGGTGAGGTCCTCCCGGATGGAGTCCACGCAGCTCCGGATGGAGACGGTCAGCGTGACGGCGGCCGGCGACTGTTCCAGCACGCCGAGGTTCAGGCTGCTTTCCACCAGGCCTTCCAGGTCCTTGCTCATGGACTGGACCCCGTTGGGGACGATCTCCAGGAAGGCCACCAGCCGTCCCGTGGCCGCCGGGTCCAGCTGGCGCTCGGGCCGCTCGCCCGAGGCCGCGGCCACTTCCAGCTCCGGGTCCGTGGTGGCGAACTCCGCCTTGAGCTCCTTGGCCAGGCCCAGCACGATGGCCTTGATCTTCTCCAGCACCGGGGCTTCGGCCGTGACGGTGGCCTGCGCTTCCCGGGCGATGGCATTGGCCTTGGCGCCCCCCGACAGGGCGGCGAGGCCGAACTTGCCCGCGGCCCTGGCGGCGTCCAGCACCCGGCCCAGGAGCTTGATCGCGTTGGCCCGCTGCTGGATGATCTCCAGGCCCGAGTGCCCGCCCTTCAGGCCCGACACCGTGATGGTGAGCGCGGCGCCCGCGGCCTTCTCCCAATGGCTGGCGAAGGTGCATACGAGGTTGCCCCCGCCCGCGCAGCTGACGAACAGGGCGCCCTCCTCCTCGGCGTCGAGGTTGAGCAGCGTCCGGCCCTGGAGCTGGCCCGCATCCAGGGCGTGGGCCCCGTCCATGCCGGTCTCTTCGCTGGTGGTGACCACCAGTTCCAGCGGCGGGTGGGGCAGCTCCGAGCTGTCCAGCAGGGCCAGGCCGCAGGCCACGGCGATGCCGTCGTCCGCGCCCAGGGTGGTGCCGTCCGCCCGCACGAAGTCGCCGTCGAGCTTCAGGGACAGCGGGTCCTTGGCGAAATCGTGCCGGGACCCCGGCACCTTTTCGCCGACCATGTCCATGTGTCCCTGGATGATCACCGCCGGGGACTGCTCGTAGCCCTTCGTCCCAGGTTTCCGGATGATGACGTTCAGCGCCCGGTCCTGGACCACGTCCAGCTTCCGTCGCCGGGCGAAGGCGACCAGGTAGTCGCTCACCTGTTTCTCGTTGCCGGAGCATCTGGGAATACGGGTCAGTTCTTCGAAGTAATGAAACACCTTCTTGGGTTCCAGGTTTTCCAGCATGTGCGTCGACCCCTTCCGGTCCCCGCCGCATGCGGCGGTTGGCGCATGCGGTTCGCGGGGATCCCTCCCTCAAGCAGCATCCGAGCCATGGATTCAAGCCCTGTTATTTCATTGATTGAATATCTCCCCTCGCGTCCATGGCGGGCCGGTTCAATCAGAATGAAATATCTATCCAATCATTCCGGCATTCCGGGTTCGCCGAGGGCCGGCGCCGCCCTGGGAAATTTCCGTTGCCTTGGACGCTCGGCTGTGGCCAGGGTACCGGGCCACCGCGGCCGGTTTGCGACTCCTGGGCCCTGGGAAGGCATGAACAGGCCTGGAACCACGGATCCGCCATCCCATGGACCAGGGCCGGAATCCCATGATCAGGTGCTGAAAACCATTCCACCCTCCTGGCCCCCGAGTACCATTCAGCCACCCACGCCTTTCCCCGGTGCCCCCCTGCTTCGGGGGGTTCCGGACCGAAGCGCAGCGCAGGCCCGGAACCTGCCCGAAGCAACCGCCCGTCCGGAACCCGGCCGATGGCTACGCCGGCCCCTTCCCCGCCAGCAGGGCCAGCGCCTCCTGGATCTCCTCGATGGTGAACGGCTTCGAGATGACCCCCGTCCTGGGCCGCTTGAGACAATCCCAGTCGGCAATGCCCGGCTGCCCCGAGGAAAACAGGATCGGCAGGTCCGGATGCAGGGCCCGGATCCGCGCCATGGCCTGGATCCCGGTCATGCCGGGCATGTTCTGGTCCAGGATGACCACGTCGGGGAGCGGCTCCGCGCACAGCCTGGCGAGGGCTTCCGCGCCCCCCGCGGCGGTCTCCACCTGCGCCACCCCGGCCTTCCTGAGCAGGCGCGCCATCAGGAACCGGACGTCCTCCTCGTCGTCCACCAGCAGCACCCGCCCCAGCCCGTGGGCCGGCCCGGGCGCTCGAGCGGGCTCGCACCGGCCCGGGGCCGGAATCCGCGGCAGGCGCAGCTTCACCGAGGTGCCCTGGCCCGGCTGGCTGGCGATGTCCACCGTGCCCCCGTGGGCCTTGATCACCCCGTAGACCATGCTCAAGCCCAGGCCCGCGCCGCTGCTGGCGTCCTTGGTGGTGAAGAACGGCTCCAGCATGTGCGCCCTGACCTCCTCGGTCATGCCCCGGCCGTTGTCCTCCACGGACACCTCCACCCAGCCCGCGCCGTCCGCCGCCGTGCGCAAGGCCAGGGTGCCGCCGCCGGGCATCGCCTCCATGGCGTTGAAACAGAGGTTCACCAGGGCCAGGTTGAAGCTGCCGGCCTCCCCGTGGATCCACAGGGGCTCGTCCGCCAGCGCCTGGACGATGCGGACCCGGTTCCGGGTGGTGTTCTCCAGGAGCACCGCCACCTCCCGGATCACCCCGTGCAGTTCGAACGGCGCGTGCACGGCCAGGGTGGGCTGGCTGAACTGGATGAGCGACTTCACCACCTCCCTGCCCCGCTGGCAGACCTTGCCGATGGTGCGGTAGGCGTCCAGGTCGGCGCTGTCCGCCGTCAGCACCTCCCGCAGGGACGCGGTGCCCAGGATGACGGCCAGGACGTTGTTGAGGTTGTGCGCGACCCCCGCCACCAGCACCCCGAGCGCCTCCAGCGCCTGGGCCCGGTGCGCCCGCTCCTCGAACCGGCGCAGGTCCTCCTCGGCCTGCTTGCGTTCGGTGATGTCCCAGGCGACCCCGTTGAGCCGCGCCGGGCGGCCCTGGGGATCCAGGACGACCTTGCCCCGGGCGGCGATGTGGCGGATGCTGCCGTCGGGCCGGACGGCACGGTACTCCGTCTCGTAATGCCCGTCCCGCACCGCCCGGGGCAGGCTGGCCCGCACCCGGTCCCGGTCCTCCGGATGGATCACGCGGTAGAATTCCTGCTCGCTGCCCTTGAAGGGCTCCTGGGGCAGGCCCACCAGCCGGTGGAACGCCGCGTCGAAATGGCGCACGTCCCGGATGATGTCCCAGTCGAAGGTGCCCATCCCGCAGGCGGACAAGGCCAGGGCCAGCCGTTCCTCGGCCAGGCGCAGGTCCCGTTCGGCGTTCACGGTGCGGTCGAAGGTGATCACGACCTCCCCGGGCGCGGGACAGAAGGCCTGCAGGGCACGCCACTGGCCCAGGCGCGGCACGAACACCTCCAGGGACTCGGGCGCGCCGGTCCGGGCCACCCGTCCCAGGCTGGCGAACAGTCCGGGCGAGGTCTCCAGGAGGCCCGGCACCAGCTCGGATACCCGGCGCCCCGTCACCTCCTTGAGGCCCATCCAGGCCTCGAAGGCCGGGTTCACGTCCAGGTAGAGCCAGTCCACCGCTGCCTCGCCGGCGAACAGCATCCGGCAGTGGGCGCAGCCCACGCCCATGCGCTCGAAGATGGTCCGGTGGATGGCCTTGCCGCCCCGGGGGCCGGGCGCCGCATCCGCGGCCCCCTGGGGGCTGGCCGGGGATGGCGCCGTCTCCCCGCGGGAAAGGCGATCCATATCCGAAGATGGAAGCATGAACCATTCTATTCCGCTGCCCGGTTCCGCGGGGAAAGGATCAGCGGTTTCGCGGTCCCTGCGACTGCGACCGGCTCACTCCGGCGCCGGCGCCGGGATGGTGAAGAAGAAGGCGGCGCCCTCGCCGGGCGCGGCTTCCGCCCAGACCCGGCCGCCGTGCCGGTGGATGATGCGCTGGACGATGGCCAGGCCGATGCCCGTGCCCTCGTATTCGGCGGCCGAGTGCAGCCGCTGGAAGGCCTGGAACAGCTTGCCCGCATAGGCCATGTCGAAGCCCGCGCCGTTGTCCCGGATGAAGAAGGCCCGCTCCCCCTGGGCCGAGACCGTCTCGCCCGCCTCCACCCGGGGCGCCGGGCACCGGGCGGTGAACTTCCAGGCGTTGCCCAGCAGGTTCTCCAGCACCACCATCATGAGCCTGCCATCGGCACGTGCCGCCATGCCCGGCCGGATGACCACCTCCACCCGGCGCTCCCGGCCGGACCGCTGCAGTTCGCCGCAGACCATGCCGCACAGCGCGGACAGATCGATCTCCGCCATGTTCAGCTCGCTGCGGTTGATCTGGGACAGCTTCAGCAGGTCGTCGATGAGCAGCCCCATGCGCTGCGTGCCGCTGCGGATGCGCAGCAGGTAGTTCCGGCCGGACTCGTCCAGCTGGTCCCGGCAGTCCTCCAGCAGGGCCTGGCTGAAGCCGTCGATGCCCCGCAGGGGCGCGCGGAGGTCGTGGGACACCGAATAGCTGAAGGCCTCCAGCTCCCGGTTGGAAGCCTCCAGCTGGGCGGTGCGCTCCCGCACCCGCTGCTCCAGTTCCTCGGCCATGCGCCGGACGGTGTCCTCGGCGGCCTTGCGCTGGACGGCGAGCTCATGGTTGTCCAGGGCGAACCCGATGTCCCCGGCCGCCTCTTCCAGCAGCCCCAGCTCCTGCTGGTTGAAGAAGCCCGGCTCGGGGGCATACACGGTCAAGGTCCCGCACACCGCGCCGCCCTTGCGGATGGGGATGGCCGCCATGGACAGGAATCCGCACTGGACGGAAAGGTCGTGCCAGGGGGCCAGGGCGGCACTGCCCAGGACATCGTTCTCCACGCAGGTGCGCCCTTCCCGGATGGCGGTGCCCACGCAGCCCCGGCCCAGGGCGGATTCGTCGCTGCGCACCTGGAAGCCGGCGGGGATCCCGGTCCGGTTCCCGTACTGGCTGGCCACCCGCACCTCATGGGTCGCCGGGTCGTCCAGGCCGATCCAGGCCGTGCTGAACTTGCCGAACAGCACCATGACCTGGCAGATCTTGGCCAGCAGCGCCTCGGGGCCGGGGGACCAGACGATGGCCTGGTTGACCTGGCTCAGGGCCGCGTACAGCTGGGTCATGCGCTCCAGCTGGCGCGCCTGGCGGTTGAGCTCGGTGACGTCCCGGGTCACGCACAGCGCGCAGGGCTCCCCCTGGATGTCGATCAGGCTCGCGGACACCAGGCCGGTGTACGGGGTCCCATCCTTGCGCCGGAACGGGAACGCCTGGTCCCGGATCGTGCCCTGGCTGAGCAGCATGGCCTGGAACCGCTGGCGGTCGCCCGGGTCCTGCCACAGGCCCACCGCCCCGGGCAGCGAGGACCGCCCCAGCACCTCGGCCGCCGTGTAGCCGGTCACCCGGGTGAAGCCCTCGTTCACGTCCAGGTAGTCGCCGTCGCCCAGGCGGTTGATGGTGATGGCGTCCGGGCTGGCATGGAAGGCCTTGGAGCATTTCTCCTCGGACCGGCGCAGGGCGGCCTCCGCGGCCAGGCGCTGGCCGATGTCCTCGAAGCTCAGGAGCACGCCGCCCCCCGGCAGCGGGCCCGCGGACACCTCCAGCCAGACCGTCTCCCGCCCCTCCGCCGTCCAGCCGAAAGCCTGCCGGCACACCTGCGCCCCGGAGGCCGTGCCGCCCGGGAAGTCCACCGCCGTGACCGGGGTTCCGTCCGCCGCCGTCAGCCGCGCCCGCAGCCCGGCCAGGCCGCTGGCCAGCAGCGCGGCCCGGTCCAGGCCCAGGATCCGCCCGGCGGCGGCATTCGCTTCCAGCAACCGGCCGGCGGGATCCCCGAGAATCACCCCCAGGGGCAAGGCTTCCATCAGGGCCGTCCAGCCCCAGGCACTCCGGTCCGCGGGACCCGACAGGCAGCCGAACTGGGTGGGAACCATGGAAGACACCTCTCGAGGGGCCGATGTTGTGTGATGTCTGATCTTGACTTCTTCCGGCGCCTGGGTCAAAAGGCAATATGCATGGCCGTCCCGTCACAGCTCCGCGGCCACCGGTCCCCCCACCGCCACATGCCCGCTCATGGAGGATCCCGCATCCCGGGACAGACGGGCGCACACCGGCGCGGCCATGAAGGAGATGGCGGTCACGGCCAGGAAGGCCACGGAGAAGTCCGCCAGGTGCGGGCCCTGGTGCCCGGTGACGACCATGGAGAGGCCCAGGGTGCCCGCCGAGATGCAGATGCCCATGGACAGCATCAGCTGCTGGAAGGTGGCGTAGAAGCTGGTGGCGGAGCTCATGCGCGCCTGGGGGATGTCGGCGTAGGCCACGGTGTTGAGGGCGGTGAACTGGAGCGACTGGAAGAACCCGCCCACGAACAGCACGGCGTTGATGCACAGGATCGGCCAGCTGGGCCGGAAGGCCGCGCACATGGCCAGGAACGCCGTGGCGATCACGCCGTTCCACACCAGGGTGTCCCGGAAGCCGAACCGGCGCAGGATCGGGGTGGTCACGGTCTTCATGAGGAACGAGCCCATGGCGGTGGTGAAGGTGATGAGCCCGCTGCGGGCGGCGGAATAGCCGAAGCCGACCTGCATCATCATCGGCAGCAGGAACGGCAGCGCGCCGCCGGTGATGCGGGTCAGGGACCCGCTGATCACCGAGATGCCGAAGGTCGGGACGCGCATGAGCCGGAAGTCCAGGATCGGGTTGTCGAACCAGCGGGCATGCCGGGCATAGGCCACGCCCGCCACCAGGCCCACCGCCAGGATGGCCCCCAGCACCCGCAGCGACTCGCCGCCGCCGCGGCTGGCCATCTCCAGGCCGTACATCAGGCAGGACAGGGAGACCGAGGACAGGACGAAGCCCGTGCGGTCGAAGAGCCCCGGATCCGGCTCCCGCACGTCCTCGATGTACGCCGTGGCCAGGAACACGCCCAGGATCCCGATGGGCACGTTGAGGTAGAAGATCCAGCGCCAGGACAGGTAGGTGACGATGAAGCCGCCCACGGGCGGCCCCAGCACCGGGCCGATGAGGGCGGGGACGGTGAACCAGGACATGGCCGAGACCATGTCCTTCCAGGCCACGGTGCGCAGCAGCACCAG
>Ga0181516_10001432_pt1 | contig 18214 bp, 10 predicted proteins | sample PEATcosm2014_Bin_25_FD_121104 | JGI IMG/M metagenome (GOLD analysis project Ga0181516, IMG submission 121104) | Peatland microbial communities from MTU Mesocosm Facility, Houghton, MI, USA - PEATcosm2014_Bin01_10_metaG | ecosystem: Environmental > Terrestrial > Soil > Wetlands > Peat | place... | reverse complement strand
TGATAAGTCGGTCAAGCCTCCCGCCGCTTTGATGGCATCCAGAACAGTCATGCCTTTGAACCAATCGTAACCTCCAGGTTTCTGTACCCCACCGGCAACATAAACCGCTGGCTCTCCTGCTTTCGCGGGAAGCTCGCTTCCTGCGTATGAAGAAAAGCTGCCACTTGATACAAACGTCAGAGCCAAAACCGCCATTTTAAACATTTTACTCATGATCGTCTCGCCTCTATTAAATACTGCCGCAAAGCCGATACAAATTCAAGGCTCGGCGTCGAAAGTCTTTCGGAGTTGGCAAGCGTCCGCCAACCGGGTTGCCTGCGCTTGCCAGCGGCCGCATTTCATGGAAAAATCAGCGTCTAATTTATGTTTCGCTGGACAAAACTTTCCGTGCTCCTCCCATTGTTCTCCGCGCTCGGCTCGCAGGCCGCACCGCCGGCCTCCACCAACTCGACGGATGCCTACACCGCCGCCGGGCCGCGTGTTTTCCAGGCCCGGGGTGTCGTCACACAACTGGATCCCGACGGCAAGACGGTGGTCATCCAGCATGAAAGCATTCCGGGGTACATGGAGGCGATGACCATGCCGTTCGTGGACAAGACCCCGTCGGAGCTGGTCGGCTTGCGCCCCGGCGATTCCATCACCTTCCGCCTCAACGTCACCAGCAAGGAAGGTTGGATCGATCACGTCGCCAAGACCGGTGAAGTTCAAATAATCGAGGCCGGTGCCGCGGGTCCGGTGGTCCAGGTGGTGCGTGATGTCCCGCAGTTGGAGGTGGGCGATAAATTGCCTGATTACCACTTCACCAACGAACTCGGCCAGCCCATCAGCACGAGCCAGTTTCAGGGACAGGCCCTCGCCTTCACTTTTTTCTTCACGCGCTGCCCGTATCCCAATTTCTGCCCCTACGTTTCCAACGGTTTCGAGGAAACGCAGAAGAAACTCCAGGCCATGACCAACGCCCCGGCCAACTGGCATCTGCTTTCCATTTCATTCGATCCGGAATTCGACACCCCCGCCGCCCTCAAAGCCTACGCCGCACTGCGCGAATATGATCCCGCGCGATGGGATTTCGTCACCGGCGACCTCGCGGATCTCACGGCGTTGGGCAGCCAGTTTGGGGAATATTTCGGGCACGACCCCGCCGGCGGTTTCAACCACAACTTGCGCACCGTCATCGTGGACGCGCGGGGCCGCATTCAGCGGGTCATTCAGGGCAACACCTGGACCAGCGACGAGTTGGTGGCCGAAATGCTCAAGGCGGCCGCCGCCAAATGACCGGCGGCAGGGCGGCACCGTAGCAAACGCCTGGTTCCAAGCTGTTAGCCGTCATGGCTTAAGCGCCGGGGCAAGCGCCGCTTGTGCCCTTGTGATGCGCCGGGGAATGTGGTTATATGGACTGCCGGGAAACGCTGGAACCATGTAACTTTATGGGCCGGCAGGTATCATTTAGAGTGTTGGAATGGCTTGTGGCTGAACGGAATAATAAACAGACAGATGCAAACGGAAACTCAGGAACCGGCTCGTGACGGCAGGCCGTCAAACCCCGCTTCGCGCATGGAGAAAGTTCCCTCCCAAACGGCTCCCAGCCAACCGGCTCCGCCGGAAGACAAGAGCCGCGTCGTCTTTTACACGGTTTTGGTCGGCGTGCTCCTGCTTGTCGTCGTCGGCATTGTCTTGATTGTCCACAAGCGCAGCGCCGCTGCGGCCGCTCAAGCTGCGGCCGGTCGCGCAGCCCTGCCCGCCGTCCCGGTTGTGCTCGGAAAGGTGGCGCAGAAAAATGTTCCCATTTACCTCGACGGGCTGGGAACGGTCCAGGCCTTCAACACCGTCACCGTCCGCACACGGGTTGACGGCCAGTTGAAGCAGGTCGCATTTGTCGAGGGCCAGGATGTCCGCACGAACGATCTGCTCGCGCAAATTGACCCGGCTCCCTATCAGACCGCGCTGGAGCAGGCCATCGGCAAGAAGGGTTCGGACGAGGCCCAACTCGCCAATGCCCGCGTGGACTTGGATCGCGAGATCGCGCTCTACGCCGCCAAGATAGATTCGCAGCAGGTTTACGCCACGCAAAAGGCGCTCGTCGACCAGCTCGACGCCACGGTCAAGGCGGACCAGGCCGCGATTGACAGTGCCCAGGTCAACCTCGATTACTGCACCATCAGTTCGCCGCTCGATGGCCGCACCGGCATCCGCCTCGTGGACCAGGGCAACATCGTCCATGCCACCGACACGAACGGCCTGGTCGTCATCACCCAGCTCAAGCCGATTTCGGTCATCTTCACGTTGCCCGAACAAAACTTGGGCGAAATCCACCGGCAGATGCAAAAAACGGGCGCCGACCTCAAGGTGATTGCGGTGGGCCGCGACGACACCAATGTCCTGGACACCGGCACGCTGGCGGTGATTGACAACCAAATCGACACCACGACCGGCACCATCCGCCTCAAGGCCAATTTTCCGAACGAAAATCTCCGGCTGTGGCCGGGGCAATTCGTCAACGCCCGGCTTCTGCTCGATACGCGCGTCAACGGCCTGACCGTTCCCGCCGCCGTCATCCAGCGCGGGCCCGAAGGCGCGCTTGCGACGTACGCCTTTGTGGCCCAGGGTGAAGGCACGAATCTGACGGTGAAGCAACAGCCCGTCACCGTGGCGCAAATTGACAACGGCGAAGCGCTGGTCGATTCGGGACTTCAAGCCGGCCAAAGCGTCGTCGTGGACGGCCAGTACCGGCTCCAGGACGGCTCGAAAATCAGGCAGGCCCCGTCGGGCAATGGCCGGGGCGGCGGTGCCGCTCCCGCGGCCGGCCACTCCACCAACGAGTGAACGTCTCCGAACCTTTCATCCGGCGGCCCATCGCCACGTCGCTCCTGATGGCCGGGGTGGTCTTGATGGGGTTGCTGGGTTATTTTCTGCTTCCGATCTCCGACCTGCCGCCGGTGGATTTTCCCACCATCGAGGTCACCACCCAGTATCCCGGCGCCAGCCCCGATGTGATGGCGTCATCGGTCACGACGCCTTTGGAAGTTCAGTTCGGGCAAATAAGCGGCTTGTCGCAGATGACGTCCATCAGTTCGTTCGGCAATTCCGGCATCACGCTGCAGTTCGTTCTGGACCGGGACATTGACGCGGCGGCGCAGGACGTGCAGGCCGCGATGAACGCCGCCGGCGGTTATCTGCCCAAGACACCCACGCCACCGATTTACAGCAAGGTGAATCCCGCCGACAGCCCGATTCTCACGCTGGAAATCACTTCCGACACGCTGCCGTTGGAAAAGGTCAATGATCTCGCCGACACCGTGCTTGCGCAAAAACTCAGCGAAGTCACCGGCGTCGGATTGGTCACGATTGAAGGCAACCAGAAGCCGGCGGTCCGCGTCCGCGTCGACCCCGCGGCGATCGCCAACCTCGGCCTGGGGATGGAAGACATCCGCAACGCGCTGACCGTCAATAATATCAACCAGCCGAAGGGGAGTTTCGACGGGCCGCACCAATCTTATTCCATCGGCGCGAACGACCAGATTTTTTCCGCGGTTGATTACGCCAAGGTGATCGTTGCCTACAAAAACGGCTCGACGGTGCGGCTCGGGGACATCGGCCAGGTGATTGACAACGTGGAGAATTCGCGGCTCGGAAGCTGGGTTGACGGCAAGCCCGCCGTGATTCTGGACATCCAACGGCAGCCGGGCGCCAACATCATCCAGACCGCCGATCGCGTGAAGGCTTTGCTGCCGCGGCTGCGCGCGTCCATTCCACCCTCGGTGAAGGTTTCCATCCAGACCGACCGCACCACCACGATCCGCGCCTCGATTTCCGACGTCCAATTTACGCTGCTGCTCACGGTCGCGCTGGTGGTCATGGTGATTTTTGTGTTTCTACGGAAATTCTGGGCGACGGTCATCCCGAGCGTCGCGCTGCCGCTGGCCATCATCGGCACGTTCGGCATCATGAAACTCATCGGCTTCAGCCTGGACAATCTTTCGCTCATGGCGCTGACCATCGCGACGGGCTTTGTGGTGGATGACGCCATCGTGATGATCGAAAACATCGTCCGCTACATTGAAGCCGGCGACCAGCCCCTCGAAGCCGCCCTCAAAGGCTCCAAGCAAATCGGTTTCACCGTCATTTCCCTCAGCTTCTCGCTCATCGCCGTTTTCATTCCGCTCCTGTTCATGACGGGAATCGTCGGCCGGCTTTTCCGCGAGTTCGCCATCACCCTCAGCGTCTCGGTCGCGGTGTCCGCCTTCGTTTCGCTGACGCTGACTCCGATGATGTGCTCGCGTTTCTTGAAGCCCGAATCCGAGGAAGGGCATGGCAAATTCTATCGCGCGACGGAACGCATGTTCCAGGGGATGCTGGATGCGTATGAGCGCGGCCTGATTTGGGTGCTCAAACATCAACCGCTCGTGCTCGGCATCGCCGCCCTCACGCTGGTGGCCACGATCTGGCTTTACGTCATCATTCCCAAGGGGCTCCTGCCGCAGCAGGACACGGGCCTCATCACCGGCGTCACGGATTCGGCGCAATCCATTTCCTTTTCCGCGATGGTCGCGCGCCAGCATGTCATCGCCGATATCGTGCGCAAGGACCCGGACGTCGTCAGCGTGGCGTCCTTTGTCGGCTCGGGCACGCTCAATGCCACCGTCAATTCCGGCAAGCTTTACATCAACCTCAAGCCGCGCGACCAGCGGAAGACCGGCGCGGATGAAATCATCGACCGCCTGCGCAACGCGACCAAGAACGTCGAGGGCATCTCGCTTTTCATGCAGGCCGTGCAGGACGTGCAGATTGACAGCCGGGTCAGCCGCACCCAATACCAGTACACCCTTGAGGACGCGGACCAAGACGAACTGGCGCAATGGGCGCCCAAACTTCTGGACAAGCTGGGCACGCTGCCGCAACTGACCGACACCGCGAGCGACCAGCAATCCGGAGGATTGCAAATCAGCGTGGAGGTTGACCGCAGCCAGGCTTCGCGCCTGAACGTGCTCCCGCAGGCCATTGACGACACGCTTTACGACGCCTTCGGCCAGCGGCAGGTCTCGACCATCTTCACCCAGCTCAACCAATATCGCGTCATCCTCGAAGCCGCGCCGCATTACCAGCTTGAGCCGCAGTCCTTGGACAAGATTTATGTCAAATCGTCCACGGGCCAGATGGTGCCCTTGAGCGCCTTTGCGCATTTGAAAACCATCACCGCGCCGCTGGCCATCAACCACGAGGGCCAGTTTCCCGCGGTCACGCTCTCCTTCAACCTCAGCCCCTCCAGTTCGCTCGGCGCGGCGGTGGACGCCATTTCCGCCGCGCAGAAGGAAATCGGCCTGCCGGAGACGGTGACGACCAGTTTCTCGGGCACCGCCGCCGAGTTCCGCTCCTCGCTCAAGAGCGAGCCGCTGCTCATCCTCGCGGCGATTGTGGTGATTTACATTGTCCTGGGCGTGCTCTACGAGAGCTACGTTCATCCCATCACGATCCTCTCCAGCCTGCCCTCGGCCGGTGTGGGCGCCTTGCTGGCGCTCATGATCTGCCGCACGGAACTTTCGCTCGTCGCCATCATCGGCATCATTCTCCTCATCGGCATCGTCCAGAAAAACGCCATCATGATGATTGATTTCGCGCTCGACGCGGAACGCAACGACGGGATGCCGCCCGAGAAATCGATTTACCAGGCGTGCCTGCTGCGTTTCCGGCCCATCATGATGACCACCATGGCCGCGCTGCTCGGCGCGCTGCCGCTGGCCCTCCAAAATGGCACCGGCTCGGAATTGCGCCGGCCGCTCGGCATTGCCATCGTCGGCGGCCTGTTGTTTTCGCAGTTCCTCACCCTTTATACGACCCCGGTCATCTACCTGTACCTGGACCGGCTCGGCATCTGGGTTCGCAGCAAGAAGGCCGCGGCCGGCCTGCCATCCGCGCTGCCCGGCAGCCTGGCTGCGTCACCGGGTGAAGAGGCTTCCTGACCGCGATGAACGTTTCCGAGCCATTCATCCGCCGGCCGGTCGGCACTTCGCTGCTGGCCATCGGATTGTTCGTGGTGGGGATTGTTGCGTATCGCTTTCTGCCGGTGGCGCCGCTGCCGCGCGTGGATTTTCCCATGATTTCCGTGAACGCCAGCCTGCCGGGGGCCGACCCGTCCACGGTCGCGTCCTCGCTCGCCGCGCCGCTGGAACGGCGCCTTGGCCAGATTGCGGGCATCACGGAGATGACCTCTGCCAGCACCATGGGCGGTTGCAGCATCAATCTGCAGTTCGACCTCAACCGGAATATTGACGGAGCGGCGCGTGATGTCCAGGCCGCCATCAACGCCGCCGCCGGGGATTTGCCCATCAACCTTCCCGGCCCGCCCACGTACCGCAAAATCAATCCCGCCGACGCCCCGGTCATGATCATGGCCATGACGTCGGACACCATGCCGCTGACAGATGTTTTTGAATATGGCAACAACATCGTCGGCCAGAAGCTCAGCCAGGTCGAGGGCATCAGCCAGGCCATCATCACCGGCGCGGCCAAATCCGCCGTCCGCGTCCAGGTCAATCCCGCCGCGCTCGCCTCGACCGGCATCAACCTCGAACAGGTGCGCAACTTTCTCGGCCAGGTCAACGTGGACGAACCCAAGGGCAGTTTGGACGGCACCAAAAGCTCTTACACGCTCGTCAGCAACGATCAACTCACCAACGCGGACGACTACCAGAATCTCATCCTTACTCAGAAGCACGGCGTTGCCATCAAGTTGAACGCCATCGGCCACGTGGTCGAGGGGGTGGAGAACAACCTGCTGGTTGGCCAGGCCGGCACCAACCGCGCCGTTCTGGTCATCGTCTTCAAGCAGGCCGACGCAAACGTCATCGAAACCGTGGACCGCATCAAGGCGGTGCTGCCCGAATTGGAACGCTGGCTGCCGCCGGCCATCAAAATCTCCGTGCTGAGCGACCGCACGACGACCATCCGCGCCTCGGTCGATGAGGTCGAGTTCTCGCTCATGCTGAGCATCGCCCTGGTCATCATGGTGATTTTCCTGTTCCTGCGCCGGTTCTGGCCGACCTTCATCGCCAGCGTCACCGTGCCGCTGGCGCTCGCCGGCACCTTCGCGCTCATGTTCCTCCTGCATTACAGCGTGGACAATCTCTCGCTCATGGCCATCACGATCTCGGTCGGGTTTGTGGTGGACGACGCCATCGTGGTGATTGAAAACGTGTACCGCTTTATTGAGCACGGTGAACCTCCGTTTCAAGCGGCGCTGAAGGGCGCCCGGCAAATCGGTTTCACCGTGGTTTCCATGAGCACCTCGCTCATTGCCGTGTTCATCCCGCTCCTGTTCATGGGCGGCCTTATCGGGCGGCTGTTTCACGAATTTGCGGTGACGCTCAGCCTGGCCATCCTCGTTTCCGGCGTCATCTCGCTGACGCTGACGCCGATGTTGTGCTCACGTTTCTTGAAGCCCGAATCGGACTATGGTCCGCCCGGCCGGTTCTACCGGCTGAGCGAAAACATCTTCAACGGCACGCTGCATGTTTATGAGCGCGGGCTCAAATGGGTCCTGCGCAACCAGGTTATCATGCTGCTGGTCGCGCTGGTCACGCTCATCACCACGGTCGTGCTTTACGTGAAGGTGCCCAAAGGATTTTTTCCGCAGCAGGACACCGGCGTGGTGTTTGGCAGCACGGACGCGGCGCAGGACATTTCGTTCGCCGCGATGGTGAAGCTGCAAAACCGCATCACGAAGTTTGTGATTGACGATCCCGCCGTGGACACCGTCGGATCCTTCATCGGTGGCGGCTTCGGCAGTTCCACCGTCAACAACGGCCGCCTTTTCATCACCCTCAAACCCAAGGGGCAGAGAAAGGACACCGCCGACGATTTCATCAACCGGATGCGGAAGAAGCTGGGCGGGGTTGAAGGGATTACTCTCTATCTTCAGGCCTCGCAGGACATTCGTGTCGGCGGCCGGTCTTCCCGGGCGCAGTACCAGTACGCCCTTCAATCCGGCGACCTCGATGAGTTGAACCTGTGGTCCGACCGGCTGATGGCCAGGCTGCGCACCATCCCGGAGCTCAAGGACATCAACAGCGACCAGCAGACGCGCGGCCTGCAGGCGAACGTCATTGTGGATCGCGACGCCGCCTCACGGCTCGGCGTCTCCGTGTCCAACATTGACAACACGCTCTACGACGCCTTCGGACAGCGGCAGGTTTCCACCATTTACGAGCAATACAACCAGCATCATGTCGTCATGGAAGTGGAACCGCAGTTCCTCCTGGATCCGTCTTCACTTCAAAAGATTTACGTCTCCTCGACCAACGGGGCCGCGGTTCCGCTCGCCAGCGTCTCGAAATTCCAGGCGGGCAATACCTTCCTGTCGGTCAACCACCAGGGCCAATTCCCGGCCGTGACTCTTTCATTCAACCTCGCGCCGGGCGTCTCCCTCGGCGAGGCCGCGGAACTCGTCCGCCGGGCGAGCGAGGATTTGAAAATGCCCTCGGACGTGCAGGGAAGTTTCCAGGGCACCGCGCAGGTGTTCCAGGCTTCGCTGGCCTCCACACCGCTCTTGCTGGTCGCCGCCCTCGTCACCGTATATGTGGTGCTCGGAATCCTCTATGAGAGCCTGATCCATCCCCTCACCATTCTTTCGACGCTGCCTTCGGCGGGTGTGGGCGCTTTGCTGGCGCTGATGGCCGCGGGCGTCGATCTTTCCCTGGTGTCATTCATCGGCATCATCCTGCTGATGGGCATCGTGAAGAAAAACGCCATCATGATGGTGGATTTTGCAATTGATGCCGAGCGCCACGAGGGCCTCAACCCGGAGGAAGCCATTTACAAGGCCTGCATCATCCGCTTCCGGCCCATCATGATGACCACCATGTGCGCGTTGCTGGGCGCCGTCCCCCTCGCCATCGGCATCGGCACCGGCTCCGAACTGCGCCAACCGCTCGGCATCGCGGTCGTCGGCGGGCTGATTCTGTCGCAGGCCCTCACGCTTTATACGACGCCGGTGATTTACCTGATGTTCGAGCACGCGCGGGTCCGGGTCCATGGCTGGCGGCATCCGGCCGAGGGCGCGCTCGCGCCGTCCTACTAGAGCAGTTCCATCAATCCTGTAGCGCGCGGCGTGGGCCCTTTCGGGCAGCGGTGCTTTTGGCTTCGGGCGGCGTTTCGGCTCGTTTACAGGCCGCTGCGGGCATGCTCTCCCGCCAAAGCCTTGCCAGAAGCCAAAATCATCCGCTCCGCATCGCTACATCATTTCTGTCAATACTCTCATTTCGACTTTAGACCTTCTTACGGATGAACGAGGCGGAAGTAGACGCTCCCGTCGATGTTGTCCGCGGGCATGAAGATTTGGTTCGACCCGCCGGAGCCGCCCACGGTGACCCAGTTGGTGCTCAGGCCGGCGCCGGGGGGATTGGTCTGCGTTTGCAGCAGCCAGCCGGTGTGGTCCTGAGGCCAGGAAACCTGGGCCTGATTTGCGGCGATTGAAAACCCGATTTGCGGCGCGACGGATGACAGCGGCAGGGCGCTCGCTTCGGGCGAAGTCACGCCTTCGCCCGCCGAATTTGTGGCCGTCACCACATAGTAATACGTCGTCCCGTTGCTTACGCCGGTATCGGTGAAGGCCGGGCCGGCGTTGGCGGCGACCAAATTGTAGGAGCTGCCGCTGACCAGGGAGCGTTTGATGTTGTAACTTTCCGTGGCCGCAACCGGCGTCCAGCTCAGGGCCACCTGGCTGTCCCCGGCGGTGGCGGAGAGGAAGGCCGGCGCGGCGGGCGGACTTGCGAAGGAACCGTAAACAATGCCGCGTCCCTCCGTTCCGAAGTAAACGCGGCCGTAAACGCGCGGGTCGCCACAGAGATCGTGAATGCTCGCCAGCCCGTATTCGTGCTGGGGGTCATTAATGAGCGTCCAGGTCGCGCCCTGGTCATCGGAACGGAAGAGGCCGACCACGCCGCCCACGGTGCCGCTGATGAAAACCGCCGGATAACTCTGGCCGGCCGCCGCCTTGCCGAATCCCACGTATGCCGCCTGTGTCACCCCGGCAATGGAGGCGAAGCTGGCCCCGGAATTTGTCGAGCGCATCAAACCGCTGTTGCCCCGGGGAATCCAGAGGTCGCCTTCGTGGCCAAACACCGCCCGCGGCACGGTGCCCGAGGAAACCGAACCGCCCGCGGCAAAAGTCAGCCCGCCGTTCGTGCTCACGTACACCACGCCGCCCGAATAAACGTAGAACTTGGTGCCCTTTACGCGATCTGCGACCGGGACCAATGAGCCCGTCGGGCTACCTGACGAGGAAGTCCAGTTTCCGCCATGATTGAGCGAGTAATAGGCGACGGAACTTGGCGGGTACCAAACAAACCGGCTGCCGTCCGCCGATACGGCAATCTGGCCCGAGTTGGCCGTGGTGACTCCCGGAGGAGAGCTGGCAAAGTCCGTCCACGTGGTTCCACCGTCCAGCGAGTACGCGCCATAGGGCGCCTCCCGCACCGTCCGCGCCACGATGGACGGGTTGCTTTCCGCAAAATCAATCGAATCCGAGGTGAGACGGTGCGTCGCAAAATAGTTCGTCAGCGGCGGGGAGGCATCCAGATTGAAATGCTCGAAGCCGCCGATGTCCCCGTGGACGCTCAGGAGAGAAGGTCCGCTGGGCGGGCTGGTAATGCCCAAAGGCACGGTCTCCTCGATTCCGTCGCTCATGAACGACCAGTTCACGGAACTGGAGGTGAGGTTGGTCGTGCCAATGATCCCGTATCCTGTGATGAAGAACGCGCGGTCGGAGTTGTAAGGATCAATCTGGACGTTGCCGGCCCAGTGGGGGCTTTGCGCGATTGACCACGGCGCGGAGGTGGAGTCCGGCAGCGAACTGGGACCGGCCTCGGTCCAGGTCGCGCCACCGTCCACGCTTCGATAAATTTCATCCCAAGGCGGCGTGGGCGACGGCGCCCACCAGCGGTCGATGGTGCTCACGACCAGCGTCGTCGGATGTTGCTGGTCCACGCAAACGCCCGCAAAACCGCCCTGGGCAAACTGGTTCTTCGGCGGCGATATGTCGGTGAAAGTCATGCTGGACAGGTTCAGTTTCAACACGACGCCGTTCGTGACGTTGTTGGGGCCCTGGTTGTTGTTGAAAGTGAGATACATGTTGCCCAGCCCGTCCAAGGCGGCGTGCTGCGCCAATTGGACGCTGGTCGCGAGGTTGGTGGTCGAGATGGTGGGCACATTAGCCCAGGTCACGCCGGCGTCCATGCTTCGATAGAGATTCGCGCCGCCCTGGGAGACGCCGACAAAAATCTCCGGCGTCGGCGAGCCCAGCGTGCCGCTGGCGGGAACGAACTGCACATACACGAGTCCGACGCTGTTGGTCGTGCTGCTGACGGGGAAGCTCGTGACCTTGGACCAGTTGACGCCGTAATTGGTGCTTTTGTAAAGGCCGCTGGTCCGGGTGCCATAAAACAAAATGTTGTCCATGTTCGGGTCCACGGCCATGCGTTCGCCGCCGTTGCGGCCGTCGGCATTTCCATTGAGCGAAAAGGGAGGGGTATAGGTGGAAAACGTCGCGCCCTGGTTTGTGGACACCAGCAAGGTTGCCGGGGAACCGCGGCTGGCGGCGATGTACAGCCGGTTGGTGTTCAGGGGATCAATCGCCAGGCTCTCCACGCCGTCGATGTTGTCGTTCGGCGCGAAATCCAGCAGGGGAATCCAGGAGTTGTTCGTCGGGTTCCAACGATAGGCCCCGCCGATGTCCGCCCGGCAGTAGATCAGCCCGGGCGCGTTGGGATGGGTGACAATCCCGCTGATAAAGCCACCGCCTTTGATTGTCACGGATTTCCAAACGTAACTTTGCCCGAAGGCGGGGACGGCCAAAAAAACGAGACCGAGCAGCGCGACCAGACAGGTCCTGGAGCTGGAACGGGAGATTGAAGGCATGAGGCGTCTAAAAACAAAACCGGCTTTCTTCAAGGTGGGCATTAATGCGCCGTATGTATCACAATTTGGATGCCGGGGCAAGTTGATTGCCGGTATTTTTGAAATGGGCGACAGGAGAATCCCGGAACCGTGGCGGCGTCCGCCGGAGAGCTGCCTTGGTCCGCGGGAAGGCATCCTAAAAAGCAGAAAGGCCGGGCTTTCGCCCGGCCAATCCGCTGAGAACAACTTCTTAATTCACGCCGCATTACTGCGGTTCAACATCAACCGGCGCGGCGCTGCAGACATACGCCTCAAAACCTGCACACACAGAACACTGCACTTGCGCACCGTCAACACGACAAATCTACCAGAGTCGCCGTCACCTGCCAGTCACCAGTACTGGTTACAGCAAAGTGCACCTGCACACTTATCGTATTATGCTTATAATCAATTACTTACATGATGCTGTGCAAGCGGCCACTTTGGATGAGAACCAAGAAAGAGGACATTCCATCATAGGTTCAGCTCCTCAAAATTGCCTGATGGATGCCAAAAATGCCCTGCTGGAAAACAGAAAGGCCGGACTTTCGTCCGGCCGGTCCGCTGAGAACAAAATCTTCTCTTGGTGCGGCGCCGCAGACATACGCCTCAAAACCCTACACACAGAACACTGCATTTTTGCACCGTCAACACCATGACTCTACCATATCGCGTGTTACCGACCAGTCGCCAGTACTGGTTACACGGCGCATCGGGCCCGTACCGTCCGCAAATTCGGATTCCGGCGGGATTTGCGCGCCAGCGAGGCGGGCAAAAATCTTGCCGAAGAATAATTGGACGGTATGTTTTTGCGAAGGAAGAGAGCCGGTTGCAAGTCGAGCAGCGACATTATGAACGTGGTCGAAATTGAAATTGCAAACATCGCGCAGTATCACGGCAAAGGCGTGATCGCCCACGTCATGACGGGCACGCGGCCGGAAGTGTTCGAGGGCGTGTTTTTCGTGGGCGAGAATTCGAAGTGGATGCGCATAGATTTTTTTGCCGGGAAGGACGCCCGGGGCAATGCCAGGGTCCTGCCGTTTTATGTCACGCAGGAGATTGCGGAGAGCATCATGCCCGCCTCGAAGGAAGTGCTGGATTCGTACGCGGGCCGGGTGTCATTTGTAGTTCAAAGAGTTTTGCCGCCGCCGAATTGAGACTTGATCTTCCCATCGATGACATCATTTTTGGCGCGCTTCAAATCGGCTTGTTTGCGGCCGCGTTCGCGCTAGATTAGGGATGTGATTTACGACGCGTCGCTGGATGAGCTGCAGCAGAAGGTTTGGGACGGCGGCCGCATCAATCCCGCCGAGGCGCGCCGGCTGTATGATTTGCCGCTGGAGGAACTGGGGGCGCTCGCGGACCGGCGGCGGCAGTTGAAGAAGGCGGAGGCGTACGACGGGCGCGGCAACGAGATCGTGACCTACATCGTTGACCGCAACGTGAACTACACGAACGTCTGCAATGTGTATTGCAAGTTCTGCGCGTTTTACCGGGTGGAGGGGGACGACGACGCGTATGTCATCACGTTCGACGAGATGGACCGGAAGATCGAGGAGACGATTGCGCTGGGCGGCACGCAGATTTTGATGCAGGGCGGGCATCATCCGAAGTTGACGCTGCAGTGGTACCTGGATTTGCTTTCGCACATCAAGGGGAAGTTTCCGCGGGTGAACATCCACGGTTTCAGCCCGAGCGAATTCATCCATTTCCGCGAGGTGTTCAACCTGCCGCTGGAGGAAATCATCGGGCAGTTCACGAAAGCGGGGCTGGGGTCGATACCCGGCGGCGGCGGGGAGATTTTGGTGGACCGCGTGCGCAAGCGCATTTCGCCGCTCAAGGCGATGAGCGACGACTGGTTGGGCGTGATGGACGTCGCGCACCGGCAGGGATTGAATTCGAGCGCGACGATGATGTTCGGCCACGTGGAGACGGTGGAGGACCGCATCGAACACCTGGAGCGGGTGCGGGCGCAGCAGGACAAGACGAAGGGTTTCACGGCGTTCATCGCGTGGACGTTTCAGGCGGAACACACAAAGCTGCGGGCGCCGACGGTGGGCGCGCATGAATACCTGCGGACGCAGGCGTTGAGCCGGATTTACCTGGACAATTTTCCCAACGTGCAAAGCTCGTGGGTGACGCAGGGACAGGAGATCGGGCAGATTGCGTTGAAATACGGCGCGAACGACCTGGGCAGCATCATGATCGAGGAAAACGTGGTGAGCCAGGCGGGCACGACCTTCCGCATGGGCGTCGCCGACATGCAACGGCTCATCCGCGACCTCGGTTACGAGCCGCGCCAGCGGGACAACTGGTACCGGCTGGTGAATCAGGGATAGATTTTTACCGGAAACTTCAGCGCCTCCCGCAATTGCAGACGAATGGAACCGGCCCTCGTTTTGATGTGTAACGCACGAATTTAATCCCCGGGAACATTTCGTTCCTTCGTTCCTCTCATTCAATGGCTCGCCTGCTGGCGGGGTCAGGCAAACCTGCGTGCCGCAACGGTGTTTTGGTCATTGCATGACGCATAAACGCCCCGTCGACGAAAGGAATCACTATGTTAGCTACCAAGACGTACCAAGGGGGTCGTGTCGGCTGGGGTGTTCCGCGTTGGGTTGCGGGAATGGCCGCCGTCATGTTCACACTCGCTTCGCTGCTGCAGCCGGTTTCGGCTTCGGCGAAGGTAATCAAGGCAACACCGCCGTCGACACCCGGCAACTTTCATGTCACCGGCACCACCACCAGCAGCGTTTCGCTGGCATGGACGGCCTCGAAAGCCGGCTCGGACTCGAAATTCGTTTATGAAATTGTGCGGGCCAATGACGGATACATCCTCAACTTCGGCAGTGTCACCAGCGGCACCTGGAACGTCGGGTTGCAGGGGGGCCAGACGTATTCGTTTTACATCTTTGCCATTGATTCGGACAACAACAAGTCCGCCAACAGTTCGACCGTCACGGTGACGCTGCCCGCGCCCCCGCCCCCGCCGCCGCCGCCCGCGCCGGTGGTGTCGCTCGTCAGCGTCACTCCCACGACGATCACGGTGGAATGGCCGGCGGTTGATCTGGAGGCCGCTTATGTTCTCTACGTCAACGGCGTCGCGGACTCGGGCAACAATCTTGAGTTCGACGCGGAGACAGAGTGGACGGTCATCAACCTGGCGCAGGGGACCACCTATACCATAACCGTCGAGGCCGTTGACTTTGGGGGCACGTCACCGATGAGCAATCCGGTCACGGCCACCACCACGACGACCACGAATACCATTGCGCCCACGGCTCCGACCGGCCTGACCGGCGCCAGCGATGGCGGCGGTGAGGCGATTGTCTCCTGGAATCCCTCGACCAGCCCCTACGAATCGCAATCACAAATCGAGTATCTGTTTTATGTCAATGGAATGCTCGAAGCGGATGCGGACACCATCGGCCAGACAACAGACCAGTATGTGTTTCCCAACGGCCCGGGCGACCCCCAACAGGTGTACGTGGTTGCCGTGGACCAGTATGGCAATGTATCGCCGCCCAGCAACATCCTCACGATTGATTTCTAACACACAGACAAAAACCGGGGGCCCGCCGTCGGGGCGGGCCTCCCTGTTCCTGCCAGAGCATATCAAGAAGTATTATGGCCACCCGGCCGGGCTGGAATGTGGTCGGCGAGGGCGCCAACCACAGCACGCGAGGGCGCGTGCGCTCCCCGGGAGAAGAAACTCGCGGCTGCACTATTTCTGGAAATGCCATCGTGAATGATGGCGGGGAGTTTGTTCAACTCCGCCCGACCGCCTTGACTGCTGGCGAAGTGTGCCGCCGGAGGCGGAATGCGTACAGGCCGCCAAACAAAATTGACAGCGTGTCGAATGCGATGGCGCCGGGTTCAGGCGCGGCATTGATCTCGAAGGCGGGGATTATTGAACTGGAAGTAAATCCGGCGGGGAACGAAAACCGGTCGGAACCATCGTAAGTCGCGTTTCCGACGGGAACATTTCCACCGACCCAGGTCGATCCGACTGCAATACTGCCGCCGGTGTTTTCATAAATAACCAACCAATACTCCGTGTTGGCGCTGAGTATTGTGGACGGCGATAAATTGTCGAAGGTGAAAGCCGCCAGCGAGCCGTCGTTGGGTGGCGGCACAGACAGAGGGTCGATATCGGCCTGGGGTTGGTCAACGCCGCCGGGAGCAGGCGCCGCGTCGGTCCAAATTCCGGCATAGAAGCTCTGGTTCAGATTTCCGAATACGTCCAGCCCGTTATACCCGCTCAACCACACGGTGATGCTGCTGAAACTCATGTCTTCCGACGGGGTAAAGGCAACGGCTCCGCCGGTGGCATTGGGAGGGCTTTGGGCCGACACGGAAAACCCGGTTCCTCCGGCGGGGGAATTTCCAAACAGGACGCTCTGCGCTTCCGACATCGTCGCCGGTAAGATCACGGCCAGCATGGTCAAAAAGATTTTGGCGAACCTGGTCATTTCAAATTCCTGAATGGTTTGCAATGGTTGCATTGCCTGGTAAATCAGCCATCCACCAGTCTAGCAGTTTCGGAGAAAGCCTTCCATCGGTACAACTACCGGGCAGGGGAAAAAGCCGGGTGTTTCCGCTGGAAATACCCGAAAAGCGGCCAGATTGTCACTCCTGAGAGGCACATCGAATGCTTGTTTATCAGGGTTGCCAATGAAAAGGGCGTTCAGCATCCTGATATTTCTAGCGGGGATTTGCGTCGTCCGAAGCGGGGCGCAGACGGACATTTACGTCCCGGGGCAGTATGCGACGATCCAAGCCGCCGTTGACGCGGCCAGTCCCGGCGCGGTCATCCATCTGGCGGCGGGCAAATACCCGGAAATCCTGACCATCAATAAAAGCCTGACGATCACGGGCACCGGCACGAACGATTGCGTGATTTACAATTACGAGACCAATGAGGTTCCGCTCATTTCCATCACCGGCCCGGCGACGGTGACCCTGTCCGGTTTCAAACTCGTCGGCGGAGCATATCAGAGCTGGTATACGAACTCGGAATGGTATCAGGGTTTTTCGCCGCTGGGCATCGTGTCCACGAACGCCACGCTGACGATGAACTCGGTGGTGGTGAACCAGATCGTGAACTTTTTCGTGACGGTCACGGGCGGCAGTTTGTGCGCGACGAACGTGGCGCTTTGGACGGAGGATTTGCAGAACGGCGCGGACGTGGGCTTTCAGTTGAACAGTTGCGTGGCGCGGTTCGACGGCCTCACCCAGGACACGGGGCACATTGACCACACCATCAACATCAACAATCCGCCGGCGACGTTTTCCGATGTCACCGTGGCGAACAGCCGCATCCGGGCGTCGCGGGGCAGCTATGGAAATTGCATCCGCACCTACGTCAATTCGCGGCTGTTGGTGACGAACTGCTGGCTGTATCGCGGCACGACCAGCGTGGAAAGCGCGGTGCCGTTTGCCAGCGGCCTCCAGCATAACGCAGTTTCCGAGAACGGTTATTCCAACACCGTTATCGTCACCGGGAACATGTTTGCTAATCTGCCTTGGGCGATTGGCTGCTACGGCTCCCTGGGCGGCAACCAGATTTCAATCGAGAACAATGTTTTCAGCAATTCGCTATATGGCGGCGTCTGGCTGGATTCGATGTGGTATGACGGCGTGGATCTTGGCGGGGGCGCCCTGGGCAGCCAGGGTGAAAACGTATTCAGCGAATCGCCGGCCGTTGCCACGAATTATGTCGCCGACGTCTTTTACACGAACACCAGCGCGTACCATCCGCTGGCCAACACTTTCGCCCTGCACAACATGTGGAGCAATCCCACCGACAAGGAACTGGTGATTATCGACAAGCTGGACAACCCGGATTACGGACGGGTCATCAGCGATGATTTGGTGATAAAGCTCGCCGGGAAGGATGCCGCCGGACGGCCGGTCCTTACCTGGAACGAGCGCGGCGCCGGCGAGCAATACACCATTCAGACAAGCGCGGATTTGACCGCGGGCGATTGGACCAATGCGCCCGGCTCGTGGCCGGTGTCAAATCCCACGCTGAACGGCATGACCTGGACGAACCCCGTCGCGGTTTCTTCGATGGTGTTCTACCGTCTGCGTTCGGTGGTGCCGTGAGGAGAACAGCCCTCGAATAATTTGACAAAGCCAGGATGTGGGGTAGAGTCTTGGGCGTTGGCAGGAGGCGGCTTGGTTCATTAAACCGGGCCGGAACAGACAATCTAAATATGGTGATGAATTGCCATTTTGGCAGGCAGAGTCTGCGCGCATTTGAGGACCGCCGCCTCGTCTCCTG